>Ga0180219_1002688_pt1 | contig 10459 bp, 8 predicted proteins | sample eDN3rd30CBELigMG_FD_151338 | JGI IMG/M metagenome (GOLD analysis project Ga0180219, IMG submission 151338) | Enriched Miracle-Growth compost microbial communities from Emeryville, California, USA - eDNA 3rd pass 30_C BE-Lig MG (version 2)... ... | reverse complement strand
TCGGCAACCGCCTTTGGCTCCACGGCCGAAGCGGTCATGATCGAAGCACAGGTGCTCTCATCTCCTCCACCACCCTCGAGCCGCGGCTCGGGCCCGTTCGTCAGACCTATGCGCGCACCGAGGACTTTCCGCCCCTCACTCACGCCTTCACGGATGTGTCGCAGGTCACCCGCGAGAGTGGGCTGCTCGCCCGCACACCGTGGTTCTACGCCTTCGTCGGCCTGCTGATAGCCCTCGGCTTCGGAGGAGCCGTGACAGGCTTCGTGCTCCTGGGCGCCAGCTGGTTCCAGCTGCTGATCGCCGGCGGACTCGGCATCCTCTTCACGCAGGTCGCCTTCCTCTCGCACGAGGCCGCACACCGCCAGATCCTCTCCTCGGGACCCGCGAACGACCGCCTCGCGCGCCTGCTGGGCAACGGTGTCGTCGGCATGAGCTATTCGTGGTGGAGCAGCAAGCACACCCGCCATCACGCCAACCCGAACCGGGTCGGCCGCGACCCCGACATCGAGATCGACACGATCTCGTTCCTGGACGAGGATGCCGCAACCGCGCGCGGTCTGCGTCGGGCGATCACCCGACGCCAGGGGTGGCTGTTCTTCCCGCTGCTGGCGTTCGAGGGGATCAACCTGCATCGGCTCGCCCTGGCGCACCTCTTGGGGCGCACGCCCGTGAAGGGGCGTTGGGTCGAGCTGGGGCTCATCGCCGCGCGCTTCGCCGTCTTCGTCGTGCCGGTGTTCCTGCTGCTCCCGCTCGGCATGGCCTTCGCGTTCGTCGGCGTGCAGCTCGCCGTCTTCGGCATCTACATGGGTGCGTCCTTCGCCCCCAACCACAAGGGCATGCCGGTCATCGACCGGTCGGCGAAACTCGACTTCTTCAGCAAGCAGGTGCGCACCTCACGCAACATCGGCGGCGGCTGGTGGGCGACCTGGCTCATGGGCGGACTCAACTACCAGATCGAGCACCATCTGTTCCCGAGCATGCCGCGCCCGCATCTCGCGCGCGCCCGGGAGATCGTGCGCGACCAGTGCGCAACGCTCGATGTTCCCTACGTGGAGACCAGCCTGTGGCGCTCGTACGCCATCGTGATCGACTACCTCAACCGGGTGGGGCTGGCCGCACGCGACCCGTTCGACTGCCCCCTGGTGTCGTCCTACCGGCGCGTCTGACGACGCCCCGCAGATGGCGAAGGCCCCCTCTTTCGAGGGGGCCTTCTGTGTGAGCCGCCTGTCGGAATCGAACCGACGACCTATTCATTACGAGTGAATCGCTCTGCCGACTGAGCTAAGGCGGCGTGCGCTGTGCACGATGATCGATCTTACATGGTCGCGGGGCGCCCGTGAAATCGACCGAGCCCCGTCACGGCTCCGTTCCGGCTCAGTCGCAGCGCACGTCGGCGTCGGGCACCGTGCCGTCCACGAAGTAGTCGTTCACGGTGTCATCGACGCAGCTGTTGCCCTTGTTGAAGCCGGTGTGGCCTTGGCCGACGCGGGTGATCAGGATGCCGGAATCCAGCTGCTTCGCCAGCGCCTGCGCCCACGTGTACGGCGTGGCCGGATCGTTGGTCGTGCCGATCACGAGAATCGGTCCCGCACCGGCGGCGTGGATCTCTTCGCGCACCCCGGTCGCCTTCGCCGGCCAGCTCGCGCAACCGTCGATGTCGACGTTCCAGTACGGCGCGATCGTCGGCGCCTTCGACCTCAGCGTCGCCTGCGCTGCGGCGATCTGCGCGTCGGTCGCGTCATCCGGGTAATCCATGCAGTTGTACGCCGTGAACGCCTCTTGCGAGTTGTCCTGGTACTTGCCGTCGACACGGTTGTAGTAGAAGTCGGCGAGCTGGAAGGCGACGCCCGGATTGCCCTTGGCGATGTCCGCCAGTGACTGGGTGAGGTACTGCCAGCTGTCCTGCGAGTACAGTGCCGCCACGATCGAGGTGACCATCGCGTCGGCGCCGAGCATGCGCCCGTCCGTGTTGCGCAGCGGCGCCTTGTCGACCTTGGCCAGCATCGTGCCGAGATCGGCCATGCCGTCGTCGACGGTGCCCGAGAAGGGGCAGCCCCGTGTCTTCAGGCACGAGGCCATGTACGCGCGCAGCGCCGACTCGAACCCGACCCCCTGTGTGGTGCTCACCTCGAGCCCCGAGGTCGAGGGGTCGAGCGCGCCGTCGAGGACGAAGCGCCCCACCTTCTCGGGGTACAGCTTCGCGTACGTCGCGCCGAGGAACGTGCCGTACGAGTACCCGAGGTAGTTGAGCTTCTTGTCACCGAGCACGGCGCGCATCAGGTCCATGTCGCGCGCCGCGAACTCGGTGGTGATGTAGGGGAGAATGCCGCCGCTGTTCTCCTCGCACGCCTCGGCAAAGCCCTTCGCCGAGGCGAGCACCTCTTCGCGCCACTCGGCGGTGTTGCGCGGCGCACTCGGGATGTCGAAGAGGTAGGCGTCCATCTGCTTGTCGTCGAAGCACTTCACCGCGGTCGATCCGCCGACACCGCGGGGGTCGAAGCCGATGACGTCGTAGTGCTCGGAGAGGGTGGAGCCCACCGCGTAGTCGAGCGAGTCGCGGATGAGCTCGACACCGCTCGCACCCGGACCGCCGGGGTTCACGAGCAGTGAACCCTCAGAGGTGCCCGTGGCGCTGTGCTTGATGATCGACAGTGAGACCTTGCCCTTGGCGGGGTCGTTCCAGTCGAGCGGTGCGTCGATGTCGGCGCACTGGTCGGTGCCCGCGCACGGCGACCAGTCGATGGTCTGCGTATAGAAGGGCAACAGCTCGGACGCGACGCCCTCGGCGTCGGGGGTCGCGCTCCTCGTCGGCTGGGAGGAGGTCGATCCCCCGTCGGGCAGGAAGGAGAACAGGCAGCCGGTCAGGGTGACGGATGCCACGGCTGCGCCGGCGAGCACGGCCAGCAGGCGGGTCTTGGTCTTCACGGGGTCCTTCCGCTTGCGACGGTGATGAGCATGCTCTCCAGCGCGAGCGCGGGAGCGGCATTCTGCTCGATGTTCTTGCGCGTGGCTGCGATCGCGTCGAGCACGACGAGGGTGCGTGCCGGTTCCCAGCTGTCGGCCACGGCGCGCAGCTCGGCCTCGAGCTCGCGATTGATGAGGTCGCGGTCGCGGCCGAACTGCAGCATGAGTACATCGCGGTACATCGACTGCAGGTCGGTGAGCACGCGGTCGACGCCGTCGCGCCGGCTGCGCGTGGCCCGGCGCTTCTGCTCGTCTTCGAGGGCCTTCAGCTGCGAGCGCACGGCGGGCGGCGGCGCGGCGCCCTGCGCGACTCCGAACGTCGTGAGCAGCTGTGTGCGCTCGGCCTCGTCGCGCTCTGCGGTCAGCGCCTTGGCATCGTCGGAGGCGCCTGCATCGATCTGCGCCGCGGCCTCGACCGCGGTCGACACTCCGCGCACCCTCAGCACCGCACGCAGCATCGCGTCACGCCGCTCGCGCGACGCGGCATCGGTCGCGAGGCGCTGCGCCATGCCGATGTGGCGCTGTGCATGCCGAGCCGACTGCTCGGCGATCTGCGGGCCGACGCCGGTGCGCTCAGCCACGAGCGCCGCGACGTCGGCGATCTCGGGGTCGCGCAGGCGCAGCACGCGCACCCGTGATCGGATCGTGGGCAGCAGGTCGGCGTCGCTGGGCGCGCACAGCACCCAGATCGTGCGCTCGGGCGGCTCTTCGAGGGCCTTCAGCAGCACGTTCGACGTGCGCTCGCTCATGCGATCGGCGTCTTCCATCACGATCACGCGATAGCGCCCCAGGGACGGCGCGAAGTACGAGCGCTCGACGAGCGCGCGCGCGTCTTTGATGGAGATGATCACGCCTTCGGTGCGCAGCGCCGTGTAGTCGGGGTGCGTCCCCGCCAACACCTGGTGCATGACGCGCTCGTCGCCGGGTTCGGCGATCAGCGCCGCGGCGAACGCGCGGGCGATCGTCGAGCGCCCCGAACCGGGCGGACCGGTGATGAGCCACGCATGCGTGAGCTCGGCGGGGTCGGATGCCGCAGCCTGCAGCGAGCGCACGGCGGCTGCTTGCCCCCAGACCTCGCCCCACGGCACCGCGCCGTCGTGGACGCGGGTCGCGGTGTCGGTGGCGGCGTCCATGCGGACCAGCCTAACCGTGGCGTCCGACACCGCGGGTCAGGCCAGGTGCTCGGCGACGCGGGCGCGCACGATCTCGGCGATCCGCTCGACCGGCTGCGCGGCATCCACCACCAGGAATCGCGCGGGCTCGGCGTCTGCCAGCGCCAGGAACGCCGCGCGCACGCGGGCGTGGAACTCGGCCTTCTCGGCCTCGAGCCGGTCGAACGGCTTGTCATCGGCGTCGAGCCGGCGGCGGGCGGACGCCTCGTCGAGGTCCAGCAGCACCGTCACATCAGGGAGCAGAGCCTCGGCCGCCCACAGCGACAGCCTGCGTACGTCGTCGGGGTCGAGCACACGACCGGCGCCTTGGTAGGCGACCGACGAGTCGAGGTAGCGGTCCTGGATGACCACGGCCCCGCGTTCGAGCGCCGGTCGCACCACGGTGGCGACGTGGTGGGCGCGGTCGGCGGCGTACAGCAGAGCCTCGGCGCGTGGGTCGACGTGCCCCCGGTGGTGCAGCACGATGTCGCGGATGCGCTCGCCGACCTCGGTGCCGCCCGGCTCGCGCGTGCGCACGACCTCGCGCCCGGCGCCACGCAGCCAGCGCTCGAGGAGCGCCGCCTGCGTGGTCTTGCCGACGCCGTCGACGCCCTCGAACGTGACGAACAGACCGGTCACTTCTTCTTCGCCGCGGGCTTGCGCGTCGTCGTCTTCTTCGCGGCGGGCTTGCGCTTGGCCGGTCCCTTCGCGCGCTTGTCGGCGAGCAGCTGCACGGCGCGTGCGAAGTCGACGGCCATCGCGTCCTCACCGCGCGGCACCGTGGCGTTGGTCTCGCCGTCGGTGACGTACGGGCCGAAGCGCCCGTCGCGCAGCTTGATCGGCTTGCCGCTGACCGGGTCCGCCTCGAACTCCTTCAGTGCGCTCGACGCGCGCCGGGCCCCGTACTTGGGCTGCTTGTAGCGCTCCAGCGCCTCGTCGAGCGTGATGTCGAAGAGCTGCTGCTCGGAATCGAGGGTGCGCGAGTCCGTGCCCTTCTTCAGATAGGGGCCGTACCTGCCGTTCTGCGCCGTGATCTCCTCACCCGACTCGGGGTCGGCGCCCACCAGGCGCGGCAGCGACAGCAGCTTCAGCGCGGACTCGAGGTCGATCGTGTCGACCGTCATCGTCTTGAACAGCGATGCGGTGCGAGGCTTGGGCGCGGCGGCCTTCTTCGCGCCCTTCTTGGCGGGCTTGGCGGCGTCGGCGACCTCGCCGGTCGCGGCATCCACCTCTTCGTCCGTCGGCGGGTCGTTCTCCTGCACGTACGGGCCGTAGCGGCCATCCTTGACGACGATGATCTTGCCGTTGTCGGGGTTCTCGCCCAGCACCCGGTCGCCGGCGATCGGAGCGTCGATGAGCTCCTGCGCCTTGGCCGCGGTCAGCTCGTCGGGGGCCAGCTCTTCGGGGATGTTGACGCGGCGCGGGTCGGCGTCCGGGTGCTCGGGGTCGGTGACCTCGAGGTACGGTCCGTAGCGGCCGATGCGCAGCACGGCGTTGTCGGTGACGCGGGTGGAGTTCAGCTCGCGCGCATCGATGTCGCCGAGGTTGTCGACGATCGTGCGCAGGCCGGTGTGGTCGTCGGAGCCGAAGTAGAACTCCTTGAGCCAGTCGACGCGCTTGCGCTCGCCGCGCGCGATGGAGTCGAGGTCGTCTTCGAGCGCCGCGGTGAAGTCGTAGTCGATCAGCTCGGTGAAGTGCTGCTCGAGCAGCCGCACCACGCTGAACGCGACCCAACTGGGCACGAGGGCCTGCCCCCGCTTGGTGACGTAGCCGCGCGCGATGATCGTGTCGATGATGCTCGCGAACGTCGAGGGGCGGCCGATGCCCTTCTCCTCCAGCGCCTTCACCAGCGACGCCTCCGTGTAGCGCGGCTTCGGGCTGGTGGCGTGCCCCTTGGGCTCGACCTCGCGCACGGCGAGCACATCGCCGACGGCCATCTGCGGCAGCGCCTGGTCGTCGTGCTTGTCGGAGTCGGAGCGCTTCTCGTCCTTGCCCTCTTCGTACGCCTCGAGGAATCCCTTGAAGGTGTAGACGGTGCCGGATGCCGTGAACTCGGCAGTCTTCTCGGCCAGCGGTATCTCGAGCGTGACGGTGGTCGTCTCATACGTCGCGTCGGACATCTGGCTGGCGACCGTGCGCTTCCAGATCAGGTCGTAAAGGCGCAGCTCGTCACGGTCGAGCGAGCCGGACACCGACGACGGCGTGCGGAAGTGCTCGCCCGACGGACGGATGGCCTCGTGGGCCTCCTGCGCGTTCTTGCTCTTGCTCTTGTAGACGCGCGGATTCAGCGGCACCGCCTTGGGCCCGTACAACTCCACCGCCTGCTCGCGCGCGGCCTGCACGGCCTGCGTCGACAGCGCCGTGGAGTCCGTGCGCATGTAGGTGATGTACCCCTTCTCGTACAGGCGCTGGGCGACGCTCATCGCGTGCTTGGCGCTCATCGAGAGCTTGCGGCCGGCCTCCTGCTGCATCGTCGAGGTCGTGAACGGCGCGTAGGGACGACGCGTGCCCGGCTTCGACTCGAGCTTGGTGACGGATGCCTCGCCCGCTGCCGACACCTCGTCGGCGAGTGCGCGGGCCGCGGCCTCGTCGAGCACGACGACGGCCTTCTTGAGCTTGCCGGTGTCGTTGAAGTCGGAGCCGCGGGCGATCGGCGCACCGCCCACGCGCACGAGCTGGATGCCGAATGCGTCGGTCTCCTTCGCTGCGGTGGCCGCGACATCCCAGTACGACGCCGACACGAATGCTATGCGCTCGCGCTCACGATCGACGACCATGCGGGTCGCGGCCGACTGCACGCGACCGGCCGACAGGCCCTGCTGCACCTTCAGCCAGAGGACCGGCGAGACGTCCCAGCCGTAGAGCCGGTCGAGGATGCGGCGGGTCTCCTGAGCGTCGACGAGGTTGAGGTCGAGCTCGCGCGTCTTGTCGACCGCGGCGCGGATGGCGTCTTTCGTGATCTCGTGGAACACCATCCGCTTGACCGGCACCTTCGGCTTGAGCGCCTCGAGCAGGTGCCACGCGATGGCCTCGCCCTCGCGGTCCTCATCGGTGGCGAGCAGGAGTTCATCGCTCGTCTTGAGTGCGCGCTTGAGCTCGGCGACCGTCTTCTTGCCGCGCTCGGACTCGACGTAGTACGGCGAGAAGTCGTTCTCGATGTCGATCGAGTAGCGTCCCACCGAGGTCTTCTTCAGCTCGGCCGGGATCGCCTTGCGGTCGGCGAGATCGCGGATGTGACCGACGGAGCTGAGCACCTCATAGCCGTCGCCCAGATAGCCCTGGATCGACTTCATCTTCGTCGGGGACTCGACGATGACGAGCTTCTTGCCGTGTGCCAAAGGGTGGTCCTTTCTTCGAAGCAAACCATACACACAGATTCCTGAGTGCCGCGCCCCGTTCGTCTCAGGCGAAGACCGCTATACGCGCGTGCGCGTCCCCCCGGCTCACTCGCCCGGTGGACCCGCGCGGGCCGTCGCCGTCGCCGTGAGCACGCCGAACGGTACCGCCGCCGTCACGGTCGCCACAAGCCCCTCGACCGTGCACGAGGTGACGGCCGCTCCCCCGGCCGCGGCGACGTGCGCCGCCAGCTCGCACGGCACACCGGTGACCGCTCCCGACGCGCCGTCGGCCGCAGCCAGCGCCGCCGCGTCGGCCGCATCGGCCGCGCGCTGCGACTGCACCGCAGCCCCGCCGACGGTCGCAAGGCCCACCGTGAGGACCGCCGCACAGCCGATCGCACCGACGGCGAGGACGGCGCCCGGCATCAGTCGGCGCTCCCTGTCCGCGGGGCATCGCGTCGTCGTCTCCGGCCTGTGCACGGGTTCACAGGCCACCCGCCAGTGCGCACGAATCGGCGTGCAGCGCGAGGGGCACGAGCGGCACGCCCGCCGACGCCGAGGCGCGCACGCACACGAGGTCGCCACGGTGGCTCACAGCGGCACGGGCTCCCGCCACGGCGTCGCCCACCGTCGCGGAGGCCCGTGACACCGACTCGCCGCGCGCCACCAGGCGTGCGGCGTCGGCCGCGGCATCCTGCAACCGCACCTGCCGGCCGCAGGCGCCCAGCAGCGACGCGCCGAGGACGAGCACGAGGACGACGGCCGGGAGGACGACCGCGAACTCGGCGGTGACCGAACCGCGGTCGTCCCGCCGGGCGCTCATGACACCGTCAGCGCGCGGTGGACCAGATCCGTCAGGATGCCGCGGACCTCGTCGGAACGCATGATCACGACCAGAAGGCCGGCGAAGGCGACGGCCGCCATCGTCGCGATGGCGTACTCGGCGGTCGCCGCGCCGGCGTCGTCCGGCTCGTCGAGGAACAGTCGCGCGGCGCGACGGCGGGTGAGGGTGGGAATGCTCATGGCGTTCTCCTTATAGATAGGGATGGGTGGGCACGATAGATAGGGATGGGTGGGCACGTTCGTTCACAGCGACAGTGGGGTGGTCGACAGCACGCTCAGCAGCATCGGCGCCACGCCCAGCAACAGGAAGGCCGGCAGCGTGCACACGCCCAGCGGAACGAGCAGCGAGGACGAGAGGCGCGCGGCGCGCAGCCGCCCGTCGGTGCGCGCACGATGGCGTGCCAACCCCGCCGCCGCCCGGAGGAGCTCGCCCGCAGGGACGCCGGCGCTGTGGGACAGGGTCAGGATGCCGCGGGTCTCTGCGTCGGGCTCGCCGGCACCGGTCGCCGCGACCAGCCGCGCGGCGCGGTCGAGCGACGCGCCGCCCGACAGCGCGATGGCCATCAGATCTGCGCCGAGCCCGGCGACCTCCTCATCGGGGTCGGCGCGGCGCACGAGGCGTCGGTTCCATCGATGCGCGGCCACGATGAGCCCGATGCCGCCCGCCCCGCACGCGATGCCGATCGGGTTCGTGGCCAGGGTCTGCAGGGTGTCGAAGCCGAGGGCCGCGCCCAGCGCGATCGCCACCAGCGGCAGCCACGACATGAGGCGTGCGGTGCCGGCGGGCTCGGCCAGGGCTATCCGCACCTCATCGCGGGTGCGAGCCGCGTCCTGAAGCGCCGCGGCGATGCCGCGCAGGCTCTCGGCCAGCGGGGCGCCCACGGTCTCGGCGATACGCCACGCCGCCGCGACGTCGCGCCACCCCGCCAGCGCGTCGATCGCCGCCGGCACATCGCCGCCCGTGGCCAGCCGCTCGGTGACGGCGAGAGCCGCGGCATCCCCCGCCTCCGCGAGGTACCGCCAGGCATCGGCCGGCGCGACACCCGCCTGCAGCAGCACGGCCAGCCGCAGCACCGTGCCGGCATCGGCACGGGCAGTCACGGCACGACGCCTCAGGACCACGGCAGCTCCTCGATCGCGAGACGTCCGTCGCGCACGACCGGCCTGCCGGCACCGGCCACCCGGCGCACGCCGTCGTAGCCGCGGTGCAGGTGGATGACGCAGCCGATCGCGCTCGCGACCTGGCGGGCCAGCGCGGTGTCTCCCAGCCCGGCGAGCGCGCCGAGCGCCTCGAGACGTGCGGGCACATCGGCCAGGCTGTTCGCGTGCAGCGTGCCGGCACCGCCGTCATGGCCGGTGTTCAGCGCACTCAGCAGCTCGCGCACCTCTTCACCACGGCACTCGCCGACGACCAGCCGGTCAGGGCGCATCCGCAGCGCCTCGCGCACGAGTCGCGCGAGCCCGACACCACCGGCGCCTTCGAGGTTGGCCTGTCGCGCCTCGAGCGAGACGTGGTGCGGATGGTCGGGCGCCAGCTCGGCCACGTCTTCGATCGTGACGATGCGCTCGGTGAGCGGCACGAGCGAGAGCAGTGCCGAGAGCATCGTGGTCTTGCCGGTTCCCGCCGCGCCCGTGATGAGAAGGTTCTCGCGCCGGGCGATGAGCTGCTCAAGACGTGCACGCCCCGCGGCGTCGACGGCACCGGCGCGTTCGAGACCGTCGAGATCGAGCCGGGTGCGGCGCGGCACGCGGATGGAGACGATCGTGCCGCCGCGCGCGATCGGCGGCAGCACGGCGTGCACGCGCAGCCCGCCGGCGAGTCGGACGTCGACCGCGGGGTGCGCATCGTCGATGTGCCGGCCGCCCAGCCCGATGAGGGCGACGGCCAGCTCGCGCACCTCGGTCTCGCCTGCACGCCAGCGCGCGGCACGCTCGGCGCCGTGCCCGCGGTCGACGAACAGCCCGGACGCCCCGTTCACGAACAGGTCGGTGACGTCCGCGTCGTCCAGGAACTCCGCCAGCGGCGCAAGCGCGGGCGGCCAGTCGCGCGGAGGTGCGGGACGCTGCGCCTTCTCTGCGCCTGCCGCGACGCCGAGCGCCGCGCCCCGTGTCAGCGGCGCCCGTCGCGACGACGCGCCCGTTTCGTCGGAACGGGGGCGGGCG
>Ga0180219_1002685_pt1 | contig 10471 bp, 8 predicted proteins | sample eDN3rd30CBELigMG_FD_151338 | JGI IMG/M metagenome (GOLD analysis project Ga0180219, IMG submission 151338) | Enriched Miracle-Growth compost microbial communities from Emeryville, California, USA - eDNA 3rd pass 30_C BE-Lig MG (version 2)... ... | reverse complement strand
CGCCATACCCACCGCGATGCCTGTGGTGCCGTTCACCAGCAGGTTCGGGAACGCGGCGGGCAGCACCTCGGGCTGCAGGAACTGACCGTCGTAGTTCGGGATGAAGTCGACGACGTCCTCGTCGAGGTTCTCGGTCAGCGCGAGCGCCGCGGGGGCCAGGCGTGCCTCGGTGTAGCGCGCGGCGGCGGGGCCGTCGTCCAGCGACCCGAAGTTGCCGTGCCCGTCGACCAGCGGCACGCGCAGCGCGAACCCCTGTGCGAGACGCACGAGCGCGTCGTAGATCGCGGAGTCGCCGTGCGGGTGCAGCTTTCCCATCACCTCGCCGACGACGCGCGCGCTCTTGACGTGGCCGCGCTCTGGCCGCAGACCCATCTCCGCCATCTGATACAGGATGCGGCGCTGCACCGGCTTCAGACCGTCGCGCGCATCCGGCAGGGCGCGCGAGTAGATCACCGAGTACGCGTACTCCAGGAACGAGCCCTGCATCTCCGCCGAGACATCGACGTCCTCGATGCGACCGTGGTCCTCGGGGATGGACGGGGTGCGCGCTGCTGCCATGGAAGTGACTGGTCCTCCGGTGCCGGGAAAAGGGGCCCCGCCCGCCGTGTGCGAGACTGGCCCCGATGTCTCTCAGCCTACCGGCGGACCCGCCGTCCGCCCGGAGCCTCACCGGTGTGCTCCCGGAGTTGTTCGCCGCCACCACCGGGTCCTCCACGTGGTTCCCTTCTTCGCGTTCCGCCGTGCTCGTGCTCGTTGACGGGCTGGGTCGGCAGAACCTGACCGCGCGGTCGGGGCATGCGCGGTTCCTCACATCCCAGTTGGCGAAGAAGGACGCGCTGCGCTCGGTGTTCCCGTCGACGACCGCGACGGCGCTCACCGGACTGCTCACCGGTGCTCCGTCGGGTGAGCACGGCATCGTCGGCTATCGGGTGCGCGTCCCGGGCACCGATCGCACGCCGAACCAGCTCAAGGGATGGGAGACGGACGGCCTCGACCCGCTGACATGGCAGCGGTGCACGCCTCTGTTCGCGCAGACGGGCCAGCCGTGCTTCGTCGTCTCACGTGCGAAGTACGCCGGCACCGGTTTCACGCAGGCCATCCAGCGCGGCGCCACGTTCCTCGGCGCGGAGACCCTCGACGAGCGGCTGGCGCGAGGTGCGGAACTGGCAGCCCAGCACGACGGCGCGATCGTCTACGTCTACGCGCCGGAGCTCGACACCGTGGGCCATGCGGCCGGCTGGGAGAGCGACCGGTGGCTGACCGCCCTGGAGCAGCTGGATGCCGAGGTCGCACGCTTCGCAGCAGCCCTCGCTCGCGACGTGGGGGCCGTCCTCACCGCGGACCACGGCATGGTCGACGTGCCCCGGCACCGGCAGGTGCTGCTGACCGAGGGCGACCGTCTGCTGGACGCGGTGCGGCTGATCGCGGGTGAGCCGCGCATGCTGCACCTCTACACCGAGGACGGCGAGGCGGATGGGGTGCTGTCACGGTGGCGGGATGCCGAGTCGCACCGCTCCTGGGTGATGTCGCGTGATGAGGCGATCGCTGCCGGACTGTTCGGCCCGACGGTCGACGACGAGGTGCGCCCGCGCATCGGCGACGTTCTCGTCGCGGCACGGGCGCCCGTCGCGTACTACGACGACCGCCTGTCGGACAAGAAGCCGCAGCGCATGATCGGCCAGCATGGCTCCTTGACGGAGCAGGAGCGGATCGTCCCACTCGTGCGCCTCGGCGCCTACGCGAGCTGAGACTGTCGGTCCCTGGGCCTGTCGAAGGGTCAGCCGTCTTCGGTGCGCGCACCGAAGACGATCTCATCCCACGACGGCATGGATGTGCGTCCCTTGCGGCGTCCCTGATCCGCGGGCTCGTCCGTGGCGCTGTCCTCGGGCTCGACGGCCGGCTGTTCGTCGTACCCCGGCTCGAGGGCGTCGAACAGGGCGACGGGTGAACTGCCGCGCGGCGCTGCCGGAGCGGACGACGACTCTTCCTCGCCGGGCATCGGCTCGCGCTGACCGCGACGGCGACGCAGCGCTTCCAGCAGGTCTGCGGTCTCGGCGGAGGTGACGCTCTGATCGGGTGCGCGCTTGATGGCGGCCTGCTGCACGGCGGGTGCGACGGGCTGGCGCACATCGGGAGCGGGGATGTCCGCGTCCGGCTCGGGCAGGTGGCGAGGTCCGAACGCGCCGGAGTCGAAGCGAGAGGAGTCCTTCAGCGGCGACGAGTCGAGTGCGCGCAGGCGGGGGATGAGCCCTTCGGGGAGCGAACCCTGACGCGACAGCTGGACGGCATCTGCGTTCTGCGGGGCGAGCGTCGACCGCCGAGGCTCGAAGCTCCAGCGCGCGTCGTGCTCGATCTCGTTGGCGGTGAACTCCAGCTTGACGATCCAGCCGGTCGTCTCGCGCCAGCTGGTCCAGCGTTCGCCGGAAGCCCCCGCTTCGGCGAGCTTCGCGCGCACTGCCGCGCCGAACGTGGGCTGCGCATCGGGCTCCAGCTCTCCGCCGATCAGCACGGGCACCGCGAGGGCCTGACCGACGATGTACTCGCGCTCGGCGAGGACCGGCGCCTCGTACCGCTCAACATCCTCGACGCGGATGCCGAGCAGCGTCGCGACCTCCTCGGTCGACAGACCGCTGCGGATGTGCGACTGGATCTCTTTGGGGCCCGGGCGGGCGACGCGCGGTTCGGCGTCCCGCTGCACGCGGCGCAACTGCGCCCGCAGCGTCTCGTCGACGGCGAGCGTGTATCGGTCGCCGGCTTCGGTCGCCAGCACGAGCGCACCGTCTTCGATGCCGATGACTTTGAGCTGCTCCATGCGAAACACCCTCCAGATCCTGCGTGTGCGCCCATGCTTTCACGGGTATCGGCGGGAGCGGGGAATATCCCGGGCGCGCCGCGAGTTCGATCCGACGCACCCGCCGGAAAGCAGGGGAGCGGACCCGGCATTTGCGAATCCCGTTCGGCTGGTGCAGACTATGGCCGCCCATGGCCGCTCCGCCGGCACGGGAAGACCTCACCATCACCGGAAGTAGAGACGTTCGAGCAATGGCAACGGATTACGACGCACCCCGCAAGACCGAGGACGACAGCGAGTCGATCGAGGCTCTCAAGGAGCGCGTTCCGGACAAGCTCTCGGGCTCTGTCGACGTCGAGGACTCCGACAACCCCGCGAGCTTCGACCTGCCCGGAGCCGACCTGTCGGACCTCGAGCTCGACGTGGTCGTCCTGCCGCCGCAGGAGGACGAGTTCACCTGCATCGAGTGCTTCCTTGTGAAGCACCGCACGCAGATCGATCACGAGACCGCCATCGGCGCCGTGTGCGTCGAGTGCGCGGCCTGACGCTCAGCCGCCGGCTCGGCGGATGATGGCGACGACCCGGTCGGGCGTGCGGGTGGAGAACACCCACTCGGCGACCGGGTCTCGTTCGTCCACGACGGGAACCCGCACGACGCCGTCGATGCCACCGCGCAGCATGTGCCACGCCGCACGCGACAGGCCCGGCCCGCGTGCCTGCCGAGCCTCGTCGCCGGACAGGGCGACCGGCTCGCCGAGCAGCGCGAGTGGGATGTGGGCGCGTCCGACGTGCAGTTCGCCGTCGGCGATCTCCACAACGGGCGATGCCGCGATCATCGCGGCGATCAGCAGACCGGCGACCGCGAAGCCCACGATCAGGGCGAACGTGGCATCCACCCGTACGAAGACGAGCGCGACCATCGGGGCGGTGATGGCCGCGCTGAACAGCACCCAGAGCGAAGGGCTCAGTCGTTCTCGGTACCGCACCGAAGAGGTCAGGACGTCGGCCATGATGTTGTGCATTACCCTCGTGGAGTGATCGAAACCGTGGATGTTCCCATCATCGCATCGCAGATTCCCGGATACGCGCACCCCGGTGACGCCGGTGCCGATCTCGTGGCGGCCGAGGCCGTACGGCTCGAGCCCGGCCAGCGCGCCCTCGTGGGCACCGGTGTGCGCATCGCACTGCCCGACGGCTATGTCGCTTTCGTGGTGCCGCGCAGTGGCTTGGCGGTCAAGCATGGAATCACCATCGTCAACACCCCGGGAACCGTCGACGCGGGCTATCGCGGTGAACTCAAGGTGTGTCTGCTGAATACCGACGCCACCGAGGCGTACGACATCGCCGTGGGCGACCGCATCGCGCAGGTCATCGTCATGCCGGTCTCGCGCGCCGCATTCATCCCGGTGACCGAACTGCCCGACAGCACCCGCGGCGAGGGCGGTTTCGGATCTACCGGCTATCAGACGGGAGCAGCGTCATGAGCGACGAGGCACAGACCACCTCCACGCCCGACGACCGGGCTTCGACGGGCCCGTTCGACGAGTCCGAGGCGAACCCGGTCCGGCCCTACATCGACCTCGGAGGCATCAAGATCCTTCCGCGTGAGGGCCTCAACCTGCGTCTCGAGGTGGAGGAGCAGACAAAGCGGATCGTGGCCGTAGGCCTCGACTATGCCGACTCCACTCTGCAGGTTCAGCCGTTCGCTGCGCCGCGCTCGACCGGGCTGTGGGATGAGACGCGCGAGCAGATCCGCCAGCAGATCCGCCAGCAGGGCGGCCGCGTCGAGGAACGCGGGGGCCCGCTCGGTCCGGAGCTGCTGGCAGAGGTCCCCGTCGTGGCCGGACCCGACTCCACCGCGGGCAAGCGCATTGCGCGGTTCGTCGGAGTGGACGGGCCGCGCTGGTTCCTGCGCGGCGTCATCGGCGGAGCGGCGGCATCCGACCCCGAGGCTGCCGAGAAGGTCGAGGACCTGTTCCGCTCGATCGTGGTCGTGCGCGGCGGCTCACCGATGCCGCCGCGCGATCTCATCCCGCTGAAGATGCCCGCGGCGCCGGGGAGCGCGTGAGCCATCGTATGAGCGAGGCGCAGCTGCCAGACGACCGACCGGATGCCGGGACCGTGCATGATGCGCCGGGAACGGCATCCGACCCCTCACCTGCAGCGGAGCCGTCGGCGTCCGAACTCATCGGACAGGCGCTCGGACAGGCGGCGCGCAGGGCCGGTCTCGACCCTGCGGAGTCCGCATCCACCGGCCACGTCGTGTGGAGCGCGATGGGCGGGTGGCGAGGTGTGCTGGAGTCTGTCCTCCCGAGCCTGGCATTCGTCGTTCTGTTCACCGTGACACGGGACCTCGTGATGTCGTTGGTGGTCTCCGTCGGCGCCGCCGCCGCGTTCACGATCACCAGACTCGTGCAACGGTCGACGCTCAGCGCCGCGCTGGGCGGTCTCATCGCGACAGCCGCCGCAGCGGCGCTCGCGCTGTGGACCGGGCGCGGACAGGACAACTTCGTTCCCGGACTCATCACCAACGCCGTCTACGGGTCGGTTTTCCTCGTGTCCGCTCTCGTCGGGTGGTCGCTCATCGGCCTGGCCGTGGGGTTCCTGATGAACGACGGCACGCGCTGGCGGGCTGATCGCCGTAAGCGACGCGCGTTCTTCTGGCTCGCCATCGCGTGGGCCGTGCTCTTCTTCGCCCGTCTGGCCGTGCAGCTGCCGTTCTATCTCGCGGGTGACGTCACGACGCTGGGAACGCTGAAATTGATCATGGGCCTGCCGTTGTTCGCACCGCTGGTCGCTGTGACGTGGCTCGCCGTACGCGCGGTCTACCCGCAGCCCCCGAAGTGATAGATTTATCTCGACATCAAGATAAATCTGACCCCCTGTCCGGTTAGGCGCGCCTCACTAGCCCGGTGCGCCGTGGGCGGGGAAGATGGAAGCTGCAGGCGCGTGCGCCTGTGCCCGCCGATGAAAGCGCCCGCCGTCGTCGGCTCAAGACTAGGAGGCAGACGTGTCCACTGTTGACAGCTTCGGAGCCAAGAGCACCCTGACAGTCGGCGACACCGACTACGAGATCTTCCGCATCGACAAGGTCGCCGGCTATGAGAAGCTCCCGTTCAGCCTGAAGGTGCTGCTGGAGAATCTCCTGCGCACTGAGGACGGCGCGAACGTCACGAAGGCGCAGATCGAGGCGCTGGGCAGCTGGGACGCCGACGCGGAGCCCAGCACGGAGATCCAGTTCACGCCCGCGCGCGTCGTGATGCAGGACTTCACCGGCGTGCCGTGCATCGTCGACCTCGCCACGATGCGCGAGGCGGTCACCGCGCTCGGCGGCGACCCGAGCAGGATCAACCCCCTGTCGCCGGCCGAGATGGTCATCGACCACTCCGTCATCGCCGACCTGTTCGGAACCGAGAACGCCCTCGAGCGCAATGTCGAGATCGAGTACCAGCGCAACGGCGAGCGGTACCAGTTCCTGCGCTGGGGCCAGACCGCGTTCGATGACTTCAAGGTCGTCCCGCCGGGGACCGGCATCGTCCACCAGGTGAACATCGAGCACCTGGCCAAGGTCATCTACGACCGCCCCGTCAACGGCGTCCTGCGGGCCTACCCCGACACCTGCGTCGGCACCGACTCGCACACCACGATGGTCAACGGCCTGGGTGTGCTCGGCTGGGGAGTGGGCGGCATCGAGGCCGAGGCTGCCATGCTCGGCCAGCCCGTGTCGATGCTCATCCCGCGCGTGGTGGGTTTCAAGCTCACCGGGGACATTCCGGCCGGAGTGACCGCCACCGACGTGGTGCTGACCATCACCGACCTGCTGCGCAAGCACGGAGTCGTCGGCAAGTTCGTCGAGTTCTACGGTGCCGGCGTCGCGTCGGTGCCCCTGGCCAACCGCGCCACGATCGGCAACATGAGCCCCGAGTTCGGCTCGACCGCCGCCATGTTCCCGATCGACGACGTCACGCTGGACTACCTGCGTCTGACCGGTCGCGACGAGCAGGCCGTCGCCCTCGTCGAGGCGTACGCCAAGGAGCAGTCGCTCTGGCACGACCCGTCCAGCGAGGCGAACTACAGCGAGTACATGGAGCTCGATCTGTCCACCGTCGTCCCGTCGATCGCCGGTCCGAAGCGCCCGCAGGACCGCATCCTGCTGAGCGAGGCGAAGGAGCAGTTCGAGAAGGACATCGTCAACTACACGACGCCGTCCGTCTCGCACGACATCGTCGACCTCGAGTCCAAGCACTCCTTCCCCGCGTCCGACCCGGGCTCGGCTCCGGGCGATGAGGAGCCCGAGACCCGCGAGGTGCACATCAACAGCGGCGCCCCCGCCGCGGCATCCAAGCCGGTCAAGGTGAAGCCGTCCGACGGTGCCCCGTACATCATCGACAACGGCGCGGTCACACTCGCGGCGATCACCTCGTGCACCAACACGTCGAACCCGTCGGTGATGATCGCGGCCGGTCTTCTGGCGCGCAAGGCGCGGCAGAAGGGCCTCAGCCAGAAGCCGTGGGTCAAGACCACGCTCGGCCCGGGTTCGAAGGTCGTCACCGACTACTACGAGAAGTCCGGTCTGGACAAGGACCTCGAGGGCCTCGGCTTCTACACGGTCGGCTACGGCTGCACGATCTGCATCGGCAACTCGGGCCCCCTCATCGAGGAGGTCTCCACGGCCATCAACGACAACGATCTCGCTGTCACGGCGGTCCTGTCCGGAAACCGCAACTTCGAGGGCCGCATCAGCCCTGACGTGAAGATGAACTACCTGGCGTCGCCGCCGCTGGTGGTGGCCTACGCGCTGGCCGGATCCATGCACTTCGACTTCGAGACCGACCCGCTCGGCACCGACACCGAGGGCAACGACGTGTTCCTGAAGGACATCTGGCCCGCCCCGGAGGAAGTCCAGGAGATCATCGACTCGTCGATCTCCCGCGAGCAGTTCATCAAGCAGTACGCCACCGTCTTCGACGGCGACGAGCGCTGGACGAGCCTGCCCACGCCGACCGGTCCGGTCTTCGAGTGGGATGCCGACTCGACCTACGTCCGGAAGGCGCCGTACTTCGACGGGATGACGATGGAGCTGACCCCGGTCAGCGACATCTCCGGTGCCCGCGTCATGGCGACCCTCGGCGACTCGGTCACGACCGACCACATCTCACCCGCCGGAAACATCAAGGCCGGCACGCCGGCGGCGAAGTACCTCGAGGAGCACGGCGTGCGCCAGAAGGACTTCAACTCCTACGGCTCGCGCCGCGGCAATCACGAGGTGATGATCCGCGGCACGTTCGCGAACATCCGCCTGAAGAACGAGCTGGTGGCCGCGGTCAACGATGGTCAGATCGTCGAGGGCGGCTACACCCGCGACTTCACCCAGCCCGACGGGCCGCAGTCCTTCATCTACGACGCCTGCGAGAACTACGCGGCCGAGGGAACCCCGCTGGTCGTCTTCGGCGGCAAGGAGTACGGCTCCGGGTCGTCCCGTGACTGGGCGGCCAAGGGCACGAGCCTGCTGGGCGTGAAGGCTGTCATCACCGAGAGCTTCGAGCGCATCCACCGCTCGAACCTCATCGGCATGGGCGTCGTCCCGCTGCAGTTCCCCGCCGGGGAGAGCTGGAAGTCGCTCGGGCTGGACGGCACCGAGATCGTGTCGATCACCGGACTCGAGCAGCTCAACGAGGGCGTCACCCCGAAGACGGTGCACGTGGTCGCCGCGCCGAGCGAGTTCTCCGCCGAGGGCAAGCAGACGATCGAGTTCGACGCGGTCGTGCGCATCGACACGCCCGGTGAAGCTGACTACTACCGCAACGGCGGCATCCTGCAGTACGTGCTGCGCTCGCTGGTCTGAGCGCATTCGCGAAGACCCCGGCTCCCCGCGTGAGCCGGGGTTTTCGCATTCTCGGCGAGTAGAATCGCGGGATGAGCCTGCTCTCGTCGATCACCGGTCCGCGCGACCTCGACGGACTCTCGACGGAACAGCTGACCCAGCTCGCGCAGGAGGTGCGCGACTTCCTCATCGAGAACGTCGCGCGCACCGGCGGACACCTCGGCCCCAACCTCGGCGTCGTCGAGCTCACGATTGCGCTGCACCGCGTGTTCGACTCGCCGAACGATCCATTCGTCTTCGATACCGGGCACCAGTCCTACGTGCACAAGCTGCTGACCGGACGTCAGGACTTCAGCGCGTTGCGCTCGCGCGGCGGTCTCGCCGGATACCCGCAGCGGTCCGAAAGCGTGCACGATGTCGTGGAATCGTCGCATGCGTCCAGTTCGCTCAGCTGGGCCGACGGCATCTCCCGAGCGTTGACACGCACCGGCCGCAAGGATCGGCACGTCGTCGCGGTCGTCGGCGACGGTGCGCTCACCGGCGGCATGACGTGGGAGGCGCTCAACAACATCTCCGACGACAATGATCGCAACCTCGTGATCGTGGTCAACGACAACGGGCGCTCGTACGCTCCCACCATCGGCGGCATGGCCCGGTATCTGAACCGCGTGCGCACAACCGAGGGGTACGAGAATCTGCGTCGCGGCTCAGACTCGTTCTTCCGCCGATTCGGCCCGGCTGGGCGCGCCCTCTACCGGGGCGTGCGCGGCGGCACGCACGGGTTCCTGTCACGGTTCACCAATAACGTCGCTCTCTACTCCAACCTCGACATCAAGTACCTCGGGCCGATCGACGGGCACGATATCGACGCGTTGCTGGAGACACTGACCCTCGCCAAGGAGTACGGCGCTCCGGTGATCGTGCACACCATCACCGACAAGGGGCGCGGCTACGGGCCCGCCCGTAACGACGAGGCCGACCAGTTCCACGCCGTCGGCAAGATCGATCCGCTCACCGGTGCTCCCCTGGGCGGCTCAGCCACCATTGCGTGGACCGACGTGTTCGCTGAGTCGTTGGTCGAAGCGGGGGAGCGGCGTGACGACGTCGTGGCCATCACCGCAGCGATGCTGCGTCCGACCGGACTGCTGCCTTTCGCGCAGCGATTCCCGGCGCGCGTGCACGATGTCGGCATCGCCGAGCAACACGCCGTCGCCTCGGCGGCTGGTCTCGCGTTCGGCGGCCTGCACCCGGTCGTCGCGCTGTACGCGACCTTCATGAACCGCGCCTTCGACCAGGTGCTGATGGATGTCGCGCTGCACAAGGCCGGAGTGACCTTCGTGCTCGATCGGGCCGGCGTGACCGGGCCTGACGGTCCGAGCCACCACGGCGTCTGGGATCTCGCCATGCTCCAGCTGGTACCCGGCATCCGCATCGCGGTCCCACGAGACGCCGCGCGGCTGCGCGAAGAGTTCCACGAAGCGGTCGACGTCGACGACGCGCCCACCGTGATCCGGTTCCCGAAGGGTGCTGTCGGACCGGATCTGGATGCCGTGGAGCGTCGCACCGACGGCTCCGACATCCTGTTCCGCGACGGCGAAGAGGACGTACTCCTCGTGGGAATCGGCCCGATGGCGCACCTTGCGCTCGACGTCGCCGCACGACTGCGGGCACAAGGCATCGGCGCCACCGTCGTCGATCCGCGCTGGGTGGTTCCGGTGCAGCCGTCGATCGTCGAGCTCGCGGCTCGGCACCGTCTCGTGATCACCATCGAGGACGGCATCCGCGTCGGGGGCATCGGCACGCGCGTGCGGCAGGTGCTGCGCGAGAACGGGGTCGACACCGCCGTCGACGAGTTG
>Ga0180219_1002684_pt1 | contig 10477 bp, 7 predicted proteins | sample eDN3rd30CBELigMG_FD_151338 | JGI IMG/M metagenome (GOLD analysis project Ga0180219, IMG submission 151338) | Enriched Miracle-Growth compost microbial communities from Emeryville, California, USA - eDNA 3rd pass 30_C BE-Lig MG (version 2)... ... | reverse complement strand
GACGTCGATATCGGGCTGGCTACCGTCTATCGCGTACTTACCCAGTTCGAACAGGCCGGAATCCTGGTGCGCAGCCAGTTCGACGGCGGCAAGGCCGTATTCGAACTGAACGACGGCGACCACCACGACCACCTCATATGCACCAATTGCGGCAAGGTGGTTGAATTTTCCGATCACGACATCGAAAAGCGCCAGCACAAAATCGCCAAAGACCAGGGCTTTGTACTTGAAAGCCATACCATGCTGCTTTACGGCATCTGCCCCGATTGCAGTCCCAAGGGCAAGGCTGCTTAAAAAGCCGGCAGTTTTAAAAAGGCTGGGCCGCAACAGCGGCCTTCACCTGCCCAAGACACAAAAGCCGCCCAACCGGGCGGCTTTTGTGTCTTGGGGATATCTGAACTGAAGCAGGTGCCTCGGTCGTGTTTTTCCGGGTTACCCGGCCCCGCGGCAGTGGCCGTGACGCGGGCTGGCCTATGGGGCCAGCATTTCGCGGGCGTGCTTGCGGGTGGTGTCGGTGATTTTGAGCCCGCCCAGCATGCGGGCGATTTCGTCGACGCGGCCATTGGCACCCAGAAGCTGTATTTGCGACAGGGTGGCGCCTTGCCGGGTGGCCTTGCTGACCTCGTAGTGGTGGTCGCCGCAGGCGGCCACCTGGGGCAGGTGGGTGACGCACAGCACTTGATGGCGCGCGCCCAGCTGGCGCAGCAGGCGCCCCACCACCTCGGCCACAGCGCCGCCCACGCCGGTGTCGACCTCGTCGAAAATGAGGGTGGGCACGCGGGCCGCCTGGCTGGCAATGACCGATAGCGCCAATGAAAGCCGTGCCAGTTCGCCGCCCGACGCCACTTTGGCCAGGGGGCGGGGCGTAACCCCGCCGTGGCCCGCCACCAGGAACTCGATGGTTTCGAGGCCGTGGGCCGAGGGCGGCGCGGCCTGGAGCGCAACTTCGAAGCGGCCGCCTTGCATGGCCAGGGTCTGCATGGCTTCGCTGACCTGGGCCGAAAGTTTTTTTGCGGCTTTTTTCCGGGCCGCGCCCAACTGCCTGGCAAGTTCGTTGTAGCGGGCCTGGGCCTGCCGCACCTGCTCGGCCAGGGCGTCGAGATCGCCGGCCACGTCGGTTTCGGCGAGCTGGGCCTGGAGCGTTTGCAGCAGTTCGGGCAGGGCTTCGGGCTCGACCTTGAACTGGCGCGCGGCCTCGAACAGCGCAGAGAGCCTGCGCTCGGCCTGGGCGAGGGCTTCGGGGTCGAGTTCGAGGCGGTCGAGATAGCTGTTGAGATCGGAGGCGGCTTCGCCGGCGGCAATGCGTGCCGACTCGAGCGCTTCGCAGATGCCCTGCAAATGGGCGTCGTGGCGCAGCAGGGGCTGAAGCTGATGCAGGGCGGCGCCCAGAAAGTGCTGTACCGAGGCTTCGTCGTTGTCGAGCGCGGCCAGCGCCTGGGTGGCGCCCTGCAGCAGTGCCTGGGCATGGGCCAGCCGGTTGTGGCTGGCGCTTAGGGTTTCCCATTCGTCTTTGCCCGGGTCGAGGCGCTGGAGTTCGCCGATCTGCCACTCGAGCCGTTCGCGTTCTTGCTGCAGGGCCTCGTGGTTGTCGCGGGCTTTGTGCAGGAGTTTTTCTGACTGCTGCCATTGCTGCCAGGCTTGCTGGGTGTCGCGAGCGAGCTGCTGGTGCCCGCCCTGGGCATCGAGCATGTCGCGCTGGCTGGCCGGCCTGGCCAGGCTTTGATGGGCGTGCTGGCCATGGATGTCGACCAGGGCCTCGCCCAGCTGCTTCAGTTGCGCCAGGGTGGCGGGAACCCCATTGATATAGGCGCGGCTGCGGCCCTGGCCATCGATGACGCGGCGCAGCACCAGGGCGTCGTCGGGATCGAAGGACTGCTCGGCCAGTGCCTGGCGCAATGCTGAAGGGGCGTCGAAGACGGCGCTGATGTCGGTGCGGCTTGCGCCTTCGCGGATGGCGGCGGCGTCGCCGCGCGTGCCCAGGGCCAGGGAAAGGGCATCGATGAGTATGGATTTGCCCGCCCCGGTTTCACCGGAAAAAACCGTGAAACCCGACTCGAACTGGATTTCGGCCTTGTCGACGATGACGAAGTCGCGGATGTGAAGGCTGCGCAGCATGGTTTACTCGATTTCGTCGGTGAGCTGGGGCATGCGGTTCCAGTGCAGCTTGCGGCGCAGCGTGGAAAAGAAGTTGTAGCCTGCGGGGTGGACGAACCGCAGCGTGTCGCTGGCGCGGCGCACATCGATGCGGTCGCCGGGCTGGCAGTCGGACCAGCTTTGCATGTCGAAGTGCACGCTGGCGCCGGACTCGACCCTGCCCAGGGCCGTGATGGTCATGCTGAGTAGCCCGCTGTCGGGGATAACGATGGGACGGTTGGACAGGGTCTGGGGGGCCACGGGAACCAGCACGAGGGACTTGAGCTGGGGATGCAGAATCGGGCCGTTGGCCGACAGGGCGTAGGCCGTGGAGCCGGTGGGGGTGGAAATAATGAGGCCGTCGGCCCGCTGGCTGTACATGAAGCCGCCGTCGAGCTCGATGCGCAGCTCTATCATGCCGCCGCGGCCGGCGCGGTTGATGACCACGTCGTTCAGGGCCAGGCCGGAGAACATGATTTCTTCGCCCCGCACGACTCGGCCTTCGAGGAGGATGCGCTCTTCGATGTCGAAGTTGCCTTCGATGACGCTGGTGAGCGCGCTGGTGGCGTCTTGCAGGGGAATGTCGGTGATGAAGCCCAGCCGGCCGTGGTTGATGCCTATGAGGGGCACATTGTAGGGGGCCAGCAGGCGGCCCGCGCCCAGCATGGTGCCGTCGCCGCCCATGACCACGGCCAGGTCGGCCGTTGCGCCGATTTGATCGTAGTTGGCGATGGGCTGGTCGGTAACGCCGGTATTGTGCGCGGTTTCGGCTTCGATCAGCACATTACAGCCCGAGGCGCGCAAAGTGCTGCTGAGTTCGCGCAAAGGCCCGTCCAGCCCGCTGTCCTGGTACCTGCCTATGAGTGCAACGGTTTTAAAATGCATGGGCGAAGTCTTGTGGTGTGGGTTTTGGTATTGATATTGGAATTATGCCGAAAGTGGGTGGCAACTGTTAGGATTAAGATAGAGCCTTTCTATTGAACCTCCGGGATAGATCGATTATAAGTTCCCGATGTGGCGTCGGCAGCGTGTGGAAAACACGTAAGCACTGAAGCGCATACTATTTATGTCTATGGATGATCGAGCCAAAGCGCTGTTGAAGGCACTGATTGAACGTTATATAGCCGACGGGCAGCCGGTGGGTTCGCGCACCCTGTCGAAAATGTTCGACTTGTCGCCGGCCACCATTCGAAACGTCATGGCCGACCTCGAAGAGCTGGGTCTCATACACAGCCCGCACACGTCGGCGGGGCGGGTGCCCACGCCCCGCGGCTATCGCATGTTCGTCGACCGGCTGCTGGCGGTGCGGCGCTTCGAAGTGCTGCAGCCCAGCCAGATACTCGAAATGCTGCCGGCCGCCGAGCCCAGCCGCGCCGTCAACGCGGCGGCGGCCCTGCTGTCCAACCTCAGCCAGTTTGCCGGCGTGGTGCTGGCACCCAAGCGGGCACAGGTGTTTCGCCAGATCGAATTCATCCGGCTGTCCGAGAAAAGGGTGCTGCTCATTATCGTCACCCCCGACGGCGACGTGCAGAACCGCATCCTGTTCGTTCAGCGCGACTATCTCGAGCAAGAGCTTCTCGAGGCCAGCAATTTCTTCAACCAGCACTTTGCCGGCATGTCCTTCGACGAGGTGCGCCTGGCCATCGCCGACGAGCTCTCCTCCCTGCAGGCCGACATCTCCCGCCTGATGCAGGCGGCGGTCGAGGCCGGCACCGCCAAAGAAGACTCCGACGAGTCCGTGGTCATTTCCGGCGAGAGCAAGCTGCTCGAGGTCTCCGAACTGGCCTCCGACATGGACCGCCTGCGCCGCATGTTTGCCCTGTTCGAGAAAAAAACCGACCTGCTTCAGCTGCTTGACGTCTCCAGCCGCGCCCAGGGCGTCCAGATCTACATCGGCGGCGATTCTCAGCTGGTGCCCATGGAAGACGTCTCGGTCATCACGGCGCCCTACGGGGTCGACGGCAAGATCGTGGGCACGCTGGGGGTCATCGGGCCCACACGCATGGCCTACGAGCGCGTCATTCCCATCGTCGACATCACCTCCCGCCTGTTGTCCAACGCGCTCAGCCACAATCAGTCCTAGGCCTTTTGGCATCAACAGGCCCTGGGCGTTCAGCAGCGTCCGCCCGCGAGCCGGCCCGCGCACAGAAGTTGTTCTTCGGCGTCGGTCCATCCAGACGCTTTCGTTTTCTTTTTTCATGGCTGTCTATGTCCGTCGTCCTGCCGCCCCGCTACTTGCCCGAGCCCGCCGATGGCCAGGCGTTCTCCGATCATCCTGAACCGCGCGCGCCAGGGCCGGTCGGAGTCCTGCTGATCAACCTGGGCACGCCCGATGCGCCCGAGGCGGGCGCCATCAGGCGCTACCTGGCCGAGTTTCTTTCTGATCAGCGCGTCATCGAACTGCCGCAGCTGCTGTGGCAGCCCATACTTCGGGGGGCGATTCTGCCGCTGCGCCCGCGCAAGCTGGCCCCGCGCTATCGCGAGATCTGGCACGAGGGCGGCTCGCCCTTGCTGGTCTGGAGCCTGGCCCAGGGCAAAGGCGTCGACCTGGCCCTGAAATCCCTGGGCGTTCGGGCGCATGTCGAGGTGGGCATGCGCTATGGCCGCCCGGCGCTTGACGACGCCCTGGAAAATCTGCGTCGCCGGGGCTGCGAACGCATCCTGGTCGTGCCCATGTATCCGCAGTATGCGGCCTCCACCACGGCGACCGCTGTCGATGCCGTCGCCCGCCACGCCGCCCGCCTGCGCGACCAGCCCGAATTGCGCTTCATCAAGCGTTTTCATGCCGAGCCCGAATACATCGATGCCCTGGCCGTACAGGTCGAGCGGCACTGGGCCCAACACGGCGAGCCCCAGAAGCTGCTGCTCAGCTTCCACGGCCTTCCGCGCGCCGTGGTCGAGAAGGGGGATCCGTATCGCCGCGACTGCATGGAAACCGCCGATCTGCTGGCTGCGCGGCTGGGAGACCGGGGCAAACTGGTCAGCGTGGCCTTCCAGAGCCGCTTCGGGGCGCAAAAGTGGCTGGAACCCTATACAGAACCCACCTTGCGCGCCTGGGCGCGCCAGGGCGTGACGCAGGTGGATGTCATGTGCCCCGGCTTCCTGGCTGATTGCATCGAGACCTTGGAAGAGATCCAGATGCAGTGCCGCGATGCGTTTTTGTCCGAAGGGGGCCGGCGATTCGGCTTCATCCCCTGCCTGAACGACGACGCGCAGTGGGCGCGGGGCTTCGCCGCCATTATCGGCCGGCACCTGCAAGGCTGGGTTGATACAGCCTAGGGCCTGCTTTTTTAGTGCCAACAGGCCCTAGGGTCTTGAAATGGGGGCATTGGCCCCCATTTTTATCTGATCGCCACACAGCAACTGGAGAACCGTATATGTCGGCAACGAATCAACCCCTTGATCCCAATGAAGAAAATCAATCCGTTGATGCGTCCGGTCAGCCTGAAGACAGCACGGGCCAGCAGCAAGCCGCCCCCGAAGAAGACCTGGGCGCGATGCTCGAGCAGGCCCAGGCTCAGGTCGCGCAGTACTACGACGAACTGCTGAGGGCCAAGGCCGAGGTCGAGAATGTGCGCCGCCGCGCCCAGGAAGACGTGGCCAAGGCGCGCAAGTTCGGCACCGAATCGTTCGCCGAAAGCCTGGTGCCCGTGCGCGACAGCCTCGAGGCGGCCCTGTCGGCCACCGACCAGACGCCCGAGTCATGGAAGGAAGGCGTCGAGGTGACGCTGCGCCAGCTTACGGCGGCGTTCGAGCGCAACCTGCTTAAAGAAGTCTCGCCCGAGCCGGGCGAAAAATTCGACCCCAATGTCCACCAGGCCATTTCCACGGTGCCCTCCGAGTTCGCCGAGGGCTGCGTGGTCCAGCGGCTGCAAAAAGGCTACACCATCGCCGACCGGGTGCTGCGCCCCGCACTTGTTACCGTGTCTTCGGGCCAGGCGGCCTGACAAGGGCGCGGCGCCGGGCTGCGCCTGCGGCTTGAAAACCGGGCAAGCCGCCCCAATATTGAAAGCATCCCAAGTTTTAACATCCAAATTCAATTTTCAGGGTTATAGATTATGAGCAAAATCATTGGCATCGACCTTGGCACAACCAACAGTTGTGTCGCCGTGCTCGACGGCGGCAAGGTCCGCATTATCGAGAACGCCGAGGGCACGCGCACCACGCCCTCCATCGTGGCCTACCTGCAAGACGGCGAAGTCCTCGTCGGCGCGGCGGCCAAGCGCCAGGCCGTCACCAACCCGGCCAACACGCTGTACGCCGTCAAGCGCCTGATCGGACGCAAGTTCGATGAAAAGGCCGTGCAGAAAGACATCGACCTGATGCCCTACAAAATCATCAAGGCCGAGAACGGCGACGCCTGGGTCGAGGCCCAGGGCAAGAAGCTTGCGCCCCCCCAGGTGTCGGCCGACGTGCTGCGCAAGATGAAAAAGACCGCCGAAGACTACCTGGGCGAAGAAGTGACCGAGGCCGTCATTACCGTGCCCGCCTACTTCAACGACAGCCAGCGCCAGGCCACCAAAGATGCCGGCCGCATCGCGGGCCTGGACGTCAAGCGCATCATCAACGAGCCCACCGCCGCTGCGTTGGCCTTCGGCATGGACAAGGCCGAGAAGGGCGACCGCAAGATCGCCGTCTATGACCTGGGCGGCGGCACCTTCGACATCTCCATCATCGAAATCGCCGACGTCGACGGCGAGAAGCAGTTCGAAGTGCTGTCCACCAACGGCGACACCTTCCTGGGCGGCGAAGACTTCGACCAGCGCATCATCGACTACATCATCAGCGAGTTCCAGAAGGAAAGCGGCGTCGACCTGTCCAAAGACGTGCTGGCCCTGCAGCGCCTGAAAGAATCCGCCGAAAAGGCCAAGATCGAACTGTCGTCGGCCCAGCAGACCGAGATCAACCTGCCTTACATCACGGCGGACGCCTCCGGTCCCAAGCACCTCAACCTGAAGATCACCCGCGCCAAGCTCGAGGCCCTGGTCGAAGAGCTTATCGAGCGCACCATCGAGCCTTGCCGCACGGCCATTAAAGACGCCGGCATCAAGGCGGGCGAGATCGACGACGTCATCCTGGTGGGCGGCATGACCCGCATGCCCAAGGTGCAGGAAAAGGTCAAGGAATTCTTCGGCAAAGAGCCGCGCAAAGACGTCAACCCCGACGAGGCCGTGGCCGCAGGCGCCGCCATCCAGGGTTCCGTGCTGTCCGGCGATCGCAAGGACGTGCTGCTGCTCGACGTCACACCCCTGTCGCTGGGCATTGAAACCCTGGGCGGCGTCATGACCAAGATGATCCAGAAGAACACCACCATTCCTACCCGCTTCTCGCAGGTGTTCTCCACGGCCGACGACAACCAGCCCGCGGTCACCATCAAGGTGTTCCAGGGCGAGCGCGAAATCGCCGCCGGCAACAAGGCGCTTGGCGAGTTCAACCTCGAGGGCATCCCGCCCGCCGCGCGCGGCTTGCCGCAGATCGAAGTCACCTTCGACATCGACGCCAACGGCATCCTGCACGTGTCCGCCAAAGACAAGGGCACGGGCAAGGAAAACAAGATCACCATCAAGGCGAACTCCGGCCTGACCGACGAAGAGATCGAGCGCATGGTCAAGGACGCCGAGGCCAATGCCGAAGACGACCACCGTGTCGCCGAGCTGGCCCAGGCTCGCAACCAGGGCGACGCGCTGGTGCACTCCACGCGCAAGTCGCTTGAAGAGTACGGCGACAAGCTCGAGGCGGCCGAGAAGGAAGCCATCGAGAACGCGGTCAAAGAGCTCGAAGAGACGCTCAAAGAGGGCGACAAGGCGGCCATCGACGCCAAGGTCGAGGCGCTTGCCGCGGCGTCCCAGAAGCTGGGCGAGAAGATGTACGCCGACATGCAGTCCCAGGCCCAGGCGCAGCCTGGCGCCGAGGGCGCCGAAGCCAAGCCTGCCGAAGAGGACGTGGTCGATGCCGACTTCAAAGAAGTCAAGCGCGATCAGTAATCGGCTGTCCTAGCGGTTCAAGGCCCGGTCCTCCGGTGCCGGAGCCTGTCGATGCCAAAGGGTTTTCTCATTGGCGTCGGCGGTTCCGGCCGGAGGCCGGGCATTGTTGTTGTTCGATGAAGGGCGTCGCGAACGCCACGGAATATGTCAAAACGCGATTATTACGAAGTGCTGGGCGTTGGAAAAAACGCCTCCGACGACGAGCTCAAGAAAGCCTACCGCAAGCTGGCGATGAAATATCATCCCGACCGGAACCCGGGCAATAAAGAGGCGGAAGAGCGTTTCAAGGAAGCCAAAGAGGCCTACGAGATTCTCGGCGACCAGGAAAAGCGCGCGGCCTACGACCGTTTCGGTCATGCGGGCGTCGACCCCAACGCCGCGGGCGGCATGGGCGGGGCGGGCTTTGCCGACGCCTTCGGCGACATCTTCGGCGAGATCTTCGGCGGCGGCCGCCGCGGAGGCGGGCCGCAGGTGTATCGCGGCGCCGACCTGAAATATGCGCTCGACATTACCCTTGAGCAGGCCGCAGCCGGCTTCGACACCGAGATCCGCGTGCCCAGTTGGGAAAACTGTGAAACCTGCCATGGCTCGGGCGCCAAGCCGGGCACCCAGCCCCAGACCTGCCACACCTGCGGCGGCAGCGGCGCGGTGCGCATGCAGCAGGGTTTCTTCAGCGTGCAGCAGACCTGCCCCACCTGCCATGGCTCGGGCAAGGAAATCACCGACCCCTGCGTGGCATGCGACGGCGTGGGCCGCATTCGCAAGAACAAGACCCTGCAGGTGCAGATTCCCGCGGGCATCGACGACGGCATGCGCATCCGCTCGTCGGGCAATGGCGAGCCGGGCGTCAACGGCGGGCCGCCGGGCGACCTGTATGTCGAGATCCACATCAAGCAGCATGCCATCTTCCAGCGCGACGGCGAAGACCTGCATTGCGAGCTCACCATTCCGTTTACCAAGGCGGCCCTGGGCGGCGATATCGAGGTCCCCACGCTGAACGGCAAGGGCGAGATCACCATTCCCGAAGGCACCCAGACAGGCAAGACCTTCCGGCTGCGGGGCAAGGGGGTGCGCGGCGTGCGCTCCAGCTATCCGGGCGATCTGTATTGCCACATTGCGGTCGAAACCCCCGTTCGCCTTACAGAAGACCAGAAGAAGATGCTGCGTCAGTTCGAGGCGTCGCTGTCCCAGGGCGGCGAGAAGCATTCGCCCAAGAGCGAGTCCTGGACCGACAGGGTCAAGAACTTCTTCAGCTGATGTAAACAGGGGCAGCCGTGCTGCCCCTGTTTAATTGATGGCCCAGGCCGGTTTCTTAGCCCGTCGTGTGCCCCATGGCCACGCTCCTGCGTGGCTCTACTCGCGGCTTCCGCGCGCCAGCAGCATCAGGAAGAAGGGCGCGCCGACCAGGGCGGTCAGCACCCCCAGGGGCAGCTCGATGCTGACCAGGGTGCGCGCCAGGGTGTCGGTAAAGATCAGGAAGGCCGCGCCCAGCAGGGCCGAAGCCGGCAGCAGGCGCGAGAAATCGGGCCCCACCAGTATGCGCGCCACATGGGGAATGACCAGGCCCACCCAGCCGATGATGCCGCTGAAGGCGACCGACCCCGATGTCATCAGCGTGGCCGCCGCGATGAACACGATGCGCGTGCGCAGGGTGTTCACGCCCAAGGACTGCGACTCGTCGTCGCTGAGGCTCAGCAGGTTCACCCGCCAGCGCATCAGCACCATCGGAACCAGGCCGATGGCCAGGCAGGGAAGGATGAGCGGAATGTCCGACCCCGTGATGGTGTTCAGTCCGCCCAGCAGCCAGAAGGTGATGGACGGCAGCTGCGTATAGGGGTCGGCCAGTATCTTCAGCAGCGATATGCCGGCACCCAGCAGGGTGCCCACGGCCACGCCCGCCAGTACCAGGACCAGGGTGGCGTCATGGCGCCGCACCGAAAGCGAAATGAAATAGACGCAGGCGACGGCCGCCAGGCCGCCGGCAAAGGCCAGGGCCTGCACAAGAATCATGGAAAGACCCATGAATATGGCCGCGGCGGCGCCAAGCCCGGCGCCCGCCGAGACACCCAGGATGTCGGGAGAAACGAGCGGGTTGCGGAACATGCCCTGGTAGGTGGCGCCCGCTGCCGCAAGAGAGGCGCCCACCAGGGCGCCGGCCACCGTGCGCGGCACGCGCAGGTTCCAGATGACGGCGTCCAGCGTCGCGGCGTTGTCCACTGTCTTGTTAGACAAACCCAGGCCGCGCAGCAGCGTCCACATGACGTCGGACAAGGCCATGGGGTATTGTCCGGCCACGACGCCGGTGGCAGCCGCGGCAAGCAGCAGGACAAGCAGGGGCGTCCACACGATGCGCAGACGCA
>Ga0180219_1002682_pt1 | contig 10496 bp, 4 predicted proteins | sample eDN3rd30CBELigMG_FD_151338 | JGI IMG/M metagenome (GOLD analysis project Ga0180219, IMG submission 151338) | Enriched Miracle-Growth compost microbial communities from Emeryville, California, USA - eDNA 3rd pass 30_C BE-Lig MG (version 2)... ... | reverse complement strand
GTGGACCAGCGATACCCCGCCGGGGCGGTTGACGCTGGCGAGCGCCAGCGAGTTGGCGGCTGTTCCGGTTCCGACAAAGAACACGGCAACTTCGCGCTCAAACAATTCGTTGAAGCGTTGTTCTACACGCTTGTCGATTTCACTTGCGCCATAGGCTGCCGCAAAGCCTGCTGCATGCAATGAAAGGCTCTCGGCGATTTTGGGATGGGCGCCTGCCCAATTGTCTGACGCAAAATGCACGTGTTCCTCCAGATGGGTTGAATGGGCTGTCGCACAGTCGATGTTTCTATAACCTGTCTGACAGAAGCGGTTAAGGCCCCGCTTACGCGAAAAATCTCATCAGGCTGCCTATTATTTAGGCATACATGAAGCAGGCGAAAGCGCGCCAAACTGACGCAATGGCCGCTAAACGCAATTAAAATCCAGTAAAATCACGGCTTTTGATATTTTATTACGGAAGATGATGAGAAAAATTGCGTTTCCATCTTGTGAGGCAATTTGAATTCTGTCATACGTAATTAGGACAGCAATGCTGTCCAATTAAACGCTGATGCAAACGGAAGCGTCACAACGCTCTCCGAAAAGTTTCAGAAAGAGGCGCCGTACTGGCAGGCATATAGCCTGGCGGTAACAGGCGCCCCGACCGCGACAGGAGGAATTCTAGTGCGCCATTTTCTGGTGGGCTGAGTGTCGTCTGTCCAAGCCTGATGAGAATAAGGCGCTAAACATCGTTCCTCGCACCGGCTTTGCCGCTCGCCCGGAACCTCGTCCAACGCCTTGTCGATAAGGCTTCCTTTATACGTAAAGCAACGGCGGGATGGTTGTCACACCATCTCGGTATATACTGATCGCGCACCTCATGATGAGGGCCAAACGGAGGGAATGACGATGACGCATTTGACGCCATCTGTATCGAATGTGGTTTCTCACAACGTGCAGAACGGAACGGTCAAAGCTGCGACGACCGCTCCCAACCGAACGACGCGAAAAACGAAAGCCGCGGGTTTGCCCGCAGCGCAAGGACTTTACGATCCGCGCAATGAACATGATGCGTGCGGCGTTGGCTTTATTGCGCATATGAAGGGCAAGAAGTCGCATCAGGTCGTGGAAAACGGCCTCAAGATGCTGGAAAACCTCACCCACCGCGGTGCTGTTGGTGCCGACCCGCTGATGGGCGATGGCGCAGGTATTCTCGTGCAGATTCCGGATCGCTTCTTCCGCGAGGAAATGGCGCGTCAGGGCATCGATTTGCCGCAGCCCGGCCATTATGGCGTCGGCTATCTGTTCATGCCGCGCGATGCGGAACTGCGCGCCCATATTGAAGAGATCGTCAAGGAGGTCATCACCGCAGAAGGCCAGACCTTTATCGGCCTGCGCGAAGTGCCTGTCGACAATTCATCGCTTTCCAAGGCTCCGGATATTGCCGCAACCGAACCGTTTCACGTTCAGGTCTTCATCGGGCGCAATCCGATGCTGGAGACGGACGACGATTTCGAACGCCGCCTGTTCGTTCTGCGCAAGGTCATTTCCAACCGTATCTATCAGGAAAACGACGGTGACGATAAGGGCTTCTATGTCGTGTCCATGTCGGCACGTACGGTCGTCTACAAGGGCATGTTCCTCGCCTATCAGGTCGGTGCCTATTATCAGGATTTGAAGGACCCGCGTTTTGAAAGCGCGGTAGCGCTGGTGCATCAGCGCTTCTCCACCAACACCTTCCCGTCATGGCGTCTGGCGCACCCATACCGCATGGTTGCACATAACGGCGAAATCAACACGCTGCGCGGTAACGTCAACTGGATGGCTGCGCGTCAGGCTTCGGTGGACTCGGAACTGTTCGGCAACGACATTTCCAAGCTCTGGCCGATTTCCTACGAAGGCCAGTCGGACACGGCCTGCTTCGACAATGCGCTCGAATTCCTGCATCAGGGCGGCTACAGCCTTGCGCATGCGATGATGATGCTGATCCCGGAAGCATGGTCGGGCAACAAGCTGATGTCGGATGAACGCCGTGCGTTCTACGAATATCATGCGGCGCTCATGGAGCCGTGGGACGGCCCTGCGGCTGTCGCTTTCACGGACGGTCGCCAGATTGGCGCGACGCTTGATCGTAACGGCCTGCGTCCAGCGCGCTATATCGTGACGGACGATGATTTCGTCATTCTGGCTTCGGAAGCCGGTGTTCTCCCGGTCGAGGAAAAGAAAGTCGTCAAGAAGTGGCGTCTCCAGCCGGGCCGCATGCTGCTGATCGATATGGAAGAAGGCCGCATCGTTTCGGATGAGGAAATCAAGTCCCAGATCGCGCAGAAGCATCCCTACAAGCAGTGGCTTGCCAACACGCAGCTCATTCTGGAAGACCTCAATCCGGTCGAGCCGCGTGCGCTGCGCAAGGATGTGAGCCTTCTCGACCGCCAGCAGAGCTTCGGCTACACGCAGGAAGACACCAAGCTGTTGATGTCGCCCATGGCTACGACTGGTCAGGAAGCCATTGGTTCGATGGGCACGGATACGCCGATCTCGGCCATGTCCGACAAGTCGAAGATGCTGTTCACCTATTTCAAGCAGAACTTCGCGCAGGTCACCAACCCGCCGATCGATCCGATCCGCGAAGAACTGGTGATGAGCCTTGTCTCCTTCATCGGCCCGCGTCCGAATATTTTTGACCTTGTCGGCACGTCACGCCGCAAGCGTCTGGAAGTGCGCCAGCCGATCCTGACCAATGGCGATCTGGAAAAGATCCGCTCCATCGGTCATACGGAAGATCGCTTTGACACCAAGACGCTCGACATCACCTATAATACGGGTGAAGGTGCAGCCGGTATGCACGGCGCCATCGAACGCCTTTGTGACCGTGCTGAAGCGGCTGTTCACGGTGGCTACAACATCGTCATCTTGTCGGATCGTCAGGTTGGCCCGGATCGCATTCCGATCCCGGCTCTTCTGGCGACGGCAGCCGTGCACCATCACCTGATCCGCAAGGGCTTGCGCACGTCGGTCGGCCTCGTTGTGGAATCGGGCGAGCCGCGCGAAATACACCATTTCTGCTGCCTCGCCGGTTACGGTGCCGAGGCGATCAATCCTTACCTTGCCTTCGACACGCTGCTCGACATGCATCGCCGTCGCGAATTCCCGCCGGAAGTGGACGAGAATGAAGTCGTCAAGCGCTACATCAAGTCCATCGGCAAGGGCATCCTCAAGGTCATGTCCAAGATGGGCATCTCGACCTATCAGTCCTATTGCGGCGCGCAGATTTTCGATGCAGTTGGCTTGCAGACGGGCTTTGTCGACAAGTTCTTCTTCGGCACGGCAACGAGCATTGAAGGCGTCGGTCTCGATGAAATCGCGGAAGAAACCGTACGTCGCCACACCGATGCCTTTGGCAGCGATCCGGTTCTGCTGACCTCGCTGGAAGTTGGCGGTGAATATGCCTACCGTATGCGCGGCGAGGCGCACCTGTGGTCGCCGGATGCGGTTGCCAGACTGCAGCATGCCGTGCGCACTTCCAATCCGGAGACGTTCACCGAATATACGCGCATGCTCGACTCCAAGTCGGCGCAGGCGAAGACTATTCGCGGCCTGTTCAATATTCGCTTCGCTGAAGAGCGCGGTCTGAAGCCGGTCTCCATCGATGAGGTCGAACCGGCGACGGAAATCGTCAAGCGCTTCTCGACGGGTGCGATGTCCTTCGGCTCGATCTCCAGAGAAGCCCACACAACGCTGGCGCGCGCCATGAATGCCATTGGCGGCAAATCGAACACCGGCGAGGGTGGTGAGGAGCCGGATCGCTTCTATCCGCTGCCGGATGGTAAGCCGAACCCTGAACGCTCTGCCATCAAGCAGGTGGCTTCTGGCCGTTTCGGTGTGACGACGGAATATCTGGTCAACTCCGATCTGATCCAGATCAAGGTTGCGCAGGGTGCAAAGCCGGGTGAAGGCGGTCAGCTGCCGGGTCACAAGGTCGATGCGACCATCGCCAAGACCCGTCACTCAACGCCGGGAGTCGGCCTCATTTCGCCGCCGCCGCACCATGACATCTACTCGATCGAAGATCTGGCGCAGCTGATCTACGACCTGAAGAACGTCAATCCGGCTGCCGATATCTCGGTCAAGCTGGTGTCGGAAGTGGGTGTGGGCACGGTTGCTGCCGGTGTTGCCAAGGCGCGTGCCGACCATATCACCGTGTCGGGTTATGATGGCGGTACGGGCGCTTCGCCGCTTACCTCGCTGAAACATGCCGGAAGTCCCTGGGAAATTGGCCTTGCCGAAACCCACCAGACGCTGGTGCTGAACGGGCTTCGCTCCCGCGTGGCATTGCAGGTCGATGGCGGCTTGCGCACCGGTCGCGACGTCATTATTGGCGCGCTGCTCGGTGCGGATGAGTTCGGTTTCTCGACCGCTCCGCTGATTGCTGCCGGTTGCATCATGATGCGCAAGTGTCATCTGAACACCTGCCCGGTGGGCGTGGCAACGCAGGACCCGGTTCTGCGCAAGCGATTCAAGGGCACGCCGGAACACGTCATCAACTTCTTCTTCTATCTGGCGGAAGAAGTGCGTGTCTTGCTGGCAGAGATGGGCTTCACCAAGCTGGAACAGATTATCGGCGAGACCGAGTTTCTGGAAAAGCAGGCCATGATCGACCATTGGAAAGCCAAGGGTCTCGATTTCAGCCGTATTTTCTACAAGCCTGAAGCCGAGAAGCACGAAATCTACTGGACCGAGCGTCAGCATCACCCGATTGAGGATGTCCTTGATCGCAAGCTGATTGCCGAGGCTATGCCCGCACTGGAAGACCGCCAGCCGGTCAAGATCGACATCGATATCAAGAATGTCGACCGTTCTGCCGGTGCGATGCTTTCCGGCGAAGTTGCCAAGCGCTTCCGCCACAAGGGTCTGCCGGAAGACACCATCGCCGTTACGCTCCGCGGTACGGCTGGCCAGTCTTTCGGTGCGTTCCTGGCGCGCGGCGTCTCGTTCGAGCTGATCGGCGATGGCAACGACTATGTCGGCAAGGGCCTTTCGGGTGGCCGCATCGTCATCCGTCCACCGGAAGACACGCGTATCGTTGCCGAGGACTCCATCATCGTCGGCAATACCGTGCTCTACGGTGCGCTTGAAGGCGAGTGCTACTTCCGCGGCGTTGCAGGCGAACGTTTCGCCGTCCGCAACTCCGGCGCGGTCACGGTTGTCGAAGGCGTGGGCGACCACGGCTGCGAATACATGACCGGCGGTGTCGTCGTGGTTATCGGTCAGACGGGCCGCAACTTTGCGGCCGGCATGTCGGGCGGCGTCGCCTACGTGCTTGACGAGGAAGGCGATTTCGCCCAGCGCTGCAATATGGCGATGGTCGAACTGGAACCGGTTCCGGAAGAGGACGACATCCTCGAAAAGCTGCATCACCATGGCGGCGACCTCATGCACAAGGGCCGTGTGGACGTTTCGGCCAACATGACCCATCATGACGAGGAACGTCTGGTGCAGCTGATCGCCAATCATCTGCATTACACCGGCTCGACGCGGGCGAAAGATATTCTCGACAATTGGGAGAGCTATCGTCCCAAATTCGTGAAAGTCATGCCGGTCGAATACCGCCGTGCTCTGGAAGACATGGAGCGTATGCGGATCGGTGTCGCGGCTGAATAGGACATGATCCTGAAAAGTGGAACCCGGCCTTTGGGTCGGGTGCCCTTAGCCACATGAGAGATAACAACGCCCTTGCATGCCAGCGCATTGGAAGATGATGCGGCAGACAGGGCAACTTCCGGCAAAGCCGACCACGCGCTGGTCGCAGGCCGAGGGGAGTAAGAGAATGGGTAAGGTAACTGGTTTTCTTGAAATTGACCGGCAGGTAGCGAAGTACCAGCCAGCGTCGGATCGTATCCGTCACTTCCGGGAATTCACCATTCCGATGACGGATGGCGAAGTGCAGAAGCAGGCGGCGCGCTGCATGGATTGCGGCATTCCGTTCTGCCATGGCCCGACGGGCTGTCCGGTGCATAACCAGATCCCGGACTGGAACGATCTCGTCTATAACAACAATTGGGATCAGGCGATCCGCAACCTGCATCTGACCAACAATTTCCCGGAATTCACGGGTCGCGTTTGCCCGGCCCCTTGCGAGGAAGCCTGCACGCTGAACCTCGAGGATACGCCGGTTGCGATCAAGACGGTCGAGCAGGCATTGGGCGACAAGGCATATGAGCTCGGCCATATCGTGCCGCAGCCAGCCGCCAACAAGACGGGTAAGTCGGTTGCCATCATCGGTTCTGGACCGGCTGGCCTTGCCGCTGCGCAGCAGCTGGCCCGTGCTGGTCACATGGTTGATGTTTATGAGCGCGAAAGCCGCCCCGGCGGTCTGTTGCGTTACGGTATTCCAGATTTCAAGATGGAAAAGCACCTCATCGACCGACGCGTCGCGCAGATGGAAGGCGAGGGCGTTCGCTTCCTGTGCGGTGTGAACATCGGCGTCGACAAGCCGTTGCGCGGTCTCCTCGATACCTATGATGCCGTGCTTTACAGCGGTGGCTCGGAAACGCCGCGCCCGGCGGGTATTCCGGGTGCAGATTTTGAAGGCGTGCATGATGCCATGCCTTATCTGGTTCAGCAGAATCGCCGCGTCGGGCGCGAAAATATCGAATCCGTTGCCTGGACTTCGGCTCCGATCCTGGCAGGCGGCAAGCATGTCGTTGTGGTCGGCGGTGGCGATACCGCCTCGGACTGCGTGGGCACGGCGTTCCGTCAGGGTGCGGTCAATGTTACCCAGCTTGATATTCGTCCGCAGCCGCCGGAAAAGGAAGACAAGCTCAGCGTCTGGCCTTATTGGGCGACCAAGATGCGTACCTCTTCCAGCCAGGCGGAAGGTGCTTCCCGCGAGTTTCAGGTGGCAACGCTGGAGTTCATCGGCGAAGACGGCCGCCTCACCCATGTGAAGTGCTGTCAGGTTGATGAAAAGCGCAAGCCGATTGCCGGAACGGAATTCTTCATCAAGGCCGATCTGGCCTTCATCGCAATCGGTTTTGCCGGACCGGCAGAAGACAGCGTGGTCAAGGAACTGGGCGAAAAGCTCGACATCGTGACCGACCGTCGCGGCTCCAAGTCGGTCAAGGCCAATGAGCGTGACTACCGCACCAATGTCGACAAGCTCTATGCAGCCGGTGATGTGCGCCGCGGCCAGTCGCTGGTTGTCTGGGCAATCCGCGAAGGCCGTCAGGCAGCGCACGCCATCGATGCTGATTTGATGGGTAGTTCCGTTCTACCGCGCTAAGAGAGACCCAAAGAAATGAAAAGCCCGCCAGATTGGCGGGCTTTTTGTTTTTAGCCTTGGCTGCGTCGCGACTTCATCACCAGATACGCGACGGCGAGAAGCACGAACCAGAGCGGCGTGACTTTCAGCGCGGCTGCAGTGTCCGGCTCTTGCGCCAGCGCCCAGAGAATGAAGGCGAAGAAAGCGAAGACCATCACGACGGCTGCGCGTCCGCCGGGCATCTTGAATGTGGACTTTTCATGCAGGTCCGGGCGCTTGCGACGGTATTGCAGATATGACGCCAGAATGACCGACCAGATGAAGATGAAAAGCAGCGCTGAAATTGTCGTGACGATTGTGAAGGCTTCGATGATGCTCTGGCCAGCATAAAGCAGAACCACGCCTGCAAGCAGGAAAACACACGAGAAGAACAGCGAGTTCACCGGTACTTTCCGCTTGTTCAGCTTGCCGAGCGCCTTCGGCGCAAGTTTGGAAGTGGCAAGGCCGTAGATCATGCGCGAAGTTGAGTAAATGCCGGAATTTGCGCTCGACGTTGCCGAAGTCAACACGACGAAGTTCACGACATGGGCTGCAATGCCGAGACCGGCGAGCGAGAACATGGCGACGAACGGGCTCGAATTCGGGTCGACCTGATCCCAGGGAATGACCGTGATGATGACGAACAGCGCGCCGAGATAGAACAGCACCACGCGAATCGGAATGGAGTTGATCGCCTTGGGCAGATTGCGCACAGGGTCCTTGGTTTCCGCAGCGGCGGTGCCGACCAGTTCGATACCGACGAAGGCGAAAACTGCGATCTGGAAACCGGCAACAAAGCCCAGGAAACCGTTGGGGAAGAACCCGCCATGGTTCCACAGATGGGCGACCGATGCCTGGCTGCCATTGGGCAGGGTAAAGCCGGTCGAGAGCATGTACACACCCGCAATAATCAACCCGACAATGGCGACGATCTTGATGAGAGCGAACCAGAATTCGATTTCACCGAAATTGCGCACGGTTGGCAGATTGAGCGCCAGAAGCGTGAAAATCAGACCGAGCGCCGGTATCCAGAGCGCCAGTTCCGGGAACCAGAATGAGACATAGCCCGAAACGGCAACCACATCGGCCACGCCGGTCACAATCCAGCACAACCAATAGGTCCAGCCGGTGAAGAACTGAGCCCACGGCCCGAGATAATCGCCTGCGAAATCCGCAAAGGAACGATATTCGAGATTGGACAGCAGGATTTCGCCCAGTGCGCGCATGACGAAAAACAGCATGAAGCCGATGATCGCATAGACAAACAGGATCGAAGGGCCTGCCAGCGAAATGGTCTTGCCCGACCCCATGAAAAGGCCGGTGCCGATGGCGCCACCGATGGCGATCAGCTGCAGATGTCGATTGGACAGATTACGTGCAAGATGGGGTTCCTCCTCCCGATGTGGATCGACAGAAGGCTTTGATGCGATATTCATTCAAACGCCTCTTGTTTCTGGCGGACGCTGAAAACAACCTCGCTCGGGCGAGGAAAAGCGTCCTTCCTGTCCAGCCCTTTCAGGCAGACGGTGCCTTCTGATAGACGATGAAAGCACTCCTGTGAACAGCGCGGAATGTAGCAATTAGAATCATATTGAATAGAGAAAGCCGCTGGCTATCAATAAAGTGATAGCTCTATCACGCTGACTTGGCTCAAAAATTTAGGGATTTGCGCTCTTCTGCGGCCAGGAAAAATCGTCTGCCCGTCCGGGTGAAGGCTTGCTCTCATTCCGGGCCGGGCGTGGATCTTGCGGACGCGCAACGAGGCTGCCGCCAAGCAGAACGCCGCTTTCATCCTTGTCGACGTCCCGAATGCTGACCGGCGCAACACGATCAACCGGTTTGGACGGGTCATGAGTGCCTGCGGCGGGCAGAGGCTGGTCTTCTTCCTTTGCACCGCCGAGATAGGCGCGAAGCGGCTTTTCCGCATAGAAAGCGAGCTTGCGTTTACCAGCCGAAGTTATGTTGATGCCGTCATTGCCGCGCAAACGCGCGGTCTGACCGTTAATATCGAAACCCGTCTGGGTAAAATTGCCTTCTTCATCGACGAAGCCATCCCAGACATCGGCAAATTTTCCGCCCGCCTTTTCGGTGGCGTTGCGATAGATTTCATTGAGCGCCAGCATATCCTGCGACATGCCTTTCGGGCGGAACGGCGGTTGCCCGATCCAGACCAGAGGAAAATGCTTGTCGTTGATTACCTTGATGAAGGCGGTGACGCGCTTTTGATATTCCTCGTTCCATTCCGGCGACCGCGGCGGCAGGCTCGCGCCCTTCTCGGTGATCGCCTGCCTGTCGTTGGAGCCGATCATCACGACGACAGCAGCCGGTTTCTCCTCGTCCAATATCTTGCCGATATTGTCGGGCCAGTCGAAATGATCGTTGCGCACAAAGCCGGAGGAGCCATTTATCCGGGTTACGATCTGGAAGTCAGGGTCCGACGCGAAAGCGACGTCGAGGCCTTCGGCCAGACCATTGCCGATGAAATCACCGACGACGAGGATTTTCTTTGCGTCCGGCTTTTTCTCCACAAACTCGACCGCAGGGCTCGTCGCTGGTGGCGGTGCTGGGCGTGAAGCGGGAGAACTCGCTTTGGAGCGCTTGGCTTTTGGCCGGGCGCGTTGTGGAGAGGGTTGCTGATATTGACGTTGTGGTTGCGCTTGCCGTGAGCCGAACAGGAGATCGAAAAGTGTGCGCGGACGTTCCTGTGAGGATGCCGTGGCGATGCCTGAAAACATCAGCGCTGCCACCGCAAGCATGACGCCAGCAGCGTTGACCAGTCGCCTCACAATCTGATTTTCGCGCATCCGTCTTGCCTTCATGGCTTGTATATTAGCTTGGCTGCTTGGAAAAACAAAATGGGGCGCACTTCTGAACAAGTGTGCCCCATTCGATAATTCAATCCAATTGATACATTAAATTACTCGTGGTCTTTACAATTCCGACATTTGCTCGGCGCCTGTATCAGAGGGACGCAAATGTCGGAATCAGACCACTAGCGACGGCGCAGGACCGACAGAACTTCCTTGCTCGGATGACCGTCCGGCTGAAGCCCGTTGCGCTGCTGGAATGCCTCGATAGCGGCCCGCGAAGTGGAGCCGATTTTGCCGTCGATATTACCGTCATAATAGCCGAGTGCCTTCAGATGCGTCTGCAACTCCTGTCGCTCGTCCATGGTAATCGGTGTGAACGGGCGATTCCAGTCCTGACGCAATCCCTG
>Ga0180219_1002681_pt1 | contig 10497 bp, 8 predicted proteins | sample eDN3rd30CBELigMG_FD_151338 | JGI IMG/M metagenome (GOLD analysis project Ga0180219, IMG submission 151338) | Enriched Miracle-Growth compost microbial communities from Emeryville, California, USA - eDNA 3rd pass 30_C BE-Lig MG (version 2)... ... | reverse complement strand
TGTCATCTCGTTCACGGGCTCGACGGCGGCCGGGCGGGCGATCGGCGAGCGCGCCGGCCGCCTGCTCAAGCGCGCCCATCTGGAGCTGGGCGGCAACAACGCGATGATCGTGATGCCGGACGCCGACATCCCGGCGGCCGCGGCGGCGGGCGCGTGGGGCTCGTTCCTGCACCAGGGCCAGATCTGCATGACGACGGGGCGGCACCTCGTGCACGCCGACGTCTACGAGGAGTACACGACGCTGCTCGCGGACAGGGCCCGCGCGCTGCCCGTGGGCGACCCGGCGACCGGGGCCGCGCTCGGCCCGATCATCGACGCGGGGCAGCGGGACCGCGTGCACGGCATCGTGACGGCGACGATCGCGGACGGCGCGACGCTGCTCGCGGGCGGCGGCTACACCGGGCTCTTCTACCAGCCGACCGTGCTGGGCGACGTGCGGGCGGAGCACGCCGCCTTCACCGACGAGATCTTCGGCCCCGTGGCGCCCGTGCTGCGCTTCGAGGACGCGGACGAGGCGGCCGAGCTCGTCGCCGCGAGCGAGTACGCGCTGTCGGTCTCGATCCTCGCGAAGGACGCGTTCCGGGCGCTCGAGCTCGGCGACCGGATCTCCAGCGGCATCCTCCACATCAACGACCAGACGGTGGACGACGAGGCGCAGGCGCCCTTCGGCGGGACGGGGCACTCCGGCACGGGAGCCCGCTTCGGCGGGCACGAGGCCAACATCGAGGCGTTCACCGACACGCAGTGGGTCACCGTGCAGTCCCGGATCCCGCGCTACCCCTTCTGAACCCGATCACACCCGACACACCGACCGAGAGGACGCACGACGATGCGCGGACGACAGACGACACGGACCCGGAGCGCGCAGGCCGCGGCTCTGCTGGCGGCGGGCACGCTGACGCTCGCCGCCTGCTCAGGCGGCGCGCAGGGCGGCGACCCGACGTCGTCCGCCGCCGACCTCGCCGCGGCGGAGGGGTTCCTCGCCCCGTGGACGGGCGACGGGGCGAAGGGGCTGCTGATCGACGAGCCGCTCGCGGCGCCCGTCGCGGAGGGCACGCGCGTCGTGTACCTCGACGTCGGCACGCCGGTCAGCGCGGTCATGTGGGAGAACCTGCAGGCGCCCGCGGAGCTCCTCGGGATCGAGCTCGAGCGCGTCGAGGTCGGACGCGACGCGCAGAGCATCAACGCGGCGCTGAACACGGTCGTCGAGCTCGCGCCGGACGGCATCATCAACATCACGCTCGACCCGATCTTCTTCGAGCCGCAGATCGCGCAGCTGGAGGAGATGGGGATCCCGATCGCGAGCGGCTCGGTCATGAACACGGTCGAGTACGGCCTCCCCGAGGCGTTCAACGGCCCGGAGTGGATGCGGGCGAACGGCGAGGCCCTCGCGGCGGCGGCCGTCGTGCGCTCCGGCGGGGCGAGCGAGTACGTCTTCTACAACGTCCCGGAGTTCCCGTTCTCCTCGCTCGAGCTCGAGGGGGCGCAGACGAAGCTCGCCGAGCTGTGCCCGGACTGCACGCTGCGGGTCGTCGACATCCCGATCGCCGAGCTCGGATCGACGGCCGCCGATCGGGTCGTGAGCGACCTGCAGGCCAACCCCGGGACGGAGTACTTCATCGCCGCGGTCGACGAGGTGCAGATCGGCCTGCCGCAGAAGCTGGGCCTCGCCGGCCTCGACGTGGACGGCATCGCGATGTGGACGGCGCCGCCCAACTACGAGCAGATCGCCGCGGGGGAGCAGGACGCGACCCTCTCGGTCGACCTCAACCTCATGATGTGGACGGTGCTCGACCAGCTCCTCCGCGAGATGGCGGGCCAGGAGTACGAGTGGCCTGACGTGCAGACCCGCGCCGCGACGCTCACGCGCATCACGGACCAGGACAACGTGCCCGCCGACCCCGTCGTGGGCTACGTCGCCATCCCCGACTTCCAGGACCGCTTCGCGGCCAACTGGCTCGTCGGCTGACGCGCGATGACCGGCGCCGCGGCCGCACCGCTCCTGCGGGTCATCGACCTGGTCAAGGCGTTCCCCGACCTGGTCGCGCTCGACCGCGTGAGCCTCCGGGTGGAGGCGGGCGAGGTGGTCGCGGTCGTCGGCCACAACGGATCGGGCAAGTCCACGCTCGTGAAGATCCTCGCGGGCGTCCACCGGGCTGACGGCGGGATGGTCGAGACCGCCCCGGGGACCGAGCTCCACTTCATCCATCAGGACCTCGGCCTGGTCGGCGAGCTGACGGCGGCGGAGAACCTCGCCCTCGCGAAGGGGACGGGCCCGGCGTCGGTCGCGCCGTCCCGCGGCCGCACGGAGCGCGAGCGGACGCGGGCGCTGATCGGGCGCTTCGGCCCGGTGTTCGACGTCGACGTGCCCGTCCGCGGGCTCACGCCCGCCCAGCGCGCGGTCGTGGCGATCAGCCGCGCGCTGGACGGATGGACGCATCCCGCGAACGTCATCGTGCTCGACGAGCCGACGGAGTCCCTGCACCGCGGGGAGGTGGACGTGCTCTTCGACGCCGTCCGGCGGGTCGCCGCGGACGGGGCGGGCGTCGTGTTCGTCTCGCACCGGCTGGACGAGGTGCTGAGCCTCGCCGACCGCGTCGTCGTGCTGCGCGACGGCCGCAAGGTCGCGGACGAGCCCGTCGCGCGGATCGACCGCCGGCGCCTGGTGGAGCTCATCACCGGCCGGGCGGACGTCTCGTCCCCTCGCGTCCGCGACCGTCGCGGCGAGGGGGAGGTCGTCCTCTCCGTGCGAGGGCTCCGCGGCGTGACGATCGAGCGGCTCGACCTGGACCTGCGCGCCGGAGAGGTCGTGGGCGTGGCGGGCGTCCTCGGCTCCGGCCGCGAGGCCGTCCCGTCGCTCCTCGCCGGTGCGACGGCGGCCGATGCCGAGCGGTTCACCGTGTCGGGGACCGCGTACCCGCGGAGGTCCCCCGCGAGGAGCATGCGCCGCGGGATCGCCTTCGTCCCCGGCGATCGCGGACGCCTCGGCGCCGTGCGCGACCTCACGGCGCGGGAGAACGTCACCCTGCCCCAGCTGCGCACGCTCACGGGCCCGCTCGGATGGGTGAGGACGGGCGCCGAACGCGCGGAGGCCGGCGCCCTGATGCGTGAGTACGACGTCCGTCCCGCGCGCACGGAGCAGCGGTTCGCCCTCTTCAGCGGAGGGAACCAGCAGAAGCTCGTCATGGCCCGCGCCCTCCGCGACCGGCCGGCCGTCGTCCTCCTGGACGAGCCCACGCAGGGCGTCGACATCGGCGCCAAGGCGACGATCTACGAAGCGGTGGAGCGCGCCGCCGCCGGGGGCGCGGCCGTGCTCGTCAGCTCCTCCGACGCCAAGGAGCTGCTGCGGATCTGCGATCGCGTCGTCGTGCTGCGCGAGGGCCGCGTCGCCGCGGAGCTCAGCGGGGCCGAGCTCCGGGAGCCCCGCCTCGTCGCCGAGAGCTACGGCCTCGCCTGACCCCGCATCCCGTCCCCTTCCCGAGGAGCATCCGTGACCACGAACCGCGGCGCCGTCCTGCGCGCCCTCTCGTTCCGCAACATCAGCGCCGTGTACATCTTCGTCGCGATGTTCGCGGTCTTCTCGCTCTGGATCCCGGAGAAGTTCCTGCAGCCGGGCGTGTGGCGCTCGCTGCTCGACGCCGAGGCGCTGACCGGGCTGGCCGCGCTCGCGGCCCTCATCCCGCTCGTCGCGGGATCCCTCAACCTCGCCGTGGGCGCGCAGGTCGGCTTCTCCGCGATCCTCTCGGCCTGGCTGCTGTCCCGCGCCGGTCTGCCGATCGCGCTGCAGCTCCCCGCCGTCCTCCTCGCGGGCGCGGCCATCGGCCTCGTCACGGGCCTGGTCATCACGCGGCTCCGCGTCGAGCCGATCATCGCGACCCTCGGCATGAGCTCGATCCTCCTCGCCGGGATGGCGTGGATCTCGGGAAGCCAGCAGATCCTCGACCTCGGTCCCGACTACCGGTGGATCGCGACGGGCCAGCTGGGCGGCGTCACGTTCCCCGTGTACATCCTTCTGGCGGTCGCGGTCGCGTCCTGGTACGTGCTGGAGCGGACGCCCGTGGGGCGGAGGATGTACTCGGCGGGCTTCAACCCCGAGGCGGCGCGCCTCGCCGGCGTGCACGTCGAGCGTCTGCGCGTGGGCGCGCTCGTCGCGGGCGGGGCGATCGCGGCGCTCGCCGGGGCGCTGCTCACGAGCCGCATCAACGCGGGCGACCCGACGGTGGGGCCGAGCTTCCTGCTCCCCGCGCTGACGGCCGTCTTCCTCGGCTCGACGCAGTTCAAGGGCGGGCGGTTCAACGTCTGGGGCACGATCATCTCGATGTACGTGCTGGCCGTCGGGATCAAGGGCCTGCAGCTCGCCGGCTCGCCGCGCTGGGTCAACGACCTCTTCTACGGCCTTGCGCTGATCCTCGCCGTCGCGCTCTCGCAGTGGGAGAGGACCGCGCGCCGCGGCTCGGCCGTCGGCCGCGTCCTCCGGGGGATCGGCCGCCGCCCGGACGGAGGCCGATCGTGAGTTCTCAGCTTGCTCCCAGCTTTCTCCTCCGGATACGCTCGGGCTGACGTCGCGCGGGGCGGCGCGAGAGGAGTCCCGACATGGCACGACCGGCCACCCTGACCGCGGCCTTCTGGCTCTGGGTGCTCACCGCGATCATCGGGGTCGTCGTCGGCATCGTCACGATGACCGTCGGCTACTCGTCGCCGGCGTACCTCGACCTCGACGAGACCGCCCGCGGCATCGCGGGCGGCGTGTTGATCGCGTTCCTCATCGGCGCGATCGTCGGCGGCATCCTCCACGTGCTCTTCGCGTACCTGATGCTGAAGCCGCGCAACTGGGCGCGCATCGTCCTGACGGTCCTGGCCGTCCTCTCGATCGTCGCGACCGTCATCCAGGGCGGCAACGCGGGCTGGCTCGCGTGGGCCGGCGCCGCCGTCGCGCTCGTGGCCTTGATCCTGCAGTTCCTTCCCGCCTCGAACGCCTTCTTCCGCCGCCCCGCCGTAGGCTGAGCCCGGGCGCGCGACCGCGCCCGGGAGGACACGACGCATGACGATCGACCTGCTCGACGGCGAGGCCGTCACGCCCTGGCACGACCCGGCGCGGTACTGGGGCGACCTCGGCCGCGCGGTCGTCGACGTCCCGGGGCCGGTCGCAGCGATCCAGCTCGCCGCCCTCCGCTACAACGCGCGCGACCTCGCGGTCCGCGCGAGCGGGGTCCCGATCCGGGTCGCGAGCAAGTCGCTTCGGGTGCGCGCCGTGCTCGACGCGGCCCTCCGCATGCCGGGATACCGCGGCATCCTCGCCTTCACCCTTCCCGAGGCGCTGTGGCTCGCGCGGGACCACGACGACATCGTCCTCGGATACCCGACGGCGGACCGCGCGGCCCTCCGCGCGCTCGCGGGGGACGAACGGGCGGCCGCGCGGGTCACGCTGATGGTCGACGACCTCGCGCAGCTCGACCTGCTGGACGAGCTCGTGGCGCCCGGCGCGCGGCCCGTCGTGCGGCTCGCGATCGACGCGGACGCGTCGTGGCGCGCGCCCGGGCTCGGGCACGTCGGCGTGCGCCGGTCGCCCGTGCACGAGCCGGGGGAGGTGACGGCGCTCGCGCAGGCGATCGTCCGCCGGCCCGGGTTCCGGCTCGTGGGCCTCATGATGTACGAGGCGCAGATCGCCGGGCAGCCGGACGCCGCGGGACCGGGCGACGCGGTCATCCGCTGGATGCAGCGCCGCTCCGGCGACGAGCTGCGCGAGAGGCGTGCCCGGATCGTCGAGAGCCTGCGCGCCGTCGCGCCCCTCGAGTTCGTCAACGGCGGCGGCACGGGCTCGCTCGAGTACACCTCGTCCGACCAGGCGGTGACGGAGGTCACGGCCGGCAGCGGCCTGCTCGCCGGGCACCTCTTCGACGGATATCGCGCGTTCGCCCCCGCGCCGGCGGCGGCGTTCGCGCTGGACGTCGTGCGCAAGCCCGCGCCCGACATCGCGACCGTGCTGGGCGGCGGATGGATCGCCTCGGGCCCGCCGCTCGCCTCGCGCCAGCCGCTCGCGGCCTGGCCGGAGGGGCTGCGCACGCTCGCGCGCGAGGGCGCGGGCGAGGTGCAGACTCCGCTCCAGGGCCCCGCCGCCCGCAGACTGCGCGTGGGCGACCGCGTGTGGCTCCGGCACGCGAAGAGCGGCGAGCTCGCCGAGCGCGTGCCCGAGTACCACGTCGTCGACGGCGACCGCGTGGTCGAGCGCGTCCCGACGTACCGCGGCGAGGGACGGGCGTTCCTGTGAGCGTGCTCCTGTGACGCGACCCGGGGGAGTGTGGCGCAACTGGGCCCGCAGCGTCCACGTGCGGCCGCGCCGGGTGGAGTTCCCCGCGAGCACGGGCGCGGTGCAGCGCGCCGTCCGCGCCGCGCGGTCGCGCGGCATGCGGGTCAAGGCGGTCGGCGCCGGGCACAGCTTCTCGGCCATCGCGGCCGCGCCCGACGTGCTCCTCGACCTCACCGACCTCGCGGGCCTCGTGTCGATCGACCGGGAGCGGTCGCGCGTCACGCTCCGCGCCGGCACCCGGCTCCGGGAGATCCCGCGGATCCTCGCGCCGTACGGTCTCGCGATGCAGAACCTCGGCGACATCGACCGGCAGTCGATCTCCGGCGCGATCTCGACCGGGACGCACGGCACGGGCGCGCGCTTCGGCGGCCTCTCGACGCAGGTGGCCGGCGCGACCCTCGTGACGGCCGACGGCGAGCTCCTGACGGTCGACGAGGAGCGGAACCCGGAGCTGCTCCCGGCCGTCGCCCTCGGGCTCGGCGCCCTGGGGATCCTCGTCGAGGTCACGATCCGGTGCGTACCCGCGTTCGTCCTCCGCGCCGTCGAGGCCCCCGAGCCGCTCGACGGCGTCCTCGAGACGCTCGACGGGCGCGTCGCGGACGCCGACCACTTCGAGTTCTACTGGTTCCCGCGCACGGAGCGCGTGCTGACGAAGACGAACACGCGGCTGCCGGAGGACGCGCGCCGGGCCCCGCGCCCGAGGCTCCGCCGCTGGCTCGGCGAGGAGGTGCTCGCGAACGGCGTGTACGAGGTCGCGTGCACGATCGGCACCGCGATCCCCCCTGTCGTCTCGTTCATCTCCCGCGTCGGCGCCGCGGGAATGGCGAACGGCACGTACACCGACACCGCGCACCGCGTCTACACGCAGCACCGCACGGTCCGGTTCCGGGAGATGGAGTACGCGCTGCCCGCCGCGGAGGTCGCGCCGGCGTTCCGCGAGCTGCGCGACCTCGTCGAGGACCGCGGCTGGCGCATCTCCTTCCCCGTCGAGGTGCGCTTCGCCGCCGCGGACGACCTGTGGCTGTCGACGGCGTACGGCCGCGCCTCGGGGTACATCGCCGTGCACCGGTACTGGCGGGAGGACCCGCGCGCGTACTTCGAGGCCGTGGAGGAGATCATGCGGGCCCATGGCGGGCGTCCGCACTGGGGCAAGATGCACACGGCCGACGCGGCGGTCCTCCGGGAGCGGTATCCGCGCTTCGACGACTTCACGGCCCTCCGCGACCGCCTCGACCCCGATCGCGTCCTCGCCAACGCCTACCTGGAGCGCGTCCTCGGTGAGTAAGCGCTGGGAGTCCGGCCCGCGCCGGGCGGCATCCCGGCGCCGTCGGTAGGATGAAGGCACTGACGTCTGAGCATCTGGCGAACGGAGCACCCCCGAAATGTGGGAATGGCTGATTCCTGTCCTCATCGTCGTCGCGCTCGTCGTCATCGTCGGCATCTACCTCTGGGCGACGTACAACTCGCTCGTGCAGCTGAACGTGCGCGTCGACGAGGCGTGGAGCGACATCACGGTCCAGCTGAAGCGGCGGGCCGACCTGCTCCCGAACCTCATCGAGGCGGTCAAGGGCTACGCCGCGCACGAGCGCGCCGTCTTCGAGAACGTGACGCAGGCCCGCGCCGAGACCCTGTCGGCGACGGGGCCCGCCGAGGCGGGCGTCGCCGAGGGCCACATGCAGCGGGCGCTGAAGTCGATCTTCGCCGTCGCCGAGGCGTATCCGCAGCTGCAGGCGAGCCAGAACTTCCTCCAGCTGCAGCAGTCCATCGTCGACACCGAGGACAAGATCCAGGCATCCCGTCGCTTCTACAACGGGGGCGTCCGCGAGCTGAACACGAAGATCAAGGTCTTCCCCAACAACCTCTTCGCTCGCAACCTCGGCTTCCACGAGCGGGAGTTCTTCGAGGTCGTCGACGGCGCCGCGATCTCCGAGCCGCCGCGCGTCCAGTTCTAGCGCCGACGCGTGTACTCCGCGATCGCGCGCAACAAGCGCAACACGTGGTTCATCCTCGTCGGGTTCGTCCTCGTCCTCGGCGCGATCGGCCTCCTCGCGGGATGGCTCGCCGGCAACAACTGGTGGATCACGGCGTTCATCCTGGTCTTCGCGGCGGGCTACGCGACGGTGCAGTACTTCGCGGCGAGCCGTGAGGCGCTCGCCCTCTCCGGCGCCTTCCCCGTCACGAAGGAGGAGGCCCCCCGCTATTACCGGATCGTCGAGAACCTCTGCATCACGACGGGGTCGCAGATGCCGGCGCTCTACGTCGTGGAGGATGCCGCCCCCAACGCGTTCGCGACGGGCACCAAGCCCGAGAACGCCGCGATCACGGTCACGACGGGCCTGTTCGAGCTCATGACCGACCGCGAGCTCGAGGGCGTCCTCGGGCACGAGCTCGGCCACATCCGCAACTACGACATCCGCGTCTCGCTCATCGTGTTCGGGCTCGTCGTCGCGGTCGGCATCCTCGCCGACATCCTCCTGCGCGCGACCTTCTTCGGCGGCGGACGCCGGGACGGCAACAACCCCGCGCAGCTCGTGTTCCTCCTCTTCGGCATCGTCGCCGCGATCGTCGCGCCGTTGCTGGCCGCCGGCGTGCAGGCCGCCATCTCGCGCCAGCGCGAGTACCTCGCCGACGCGACGAGCGCGCTCACGACGCGCGACCCCGAGGGCCTGGCCTCGGCGCTGGGCAAGCTCGGCGAGCACGGCCGGCCGCTGCGCCGCGGCAACACCTCGATGGCGCACCTGTGGATCGCCGACCCGCTGCGCCCCGGCGTCATGGCCCGCCTCTTCGCGACGCACCCCCCGATCCCCGACCGGATCGAGCGCCTCCACAGGATCGGCGGCGAGTTCTAGCCCCTTTCCCCCGCGAGGCGTCGCAGATCGGGGTTCGCGCCCCGTTTCGTGACGTCACGGGGAGGGGTCAGGGTTCCTCCGGCGCGAGGGTGACGGGCTCGGGGGCGCCGGCCTCGTGACGGGACGCCTCGGGCAGCGCGGCCGCGAGGGCGTCGGTCGCATCGCCCCAGCGCGAGACCGAGAGCGACTCCAGGCCCTGCCAGCGCGCGGCCTCGCGCAGCACCGGCGCGAGGCGCTCGGCGGCGCCGGCGGGAGCGTCGGGCTCCCGCCACGCCGACTGCACGAGCAGCCGCGAGGCCGCGCGATCCGCCTTCAGGTCCACCCGGCCGACGATGCGGTCGTCCACCAGCACGGGCAGCGAGTAGTACCCGTACCGACGCTGGGGCGCGGGCGTGTAGATCTCGATGCGGTACTCGAAGCCGAACAGGCGCTCCGCCCGCTCCCGGAACCACACGACGGGGTCGAACGGCGTCAGGATCGCGGCGGCCCCCACGCGGCGGGGCAGCGTCGCGTCGACGTGCCGCCACGCGGGGAGCGGGCGCCCGGCGCCGTTCGTCCAGCCCTCCACGGTCACGGGACGCAGCTCCCCGGCGTCGGTCAGGTCGCGCACGGCCGCGAGCACGGCGGCGCGATCGCGGATGCGCCAGTAGTCCGCCAGATCCGCCGCCGTCGCGACGCCGTACGCGCGCGCCGCGCGCCGGACGAGCTCGAGGATCGCGTCCTCGCGGGGCACGCGGGCCGAGGCCGCCCCGGGCGGCAGCACGTGCTCCGCGAGCCCGTAGCGCCGCTCGAACCCGCGGCGCCCGGCGATCGCCACCTCGCCGAGCAGCCACAGGTGCTCGAGGCCGCGCTTGACGACGTCCCAGTCCCACCAGGGCCCGCGGCGGGAGGTCGCGCGCGCGTCGTGCTCGATCTGCGCCGGCCGGAGCGGGCCGCGCTCGCGCAGCTCGGACCGGAGCCAGTCGATCGTGCCGGCGTGGGCGTCGAACCACGTGCCGGGGCCGGTGCGCTTCGCGCGGAACTCGTCCATCCGGAACCCGAACAGCGGCCAGTCGTCCGCCGCGACGAACGACGCGACGTGCGCCCAGTACTCGACGTACGGCGCCCGCCGGGCGAACAGCAGGCGGTCGAGCGCCGCCGTGTCGTACGCGCCGAGGCGGGAGAACAGCGGCATGTAGTGCGACCGGGCGAACACGTTCACGCTGTCGATCTGCAGCACGGACATCCGCTGCAGCGCCCCGTTCAGCTGGCGCGTGCCGGGCGTCCCGGGTCGCGGTCGCGCGAGACCCTGCGCCGCCAGGGCGATGCGCCGCGCCTCGGCGGCACTCAGGGAGTCGCGCA
>Ga0180219_1002676_pt1 | contig 10503 bp, 7 predicted proteins | sample eDN3rd30CBELigMG_FD_151338 | JGI IMG/M metagenome (GOLD analysis project Ga0180219, IMG submission 151338) | Enriched Miracle-Growth compost microbial communities from Emeryville, California, USA - eDNA 3rd pass 30_C BE-Lig MG (version 2)... ... | reverse complement strand
GCTCTTTCCACCGATATGCAGGCCAGGCACGCGCTGGTGCAGGAGCTTCAAGGCACCATAGACCCCAAAATCGTCGTTGGGGAAGGCGTAGACGCCTTGGGCCAGGCGCACGAGCCAGCCGCTCTCGGCATAGCGCGCGGCGAGCTGGGGCGACACCCCAAGCGAGGCCAGGGTGGCCAGATCAAACGGCGCTCCGCGGGCAAGGCTTGTCTGCAGCCGCTTGAGTACTTGGTGTCTTGAATTTCCATCCATGATTGAAAAATAACACAAAATCCAATCAATCATGGTTCAATGAACGAATATCTGTGGAGAAATTAGCTTTGCGTAATATTTTCCATGCAGAATCCAATCAATTTGGCTGAGCGTCACAGGAGAGGGGGCCGTCCGGGTCTTGCCAAGCCTTGAACCCCAACGACGGCAGCATCAAAAGCCTGTTCGTTGTTCTCAACAAATTGTTGACGTGAGATAGCGACAAGCTGGGTGGCAGCTGGTTTAGCCGAGAACTGCGGAACTGTCGCTCGCAAACTGCTGCTTCTGGCCGAAAGCGGATATGAACGAAAGTCCGTTTTTGGCCATGAACAAGTCACTCATCGCGGCGATCATCTGGACATTCGCGCAACTGTTTCACTCCCTCAACGACCCGTCGACTGCTGATTATGTTCGTCGCGTCGCCGGCCATTGCGGGCGTAAGAGTGTCGCGCGTTTTATTAGAAATCTGCCAAATGCTCACATGGGTAGAGGCGAGCAGAAAGGCCGAAACCGGCGGAGGTCTGGCAACTCGTATCGATGCTAATAAGGGGCAACGTGTCGCGCAATCCAAAGACCCACGTAAGACGTGCCTAATCAGAATGCGATGAGAATATGCGACCGCGCTAGCGAGAAATCGTAGAAATTTCTTTGGGATTTGATAGCATATGTAACTCAGTCGCCGCACTGTCAGTCGGCACAAACACACAAGATCTCGCCGAGGAGGCGGTCGTGGACTACATCAAGCTTGTGTCGACGTTTGCGCAGGAATGTGTGCGCAATGCCCCAGTTATCGTTCTCGGAAGCGGCGCATCTGCAGCACATAACATTCCCGGGATGGTGAGCTTGGGTCAACACCTCGCGGAGTCGACGCCGCCTGCGAACGCAAGCGCTGAGGATCTGGCAGGCTGGAAGTCGTTCTGCGATTTGGTAAAAACCACAGACCTTGAATCTGCTTTGACGGAGGTCCATCTCGGGAAAACGATGACTGATCACGTCGTCGCAACGACTTGGGATTATTTGAATCCCCACGACTTGGCAGTCTTCGACCAAGTAGTCGCAAACCGGCAGCACCTGCCGCTGTCGCGCCTCTTTCGGCACCTGTTCAACAGCACCGTCAAGACTGTTCACGTAGTGACACCTAACTACGACAGGCTCGGAGAATATGCCGCCGAGGCGGCGGGCTTCGCTGCGTTTACTGGCTTCACCTACGGCTGTATCGGCACGAGGGCTGACGGCGCACCTAGCATGCGGCATGGTAAATCCGAAGTCCGCACTGTGTGCGTCTGGAAGGTGCATGGGTCGTTCGGCTGGTTTGTCGGCGCCGACGGACTAATTACGGGGCTGCCACCCAGGCAAGGCTGTCCATCCGGCTTGCGCCCGGTCATCATCACGCCCGGTATTGAAAAGTACCGACTCGTGCACGATGAGCCGTTCCTTTCAATCAAAGCTAGCGCAGATAAAGCTATTCGCGCAGCCGAAGCTTTTTTGTGCGTTGGGTTTGGATTCAACGACTCACATTTGCAACCGCTGCTTCTTGAGCGGTGTTACACCAAGGGCGTTCCGCTTGTTTTAATCACTCGGACCATAACTGACAAAGCGAAGGATCTTTTCAAGGGCGGGAAGTTCGGAAAGTACTTGGCGCTCGAGCGATGCGCTGAAGGTACTCGTTTCTATTGCAACGAAGTGCCTGACGGCGCAACACTCGAAGGCGTTGGGTACTGGTCGCTGGATGAGTTTTTAAAACTGATAATTTGAGGACACATGGCGATTCTTAATTACAAAGACAACGAAGCGTTCGGGCGGGTACGGTCGGTCGACACGGCAACCGTTCTTGTAGTGGTGGAAGATGTTGAGCGTCTCCGGAAGCTACAGGTAAACCGCTTAGCGGTACTGCAGAGCAGTCGTCCTGGGCAGCACCTCATCGGCATTATCCAGAAGATCACGCGCACTGCAATCGAGGGAAGCGCCGCCGCCGAAGCCGAAGAAGGTGACGAGGACGCGATCACCGAAATGAATGTGGTGCGAATTACGCTCATCGGGACTCTGGCTGATAAGGTCGGCGCCCGAGAAAACGTGTTTCTGCGCACCCTCGAAACCGTTCCGGAAATCGATGCAAACTGCTTTGCATTGGAGGGCAGCCAACTGACCGAATTCATGCGTGTCATCGCCAACATCGGCTCGGACGCCCAGAAGCTGTCTCTTGGACATTACACGTTGGACGAGAAAGCAGAAGCCTACCTGAATGGCAATAAATTCTTCCAACGCCACGCGGTGATCGTGGGCAGCACGGGGTCGGGTAAGTCGTGGACAACCGCGCGAGTCCTCGAACAACTTGCGACCCTGAAAAACGCAAATGCAATTGTTTTCGATATTCACGGCGAATACGCGCCGCTGCAAGGCGAGGGATTTCGTCACTACCGAATCGCCGGGCCTGTGGACCTAGATGCGGGTGCCAATCTGAAGGACGGCGTCATCTTCCTTCCGTTTTGGCTACTCGGTTATGAGGCGATGACTTCAATGTTCGTCGACCGCTCTGATAACAACGCTCCAAACCAAACGATGGTGATGTCGCGAGCAGTCGTGGGTGGGAAACGCGCATATTTGGCGGCGGGCAAACATGAGGAGTTGCTCGGAAACTTCACCATCGATAGTCCAATTCCATTTAACCTCGACGACGTCGTCAAAGAGCTCGAGGAACTGAATACGGAGATGGTTCCAGGCGCGCGGGGAGAGAAAGCCGGGGACTTCAACGGCAAACTCAGCCGCCTTATACAGCGGCTTGAAAACAAAAGGACTGACCGCCGTCTTGGATTCCTCTTTCAAGGAACGAGTGAAACGATGGACTTTGGCTGGCTTGAGAGCTTGGTCGTGGCGCTTCTCGCCGGTACTAAAGATCAGTCGGACGGCAAGGGTGGTGTAAAGGTCATCGACTTCTCCGAGGTACCGTCGGATATTCTGCCGCTGATCGTGAGTCTTGTTGCCAAACTGGCATTCTCGGTGCAGCAGTGGACACTTCCGGATAAGCGACATCCAGTGGCGATCTTCTGCGACGAAGCCCATCTCTATATCCCGGAGCGGCATCAGGCTGGCGGCGCGGCCGACATCTCGGTCGAAATTTTCGAGCGTATCGCGAAGGAAGGGCGCAAGTATGGGGTCGGACTTGTCGTAATCAGTCAGCGCCCGTCGGAAGTCAACCGAACCGTGCTGAGTCAGTGCAATAACTTAGTCGCAATGCGCCTGACCAACGGCGACGACCAAGCCGTAGTGCGTCGACTACTGCCGGATTCTCTGGGCGGATTTGGAGACTTGCTTCCCGTGCTTGATACCGGTGAGGCGTTGGTGGTGGGAGATGCTAGCTTGCTGCCAACACGAATTCGTGTCACCGAACCAAAGCAAAGACCGAACAGCGGAACAGTAGAGTTCTGGGATCGGTGGGCGACTGATACCCAGATAGGGGGCCTAGCCTGCGCAGTCGACGGTTGGCGCAAGCAGAGCCTGCAGAAACGCTAGGCGTTTACGAAGAAAATGTCAGACTTTATTTTCTATGTATGCGCCTCGCGAGGGCAGCACCCGCCCATGGGAACTACGCAGCGGGCCACGCGAAAATTAAGTCTGACACCTTTTTTTAGGGCGCTGACCAGCATTCAGACGCTGCGTATTGCACCGGAATCGGCGCGCCGCGTGCTACTGCAGCAATTCGCGCCATCGCCCCCGTCATTGCAATATCTACGCGAGCAGGCACTACAACGGCTTTCGGCCAGAAGAGGTCACAGCGACTGGCAACGTGAACTGGCCTCCGCCGAATGAGAGGTGGCATCCTCTCTGAATTATGATGCCCTTGGTTGCCCACACTCCGCGTCTAAGAACGCGCGTCTAACGATAGCAAAGATACGGCCACATTATTTCTGCGTACCAGTTAGAACCATGAAACCAGTCAATCTTCAGTCATTACTTCAAGCAAGAGCCTCAGTAGAAGACGAAATATTTGATACTTACTTGGACTATTGCGGTATCGACATCAGGGCCTCGGAACTTGACGACCTGGAAAAACTTCTTGTTGCGATGAGAGCCGCCCAAGCAAGCGCCGAAAATTTGTCCGATTATTATGTGGGTTACAAAATTCCTCAGATCGGCAAGGAATTTGATCTTCTTAGATTCAGACGGAATTCGATCGTAAATATTGAAATCAAGCGTGAGAGTGCACCCGATAAAATAAAGACTCAGTTGCTGCGCAACAGATACTACCTAAGTTTCATCGGCCGTAAAGTTTACGAATTTTCATTTGTGTCGTCGTCGACTACGCTTTATTTTCTCGGCGATGATGGAGAGCTTGAGACTGCGAATGCAACACACCTACTGGGCGTACTTGACGACCAAGTGCTGGAATCGGAACTAACCCCAGACGCGCTTTTCAATCCGTCTGATTACCTGGTCTCACCTTTCAATTCAACAAGAAAATTTCTGGCAAGCGAATATTTCTTGACTCACCAGCAAGAACAGTTCAAGAGCGCGATACTGAGCTCGATAGGTGCGGCAGCGGGAACAATTTTCGTCGGAATTACCGGAAGCGCAGGGACAGGCAAGACCTTGCTCACCTTTGACATTGCCAAGCACCTATATGAAAAGACTAAGAATGTTTTAATAATACACTGTGGACAGCTCAATGAAGGCCACCGCGCACTCGTCAATGAGGGATGGAAAATTTCGCCAATCAAGAACCATAAAAGTCACGACCTCGATTTGGTCGACCTCTTGATTGTTGATGAAGCCCAAAGAATACAGCAGGCTCAACTGGACCACATAGTGGAAAGGGCCAAACCAGCAAAATGCAGTTGCATTTTTTCGTACGACAAGGTTCAGACCTTGTCAGCCAAAGAGGAAAAGGAGGATATGGGGGGGAGAATCTCCACCATCCCATCAATTAAAATATATAGACTTTCCGAAAAAATAAGATCCAACAAGGAAATTGCAAATTTTATAAAGATGCTATTCAACCGCAAAGCATCCACTCAAATCCATTCTAGCGGAAATATCAGAATTAGCTACTTCGACAATAACGAAGATGCTAAAAACTATTTGGTCGGATTGGATTCGAAAAAGTGGGAAGTGCTGAGATTTACCCCTTCTCAATACCAAATAGAGCACCACGAGAAGTACTTTGCCTCTGTGAGCAAGACCTCCCATGAAGTGATTGGCCAAGAGTTTGAGGGCGTTGCGATTGCAATGGATAAATTCTTTGCTTACGATGATTCAGGGAACCTTATTTACCGTGGTGGTACCTATTACGCACCAACCAAAATGCTATTTCAGAATATCACTCGCGCAAGACGAAGACTCGACTTAGTCATTATCAACAACGAGGAAATTCTAAAAAGGTGCATGACAATTCTTCGGCAGTGACATGCGCATTTCTTAGCATTCAAAATGCACACTTCCGTAGCCAGCCCAACCGAAACAACACAGCTGCAATTTTTTAACGCGAACGTCCAATATAGGTCGATAGCGGTCTCCCCGACCAACTTGTACGATGCAGATCTGGCTTTACTGATCTACGACTAGCGAACAGGCTCCACATAATTCCAGCGCGGGCTGCTGGATCAGAGTAGCGGCTGCTGACATCACTTAGAGAACCAATCTATGAACGAAGCCTGGATTCTTCAAGCCTCTGAAATTCGGCGTACGTTTTCGCGGGCAACCTGGGTTCCCCTTCGTGCGTCGCTCAATGACGAGAAGGGCAACGTGACGGAAGTGGGGTATGTTGGCGACGTATTCGCCTGCGGATCCGTTGCTTTTCCCAAGCAGCATCATGAGCTAGCCGAGCGTTTGAGTTGGGGCGACATCGGCATCGGGCACACCGTGGCACCGTATGCGTACTCGGACGGCCATTACTCGCCGATCGACGAGTATCAGTACAACGACAAGGAGCCCGTCGGGGTTAACCTCGTTTTCGAGCATCCGCAGCCCGTGGTCGGTGGCCGGCTGTGGATCTTGAATCCGGATCTGGTAGTCGCGCTTCGCCTGATTAAAGAGGGGCCGAACTGGGTTCGGCCGGAAGAGGACTTTATCGTGGTCGCCAGGGAGACGGTGGACAGCGATGGTAGCCATCGCCTGATAGAGATCAAGCGCGAATTCCTGATGGACTATCTGGCTGCGCGAGGTCTGTCCCTTCGTCTGTCCTATTACCGTCAGCGCGTCGAGAACGTGGTCGATATCAAGAACAGCCCCTATGCCGGCCTGAACGAGATCCAGGAGCAGCGTGAAGGTGGAAGGTACGAGCTGCGCATCAAGGAGCTGAACGCCGTGTTCGGCGGGAGCTGGGCGTCGTTTCGTATGTGGCGTACAGACGTCGACGAGGAGGAAGATGCTCCGGTCATGGGGCCTGAGACGAACGATAACACCGCCTCAGAGAGCGCCAGGGGCCATCGAAGCGGCTACCCAGGCGTGCGTGTCGAAGGCGAGTTCTGGAGAGACGAGTGGATCGAACATCAGGAAAAAAGCACACGTGTGCGGGGGGATGAGAATCAAAATTTGCCGTACTTCATCGCCGACACGGACGGCTCGCGCAAGTTCTCGGCCGAGCTCAATAACGAAGACATCGGACGGTGGCTTTGGTTCCGACCGTCCGTGGTCAACGAGCTCCTAAGCCATCGAGGCTTCTTCCTGAAGTGGTACACGGCTGAAACCGGCGCAATCAAATCCACTTCGGGGTATTCGACTCATTTCGGTATAAATGCCTCGGAACTCATCACCGTCTACGCTTACGACATCGCCAAGCTGCCCGCTTGGGAGCAGTTCCTCTGGGCCGCGAACAACGTTGCGCCGGATGGTAAAGTCAGCGCGGAGCTCCTCGCCTCACAGGTCAAGGCGCAGCCAGCGGACACCAATGCCGTGGAGGAGATGCTATTTGGGTGCATGCGGTTGCTGGAGGTCCACTTCCGCAAGACATTCAGTGTGTCGCTGTTCTCACATGAGATCGACGATGTGGCGTCGATGCAGCACGTTTCTCGCTTTTCGAGCAAGGACCAGGCGTCGCTCTTGCGGCTGGCCAAAGATCTTGTTCGCATCTTCTCCGACCGACTCGACGTGCGCTCTCTTCGAAAATTGTCCAACCACCCCGATAAGGAGAAGCTGGGTTCTAACAAGTTGCTGCAGTACATCCTGGCACAGAAGGTCGGGGAGGCGCGCGCACGCGAGGTCTTTGCTGCCATCGCCGGCACCTACGACATGCGCCTTGGAGACGCACACCCGACGAGCTCGAAGATCGACGAAGCCCTCAAACTAGCCGGCATCGACACTGCGGCGTCGTATCTGCAGCAAGGCGAGCAGTTGATCCGCAACTTCGGCCACGCTATTTGGTGCACAGGGAGTCTGCTTTTCGGAGGCCATGAGAAGAGCGGGGGGTAAATAAGCCGTTCGCTGTCGGATGCGGCCGGTTGGTGGATCGACGATGAGCAGCAATAAACAGCCTTTACCGAACATCGAAATCAACCAAGCGAATTTCCGCTGTTGGCCGTTAGCAGTCTTTTAGTCCTTTAACTGGAAATGCCTGGCGAGACAAATTACGCCACCATGCTGTGTATCGGAAAGTCACCCTTTACATTGCAGCCGGTCAGAATGGCAGTCAGTCGGCCTCCCAACATCCGCCAAGCCTCCGCCTTCTCCCGAGCGTAGTCATGATGCTGATAATGCCGCCGAACCTTGCTTCCTGACAGCACATGATTCTGGCACCGATCAATCACATCCGGATTCACTCCTAACGCTTGCATCATCGTCGCTCCTGTCCGGCGTAGATCGTGCGCGGTCCAGTTCCCATTCTTCCCCTCGCCCAGCACCAGCGTATTGTTGTGCTTCCGATGCTTCAGAGGCTTACGCGCCATGAACATCTCCTGCCTGTCACCGATCTGCTTGGAAACACTCGACAGGCACACATGGCCTTTAATATTGCGCGCCGGAAAGCACCACGCCGCGTCGCCGGTCAACTCATGCAGTGCCTCGAACTGCCGCAGGGCAAACGCCGACAGATGAACCAGTTGATCCTGCCGCTTGCCGCGACGCCCCTTGACGTTCTCCTTCGGGATGAACCAGCTTCCGGCCTCCAGATCGACGTGCTTCCACTCCGCCATCAGCAACTCCCCGATCCGGCATAGCGTACCCAGGCAGATCCAGATGGCAAGCTGGCTTTCTTGCTTCAAGGGCCGCTCGTATTCGTACTTGCTCCCCGCAGGCGCGGCTTCGTACTCCGCCGAGGTTCGCGCCAGGATGTCGGCCAACTCGCGTATCTCCGCCTCGGACAGCACGCGGCTGTCAGGGCTTCCAGCTCCTTGACCGTGATCTTGTACATGCCCGAAATACTCTCATTTTTACCCCACTTTTGCCCCACTTTTGCCCCACTTTTGCCCCACTTTTGCCCCACCGGAAGCGGGAGCTAGGGGTGGACTTCGGTGGACGTCAGCGCATCATAATTCCTCATTAAGTCACTGTAAAAAGGAATTTATTGATTACACAGACGTCCGCTGACTTCCACCGAAATCTCCTATTTAAAAGATTCTGGAGCAGAGGGTAGTGAGTTAGAATCCCGCCCTCGACCAAGAGAATCAAGAGCTTACGGAATCGTGCCGTAAGCCGTTTTCCATTTTCAGGAATTGACGTGTAACCGAAGGAATGGCCTCAATAAGAGGGGCTACACAAACTGCCCCAGACCAGCCCGATGACCCCTCAGCCCTGAAGTCCGTCGATGCACCAGGCCCGGATCAGATCCGAATAGAGCGCCTGCGCCTCGTATAGCCGGTCCACGCGGCAGTATTCGTCGGTCTGGTGCGCGAGTTCCGGCTCGCCTGGACCGAGGATGACCACCGGTGGCATGCCGAGCGCATCGCGCAGCACGGCCGCGTCGGTGAAGTACGACACGGTCCCGCCGTCGCATGCCGTGCGCGTGCGGCGTTCGCATATGTCGAATACGCGCCGTATGAAATCCGCGTCGGCCGGCGTATACACGCTTTCCACGTCGAGCAGGCGCCGCAGCGAAATGCGCGGCCCTAGCCTGTGGCACACGCATTCCACCACATCGTCGTGGCGCTGCCCGTCCACGGTGCGGATATCGACGTCCATGGCCGCCGAGTCGGGCACGGAATTGACGTTGAGACCTCCGGCGAATGTGCCCACGTTCACCGTTGATCTGCCCATGACCTCGTGCGGCGCGGCGCCCAAGTCCATATCCTCGAGCGCCAGCGCGGCGCGCGCGAGCGTGTATATGGCGTTGTCGCCTTGTTCCGGCATCGATCCATGCGCGGTCCGCCCGCGCGCGCTGGCGCGTAGCCAGAGTGCGCCCTTGTGGCCAAGCCTGGGCTGGTTGGCCGTGGGTTCCCCCACCAGCAGCAGGCCGGCCGCGGGGAGTCCGCCGCGGGCGACGACTTGCCTGGCGCCTTCGCAGCCCGTTTCTTCGCCGGCCGTGATCACGAGACTGACGCCGATGCCGTTGCGCACCGAATCGGCCAGCGCGAGCGCGGCGCAAACGAAGGCGGCGACCCCGCCTTTCATGTCGCTCGCGCCGCGTCCATAGAGCCGGCCGTTCTCGACATGCGCGTCGAAAGGCGCATGCTTCCATGGTGCCGTGCCCAAGGGTACGACGTCGACGTGCCCGGTGAAGTACAACGGCTTGCCGGCGTCGGGATTGCCGATGTGCGCCACCAGGTTGGTTCGTGTCGGCGCGAGTTCGACGGTCGAACACCGGAATCCGGCATTGGACAGCAGCGCATGCAGCGATGCGATGCATTGCTGTTCGTTTCCGGGCGGATTGACCGTGTCGATACGCACCAGCTCGCGTGTCAACGCGAGCACATCGGGCACCTGCATAGGCATGTCGCCGCTCCTTGTCATGATGCGACGGGGGCACCCGCCGCCGCCAGCAGCGCGTCGATCGTCGCGAGCTTGTCGCGCGGTTTCCCGGCCTTCCGGCCGGCGTCCACTTCGCGGGCATCGATGCGCAACCAGTCCTCGAGCGACACCACGCGCACGCCGCGGGCATCCAGTAGTTCGGCGACGGCGTCGCGCGAGACCGGCGGCTGCGCGCACAGCGCGGGCCAGTCCTCCAGCATCGAGTCGATCGTGGCCGCGCTGTCGGCGCGGTTCGTCCCGATGACTCCGCTGGCGCCGCGCTTGACCCATCCGGCGACATACATGCCCGGCACCGTCTTCCCGCCTTCGACAAGCCGACCGCTTTCATTCGGGAATACGCCGCGCCGCGCGTCGAACGGG
>Ga0180219_1002673_pt1 | contig 10508 bp, 6 predicted proteins | sample eDN3rd30CBELigMG_FD_151338 | JGI IMG/M metagenome (GOLD analysis project Ga0180219, IMG submission 151338) | Enriched Miracle-Growth compost microbial communities from Emeryville, California, USA - eDNA 3rd pass 30_C BE-Lig MG (version 2)... ... | reverse complement strand
CTTGGCGCAGCTTCGCCACGATCTCTTCGGGTTTGTGCTTCTTCTGGGGCATTCCAACGTCCTCCTACGGCTCAATAGCCTACTTCAGGGAGGACCACTTTTCAGGGGGCAGACCAGCGTCATTGAGCCAGTGCTTGAGGTTAACAGTTGCGTCCCGTCAGAACGAGGCTCGGGCTGACATCAATGCCTACTGTTGGGATCTTGGCCACATAGAGGCTACGAACCGTTGGGAAATACTCCCGGTGAAGTCCGCCGACCTGCAGCCACAGGCACGCCAGCATCTAAAGGAAACCACCGGTACCGTCGTCATCTGGGAGCGACTGGACCGAATCCTCGGCTACAAACGGCCGGACGGTGAAGCTGCTCGTAAACAACTGAACACCATGTGTCGCGCCCTTGAGGAGCATGTGGCCATGGTGTTCCATCGGTTCCTCGAAGGGGCGGTCCGCGGCAAGCGCCTAGCGATTTATCTGAACGGAAACAAGGTCGTTCCGTGGGATCCGTTCGCCCGGACCGAAGGCAATACCCAGAAGCTTGAACCGGTTGTTCTTCGCGTCGAGCAGGAAAAGGGGAAGTCGGACGTGGTGCTGGAGCCATACGTTCTACCAGCGCAGGCGAGGTTCTCGAGTCCCGAGGCATTCCATCGTGCCTCTGGACCCAACAAGTGGAATCGTCAGCAAGGCTTTTACATCTATCGAGCGGACCGCATGATTCAAAGCGGCGGTTGGAGCAACTTGCGTACGCTGGATGAGCACAACAAGCTCGCTCGCGTTGCGTTGTACTTTAGCCCTAAGCTTGATGATGAATTCAAAATCAACGTGCCAAAGATGCGAGTGGTGTTGCCGGCAGCCATTCGCGATGACATGCTCAAGGCCGTTGCTCCTGTGGTAAGGCTCGCCAACGCCGCCTACCGCGCAGGCGAAAGGGGCACTGGCGGCGGTATGCCCCCCCGCCCGCCGGTGTCTCGTCCTGGACCTGGGGCTGCTCCAGCCGGCGGATCGACCCCAAGCGGGCCGCCTAGCAACACCGGACCGTCGCCTTCTCCGAGTGCTCCTGTAGGGGCACCGGGCGCATCATCCACCGGGGGAGGGGGAGGGAATGGCACCGGTGGAAGCACGGACGGTCCTCCCATCGACCTAAAGTACATTGAATCCCTTCTTGAGCGGGTTGCCCGGCCAGACGAATGGCCTGTCGTTCAAAGGGTGGTGGCGCGCGCCAGACAGACCTTCACGGGGTAAACCATGCCGCAGCATAATCCGCAAGCGGAGCAGGCGCTCAAAACTGCTAGGTTCCTGCTAGACCTAGGCCATCCCAAAGCGGATGTTCTCTCCAACGCGCTTATTCCCCTAGACCTCAGACAATGGGTTGAGGAACGGTTGGAGGAAGAGTCGAACCGAACTTTCGAGCGGGCCCGTGTCATCTCAGTGGCCGAGGAGTCAACAGATTGGCTCGCGGGTATCGACCGTAGTGAATGGCATTATTGGCCAAAACTGCGGTCGTATCTGCTGGGCATAAAAGGATGGCCAAAGGATACTGTCACGTCGTTGGACGACGCGTCGGACCGCATCTTGCGGGAGCTCAAACCCCCCTCCACAAGCGAGTTCGACGTGCGCGGACTGGTTCTCGGCTACGTGCAAAGCGGCAAGACGGCGAACTTCACCGCTCTCATTGCCAAGGCGGCTGACGCCGGCTACCGATTGGTGGTCGTCTTCTCTGGGGTCGACAACGGGCTAAGGCGACAGACACAGATTCGTCTCAACCGTGAGCTGACTGGATACCCCACCAATCCTCCGGACGCCGTGCGAATGCCACCTGTTGGCAAGCAGTGGCATCAGTTCACGACGGATGACCTCCAGGGGGACTTCCATGCGGGGCGGGCAAACCATGCAGCACTTCAAGGGTCGCAACCCGTCTTGTTGGTGGTAAAGAAGAATGGAGCAGTCCTTCGGCGCTTGGAGAGCTGGTTCCAATCTGCGCCAGAGGACGTCCGAGCGACCTTGCCGGCTTTGTTCATTGACGATGAGGCTGACCAGGCCAGTGTCGACTCGCGGGGCAGCTATCAGACCCAGGAAGACTTCGACCCAGACGACCCTGACTACGAGCCGCCGGCGGTAATCAACGGTCTCATCCGGACACTGATCGGTATGTTTGCTCGGAGAGCGTATGTGGCCTACACCGCAACGCCCTTTTCAAACATCCTTATTCCTCACGATACGTACGATGCGACTGCCGGAGCGGACCTGTATCCAAAGGATTTCTTCATCGATCTGCCTAAGCCTCGTGGCTATTTTGGGACGGACGAGTTCTTTGGGCGTTTTGACCCGGTCGACGAGTCACAGATTGATGGCCTTGACGTCCTGCGGATTATCTCCCCAGAGGATGTTGTCTCCTTCGTTCAGAACAACGAGGTGACGTCGAGCGTCGACCAAGCATTGCACGCGTTCATCCTTGGCGGTGCGGCACGTGCGTTGCGGGGCAAGCCGGACGCACCCTGCACCATGCTGGTTCACACGAGCCAACGCATCGCAGAGCAACGACCGACCAAGTTGCTGCTGGAGGAGCGTTTCAGGGAGCTTCGAGATGAATGGCGCTACGACCGTAAAAGCGGCATTCGCGATCGTCTAGCCGCCCTCTGGGCGAAGGATTTTGTACCGACCACTTCAGGCACTCCTGGGCGGTCGCAGCACACTTTCGAACAGTTGGAGCCATTCATCGGCCCATTCCTCGAGGCTGTCGTGGTTCGGGAAATAAACAGCGACGCGGGCGAGGTTTTGGACTATGAACGAGAGCCGTCCCTCAAGGCAATTGCAGTGGGCGGAAATCGCCTTGCGCGGGGTCTCACGCTTGAGGGGCTGTTGGTCAGCTACTTTGCCCGCCGTTCACTTCAGTATGACACTCTCCTTCAGATGGCTCGGTGGTACGGATACCGAGGCGGATACGAGGATCTCACCCGCCTCTATACGACGGAATTGCTTGCTGATTGGTTCTCACATTTGGCTTTGGTAGAGCATCGACTCCGCCAGGATATGGAGGTCTACGAACAGAACCCGGGGATGACGCCGAGCGACGTCGGAATGCGGATACTGCAGCATCCGACGATGCAGGTGACGAGTGCACTCAAGCGCCGCTTCACGACCTCGAGCGTCATCAGCCAGTCCTACTCCGGGCAACTGGAGCAGACCGTCAAATTCCCCCTGAAACTTGGGGACCGCTTGGCAGTTCTATGCGAGCGGAATCGACAGGCAGTGCGTGGCTTTCTTGCCAGCCTTGGGGGCACTGATACGTCAACGGGATTCGGGCCGATGTGGAGCGACGTGCCAGCGGCTGCTGTAGTTAACTTTCTGCGATCCTTTGCCGTTGAGTTTGAGGTGAGCAGTCTCTCACCAGAACTGATCGCTGCCTGGATTGAAGGGCAGAACACTGAGGGCGACTTGGTGAGCTGGACCATCGTGGTTCGCGGGCGTGACACGGAGAATGGCAAGCTCGGGGCGGCCACGTGGTTGCCAGACGGCATGGCGCCTGTGTGGAACGTGGGTCGAACCCGACTCAAGGGGACCAATTCGCTCGGGGTCATCACCACTCCTGGCGATGAAGCGTTCGGACTTACAGCTGAAGAGGTCGCGGCAATGGAAGAGAAGCTCAGTGCTGGCGCCGACCGCAATCGCGCAGCGCGACTGTCTCGTTCGTCCAAGCGTGGTCTATTGCTCTTGTACCCCATAAGCAAATACTCAGGGCGAGACGGTGCTCCTCTCGGCAAGGCACGTGAACCTCTCTATGACAATCCTGATAGCCCAACTGCCCGTGACCTAATTGGTTTGGCACTTTCATTTCCGCGTACGAAGAAGGCAGGGCCGTCAGCGGCTTACCTTGAGGGCACTTCAAGATGGCGACCAGTCCTGTAAGTCAGGAGGCATTCGATCTTCGCTGGGACATCCTGGAAGGACAGATTCCGACAGGAGAGCGGCTCACGGCACGTTTGGCTGCCCCCGGTATTCGCGACGATGTGTTCATCGCTGTGGATGCCGCGCACCGACGGTACGTTTTAGTGAGTGTGCCGCAGGGCGAGCCGCATGAACTGGCCGAGCGGACTAGCAGAGGCATTGCGGTTCAAACCGTCGATATGAACATCGGTGGTGGTGAGCGTTCTTTCTTTGTCGAGGTAGCTTGTCTGGAGGCGCAAGGGCATGCGGCCCTCGATGTGGTTGTTAGAGAGCTTGTACACGCGTTGAGTGCAGGCGCAAGCATTTACCGTGTCCAGCTTGTCCAAAACCTTCTTGCTAAGTGGCGAAGATTCTGGTCTGGAGTTGATCAAGGTCTCCTTTCGAAGGAACGGCAGATTGGTCTGTTCGGAGAGCTCTGGTTTCTTTCACGTTGGTTGGCTCCGTGCGTTGGCCCTGCACGTGCGGCAAGCCTTTGGCGTGGCCCCGGTGGGGCAAGGAACGACTTTGAGGCGTCTGGTCTTGGCATCGAGGTGAAGACAACCGGACGCCTGGACGCGTCCTATTCAATTCACGGATTGGAACAACTCCTCGAACCCCCTGGTGGTGCACTGCTGTTGTTCTGTCTAGCAGTTCGAGACGAATCGAGTGGCATTGAATCATTGCCTCAACTAGTGGCCGAGTTGCGCGAACAACTGTCCGAGAGTTTCACTGCTCTATCCATGTTCGACTCAACGCTCTACGCATCTGGATACGATGACCGACACAGCCCTGAGTATGCAAAGCTTGCATTCAGGGTTCGGTCAGAGGGCCTGTATCGGGTTCAGTCGGGTTTTCCGCGCTTGGTGCCTGCTGCCATCGTTGATGGTGTGCCACCAGGCGTGACCGCGGTCAATTATGAACTCCATCTTGATGCCGCAGCACCTTGGCTTGTGGCAGCAGAGCCAAGCGCGGCAATGCTGCTCTTGAAGGACTTCATTGAGCGCTGACCTATGGCCGACGTTTTCGACCCCACGAAGCGCTCGGCTGTGATGGCGAAGATACGCGGAACGGGAAACCGGTCCACAGAACTGACCGTGGTTCGAGGCTTCCGGTCCGCTCACGTCACCGGGTGGCGGCGTCACGTAACCTTCACCTTCCGTGTACAAGTGCCGGCAGGTTCCGTTGTTGCAGCTAACACGCAGGTGGTAAAGGTTCGCCCCGATTTCATTTTTCGCAGAGCCCGACTTGCAATCTTCGTCGACGGTTGCTTCTGGCATTGCTGCCCGTTGCACTCGAAAGTGCCGGAGAGCAACCGTTCATTCTGGGAGCCAAAGCTGCAGGCGAATGTTGCAAGGGACCGAAGGGCGAATCAGTTATTGCGTGGCGCAGGGTGGAGTGTCATGCGGATTTGGGAGCACGAGCTGCGGGATGTTGGACGCTTTGTAAAAAAGGTGGAGCGTCGGATCAAGGCTCGGGATCACCGTGCACCCATCTTCGTCAATGGCGAGAAATCATGAAATCGAAAATGATCTCACCAATTTGTTTAGCCAGCAGCGGTGGGACGGCATTGCCAATCTGACCGTACTGCTCCGTTCGACTGCCTTCAAAGAAGTAGTTGTCCGGGAAAGTCTGCAAGCGGGCGGCTTCCCGTGCTGTCAGGCTGCGGCACTGTCCGGGATCAGGGTGGATGTAGTAGTGCCCATCTTTCTTGATATGGGCTACCACCGTAGATGAGGGGAGCGTTCCCACTTGGACGCGAAAGCGATCCTTGAATGGAATCGTCACTTCGTCCACGTTCACATGGTCAGGTAGTAACTTTGGAGGGAAGTCTCGGAGATCTGGGGAGTACTTCTGCGTCGCGGCAAAGCAAGCCGCGAACATGTAACGATGCAAATCCGATCGCATGTGGCTACGCGCTTCATGATGCAAGACACCGCCGAGCTTCGGATCCAGATACCAGTCCTGCAAGTTCTGGGGCATGAGTCCGCCCGGACATACTTCTGCTTCCACAAACGGCGCACCAAACGTCGTCTGCCTTTCGGCCTTCTTGATGAACTTCTCCATGGCCGCTTCGATGGCATCACGCAACGGTTTCCGCCAGCCTTTGAGCGCCTGGGGCGACTTGCGAACTGCAGCAATCCAAGCCTCACGTGAATCGGGCTCTTTTGACAAACGACTGCGTAGCTCCGGCAGACCGGCTAGAGCTGCGCTCACGCCAACCTTATTGTTCACCTTGCGAAGCAGGAAAGACTCGGGTCGTTCTATGAGCGCCGCGGTCGTCTCTGCTATGTCTGACCGAATGCCAAAAAGGATTACGCGATGCCGACTTTGCGGAATTCCGTAGTTATCCGCCTCAATTACATAGTCGTTAGGCTCAAACTCATCACCGGGTTTCTGAACAACGAACGACCGGATTTCGTATTTCAGGTCGGTCCGAGGTGCTTTCAGGTCGGAAAGGATCTGTTCAAAGATGCGCTTGCCGGAGTTGGTGGAGTTGAGCATCCCCTTGACATTCTCCATCACGAAGATGGCAGGAGAAAACTGCTGGATGATCCTCAAATATTCCATGTAGAGGAAGTGCTTGGCATCAGCCTCGAACTTCTCCACATTCTTGCTACGAAGTCGCGATCGGCCCGCGAGCGAGTAGGCTTGGCACGGTGGACCTCCGATGAGTACCCAATCTGTCCCGCCACCCAGTGCCGCTCGTATCCATCCGTCGACAGCCTCAGGCGGGGTAACGCCCAGTTCCGCGCAGCGGGCCTCTTGGGCGGCCTCCTCTGCTGCAACCTTGATGTCAGGGTGGCATAGGAACTGCTCGCGGGTGATCCTGCCACGAACGTAGTCGTAGTAGCAGTTGGGGACCTCACCCTTTGGGAATTTGCGGAATATCGCCCGGAGCAGCAGTGTTCGATGAGCGACGGGATCCTTTTCGATGGAGAGCTTGACGGAGAACCCGTGAGCACCCGACGCATCGACAACAGACGAAAATCCTTCGCAGAGCCCCCCAGGTCCGGCGAACAGATCTATCACCGGAATCTTTCCACGCTGAGTCATTCGTTCTGTATTTTGTAGTAGTGAGCTTTGAGTGCAAGGCTTCGGATTGTATCAGTGGACCTGGCGTGCAGAACACCGAATTTGAGTTGAGCTTCCAGCACCCACAAGCCTAAGAGTCGAACCGGCGCCTCCCAAACAGATCATCGGCATCGGTGCAGTCAAGCGGCGTTTGGCTTACCTTAGCCATGTATAGGCCGATGAGCTTTCGCAGGGCATAGCGCTTTTCATCGTCGTCACGGTGAACGTAGCCAGTGGCGACACCCCATTTGTGTCTGTATGCATGGCGATAGCGAGCGCGGGGATGGAAAGTGCCCCATCCGCGTGCAATACGCTCCCATTCCATGCCCAAATCCTCGCGGGCGCTTCCGTGGTCGCGTCTGCGAACTGAGATGAAGGCAACAATGTGGATATGGTGCGAACCACCATCCTCGCCATATTCCTGTCGCCAAATCAAGCCACGTATGTCGTGCAGAATGGTTCGCCGATGCTCTTGAATCGGCTTACCCATACGCTTACGCTCACGTGCGTAGGCACGAGCATCCTTGATACGCCGAAGCAAATCATCCCTGAACTTCTGCATGGTCCTGAAGTTCACGTCATCACGAAAGCAAGGCTTGATGTTCAGGGTTATGAAAAGAACCTGATGGCTCTTGTGCAGGGCGAACATTTCGTCTTCAAAATCCAGTCCTGTTTTCTGGTTTCTGAGGAAGCGTTGCTTCTTTCTTCTTTGAGTATGGTAGTCGTCGTTTCTATCGAACCAGTATTTCCTGCTGCTGCTATCGAGCATGATTGACCTCGTTGGTTAAGCCAACGGATCAGGTCATGCGATAAGAAATTATTGGTCGAATGAGTTGAAATGGATATTGCTTATAAAACCTATTACATAGGGACTGCAATTTTTGACGAGATGTGGTCTAGGTGAAAGACCGGTATTTTCCCTACAGAGAACCCGTGGTTCATCAGGACACGCTGCTTTCTATGCCGATTTTTCTTCCTCCAAATATGCAACGCCAATGGGCGGCTGTCCAAAGTACCCCAGCCCCCCAGGGTACTTTGGACATGGGCGCTCAAGTACCGCCACGCCACGCACGCGGAATATCCCCCGTGCGGAACGTCTTGAAGCCTTGGGATGCGCGGATGCGCAGAAGATGCTCCTTCTGTCCCCAGAGCAGCAGGCGGCGGCGTAGACAGGCTCGCTTGTCCGAGTCACTGGCCAGGATCAGGCCGGCCTCGGGATGCTCCTCTGGCAGCCTGTTGCCGTTGGCGAAGGTGAGGCGGCCCTGCGTGAGTTCCGCCGCATAGTCTCCCAAGCGGTCGGCGTGCGAGGTCGGGTCGGTCACTTGGCTGCCGTCGAAGAAGAACAGCAACCGTGCATAGTGTCCGATCATCCGTGACCACTCGATGCTGCATGCGTGGCCGATCTTGAAGCGGGAGATCGAGGTCTTGTTGCCCAGGTTGTCGAATATTTTCCTCAGGTCGCGGGCCACGACGTCAATCGGCACGGCCAGTATGCCGTTGGGCTGTTCGTCGCTGGGGGAAGGGACGTCTTCTTCCAAGAGCCGGGCTTGCTGGTCGGTTCTCTGCTGGTGTTCGACCGTGATTCCCCGTTCGACGGCATCGTTCTCATCGCTGATGGCTGACTTTTGATACCACATGTTCAACGCGACAACGGAGACTTCGGGGCAGCGCCTGAACAGATAGGCCTCGTATTCATTGGCCCGCAGGATGTTGCTGTTGACCGAGTAGGCCCAGTCTCGCATCTTGCGGCCGATGTTGCCGCGCAGCGCCATGTGGCGCAGATCGTTGACCAGATCGACAAACGCAAGTGCCTTTTGATTGTGGTCAACACCAAGTGCAACCGCCTCGCGGTTGAGGACGCTCCACGGGCCGCGCCAGAACTTCGCTTGCGACATCGCCTTGAAGAAGAGCGTACGCATGGGGTTGTCGATGAGGTCGTCGCTGAAGACGCGCAGGTAGTCATCCAGTCTGTCGAGGTGCCGCCAAATGCGTGCGCCATCCTGTGGTTGCAAGGGTGCGACAGTACGAAGCGCCGTCGCGTCCAGCGGGACGGCCTCGGCCAGAAAGGCATTCAGGCCAGAATGCAAAGGGGCCCGTTTGTTGACGAGGTAGGTTTCTCCCCGCGTGCCCGGCGCGAAGTTCAGCATGGCATCGAGGTAAACGGCGATGTCTTCCTGGCTGCACTGTTGGGCCTGGGCGGATGCTTGGGAAAGTAGGGTCGTTTTTCTGGCCGGCTCTTGGCCGTATTGGGTAGTGTGCATGGGTATTCCTTATGGATAACCGCGAGGGGCCGTGGCCCCTCGGGTCTTAATCGAAACGGCCATCCATGTTGGGAGGCAGTGCGTGCGGCCGCGAGGCGCTGCGCGACGGCAGGCGCACGTGGCCCCGGCGCGTGATCTCGACTTTGCCTTCTTGGCCCAGCAGGCCCAGTGCATTGCTGAAGCGCGCGGACGAGCTGATGCCGGCGTTGAGGGCCAGGTTCATCAACTCGTTGCGCATGGGCGGGCGGTCGCGGCAGGCATCCCGAACGACAATGAGCAGTCGTTCGGCATCGCTGGCTTCCATGCGCTCGCGGGGCGGTTGCGCATGCAGCAGGCGGAAAACGTCCAGGTGATAGCGCAGGGTTTCCGCCGCGGCCTCGACGTATTCCACGGAAATATCGCCTTCCCGGCCCTCGAAGATGTGCCACTTCGCCGCCATGCGCGTGACGTGATCGAGTTGCTTCGCCAGGAAATCCACGCACTCGGCATAGGCAGGGTCGCGCATCATCTCCTGGTATTGGCGGTGCAATGCCTGCGCCGTGCCCTTGGCCTTGGGCGAAAGCTCTTTCACGGGAATGGTGTCCAGCCCCGCCCGGACATTGCGCATGGCTTGGTCGAACAGCTCGTTTATTCGCGCGGCATAACGGGCGTGCAGATCGTCGGGTAGGCTGAGGTCGGCGTGTGCGACATCTCTGGTTGCCCAGTCTTTGGGGACCCAATAGTAAAGAGTCCGCGCAGCCTGTCCGCTGGCCTTCTGCAGCTTGCCGCGTCGGGCCAGGAATTCGATATACACCTCGTTCTGCACGGCCAGGAACATCGTGAAGAAGGCCAGGATTTCCATCCGACCGCCCCGCACGCGGTTGTGCGGCAGCAGGCCACCATCCCAGAGGGTGGCGAGGCTGTGGAAGTCCCTGGGCCGGAGCGCGCCGAGTGTGCGGCCGCCCTCGTCATCCAGCAAGCCCACGATGGGAAACTGGCTGGCGCCATGCAAGGCCGCCTGGACGGTGGTGTCGCGGTACAGGAAGTCTGGCATCTGAAGAGCCTTGGGCTTTTCCTCGTACAGCGTGACCAGGCGGGCTTCGTGCGCCTCAATATCGGCATCGTTGCCATCGTAGTCGCGCTGGATCATCCGCTCGGTGGCGCTGAGCTTTTTCTTCCAGATCAGGGTTTTGATGTCCTGTTGGCGCTGTTCTTCCGCCATGTCACGGCGCAGCCGGGCGATCACGTCCTCGGTGGGGCTGAGGACATGGCGCAG
>Ga0180219_1002672_pt1 | contig 10509 bp, 4 predicted proteins | sample eDN3rd30CBELigMG_FD_151338 | JGI IMG/M metagenome (GOLD analysis project Ga0180219, IMG submission 151338) | Enriched Miracle-Growth compost microbial communities from Emeryville, California, USA - eDNA 3rd pass 30_C BE-Lig MG (version 2)... ... | reverse complement strand
GGCGACGACGAGGCGAGCTTCCGCGTGTGGGCACCGACGGCGCAGACGGCGACGCTGCTGACCTGGCGCGCCGGATCCACCGGCGACCCGGTGCGGCACGAGGCGAGCTTCGACGCGGCATCCGGCGTCTGGGCCGCGACCGGGGCGACCGGCGACGAATACCAGTGGGAGGTCGCCGTGTACGCGCCGACCACCGGGAAGGTCGAGACCAACCGCGTCACCGACCCGTACTCGGTCGCGCTGACGACCAACTCAGTACGGTCGGTCGCGATCGATCTGGAGGACCCGCAGTGGGCGCCCGCGCAGTGGCAGGATGCTGCAGCCCCGGTGATCGAGAACGACGTCGACCGGGCGATCTACGAGCTGCACATCCGCGACTTCTCGATCACCGACGAGACCGTGCCCGAGGACGAGCGCGGCACCTACCTCGCGTTCACCGAGGACAGCGCGGGCACCGATCAGCTGCGTGAGTTGGCCGATGCCGGCATCAACACGGTGCATCTGCTGCCCTCGTTCGACATCGCAACGATCGAGGAGGACCGCTCCGTGCAGGCCACTCCGGACTGCGACCTGAGCGCCTTCGGACCGGCATCCACCGAGCAGCAGGCGTGCGTCGCGGCCGTCGCCGACGCCGACGGCTTCAACTGGGGATACGACCCGTACCACTACCAGGCACCGGAGGGCTCATACGCGACCGACCCGGAGGGCGGTGCCCGCGTCAGCGAGTTCCGCTCGATGGTCGGTGCGCTGCACGACATCGGCCTGCAGGTCGTGCTCGACGAGGTGTACAACCACACGTCGGCCTCGGGGCAGGCGGACACCTCGGTGCTCGACCGGGTCGTTCCCGGCTACTACCAGCGCCTGAGCGCGACGGGCGCGGTGGAGACGTCCACGTGCTGCCAGAACGTGGCGACCGAGCATGCTGTCGCCCAGAAGCTGATGGTCGACTCGGTCGTGCTGTGGGCCAGCCAATACAAGGTCGACGGGTTCCGGTTCGATCTGATGGGGCACCACTCCACCGAGAACATGGCTGCGATCCGCGCGGCGCTCGATGAGCTGACCGTGGACGAGGACGGCGTGGACGGCTCGGCGATCTACCTGTACGGCGAGGGGTGGAACTTCGGTGAGGTCGCCGACAACGCCCTGTTCGAGCAGGCCACGCAGGGCCAGCTCGGCGGCACCGGGATCGGCACGTTCAACGACCGGCTGCGCGACGCCGTCCACGGCGGCAGCCCGGTCGACAGCGGCTCGACGTTCCGTCAGGGCTTCGGCACGGGGCTGGGCACCGACCCCAACGGTGACGAGATCAACGGGACGACCGAGGAGGCGCTGGCCGATCTCGGGCGCCAGACCGACCTCGTCAAGCTGGGCCTCGCGGGCAACCTGCGCGACTTCACGCTCACGACCTCCGACGGAAGCGTCAAGGCGGGGTCGGAGATCGACTACAACGGGATGCCGGCCGGCTACGCCGATCAGCCCGACGAGGTCATCACCTACGTGGATGCGCACGACAACGAGACCCTGTTCGACATCGGCATCCTGAAGCTGCCCACCGACACCTCGATGGCGGATCGCATCCGGATGAACACGCTGTCGCTCGCGACCGCGACGCTGTCGCAGACGCCGTCGTTCTGGCACGCCGGCACGGAGCTGCTCCGTTCGAAGTCGCTGGACCGCGACAGCTACAACTCGGGCGACTGGTTCAACCGCATCGACTGGACGGGGCAGGAGTCGACGTTCGGCTCCGGCCTGCCGATGGCGGCGGGCAACTCCGCGAAGTGGGCGATCATGACGCCGCTGCTGGAGAACGAGGCGCTGAAGCCGACCGCGGACGACATCGCCGCGGCCGAGGCTCAGGCTCTCGACCTGCTGCGGGTGCGCTCCGAGGTGGGGCTGCTCCAGTTGGGATCGGCGGAGCTCATCGAGCAGAAGGTGACGTTCCCGAACAGCGGCACCGACGCGACGCCGGGCGTCATCGTGATGTCGATCGACGACCTCGTCGGTGACGACGTGGACCCCGAGCTGGACGGTGCGCTGGTCGTGTTCAACGCCTCGACGGCGTCGGTCACCGAGACCGTGGACGAGCTGGCGGGGCGCGACTTCGCGCTGACCGACGCGCAGGCGACGGGGTCGGATGCCGTCGTCACCACCACCACGTGGGATGCGGCCACCGGCACGGTGACCGTGCCCGCGCGGTCGGTCGCGGTGCTCGTCGAGGCGCAGGAGCAGAGCGGCGAGCCGGGTGAGCCGGGTGAGCCGGGGCAGCCGGGTGAGCCGGGGCAGCCGGGTGACGGGTCGGAGGATGCCTGGGCGACGATCGACGTCGGCGACGGCCGGGTCGAGCAGGGCGGCGAGCTCGCGGTCACGGTGACGGGCCTTCAGCCCGGCCAGCGGATCAGCGCGACGCTGCACAGCGACCCGATCTCGGTGCAGGGACTGCCCGCCGCCGACGCGAACGGCACCGTGTCGTTCACGGTCGCGATCCCCGCCGACTTCGAGCTGGGCGCACACACCCTGGTGATCGCCTCAAGCGGGCTCGACCCGCTGACGGCGGCCGTCGAGGTGGTGCCGGCCGGCACCCTGCCGGTCAGTGGAGGTGACTTCCCGATCGGGTTCGTCACGGTCCTGGCTCTGGGAGCCCTGCTCGCCGGCGCCGTGCTCGCCCGCCGCCGCCTGCGCCCGGTGACCCCGGCATCCTGACCCGCCCCGCGGCGGCATCCCTGCCGCACGCGAGGCATCCCTCCTGACAGGGATGCCTCGGCGGAGAAGGGGATGCCTCGGCGGAGAGGGTGCGGGCTAGGCGGCGGTGGTGGCGGGGGAGCGGCGGCGGAGCCGGAGCACGGCGCCGGCGGCGACGACACCGAGCGCCAGCACGGTGACGAACCCGATCGGGAACTGTCCGCCGGTCACCGCGAGACCGCCCGCTGCGACCACCTGCACGTCGACCGAGATCGGGTCGAAGCCCGCCGACTCGATCACGAGGGTGTGCGCACCGAGCTCGAAGTCGGCCGGAATCGCCACCGTGAACGACACCGTGCCGTCCGCCGACGCGGCCGGGATGCCGGACACCACGATCGGGTCGCTGTGCAGCGTCGCCGTGATCTGCTGACCCGCGGTCAGACCCGCCACGGCAACCGCGAGGCTGCCACCCTGCTCGACGCGACCATCGCCGACGTCCACGGTCGCCCACTTGTCACCGGCACCGGGCTCCTCACCCTCGGAGCCCTCACCGGGCTCCTCTCCCTCAGAGCCCTCACCAGGCTCCTCACCCTCAGAGCCCTCACCGACGACGACAGCGCGGCCCAGCGGGGCCGGGTCGACGACATCGTGCGCGGCGAAGTACGCGACCGACGCGGACAGGTCCACCTGCCCCGTGTCGGCGCGGTCGGTGCCGTCGGCGAAGGTGACGAAGTTGTCGCCGCCGGCTGCCAGGAACGAGTTGGTCACGACCGTGTACTCACCGGCATCCTCGATCGCGGCGCCGTTCAGCGTCATCGACACGATCCGCGAGCCGGCGGCAGCTGACGGGTCGTACTCGTACGCGAAGCCCTCGGAGACGCCCAGGTGCAGCTTGGGCCGGGAGGATCCCTCCGGCTGCCACTGCTCCTCGAGCACCGCCTTCAGCTGCGCGCCGGTGAGTGTCACCGTCACGAGCGTGTTGGCGAACGGCTGCACGTTCGCGACGTCGCGATAGGTCATGACCCCCGACTCGCCGTACAGCAGGTCGGCGCGCAGGCCGCCCGGGTTCATCAGGCCGATTTGCGCGGCGGTGCCGGCGTAGTCGTCATTCGACGCCGCCCACAGGTACATGTCGGCCACGAGGTTCCCCAGTGACGACTCGACGCCGCGGTCCGCGCCGGCCTCGCCGCCGCGCAGGATGTCGGCGCTGATCGCGCCGACCTCCACCGCTCCCTCGGCCTCGGCGATCTCGACCGCGTCGGCCACGATCTCAGCGACGGCCGGGTCGGCATCGAACGCGGGCTGCCCGTCGACGACGAGCGGCACGACCGAGCCGGTGATCGACACGAGTTCGCGCGTGCCCGCATCCACCGAGATCTCCAGAGCACCCAGCGACGTGCCGTACTGGTGCGCCTGGATCACCGGGCGCCCGTCGACCTCGCACGCGTAGGACTGGTGCGTGTGCCCGGAGACGATCGCATCGATCTCGTCCGAGGCGCCACGGACCAGCTCACCGTAGGCGGTGTCCTCGGTGGCGAGGGCCGCGCAGTCGCTTCCCGCGGAGCCGTCGTGCGCGAGCAGGACGATCACGTCGGCCAGGTCACCGGCCGACAGCTCGGCCGCGACCCGATTGGCCGCCTCGAGCTGGTCGCCGAAGGTGATGTCCGCGATGCCGGTCGGGCTGACCATCGCCGCGGTCTGCTCGGTCACGGTGCCGATGAACGCCACGCGGACGCCGTCGACGGTTTCGATCGCGTACTCGGGCAGCGCCGGCTCGCCGGTGGCGCGGTCGTACACGTTCGCGCCGAGTCCGTAGTCCGCAGAGCCGTAGCGGGGCAGCACCCGGTCGGTGAGGTCGGCGAAGCCCTGGTCGAACTCGTGATTGCCGACGGCGCCGAGGTCGAGACCCGCCGCGACGAGAGCGTCGATGGTGGGCTCGTCATCCTGGATGAACGAGGTGAACGTCGCGGCGCCGATGTTGTCGCCGCTCGAGACGAAGAGGGTGTTCGGATTCTCCGCCTCGTACGCGTCGACCGCTCCCGCGATGACGGCGGCACCGGCCTCGCCGCTGCCGAGGTTCTGCTCGATGCGACCGTGGAAGTCGTTGACGGTCAGCACCTGGATGTCGGTCGTGGCCGGCGCCAGCGCGTCGTCGATCGCGAAGACGGTCGTCGTGCCGGACACCTCGTTGCCGACCGCCAGCAGCGGCTCACCGGTGGGCGAGTCGGCGGCGGCGATGAAGGCGATCGACTCGGGGCCGAGGTCGCCGGCCTGGGCGAGGTCGCCGCCGTCCTCGACCGAGACGGAGAAGTCGCGGTTGTTGACGTAGGTGACGAACGAGACGGATGCCGGGTCGGTGACGTCGTAGACGGCCACACCTCCGACGCGCTCGAAGCCGACGAACGCATAGGTGCGCCCGCTCAGCTCACCGATCGCGATGGCCTCGGGTTCGGGGCCCTTGTCGTCGCTGCGGCCCTCGAGGTTCGACTCGGAGTGGTTCGAGTTGACGAACTCCGGCGCGGCCGCGTCGGTGATCTCCTCGAACGACGAGCCCGAGTCCCAGACCAGGTCGCCACTGGTCGTCCAGATCGAGAACGACCGGCCGCCATAGGTGTACAGGGCGTCGTAGCAGCCGGCATCCTCGTTCCACCCGTCCTCGCGTGAGACGTTCAGCCGTCCCAGGTCGGCGTCGCCGAGGTTCGATGCCAGGGGGCTGTCCGCGCAGACGTCGCCGTAGCCGTCGTCGGCGAGGTCCTTGGTCCGGACCACGTCGGCGTAGTCGCCCCACTCGCGGGCGTCACCCTCGTTCGCGGTGACCAAGTAGGTGGTGCCGCCGGCGGTGTAGGACGAGATCGCATCGGGCATGTAGATGCCGTACAGATCGTCGTAGGTGCGCAGTGAGAAGCCGCTGTCGCGGTCGCTCGGGTCGAGCGCGACGGTGCCGTAGTCCTTGACGCCGAGCGGCTCGATGCCGGTGACGGTCGCCGAGGCCAGATCGACGACGGCGATGGAGTTCGCCTCCTGCAGGGTGGCGTAGGCGGTGCCGCCGACGACCGTGATGTACTCCGGCTCGAGGTTGCGGCTGACCGGGAAGCCCTCACCCACGGTGGGGCCGAACACGCGCACGCCGTTCGGCAGGCCCGTGGTCACGGTGTCGGCCAGGGCTCCGCCGGCCTCGAATGCGTGGAAGTCGGCGATGCGCACGGCATCCTGCGGCGCGGCGCTCACGGTGCCGGGCAGCGCGATGACCGCGATCGAGCCCTCCGGGTCGACGCTGAAGTCGTCGGCAGGCTCTCCCTCGTTGGCGACGACCGCGTAGGTGCCGTCGGCGGAGATCGTGACCATGTCGGGCAGCGCGCCGACGGTGACCGAGCCGAGGACGGCGGACGCCGCGTCGGCGGCGTCCGCATCGAAGAACACGACGCTCCCGGGTTCGGTCTTCGTGGTCGATTCCAGGGCGATGACGCCGAGGCCGTCAGCCCGGATCGCGACCGAGTTGGCGATGCCCTCGGAGCGGATCTCGAACAGCTCGGTGAGGGCGGTGGGGTCGGAGTAGTCGAGCACGGTGACGGCACCGGCCTGTGCGTTCACGACGAAGAGGCGGTCGCCGAATGCCTGCACGATCTCTGCGGCGGACTCGTCGAACACTCCCGTCTCGAACGTGCCGACGGCGCTCAGCGAAAGTGCGGCGCTGCCGGCCGACTGCTCGACAGGGTCGGTCACGATCTGGGCGGTGGCGGGTGCGGCCAGGGCGAGCGTCGCGCTGAGCGTGACGGTGCAGGCGAGCGCTGCGGCGGAGCCGAAGGCAGCCGACCTGGCGGCAGGCCGGCGGCGATGAGTGGGCAGGGGCATCGTGGTCCTCGTCGATCGGGGGCGGGTGACGCGCGAGTGCGCGGTTCCGTCCTAACCGGGCGAAGTGACGGTCGTGTGAACGGTTGACGACGAGACGGTGCGCTCGGCAGGGGCGATGATGGATGCCATGAACACCGCCGTCATCGTCGACGCTGTCCGTACGCCGTCCGGGCGGGGCAAGCCGGGAGGTGCGCTCTCCGGCATCCACCCCGTCGATCTCGCCGCCGGCGTGCTGCGGTCGGTCGTCGAGCGCAACGGGCTGGACCCGGCCGAGGTCGACGACGTGCTGTTGGGCTGCGTCAGCCAGGTCGGCGAGCAGAGCTCGAACATCGCGCGTCAGGCGGTGCTCGCGGCCGGGTTCGACGACGTGGTACCGGCGACGACGATCGACCGGCAATGCGGGTCGAGCCAGCAGGCCGCGCACTTCGCGGCGCAGGGGGTGATAGCCGGGCAGTGCGACATCGTCATCGCCGGGGGCGTCGAGTCGATGAGCCGCGTGCCACTCGGGGCCTCGGCGACCGTAGCCGGGTCGCCGATGTCACCGGCGTTGCGCGCCCGCTACCCGGAGGGACTGGTGAACCAGGGCGTGTCGGCGGAGCTGATCGCCGCCCACTGGGGCCTGAGCCGCGACGAGCTCGACGCCTATGCCGCTCAGTCGCATGAGCGGGCCGCGGGGGCGGCGGCGCAGGGCCGTTTCGCCTCGCAGCTGCTGCCGGTGGTGGTACCGGAGGGCGTCGTCGAAACCGATGAGACCGTGCGGCCCGGCACGACGGCCGCGGGGCTTGCCGGTCTGGGCCCGGCGTTCCGAACGGATGCCATGGGCGCGCGCTTCCCGGACCTGGATTGGCGCATCACTGCGGGCAACTCCTCGCCGCTGACAGACGGCGCCTCGGCGCTGCTGATCATGAGCGAGCAGAAAGCGCTCGAGCTGGGTCTGACGCCGCGCGCACGATTCCACGCGTTCACGGTGGTGGGGGACGACCCGCTGATGATGCTCACCGGTCCGATCCCGGCGACCCGTCGCATTCTCGAACGCAGTGGACTCACGATCGACGAGATCGACGTCTATGAGGTGAACGAGGCATTCGCTTCGGTGCCGCTGGCGTGGGCCGCCGAGGTCGGTGCGGATGCGGCCAAGCTCAACCCCTGGGGCGGCGCGATCGCTCTCGGCCACGCGCTGGGGTCGAGTGGAACACGCCTGATGGGGACGATGCTCGCCTACCTGGAGGCCACCGGCGGCCGCTATGGCCTGCAGACCATGTGCGAGGGCGGCGGCATGGCGAACGCGACGATCATCGAGCGGCTCTGACGGGAACGGTCCGAATCCGACAGGCCGAATAGTAGGACGTCCATGTAAAATGGATGCACCGCCCGCACCCGGGCTTCCTCGATGTCTCACAAGGACGTGACGCATGACCACCACCACTGTTCTGACCCCGCAGGAGCGCACTGCGATCCTCGATGCTGTTCGCGAGTTCGCGAGCACTCGGCTGGCTCCGAAGGCGCTGGAATGGGACCAGCAGAAGCACTTCCCGCGCGATGTGCTCGCCGACGCCGGACAGCTCGGACTCGGCGGCGTGTACGTGGCGGAGGATGTGGGCGGCAGTGCGCTGTCACGGCAGGATGCCGTCGCGATCTTCGAGGAGCTGGCCGCGGGCGACCCGACGATCGCCGCATACATCTCGATCCACAACATGGTCGCGTGGATGATCGACGCGTACGGTGATGAGGCGCAGCGTCAGGAGTGGCTGCCGCGGCTCGTGACGATGCACGAGCTGGGTGCGTACTGCCTGACCGAGCCCGGTGCGGGGTCGGACGCGGCGGCGATCGCGACCTCGGCGATCCGGCAGGGTGACGAGTACGTGCTCACCGGCGTCAAGCAGTTCATCTCCGGTGGGGGCGAGGCGGCCGTGTACGTCGTGATGGCGCGGACGGGTGAGCCCGGCGCGCGGGGGATCACGGCGTTCCTGGTGCCGGGCGACGCGGAGGGGCTGAGCTTCGGGGCGCTCGAGAAGAAGATGGGCTGGAACGCGCAGCCCACGCGGCAGGTCATCTTCGACGAAGTGCGGGTGCCGGCATCCTCGGTGTTGGGTGGGCCGACAGGCCTCGGCAACGGCTTCCGCATCGCGATGCGCGGGCTCAACGGCGGTCGCATCAACATTGCGGCCTGCTCGCTCGGCGGGGCGCAGTGGGCGCTGGACCGGGCGGTGCAGTACGTGCAGGAGCGGTTCACGTTCGGCGAGCCACTGGCCGAGAGGCAGGCGATCGTGTTCCGCCTCGCCGACATGGCCACCGAAATGCAGGCTGCACGTGCCCTGGTGCGTGACGCCGCGCGCGCCCTCGACGGGGAAGCGGAGGATGCATCCGCCGTGGCGAACGTCGCAGCGCAGTGCGCGATGGCCAAGCGCTTCGCGACGGATGCCGGGTTCACCGTCGCCAACGAGGCTCTCCAGCTGCACGGCGGGTACGGATACCTGCAGGACTACGGCATCGAGAAGATCGTGCGTGATCTGCGGGTGCACCAGATCCTCGAGGGCACCAACGAGATCATGCGAGTGATCATCGGGCGACACCTGCTGAGTTAGTCAGCCCACCGGATCGCCCGCGGCGGTGCGCAGCCGCGCGACGACCTCGATGAGCGACTCGCGGTCCGCGGCGTCGAGCCCGGGATCGGCGAACACGCCGGCGTTCAACGCCGCCGTGGCATCCGCGGCCAGCGCACGCCCAGGCTCGGTGAGCGCGACGAGAGTGGCTCGCCCATCGGTCGGGTGCGGGTCGCGACGCACGAGCCCGGCGGACTCGAGCCGGTCGACCGTGTTCGTCACACTCGTCGGATGCACCTGCAGCCGCGAAGCGGCAGAGGCCATCGGCATCCTCCCCTCTCGCGTGAAGCTCAGCAGGGTCAGCAGCTCGTATCGGGCGAAGGTCAGGCCGAACGGCTTCAGGGTCGCGTCGACGCGAGCCAGCAGAATCTGGTGCGCGCGCATGATCGACGTCACCACGGTCATGCCGCTGGAGGATTTTTCCCACCCGTGCGCTGACCATTGCCGCCGCGCTTCGGCGATAGGGTCGACCGCAGGGTGGTCCACGCGAGCCATATCGCACCTCCCGTCGGGATCCACGCTAGTGGGTCTGCTCCTGGCGGCCGGCGAGACCAACCGGCCCCAGGTGTGCGACTTAGTCTCACGTTTGGCGACACTGCGTCGCAAATCATAGAATGGGCGCATCGCGAAGGAGAATCGATGAAGATCGTGGTGCTGGTCAAAGAGGTCCCGGACACGTACGGAGATCGCAAGCTGAATCTGGAGACCGGGCTCGCCGACCGGGACGCCTCCGATCGCGTGCTCGATGAGATCGGCGAGCGGGCGCTGGAGGTCGCGCTCAGCTACGCGGACGCGAACGCCGGGACCGAGGTCGTCGTCGTCTCGATGGCGTCTGAGGCATCGCAGGCCACGGTCCGCAAGGGACTCGCGATGGGTGCTGCCTCCGCCGTGCAGGTCGCCGATGGGGCGCTCGCCGGGGCCGACCTCGGCGTGACCGCGCGCGTCCTCGCCGCCGCCGTGCAGCGCTCCGGATTCGACCTCGTGATCACCGGCAACCAGTCCACCGACGGCACCGGCGGCGTCATCCCGGCGATGCTGGCCGAACTTCTCGAGGTGCCGCATGCGACCGCGCTGTCGGCCGTGACGATCTCTGAGTCCGGCGTCACCGGCACGCGTGCCACGGACGCCGGCACCGCCCAGGTGTCGACCCCGTTGCCGGCGGTGATCTCGATCACCGAAGCGCTCCCCGACGCGCGCTTCCCGAACTTCAAGGGCATCATGGCGGCCAAGAAGAAGCCGCTCGAGACCGTTTCGCTCGCCGACCTCGGCATCTCGATCGATCCGGCCGACGCGCCGCAGTCGATCATGACCGCGGTGAGCGAGAAGCCGCCGCGCGGCGCAGGCGTGAAGATCGCGGACGAAGGGGATGCCGGTG
>Ga0180219_1002671_pt1 | contig 10510 bp, 18 predicted proteins | sample eDN3rd30CBELigMG_FD_151338 | JGI IMG/M metagenome (GOLD analysis project Ga0180219, IMG submission 151338) | Enriched Miracle-Growth compost microbial communities from Emeryville, California, USA - eDNA 3rd pass 30_C BE-Lig MG (version 2)... ... | reverse complement strand
CCGGTCGGCCCACGCCCTGCCCCATGCGAGCCAGCGGCGGGTGCCCTTTTCGCGGCCGATGACGACAAGGCCCAGCAGGTCGTCGAGGCCGCCGCCGTCAATGCCGACCGTCACCACGTCGCAGCGGCGCATCAGGCCGTCGAGCGTCAGCCCCGGAACCGCCGCGCGCTGCCAGTAATCGACGCCCTCCCAGCGGTTGTTGTGGAGGGCCATGCCGATCTGGATATTGAGATGCTGCGACGCCCACAGGCGCTCAGCCTCATCGCCCTTGCCCTTCGCGGCGGCGTAATCCTGCCGCAGCACCACCATGGACACCGACTTGCCGAGGTTCGGGGTGACCAGCGGCCAGTTGGCCTCATCCCGCCAGGGCGCATCCTCCGCGACCTGCATGGCCTCGGGGAACTCGTACAGAACTGGCAGAACCTCATCGCTGTCGACCGCTCCGTCGCGGATCGCCCGGGCGGCGTCCAGCTCCGCCTTGAAGGCCCCGGCCGGCGGCATGTCCGACTGCGTCGTGATGATGACGCCGAAACTCTCCGTGATCGCCGAGCGTGCGCCGCGCAGCTGGGCCAGCACGCGATCGGTGTACGGCGTCCGGCCCAGCAGGTGCATTTCATCCAGCAGCCAGCCGGAGAACTTGCCGCCGGTGGCGACCTTGGTGTCGAAGGTCGTGACCTTCAGGCGGGCGCCGGTGATCCGGTGCACCACGTCCTTTTTGTGCTCGCGCACATGCAGGAGCTTCGACAGCTCCGGGTCAATCGCCACCATGCCGGCGACCGCCTGGAAGGCGATGTCGGCGATTTCCTGCGTTGGCCCGAACAGGCCGAACAGCGCGCTGGGCCGCTGGTTGAGCAACAGCGCCGTGAGCATCAGGGCCGCGCCGTTCGTCGTCTTCGAGTTTTTCTTCGGAACCAGCACGAAGACGCCGCGCACGCGGCGAACGCCGGTGTCCGGATCGAGCGAACCGAAGATGGCTCGGACAATGTCGCGGAACCAGTCGCCGGCCGCATCGCGCAGCATCGGCAGGCCCGGCACGTCCGGCAGGCGCAGCATGTCGAAGATCGCCGCAGCGCGCGCCGCCGCCGCCACGTCCAGCGGCAGCGCGGGCACGAGGGATCGCCCGGAACGGAGCCTGTCGACCCAGTCCGGTTGCGCGAACGACCAGCCAGCCATCAGTTCGGCAGCGGGGTTCCGCCGGCGAGCAGACCGGCCCACCTGCTTTTCTCGATCACGCCGCGCGCGTCCTGATCAGCCTGCGCTTTCTTGCCAAGCGGTTCGGCGCGCTCCGCCTCCGGCGCGGCGGAAGCCGCAGCGCCCTGGCCGAGATTGCGGCTCAGTTCGCCAAGGTCGGCGCGGTCCATCATCTCGATCGCCAGCTTCTGGGCGGCCACGCTGCCCTTGAGCGCCGCGCGGAACAGGGCGTCGATCACCTCGGCCCGCTTGCGAGCGCCGCCAGTCGCCAGCTCATCGCGGAAGTGGCGGCGCAGCGTCGGGGCCGTGATGTCGAGGGCGCGGGCGATGTCGCCCACCGGCATGCCGGCGGCGACAAGGGCGGCGACGCGTTCGCGGTCGCGGGCCAGGGGCTGGTAGCGCTTGCGGCCGCCGGCGCCGGGGCGTTTGAGTGTGGGGGCACGGGGCGCCCCGGCAGGAGCCTGATCCCCGGCGGCCGCAAACAGGTTATCCGCGCCCATCCGGTCGCGCAATTCGTCGGCGCAGTGCTTGCGCAGCGTCGGCACGCTGATGTCCAGCGCGGCGGCGATCGCCTCATGCACGTCACCGGCGGCGGCCATCTGGCGAACGAGCGCCCGCTGGTCGTCAGTCGGCGACCACGCCGCCCGGCCGGGGCCTGGCTGTTTGTTTTCTTTCGGCATACCGAAAAAACCCTGGCCACGAAAAAAAACTGCAGATGAGTTGGGGGCCGGTGCGGGGGAGCGGGCCGGTTCTGGACTTTCGGCCGCCCCCCGGCCCTCCGGCGGGCGGGTCAGGCGTGGCTGGTCAGCTGGCGGGGGATTGCAACCATTGCCGCCATCTTCTGCCACTGGTCTATTTCAACAGTTCCAAAGGGTGGAATCAGTGAGGGACAGATGACCTACAAAGTAATCAGCTTGAACGTCGACCTGCTCCAGAACCGGACAATGGTCAGTTTGGTCAAGGCAGATGGTCCAAAGCACCACAACGTGCAGATTAATATTCCTATCGCGATGCCCGGTAATCAGACTGAGAGCACGTTGAAGGAGGCTGCGCGAGAAGCTGCGAAACGCGCTCTTCGAGAAGCCGCAGACGCTCTTTGAGCATAGCAACCTCAGTTTCCAGCACGCCAAGACGCCCTTCAGTGATGGGATCATGCGATTGGATCGGCATGGTGAACTCCTGTTACTGGTTGAGCCAGGCAGCGAACGTCAGACGGGCCGCGCCAGCCGGCGGTCGCGGGCGGCGGCGGTTTTGCGGTTGTGGCAGCCGAGGCAGAGCAGGCGGACATTGAGCGGATCGAAGTCCGCGCCGCCGTCCTTCCGCTCCACCACGTGGTCGCCGATCAGGCTGCGCGGCGACGATGCGCAATCCATGCCGCAGCCTTCGCAGCGGTAACCGCGCTGGCGCTTGATCTCACGGACGAAGGTCCGCCAGTTGGGCGAGGTGTAGAACGGATCAGGGACCTTGGCCGGCGGGCGGACGCGGGATGCGACGGTGCTGATGCGGGGCGGAAGAGCCCTGATACGCGCCATGATGACCACCGGAAACGACAACGCCCGGCGGCTGGTTATCAGCCCCGGGCGCAAATCTCACTGGTGACAGAAACATGCCTTCCGACTGTACAGTCGTCAACCCCCATTTTTCTCGAATGGCGCGCGCCATGTGGTCGATCGCCCCCTATCAGGCCCGCTAGCGCCCCACACCTGCAATGCAAGTACATCCAAAGACTCACGAATTCTGAGCGACAGATAGCTGTGTTTTATCCGCTCCGCATCCGTCCCCGGCCACCGCGCGGCCAGATCGGAAATCGTTTCGCCCTGCCCGGCCACCGCCTGCAGCACCCGGTATCCGATCATGCCCAGATCGCGCGAGAGGCGGCGCAAATCGTTGAGCGCCATGGCCACATCGTCGGTGAAGGCGTCGCCGGGCGCGCCGCCATCCACCCTGATGCGCGCCGGATCGATGCCGCCGCCGCCGCCAATCATCGCCCGTTCGTAAATCGCCCGGAACCGCACGCCAGCCTCGTATTGCGCGTCGTCGATCCGGCCGCGCGCCCGCATCAGCTCCAGCGGATGCTCGGCCAGATTGACCCGCGCCCGGACCTTCAGGCCCGGCTGGTACGGGTCATCCACCGTCCGCTCGCCCTCGACCACCTTGCTGCGCCATGCCGGGGCTTTCGCCGCAGCCCGCCGCTTCGCCTGCCTGTTCGCCTTCGCCGCGCCCGTCATGCCGCGCCCTCCGCCTGGCCGTCGTCGTTGAGCTTTTTCGAGGGCGGCCACTCCTGCGGCACCCGCAACGCCACCGCGCCGCCCTCCGCCATCGGTTGCGCGCTGATCACGCCGCCCGGCCCCTCGCGCAGCCGGCTCATCCACGCGCCGAACTGCTGCGTTCCGCGCTCCACCAGCACCCAGCGGCTCGTGTCCGCATCCAGCCCGCGCCCCACCACGGGCCACTCATCGCGGGTCCGCAGCATCCGCGCCCCGGCATGGCGCTCGATCAGGTGCTCCGGAATGCCGAGCATGCCCCGGCAGCGGTAGTAGATCAGCCACGCCCGCCACTGCTCCGACCCCTCGCCTGCCAGAAACCCGTTGGCCGATGCGCCGGCCTCACCGGCCTTGCGCAGCTTCCGGGCCTCGGCCACGTCCAGCCAGACGCGCCGGGCGATCCAGTTGGCGATGTCGATCGGCATGGTGCGGCCAGCGGCCTTGCGGCTGTCGAGGTATTCGCCAACCGCCGCCAGCGCCGCCCGGCGGTCAGATCGCGACAGCCTGCGCCACGCCTCCCGGGCCTGGCTGATCCGCATGTCGGCCGTCGCCCCGTACCGGGCCAGCAGATCCGCGAACGTTTCGTCGGCATGCTCCCGGTCGTCTTTCCGGCCAGCCTCTCTCTCGCCCGCGCCCCGCGCGGAGAGTGAGGGTTCCCTTTGGGTTCTTTTGGGTTCCAGACTCCCGCGCGCGTGGTGTCCCCTATTTTTGTCACCCATGTCCCCTATTTCTGTCGCAGATGTCACCTTTCTCCCGTCGTCGGCCCCATCGCCGGAAATAGGGGACATTTCCGGCGCCTGATCATCGTAAGTATCTGATTTTGTTGACGCCGATTCTGCGATAGGTGACACCATGTCCCCTTTCATCGCAGACATGGATTCCGCGCCGATCAGCATGCGGTAGCAGCTGCGGCGGCGGTCGCCTTCCAGCCGGCCAACCTCGATCAGCCCGGCCTCGCGCAGGCCGGCGATGTAGCGCTTGACCTGCCGCTCATCGACACCGGCCTCATCCGCCAGCAGGGCAATCGACGGCCAGCAGGTATGGTCATCGTCATTGGCCCGGTCGGCCAACAACAGCAGCACAAGGCGGATGCCCGGCCCGTCCAGCTTGCGGGCCTGCGCCTTGGCCCAGGTCATTGCATTGATGCTCACGGCGATACCCATTCGACGCACAAAAGCGCCGGCAAAAATCCGCTTGGCGGACCCCGTTACAAATCAGATGGTTAGGTTCAGTTCAGGGGGAGATCAGCCGCCCGGCGGGCCTGTCGGTGGGCAGGCAAGGCGCGGCCGGTCATCCTGCTCCGGGTAGCGAAGCACGGAGGCGGCCAGCATCAGGGCGCGCGCCGCAATGTGCAGCGCCTGCGCCTGGCCGCTTTCCGGGTCAGCGTCCGCCCCGGCCCAGAAGGCCAGCAGATGCCGCTGCAACGAGGCGTAATCAGCGCTCCACGGGCGCGGCGCGTTGATGTCACGGCCGGCGTGCTTGGCGGCGCTCGCCGCGAACAGCCCGGCCACGGCCAGCAGCACGTCCGGCGGCAACAGGTCGGTCGCCGGTTTCGGCGCGCCGGCGGCGGCCTCGCCATATGCCCTGTCAGCCATGCCGACCTCCCCTGCGCCATTCGGCCTGCGCCGTCAGCGCCGGCAATCCCAGCCGCGCCCGCGTGGCGTTGCGCGCCGCATGAATCTGGTCGCGCAGGCCGCAGTTTTCCTTTGCGCACGCGCCCGGCGGCGTGGCGGCCGGCCATTTGCAGACCCAGCACACGTCGTCTTCCTGCGCCGGGGCGGCGCGTTTTTTCAGGCGCGCCATCGCCCTACTCCTGCTCTGTCAGGTCAGCGCCGCCGCGCGCCTTGATCACGGCCATGTCCTGATGGAAGCGCTGGCCGCTGGAGATCATGTCGCCGATCGTGCGGGCGATGATTTCGGCTTCCGCAGGCGTCACGATCCGGTCGGCCAGCGCGTCGGAAACGGCGCTCTGCATGGCGGCGGATTTGGCGGTGACGCAGGCGAAATTGGCGAGGATTGACCGGCGCATGGCGTCGCCCGGGCTTTCCGGCGCGGCGACCGTGCGCCCGTTCAGCGCCGCCAGGGCGGACGTGACGGTGGGCAGGCCGCAATCCGCCTCCAGCACCACAACCGCCGGCAACGGAATGGTCGCGGTTTCGCCGGGGCACTGCCAGCGCGAGGCCTGCGTATCGCTGTAGCCGGTGAGCTGGGCGCAGCGCTCGATGCCGCCGCACAGGCGGATCAGATCGCGCGTCGCGCCCTTGATGCGATGGCGGATGATGTCCGGGGTCAGGATGGTGGCGCTCATGCCGCCTCCCCCGCCCCGACCACGCCGAAATGCGCCAGTTCCGGCACAATGCGGAGCAGTTCATCGCTGGGGCGCACATGCGCGGCGATGCCGCCGTCGCCCGCCTGCGAAAACGCGACCGTGCAAATCCCGTCGCGCGCCGCCAGGTGCTCAACGCCGAGCACCTGCATGGGCGAGAGCGACGAAAAATCGAACATGTGCAGCCAGTCCGGCCGCGGGAACGTGATGGTCGCAGTCATGTGCGCCATGGCGGGCTCCAGCAGGAATGAGAAACGGGGGAATCCGGGCGCGCATCCCCGCTGCACGGCGGGGTGGAGTGCGCGATAACCGGATGGGGATGGGCAAAAAGGCCGGAGGCGGCGAAGCCTCCGGCCAGTGCAGCCAGGCCCGCGAGGGGGGGAGCCGACGGGCCGGCGTTCAAAGTAAGGTCAATGACAGATGGATTTACGCGCATGGGCCAGCCTCCCTATGGCTGGCAGGCGGGAGCGATCCCTGAAAAAAGTCAGAAGGCTGGACAGCACCCTCTGTCTCGAAAGCAATTCGCCGCAACATCTTTGGTCGCGGGACGCGCTCACCTCTCGCCCACTTTCCGACGGCGAACGACGACACGCCAACGCGAGCCGCGAAAGCGCTGTACGTGAGGCGGGCCGATGACAGATAGGTTGAAAGGTCCATGCCCAGACAGTGCCCATATAGGGCACTTTTCGTCAAGCCTCATGCACCCAAATTGGAAACTAGGCACGTTGCCCAAATTGGGTAACGTCAACCGCATGGCAAATCACATTAAGCGGCTTCGCTTAGAGCGCGGGCTGACCCAGCCCCAGCTGGCGGCCCTGATGGGAACAACAAAAAACCAGCTGATAAAGCTGGAGTCTGGCAATCGCCGGCTCCATCAGGGCTGGATTGAACGCGCCGCCAAGGCGTTGGACGTGCCAAATTCCGATATAATCGACGACGTGCCGGCGCAGGCCGCAGAGTCGCAAGAACCACGACCCGGGCCCCCAGTTGCTATAAGGGAGGCATCTGCTGCCGATATTGGCCGGCGTCTCAAAGCCACGCGCGAAGCGCTCGGCCTATCTATAGAAGTAATATCTAATATTTCAGGAATATCTTCAACGCAGTGGAGCGCTTACGAACAAGGCAAAGCGCGAATTGATATTGATTCTGCGCTCCGCCTCGCCAAGACAACCGGCGCTCCGCTTGATTGGATTTATCTGGGCGATGAAACGCTTTTGCCGGCGCGTATAGCGCTATCGCTCCGGAACGAGGATTGATGGACGAATTTCTCAGTAAGCGTTCTTGCAAGATCCAAAACCTGGACCGCCTCCGTCAGCGCATCCGGTAATTGTAGGGCAATCTGCATTGCCAACCGGGCGCGGGCCACGTCGCTCTGCGCATCGGGCTTTACTCCAGACATACACACCCCCTCTAACAACGAGAACAAAGTATGAACGCCATCACACAAAGCGCAACAAAAATTTCATCCTAAGACAAGCCGGCACCCCCGTGGCCGATCCTTGCCCCTCGCCAAGCCCAAGATATTGGCGCACCAGAGGCCGGGCACGATAATTTAAGTGCCCATTTCGCACTTGCTTAAAGTACCCAATTAGGGCACTTTCGTTTTCCTTGAGAACGGAGATGCCCATGCGCCGCACCACCATCCCCCACCGCACGATCACCCACGACGGCCCCATCTGGCCACGCCCGCGCCATCTGATGACTGACGCGGCTGAAATCCGCCGCCGCATGGCGCAGGAGGCCCGCGCCGCCATGGACCGGGCCGGCGCCGACGCCGTCATCACCCGCAGCGACTTCCTGCAGCGCGGCTGGACGGAGGCGCAGGTCTCCGCCCACCTGCCCGCCGCAATCGACGTCGCCGCCACCGGCTCGCGGAGGGACGCGGCATGATCATCGCCATCCTCGCCCTCCGCGCGACCGCCTTCATCGGCCGCGCCGCCGCTGAACTGGCCGCCCTTGGCCTGTTTGTCGGAGCCATCGCGCTCTGGAGCGCCATCGTTGCAGGAGCCTGAACGATGATCCTGCTCCCTTTAGCGGCAATCGTCATTGGCAGCGCCAGCATGACGCTGAGCAACGCAACAACTTTATTATATCTGATCGACCTTATCAGAGAGATAGAACACATCATTCATGGGGAAACTCAATGAATACTTATGAATGGCTTGCCGTCGCGCTTGCGTTATTCGCTGCTGGAAGCGCGTTTCTGACTAGCGTTGCTCTCTGGCGCGCCAACGCATCCCTAAACCGCCATTTGACGCTGATGAAAATTCAGCGCGGGCGCGCTGGCGAGTCTGCCGCAAAAGATGGGGGCTGACCATGACCCTGCCGACAACCGCCAAACTTCATGACGAAGCCGAATCCGGCATCGCCGCCGACGAACTGAAACAGTTCATCGAGCGCCTGGAGCGGCTGGACGAAGAGAAAACCAACATCGCCGGCGACATCAAGGAAGTGTTCGCCGAGCTGAAAGGGCGCGGCTTTGACGCCAAAGCCGTCCGCCAGATTCTGCGCATCCGCAAGAAAGACCACGCCGAGCGGCAGGAAGAGGAAGCGATCCTCGACCTGTACATGCAGGCGCTGGGCATGGGAGGCTGACCATGGCCGAACACGAATGCCATGTATGTGGCCACGTCGTGGACATTGAGGACATCCCGGACGCGGATGACCTGTCCAGGGCGGCCGACGAAATCCGCTACGGCAATCTGGATGAGGCGCTGGTTTACATCGCCCGCGCCATCCCGGCCCTCGACGGCCTGCCCCCCCTTGTCGCGAGGGAGCTTGCCCGCCGCGAGGCCAGGAGGGCTGAGGCATGAAGCTGATTGTGGAGCGCGACATGCTCGCGCTGACGCTCAAATCCATTACCCGCGTCGCCGACCGGCGCAGCAGCATTCCGATCCTGTCCAACGCGCTGCTGCGGGCCGAGGCGGAAATGCTCACCGTCACCGCCACCAACCTGACCATGATGGCGAGCAACGCCATTTACGCCGACATCAGCACGCCGGGCGCAATCACCGTGCCGCTGCCGCTGCTGGAGACGATCGTGAACCGCCTGCCCTCCGGCGCGCAGATTGGCATTGAATGCGACGGCGCGGCCATGACCCTGCGCGCCGGGCGCTCGCGCTCGACGCTGCAAACCCTGCCGGCCGCCGACTTCCCGGATTTTTCCGAAAGCGCCGATGGCCACAGCTTCACCCTGCCCGCCGCAACCGTTGAGCGGCTGGTCAACGCCACGCGCTTCGCCATCTCGACCGAAGAAACCCGCTATTACCTGTGCGGCATGTACCTGACGCCGCACGGGCGTGATGGCGAGCGCCGGCTGTGCGCCGTTTCCACGGACGGCCACCGCCTCAGCCGCATATTCGCGCCGCTGCCGGAAGGGATGGAGCACATGCCCGGCGTCATCATCCCCACGGCGCTGGTCGATGAGATCGGCCGCATGGCGAAGGATACGCCGGGCGAAATGTCGTTTGATGTGTCGACGGCGGCCATCCGGGTGCGCAGCGGCAGCGCCGACCTGATCGGCAAGCTGGTCGACGGCACATATCCGGACTGGGAGCGCGCCATGCCGTCCAGCCGACCGAAACATGCCCGGCTCGATGTCGCCGAGCTGGCCTCAGCCGTCACCCGCGCCTCGGCCGTGCTCGACAGCAAGAGCGGCCCCGCCAGGCTGACGCTGGCGGAGGGCGAGATCACCGTCACCACGACCGGGGCCAATGGCGAGATCAACGAGACGGTCGACGCGGAGTTCGACGGCGATGCGACCTCGATCATCTTCGCATCCGGCTACATCAGCACCGCGCTTGATGCGATCGGCAGCGGCGAGATCGTGCTGGGCGTGGATACCGGGATGGATCCCGCGCTCATCACCCGCCCCGACGACCCCGAACACGTCATCACCCTCATGCCGAGGCGCATGTGATGGGCGAAGACCCCGGAATTCTCGGCGTGATCGCCGGCTGCGCCTTCTGGAGCGCCGCCGTCATCGCCATCCCCGTCATCATCTGGAGGCTTATGCGATGAGCAAGCCCACTTATGACGTCGACAAGGTGAGCCCATGACCTGGAACGCCAGATGGATGGGCGAGGCCAACAACATCGCTACGTGGTCAAAGGACCCGCGCACGAAGGTCGGGGCCGTCGCCGTCAAGGGGCGTCACCGCCTCATGGACGGCTACAACGGCATTCCGGCCGGCGTGGATGATGACCCATGCCGCATGGTCCCGGACGCAAAATACGACTGGACGCTGCATGCCGAGGCCAACGTCGTGGCGAAGGCGGCCAGACACGGCGTCTCGCTGGATGGAGCGACGGTCTATGTCACCCACAAACCATGCTGCCAGTGCGCGGCCCTGATGATCAACGCCGGCGTGGCCCACATCATCTACGGCGACGGCCGAACCAACATGCCGGATCATAAATTCGAGATAGCCGGAATCATGTGCAGCGAGGCTGGCGTGTCGCTGGACCGGGCTGAAGCAAAGCGCTCACCGGCGCCGATAAGGGCGTGAACCATGGCAAGCCAACCGCCCCTCTCAAAGGTACAGCGCATCGAGCGCGCCCTGGTGCTGGCGGCCTATATCGTCACGCGCCACGGCGAAAAATATGCGGGCTACATCGACCGCCTTGAGGCGGAGCTGGCCGAGGCGCGAAAGGTCGATCCCATGGCCCGGGCGCAGGCAATCCTCGACCGCTACACCCGCGCCGGCGGCGTCAATGCGATTCCCACGAGC
>Ga0180219_1002670_pt1 | contig 10510 bp, 9 predicted proteins | sample eDN3rd30CBELigMG_FD_151338 | JGI IMG/M metagenome (GOLD analysis project Ga0180219, IMG submission 151338) | Enriched Miracle-Growth compost microbial communities from Emeryville, California, USA - eDNA 3rd pass 30_C BE-Lig MG (version 2)... ... | reverse complement strand
CCCAGACCCCGCCCGATGTCCCGACATCGACATAGGCGATCTTCTTGCCGGCGGCTTGCCGCGCGCGGCGGATGTCGTCCCTGTAGAAAGTGTTCCCGCCGTCGATCACGATGTCGCCCGGGCTTGCCAGGTCCAGCAGAGCCTCCACCGTGGATTCCGTCGGCGCGCCGGCCGGCAGCATGACCCAGAAGATGCGCGGCGGTTCCAGCCGGTCGATGATGTCCGCCAGCCCTTCCGCGCCGGTGGCCCCTTCGGCGGCGAGCTCGGTGACTTGCGCACGGTCGCGGTCGAATGCCACGATATCGTGCCCCCGCCGCATCAGGCGCCGTGCGATATTGGCGCCCATCCTTCCAAGCCCGATGATGGCGAGCTGCATACCGTCGTTCCTTCCCGTTTGGGGTGTTATCTGTACATCGAGATCAGCGCGCGGATCGTTCGCGCAGCATCATGGCGCGTTTCGTGGCCAGCGCGCCCAGCAGCGCATCGGCCGCATCGGCGAACTTCTTGACGCCATCGTCGACCAGAGCAGAGGTCACGCCGGGCAGGTCGAGGCCGAGTTGCTCCACCTCTTCGAGGATCTTCTGGGCGCCCAGCAGATCGCTGGTCAATGTCTGGCCCACGGTGCCATGCTCGCGGAAGGCCTCCAGCGTCTTGAGAGGCATCGTGTTGATCGTATCGGCGCCGATCAGAGTGTCGACGTAGAGCGTTTCGGGAAAGCTGGGGTCCTTCACGCCGGTGGAGGCCCAGAGCAGCCGCTGCGGCATCGCGCCTTTCGCTTCCAGCCGTTTCCAGCGCGCGCTGTCGATCAGTTCCAGGTACCAGGCATAGGCGAGCTTGGCATTGGCAATGGCGACTTTCCCGCGCAGGGCCCGCAAGGCCGGCGCCTCCTTGTCCCCCGCCTGGATGCGCGCGTCGATCGTCTTGTCTATCGCGCTGTCGATCCGGCTGACGAAGAAGCTTGCCACACTGGCGATCCGGTCGATCGGTTCGCCCCTGTCTACGCGCTGCTCAAGCCCTTCCAGGAAGGCGATGGCCACCGCCTGGTAGGTTTCCCGGGCGAACAGCAAGGTCACGTTGACGTTGATGCCGTCCGCGGTGAGTTCGGCGATCGCCGGCACGCCCGCCGCCGTGCCCGGAACCTTGATCATCAGGTTGGGCGCATCGACCCGCTTCCACAATCGGCGCGCTTCGGCAATCGTCTCCTCGGTATCGTTCGCCAGATAGGGAGACACTTCGAAGCTGGCATAGCCGTCCTTCCCCTCCAGCCGATCGTAGACCGGCTTCAGATCGGCGGCGGCGGCGCGGATGTCGGCAAGGGCCAGGCCCTCGTAAAGCTCCTGCGCGTCGGGCTCGCCATGCTCCAGCGCCGCTCGCAAGTCCGCGTCATAAGCTTCCGCATCGCTCAGCGCCTTTTGGAAGATGGACGGGTTGGAAGTGACCCCCGTGATGCCGTCTTCGGCGATGAGCTTGCGGAAGCTGCCGTCCTTCAGGAAGCGGCGATCCAGGAAATCGAGCCAGACGGCCTGTCCGCAATCATGCAGGCGCGTGAGCGGACTGGGTTTCAGATCGGGCGTGGCTACCATTGTTCTTCTCCATCAGATCCCGCGCGGCCCGGCACACCGAATCCACCGTAAAGCCGAACTTTTCCTGCAGGTCGGCGATCGGGGCCGAAGCGCCGAAGGTGGACATGGTGACGGTCGCGCCGTTCTGGCCGACATAGCGATCCCAGCCGAGGGCGCTGCCCTGCTCTACGGCGAGCCGCGATGGCACGTCGGGCGGCAGAATCGTGTCGCGATAGGCCTGCCCCTGCTTTTCGAAGAGGAACCAGCTCGGCAGCGATACCGTCCGCACCTTCACGCCCTCGCCGCTCAGCCTCTCGTGCGCGGCGGCGACCAGCGGCAGTTCCGACCCGGTGCCGATCAGGATCAGCTCAGGCTTCCCCGCACAATCGGCCAGGATATAACCGCCTTTCTCCAGCCCCGAGGCCGGGGCATATCGATCGCGGTCCAGCGTGGGGATCGCCTGGCGGGAGAAAATGAGCGCCGTGGGATGGCCGGTCTGCGTCAGCGCGACCTTCCAGGCCACCGCCACTTCGTTGGCATCGCCCGGCCTTATGGTGTTGAGGCCGGGGATGGCGCGCAGGCCCGCCAGCTGCTCGATCGGCTGATGCGTCGGCCCATCTTCCCCTACGCCGATCGAATCGTGCGTGAAGATGAAGATAACGGGTATCTCCATGATCGCGGAAAGCCGGATCGGTGGGCGCATATAGTCGGAAAAAACCAGAAAGGTTCCCGTGTAGGGTCGCAGATAAGTAAGCGCCATGCCGTTGGCGATCGCCCCCATGGCATGTTCGCGAATGCCGAAATGCATGTTCCGCCCGCCGGGCGTCGCCGCTTCGAGCGACGGGCTATCGGCGATCTCCGTCTTGGTGGACGGCGAAAGGTCCGCCGCCCCGCCGACGAGCCAGGGCACATCGCGCGCGAGGGCGTTCAGGACCTTGCCGCCGGCATCCCGGCTGGCGATCCCCTTGGGGTCCGCCGCGAAAACGGGCAGGTCCGCTTCCCAGCCTTGCGGCTGCTCGCCCTTGCACAGCGCATCGAGCGCCGCCGCCAGATCGGGATAGGCCTCCCGATAACGCCCGATCATCTCTTCCCACGCCGCGTGAAGGGGCCCGCCGCGCCCTGAGATGGCCTGGGAAAAGCTGCGCTTCGCTTCTTCGGGCACCCGGAAACGGGCATCCTCGGGCCAGCCGTAGCTCCGCTTCGCGCCGCGTATCTCCTCCTCGCCTGGCGCATCGCTATGCGCCTTGCGCGTGCCGGCGCGAGTGGGAAAGCCGATCCCGATCACCGAGCGGACCATGATCAGCGTGGGGCGATCATCCGTCGCCTGGAAGGCCTCCACCGCTTCGGCGAATGCCTCGACATCCTCCGCATCCTCGACCACAGGCGTCCGCCAGCCATAGGCCTCGAAGCGTTTGCGCACATCTTCGTCGAAAGCGAGATCGGTCTTTCCCTCGATCGTGATGTGATTGCTGTCATAGACCCAGCACAAGTTGCCAAGCCTGAGATGCCCCGCCAGCGAGGCGGCTTCGCTGGCGACGCCTTCCATGAGATCACCGTCCGAACAGAACACATAGACATTGCTGTCGAACACCGGGAAGCCGTCGCGGTTGAAGTAGCTCGCCAGCCAGCGAAGCGCGATCGCCATGCCCACGGCGTTGCCGCAGCCCTGCCCCAGCGGCCCGGTCGTCGTCTCGACGCCCGTGGTCACGCGATATTCGGGGTGGCCGGGGGTTTTTGACCCGAGCTGGCGGAAATGCTCGATGTCATCGAGGCTGACGGCGGGCTTGCCGGTCGGGCGGCCTTGTGCATCTATCTCTCGAACGTCCGCCAGATGGAGCAAGGCATAAAGCAGCATGGAGGCGTGGCCGCACGACAGCACGAAGCGGTCGCGGTTCGGCCAGTGCGGCACTTGCGGATCGTAACGGAGGAAGCGCGTCCACAAGGTATGGGCGACCGGCGCCAGGGCCATCGGCGTTCCGGGATGGCCCGAATTGGCCTTTTCCACGGCATCCATGGCAAGCGTTCGGATGGTGTCGATGGCGAGGCGTTCGGGCGAGCCGTCCTCGCGCGTATGCGGACGGGTGGATTGGGCCACGGCAATACGATCCTTGGAGCCTGGTTATATAATCTCCCAGCGGCTACATGGTTTCACGCTTTCGCGTTTGCGCGCCTCAATCCGGGCGTGGCTGGCGCCCACTGCGGATCACGCCTTGCGGCCCGCCCAGATACAGCGCGTCGATCTCCGTCAGGAACAAGCCGTGCCCCGCAAGGCCGGGGATTGCGGACAGATGCGCATCCAGCGCCTGGAGATCGCCGAGGTCCGCAAAATGGCAATCGAAGATGAGATTGCCCTGATCGGTCAGGACCGCCTGCCCCTCCGCGCGGCGCAGGATCGGATCGCAGGGCAGCGTCATCAGCCGACGTTCGACAAAGGCGCGCGCCAGCGGCAGGACTTCGACCGGCAAGGCCCGTGCGCCCAGCCGGTCCACCGCCTTGGAGCGGTCCGCGATCGCGATCATGCGCCGGGCGGCGCTGGCCACGATCTTTTCCCGCAGCATTGCACCCCCCGCTCCCTTTATGGCGCGCAGTTCCGGATCGATCTCGTCCACCCCGTCAATGGCCAGGTCGATCTCGGCTACGTCCCCCAGCGGCATGAGCGTAATGCCCGCCTTGCTTGCCAGATCGGCGGTGCGGTTCGAAGTCGCGACGGCGCGGCAATCCAGCCCGTCGCGAACACGCCTGCCCAGCGCCTCGATCGCAAAGACCGCGGTGCTTCCTGTGCCCAGCCCCACCGTCATGCCATCCGCGACATCCGCCACCGCGGCTTCGGCCGCCGCCCGCTTCCAGCTCGCAACCGATCGCGCATCGTTCGAAGGATCGGAACCGCTCATATCGTCAGTGGCCTTTCCGGACAGCCGCGCAATGCCCCAGCATGATATCATCGATCCGCGGTCGCAGGAGAACCGAATATAGCCTTGGGATGCTTGGTTGAGACCGTGTCATTGTCCGTCGTGGCGGCGGCCACGCCGGGCAGATTACGCAACGATGTGACCGACGTCCCAGTCCATCAACGCAATCGGCTGAGTGAGCTTCGGCCGTGGGAGAGACTCTATGTCAGATCGTTTGAACCAGGATGCTCGAACCATCCGGAAGCTGATGCGCGAAGCGGAGGCTGTCGCCGATGAAACAATCCTCGCATGCGCAAAGCTGAAGCAAGCGATGATCGTGGCGCGCAGCAATCCCGAGGTCGGCGTGGGCTCGGGCCAGGCCGCGTTGCTCAAGCTGACGCGGGCGGAGCGGAACTTCGCCGCGGCCTACACAGACCTGCTCCGCGTCATGCCGAGCTGAGCCACATCGCCAGCGAGACGGCGGCGCTGGACGAGGATATTCCGACCGAGATCAAGGGCGCCGATATGCCGACCGAGCCTATCGCAGCGTGGCCTTCTGTCACGCCTGACGACTCTTATGGCTAGATATCATTTTACGATATCGTTCCGAGATGCCTCGAATCTCCCGGTGTTCCGTCACTGCGCCGGGGAATGCGATAGCGGGCGATCGCGATTGCGCCGTAGAGGAATATCAGGGCCGCCAGGTTGAAGAGTTCGGTCTTCTGATCCGCCAGGCTGGCGCCCATCTGGTTCACGCCGACCATCAGATGGATGCCCGGCGTCGTCGGCAGCAGGCGGGCGAGCAGCGCCAGCCAGCCCGGCATGGCTTCCGCCGGCCAGGACAGTGCGGCGAGGAAATAGATCGGCACCGACGTGATGATCCACAGCTGGATCGGGCGTTCGCGTACCTTGAAGAAGCTGGCCAGCGCCAGCGCCCCGGCCACCGTCGCCGCAACGAACAGGACGCTCGCGACCACCAGCACACCGATACTGCCGGCGGCGCGCGGCATGTCCTGAAACCAGAAGACGAAGCCCGTGTAATAAGCGACATTGGCGCAGCCGATGACGAAGAAGGCCAGCGCGATGCCCAGCAGGGCGCGCGGGGCGAAGGCGAGCGGACCCTGCCGTTCGCGCATCGTCGCCGCCAGCATCGCCATCCCCATCAGCAGCGTCTGATGGATGATGATGAAGGCAACGCCGGGAAAGATGGCGCTGCCATAGCCCTCGCGCGTGTTGAACAGCGGGCGCTGGATCATCCCGAGGGCCGGCGGGGCTGGGGCGCCGAGCGCCATCGCCTGATCGGTGGCGGCTTCCCGCCCCAGATCGCCCAGCGCCGCGCCGATACCCGTGAGCGCGGTGCTGCCGCGCAGGAGATAGGCACCATTGCCATAGAGCGCGAGTGTTCCCTGCTCGCCGCGCAGGATGCGCTGCTCGAACCCTTCGGGGATGACGACCACGGCGCTCGCCCGCCGGTCCTCGATCCAGCGCAGCGCATCCTCAGTCGATGCCGGGCGCGCGACGACTTCCGCCTGTTGCAGCGCGGCCAGCTTGCCGGCCAGTGAGCGGCTCGTGCCGCTATGGTCCCTATCCACCACCGCTATGGGGATGCGGCTTGGCACTTCGCCCGAATAGGCGCTGGGATAGAGGAAGGAATAGAGGATCGCCGAACCGACCAGCAGCATCAGCGCCGTGCTGTCGCCGATAATCGCCCGGAAAGTGGCGATGAAGGCGCGCCCCATCATCGGCGCCCCCAGACCGCTGGCTTCCTCGCCGCCGCCAGATAGCGCGGCAGCCCGGCGGCCGCGCCGACGCCGAGGAAAAGCAGCATGACGAAAAGGTGCGGCAGGGAAACCGCCACGCCCGATCCCATCATCCATTGCTCGGCAAGCAGCTTGGCGAACGCGGTATAGGGAAGGATCGCGCTCCACACCCGCGCGAAGGCCGAGGCGGATTCGATCGGGAAGATCGCCCCCGCAAAAGCGAAGGAAGCGCCGGCATAAAGGCCCGCGATCGACAGCGCCCGGCTCATCGACAGCGTCAGGCCTACCACCAACACGGCTACGCCGACATAGGCGAGATACATTGCGGCATAGCCGGCGAACAGCATCATCGCACTGCCCAGGATCGGCCACCCGCGAAGCCCGGCGAGATAGGCGGTGGCCAGCACGCCCCAGGCCATGAAGACGATCAAATAGACGGCGATCTTGCCCGCGACGGCCGTTGCCGCCCAGGATCGCGTTGCGTCGCCCAGCCAGTCGCCAATGGTGCCGTCGCGCAGCTCACGGCCGAGCGCGCTGGCCACCGCCACCATGAAGACGAGGTGGAGGAGCGCCGGATGCAGCAGCGCGACGAGCTGCAGCTCATAGCTACCCTGCGGATTGAACAGCACCGTGGTCTGCGCGACGATCGGCGGCGGGCGGACCTTGCCCGGCTCGATCGCCGCCACTTGGCTGGTGGCGAGCTGCGCCGCCTGCTCCTGCACCACAGTGCCGATGTCGCGCAGCGCGGCGCCCGACGCGGTCGAATAGCTGGCGTTGTAGAAGATCGTGACGCTGGCCGTTTCACCCTGCAGCACGGCGCGCTCCGCCCCACGCGGAATCAGCACGACCGCGTAGGCGGCACGGGCGCGCACCAGCCGCTCCGCCTCCGCCATGTCAGGCGGCCGGGCAGCGACGCGGAGACCGGGCGAGGCGTCCAGCCGCCGCGTCAGCTCGCGGGCCATGCCGCCGCCATCCTGGTCCACCACGGCGACCGGCAGGTCACGCATCACGCCAGGGGCGAGCTGGATCGCCACCACGGCCATCAGGATCAGCGGAATCCAGCTGATGAGCGCGAAGTCCCAGAAACTAGACCGGAGAAAATCGATCTCCCTCAAGAACCCCTGGCGAAAGGCTGCGGCCGGTCCCGATGCCTTGTCCGCGTCCGGCACTATTGCGGCCAGTCGAACAGGACGGTCATGCCGGGCCGCAGGCCGGACACAGGCGCGACCGGCCGGACACGGACCTCGAAACTCTTGATATCGAAGCCGCTCGACTGACGGGTCGCGCGCCAGGTCGCGAAATCGCCGGCGGGGGCGAGATAGGCGACGCGGAAACGGACGCTCCGATCGCCCAGGGCCGGGACCCGCCCGGTAATTTCCGTGCCGCGCGCAAGCCCGCGCAGCTGATCCTCCCGCACGTTGAGCGTGACCCAGGGGTGGGCGGTATCGGTCAGGACGAAGACCGGAAAGCCCTGCGGCACCAGTTCGCCGGGCTGGGCGAGACGGCGGCCGATCTCGCCGGCCATCGGCGCGGTCACACGGGTTTCCACCGCCGCCGCTTCGACTTCGGCAACGGCGCCGCGCGCCTGTTCCACCTGGCCCCCGGCGGCCGCCTGATCCTCGCGGCGGGCGCCGGCCAGCGCCTGGTCATATTGCGCGCGGGCCGCCTTCGCCGCCTCTTCGGACGCGATCGCATTGGTGCGCGCCTCGTCGCGCTTCTGCCCCGCCAGTACGCCTTCGTCGAAGAGGCGCTGGGTGCGCTGATAGGTGGTCCGGGCGAGATCGGCTGCGGCCTGGGCGCGGCGCCATTGCGCTTCCGCTGCCCTGATGTCCTCGGGCCGCGTGCCGCTGCGCGCCTTGCTTTCCATCGCTTCCGCCGAGGCGAGCGCGCCGCCGGCCTGCTGCGAACGCGCCGCCACCTCGGGGCTGTCGAGGGTGTAGAGCAGCTGGCCCGCGCGCACCGCCTGGCCTTCCTCGACATGGAAGGCGGCGATCCGGCCCGTGACCTTGCTGGCGATCCGCACTTCATGCGCATCGACCATGCCCTGGATCTGGTCGGGAGCGGGACGATAGGCGAGCCAGAGGCCGATGGCGAGCAGCAGCGCGATCCCCGCCGCCACGGCTATCGCCCACCAGCGCCTGTCGGGGCTGCCGGCGGCCGGTTCTTCCGCCAGGGGCGTTTCTTCCTCCGGCTCGCTCACGGGACCTCCTTGTCGGCACGGGCGATGTAATCGGGCAGGTGCGCGCTCTGCCCGCTGAGGTCCAGCAGCTGCGCGAGCGCCAGCACATAGTCGTGCGCTGCCTGCGCACGCTGGATGCGCGCGCGGCCGAGACCCAACTCGGCGTCGATCACGTCGAGCGAGGTCGCCTGCTGTTCGCGATAGGACAGGCTCTGCAGCCGCAGGTTCTCGGCGGCCGATTCCAGCACGCTGTCGAGCAGCAGGAAGCTCCGCCGCGCCGCTTCCGCCTCATGCCACGCCCGGGCAACGCCGATCTCGATCTGGGTGCGCGCTTCCCGCAAGCCGGCCTGGGCCTGCAGCGCCGTCTGGCGCGCCGCCTCGACGGCCTGGCTGCGCCCCATGCCCGATGCGATCTTGTAGCGAAGGCCGACCCCGACGGTCCAATCGGGGTCGGTCAGCAAGGCATCCCGCCGATCGAAATTATACTGGCCGAAGCCATAGATCGTGGGCCGCTGCTTCGATCTCTCGACCGTGACTCCCGCCTCGGCCTGCGCCTCCAGCGCGCGCAGCCGGGCGAGTTCGGGATGCGCATCCAGCGCCGCCGCCTGATAGGTCTCCAGCGGTTCCAGGCGTTGCGATATGACGAAAAGCGGCGTGGTGGGATGCACGCCCCGTGGCGCCCGGAGCAGGCCGGCCAAGGCCACATTCGCAGTGGCAAGGTCAGCCGCCGCCTTCTCGAACTCGCGAGCGGCGTCGTCACGCGCCACTTGCGCCTGAAGGCGCTGGGCGTGGCTGATGAACTGTTCACGCTCCAACTTGATGGCGTCGGCGAGATGCTGGTCGAGCCCGGCCAGAACGTCACGCCGCACGCCGAGCGCCCGTTCGGCGAGCTGCTGGCCGTAATAAGCCTGGGCGAGCTGCAGCAGCGCCTTGTCGATCGAGCCCTGCCGTTCCGCTTGCGCCTGATCCAGCTGGGCCTGGGCACCGGCCTTTACGCCCGTGATCTGGCCGCCCGAATAGAATGGAACAGTCGCCGTCACGATCGGGCGGACGGCGATTTCCTGTCGCCGAAACCGCAGCGGATCCTCGATCCCGAACGGTTCGGCCAGGGGCGCCAGCGATCCCAGCGGCAGGTAGAGCGTCTTCTGATAGTCGAGAAGCTGCGCCTCGAAATCCACTTCGGGGCGGCCCAGAGTCCTGGTCGCGCCGACCTGCGCTTCCTTGCCGCGGACATTGGCGTCAGAAGCAGCGATGGCGTCCGATTGATCCAGCAGGCGTTGCTGGGCTGCTTGATAATCAAGGGCGATGGGGGCGCCGTCCTGCGCGGCGGCCTGCCCCGACACCGCAAGGGCGATAACTGCAAATGTCAGCCGGATTTGCACGACCGCGCCTCCCGTGGCCAATGGGTATTGCGGGCCGGCGAAAATCTCAATGGCGATCCTGAATCATCACACGCGAAGATGTCGCGTGCCAAACGTCGGCTCAAGCCAACTCGAGAGAGCCGGCCCCCTGATCAACCCGCGAAGGAGGGACTTTTGGGACCGGATGCCATGGCACGCGCATAGCGTTCGGGCGCAAGATTGGTGATCAACGCTGACAGAGCGCCGGCCTCAGCCGGGTCCGCTAGGATCGAGCCCCCTTACGCGCGCCGGTGGCTTCGCATGGCGAAGCTTGAGGTGATGCGCGAAACGCCGGGCAATCGTGACAGCACTTCCCGGTGAAACAGGCCGTATTCGTCGATGTCGGCGATCTGCACGCGAAGAATATAATCGCCGGCGCCGGTCATCAGATACCATTCCTGCACCTCGGGATGCTTGCGGAGCGCATTCTCGAAACGAGCAAGGTATTCTTCGGTCTGCCGCTCAAGCTCCACCTGAACGATGGCCGCCGTACCTTCGTTGGGAAGAGCACCGGAAACGATGGCGGTGTAGCCACGGATCACGCCGGATCGTTCAAGCAGCTTTACCCGGCGCAGGCACGCCGACGCGGAAAGACCCACCGCCGCGGCAAGGGCACTGTTGGTGATCCGCGCGTTCAGCCGAAGCTGAGTCAGGATGCGGCGATCGGCGTCGTCCAAGGCAGGCATGAATATTATTCCGTCAAATCGCAGAATATGCGGAT
>Ga0180219_1002668_pt1 | contig 10516 bp, 11 predicted proteins | sample eDN3rd30CBELigMG_FD_151338 | JGI IMG/M metagenome (GOLD analysis project Ga0180219, IMG submission 151338) | Enriched Miracle-Growth compost microbial communities from Emeryville, California, USA - eDNA 3rd pass 30_C BE-Lig MG (version 2)... ... | reverse complement strand
GTGCAGCTCTTCGCCGAGCAGCCCCGCGTGCCGCGGCCCGTTGCCGAGGTCCGTCCCATACAGCACGGTGCCGCTGGCGGCGGCGAACCGGCCCAGGTTCTCGATCGCGATGGCCGGGTCGGGGTTGATGGTGAGAGTGGAGATCCAGCGCTGCCCGGCGCCGATTGCCCGGGCGATCAGCTCATCGTCGACCCGCTCGGTGAACGGGGTATGGGCGATGGTGTCGGCTCCGGCATCCACCGCCAATTCGGTCATCCCAGGACCCTCCACGTGCGCGACCACGGGCAGCGAGCGCGCGTGCGCCGCCGCGATGACCGCGTCGAGTGTGCCGCGGTCGAAGACGGGCCCGGCTGCGGAGTTCAGGGCGACCTTGATGACGCTGGCACCGGCATCCGCCATCTCGTCCACGCTCGTGCGGGCGCCGCCGGGCACTCCCGGGTCAGGCGAGGGCGAGGTCACCATGTGCACGATCTGCGCGGGTGCCCAGGGCTGGAATGTCGGATAGCCGCCCGGCACCGTCAGGAACGCGCCGGCATATGCCACCTGCGGAATACCCCGCTTCGGGCGCCGCGCGAAGTACGCGGGGTCGCCGCCGAGGTCGAGGGCCGCGGCGATGCCGCGCGCCGGCAGCGCGTGCTCGTTGACGAGGTGCAGGTGCAGATGGTGGTCCATGAAGGCCGGGAGCGCGATGCCCTCTTGACCGGTCAGGGCTCGGCGGCAGGTGCGGGCCTGCGGGCCGAGGAGCGCGGCGAGGCGCTCCGGATCGACGTGCGGCATGGTGGTCATCCCCCGATCTCGGTGCGCACTGCGTACAGCTCGGGAAAGAACGTCAGGTCGAGTGCGCGCTTGAGAAAGCTCACGCCGCTGGATCCGCCGGTGCCCCGCTTGTATCCGATGATGCGCTCCACGGTCTTCAGATGGCGGAAGCGCCACAGCTGGAAATTGTCCTCCAGGTCCACGAGCTCTTCGCACGTCTCGTATTCGGCCCAGTGCGCGTCGGTGTCGGCGTATATCGCGGCGAACACGGGCACCAGATCGGGCGTGAACTCCCACGCCTTCGTCACGTCGCGCTCGAGCACGGCGGTCGGCACCGGGTGTCCGGCGCGGGCGAGCAGCCGCAGGAACTCGTCGTACAGGCTCGGCGCCTCCAGCGCCGCTGTGACCAGCGCGAGGTTCGCGGGGTCGGATTCGAAGACCCGCAGCATCCCGGCGTGCTTGTTGCCCAGGGTGAACTCGACGGCGCGGTACTGCGCCGACTGGAAGCCGCTGGCATTGCCCAGGATGCCGCGGAACTGCGCGTACTCCGTCGGGGTGAGCGTGGCCAGCACCGACCACTGGTCGGTGATCGTCTTCTGGATGTGCTTGACCCGCGCGATGCACTTCAGCGCGTGGCCGAGCTCGTCGGCCCGCAGGTGCGCGCAGGCCGCCCCCAGCTCGTGCAGGATCAGCTTCAGCCACAGCTCGGTGGTCTGGTGCTGGATGATGAACAGCAGCTCGTCATGGTGCTCAGGAGAGCTGAGGGGATGCTGCGCGTCCAGCAGCGTGCTCAGCTGCAGGTAGCCGCTGTAGGTCATCCGGTCTTCGAAGTCCGTGATGACCGTGTCTTCGATGGTCCTCGTGTTGCGCTCGACGCCTTCGTCCACGTGCTCCAGCCTAGGCGGACGCTCAGGGACCTGCCACGACGATGACCCGGCAGTTCACTCCTGATGCGCGGGCGATGCGCGCGTCAGCGGTGACGAGGGTCGCGCCCAGCACCTCGGCGAGGGCGACGTACACCGCGTCGTACGACGAGAGGTTGTCGCGCAGCTTCCAAGCGCGGGGGAGAAGCGGTGTCGGGTCGTGAAGGTCGATGTCGGCGGCCGCGAGGTCGGCGAGAGCCAGCGCTCCGCGGTCGGCGCTCAGATGGTGGCCGAGGGCCAGACCGCGCAGGGCCGATGCGACCTCGACCCCGAGGATCGCGGGCGCGTGGATCGACACATCGGGGTCGATGATCTGCGCTGAGACCTGTGCTGCGCCTGGGCGACCCAGCAGCCATTCGACGGCGGCGGAGGCGTCGAGGACGATCATCGGTCGGCGCGCGCAGCGCCGACGAGCTCCGCCGACCCTGGCCCGTCGATCGCAGGCTCGCGCGATGCCACGAGGTCGAGAAGCTCGCGGCGGGTCGGCCGCTGCAGAGAGCGCTCGAGCTCGGCGAGAGCGAGGTCGGAGAGCGAGACGCCCTCCATCGCCGCTCGCGCCTTGAGGCGCCGGTGCACATCCTCGGGCACATTGCGGATCTGGATCATGGTCATGCGTTCAGTATAGTTGCATGCGCCACACATGCACCTAGGTCTCTGAGTGAGCGCAGCGAGACGAAGGGCCGGTCTCATCGCCGATCGACACCCTCTCAAAACCTCATTGAACTTCCCGTTCACACAGGGGAGGGTGAGCAGGCCACTCCGGAGCGCGCCGGCTGTGTGAGCAGGAAGTTCAATGCGTCTGCGAGACGTGTCGCGGCCCGCCGCGCCGCCGTGCAGCTTCCCAGGTCCCTGAGCGAGCGAAGCGAGACGAAGGGCCGGTTGCAACGCCGAAGCATCGCATACCGGCCCTTTGTGGGGCTTCGCCCCTCGCTCAGCGCCCTGAGGGCGTCAGATCAGCGACAGCTCGCGCAGCTTGGCCTCGACGTCGGCGTTCGACGGCTCGACCTGGTGCGAGGCGTCGGGGTACACGACCACCGGAATGTTCTTGCGGCCCGAGATCTCTTCGGCGACGTCGGCGGCGGCCGGGTCGGCGACGAGGTCGATGTACTCGTACTCGATGCCGAGCTCGTCGAGCTGCTTCTTGGTGCGACGGCAGTCGCGGCACCACTCGGCGCCGAACATCTTGATGGAGGAAGTCATGCCTCCATTCTCCCAGGTCACAGCAGGGTGGACGCTGTGCGCAGCGACGCAATGCCGTTGAGCACGACCTCCAGCTGTGCGGAGAACCGTTCGTCGGCCGATCCGCCGTAGCCGTACCGTCCCGATGCGGCGACCCGGGGGTGCGATGCGGCGTCCACCGCGGCATCCCGCCTCTCGAGATCGTAGGTTCCGGCGGGGGCCTGCGCGCGCTCCTGCTCTTCGATGCAGCTGCCGACCGTGAACGAGGTCAGGAGCGCGACGGCGTCGGTCGTCGCCTCGACCGTGAAGCCCTGGGTCTCCATCCAGGCGAGGCCCGCCTCCTGTCCGCGCAGCATCGACGCGTCGGTGAGAGCCGTGCCGCTGAACGCGCGGGCGCCGTCGCGGTGGGCGAGTAGTCCGCGGCGGGTGGCCTGCGCGTACTGCTCGAGGGCGTCGCGCCAGCCGTCGACGGAGGGGGTGGATGCCGCGTCCGCCGCGCCCGCATCGCCAGAGCCCGCCGCCGCAGCCGCGCCGCCGAGCACCGGCACGGCGCGCCCGATCTCGGTCCACACGCGGGTGCCCATCTCATCCAGCAGTGCCTTCTTGTCGCGCACGTGCCAGTACAGCGCGGGGGCCTTCACATCGAGTCGCGCGGCGACGGCGCGCACCGTCAGCCCATCCATGCCGACGTCGTCGAGCACGGCCAGGGCGGCGTCGACGATTGAGTCACGGGTGATGCCTTTGGCCATGCTTGACAGCTTAACGATGTTAAGCAACAATGGCTAGGCCAAATCATTTAACAACGTTAAGGAGAGGTCATGAAGGCTGCGATCATCGGTGCTGCGGGGGCGGCGCCGAGCTATGAGGACTTCGCCGAACCCGAGCTTGCCGAGGGTGAGCAACTGCTGCACGTCGTGGGTGCCGGCATCCACCCCGTCGTTCGTGGGCTCGCGAGCGGGCGGCACTACGGCAGCGACAACACGTATCCGCTCGTGCCGGGCGTCGACGGCGTCGCGGTCGGCGACGACGGCGTTGCGCGCTACACGGGGTTCATCCGCGCGCCGTGGGGCACGATGGCCGAGCGGGTCGCCTCACGGCTCGGCGTGCCGCTGCCCACCGGCGCCGACCCGGTCGCGGTCGCCGGCGGCATGAACCCCGGCATGAGCTCGTGGCTGCCACTGACCGCTCGCACGCACGAGGTCGATGCGCTCGGCACCGTCCTCATCGTGGGCGCGACGGGCGTCGCCGGGCGCATCGCGGTGCAGAACGCGTTCGCCCTCGGTGCGGAGCGCGTCGTCGGCGTCGGGCGCGACGCCGAGCGGCTCGCCGAGGTCGGAGCGCTCGGGGGAGTGCCGGTCGCGCTCCCTGACGGGCCCGAGGCCATCGCACGCGCGCTTGACGGATCCACGCCCAGCACCGTGCTCGACTACACGTGGGGCGCAGCGGCCGAGGCCGCGTGGCAGGCGCTGTCGCGTCGCGGGCTGCATGATGACACCGCCGACATCGCGTACGTGCAGATCGGCAGCATGGGCGGTATGACCGCGGCCATGCCCGCGGCGCTGCTGCGCAGCCGCAGAATCGTCGTGCGCGGCGCCGGTGCGGGGTCGACGCCGGTGGCTGAGATCATGGCGCAGATGCCCGGGTTCATGCAACGCATCGCCGCCGGTGAGGTCAGTGTGCCGGTGCGGGCGTTCGGTCTCGCGCAGGTCGCCGAGGCGTGGGCGTACCAGGGCGGCGAGCGGGCTGTCGTCGTGCCGTAGCCCAGCAACGGCTATGCAGTCGCCCACACACCGGACTTCGCCCAGGTCGACGTGCGACGATGGAACGACCGCGCCGGCCGCGGCCGTCGAACCGGAAGACCCATGCAACTGTCGATCATCGTCCCGACCTTCAACGAGGCGCCCAACGTGGCTGAACTCGTGCGTCGGGTCACCGACGCGGTGCGGGGGATCGAGACCGAGATCGTCTTCGTGGACGACAGTGTGGATGCCACGCCCGACGTGATCGCCGAGGTCGCGGCATCCAGTGCTCTTCCTGTCCGGATGATCCACCGCGAGACCCCCACCGGAGGGCTGGGCGGCGCGGTCGTCGAGGGCATGAAGGCCGCGGCGTCGGATGTGTGCCTGGTCATGGACGGCGATCTGCAGCATCCACCCGAAGACATCCCGGCGCTGTTCGGACGTTTCGGTGTCGGCGATGCCGATGTCGTCGTGGCGTCGCGTTATGTGGGCAGCGGGTCGGCGAGAGGCCTTGCCGATCGCACGCGGGTGTGGGTGTCGAAGCTGTCGACGCTGTTGACGCGGGCGATGTTCCCGATCCGGCTGCGCGGGGTGTCCGACCCGATGACGGGGTTCTTCCTGGTCGATCGTCGGGTCATCGACCTGGAGGGGCTGAAGCCGCGCGGCTTCAAGATCCTGCTCGAGATGCTGGCGCGCAAGAGTCTGCGGGTCGTCGAGATCCCGTTCCACTTCGCGGATCGGTTCGCGGGGGAGTCGAAGGCGTCGGTGCGGCAGGGCATGAACTTCCTCGTGCAGCTGACCGGGCTGCGGTTCGGCAAGATGTCGTTGTTCGCGCTGATCGGTGCGTTCGGTGCGGTGGCGAACCTGGTGATCATGTGGGCGCTGATCCAGCTGGGGATGAACTACATCCCGGCGGCGATCATCGGCGCCGAGGTGACGATCGTCGGTAACTTCCTGCTGCAGGAGCGGTTCGTGTTCCAAGACATGCGGTCGGATGCCGCGGGTGTCTGGTCGCGGTTCGTCAAGTCGTTCGCGTTCAACAACGTCGAGGCGCTCGTGCGCATCCCGGTGATCGCGCTGCTGGTGAATACCTGGCACATCTCGAGCGTGATCGCGGCGGGACTCACGCTGATCGTGGCGTTCGTGGTGCGTTTCATGTTCCACTCGCTCGTCGTCTACGCGCCGCGCAAGGCGCGGGGTCGCTCGGCCGCTCGCGAGATCGTCGACGAGATCGACGCCCAGGCCACCGCGCCCGGCGAGCTGTAGGCGACCTCAGATCTCTGAGTGTGGGGCGCAGGCCCGAGACGAAGGGCCGGCACCGGATTCCGCGCATCGAGGTGCCGCATTCTCATCCACCCGCATGCACACGGCCGGTAGGCTGACGGAATGGGGAGTGGGGAGCCTTCGTCGGTCGCGCTCGCGCACGATTACGTGACGCAGCGCGGCGGAGCCGAGCGCGTCGCGCTTTCGCTCTCGAGGGCCTTTCCGGGGTCGGCTCTGTACACCACGCTCTATGACCCGCCGGCGACGTTCCCCGAGTTCGCGGATGTCGACGTGCGCGCAATGCCCATCAACCAGTGGGGTGTGCTGCGCCGACACCACCGGCTCGCCCTGCCGTTCCTCGCTCGCGCGGTGGACCGCTACCCGATCGAGGCGGACGTGCTGGTGGCCAGCTCCAGCGGCTGGGCCCACGGCATCCCGACCACCGGTCGCAAGGTTGTGTACTGCCATGCTCCCGCCCGCTGGCTTTACCAGACCGATCGTTACGCCGGCGATGGTGCCCGTTCGGGAGCGGTGAATGCAGCGGTGCGGATGCTGGGGCCCGGGCTCCGCGAATGGGATCAGCGTGCTGCCCACTCGGCGGACCGGTACCTGGTGAACTCGACGGTGATCCGCGACGCGGTGCGCGAGGTCTACGGCATCGATGCCGAGGTGCTCGCGCCTCCGCCGGCGCCGCTGGCTGTCGATGGGGCGTCCGAGCCCGTGCCCGGCGTGCCGGAACCGTTTGTGCTGTGTGTGGCGCGGCTCTTGCCGTACAAGAACGTGGATGCCGTCATCGACGCCGTTGCGCAGATCCCGGGCGTCGGGCTGGTCGTGGTGGGCGACGGGCCTGAGCGTGCACGTCTCGAAGAGCGAGCGCGCCGCGTTGGATCGACACTGCTCGCGGGCCGGGTCAGCGACGCGCAGTTGCGATGGCTGTATGAGAACAGTGTCGGCCTCGTCGCGGCATCCCATGAAGATTTCGGACTCTCGCCGCTCGAGGCGGCGTCCTTCGGCAAGCCCACCGCCGCGCTGCGCGACGGCGGTTATCTCGACACGGTCGTCGAGCATCGCACGGGCGCGTTCTTCGATGCGCCCGACGCTTCGGCGATCGCTGCGGGTGTCGACGAGTTGGTGGAACGGGAGTGGGATGCCGCGGCCATCGCCGCCCACGCCGACTCGTTCAGTGAGGCCCGGTTCATCGCGCGCATCCGCGCGGTGGTCGAGGAAGAGCGTGCGCGCGCCTGAGCGGGCGGAGGCCCGCCCGCAACCGGTCATGGTTGGGCGGTCCGTCTTATGGGGCCTTTGCTTCGCCGTGGCATTCGTCGTGCTCTATGTGCTCGCGGTGCTGACGCCGGACGGGCAGCAGATCGACGCGCGCAGCCTTGGTCAGTTCCTGTGGGGCGGCGTGATCGTCGAGTCAGTGTTTCCGGCCTTGCGGGTTGTGATTCCTGCCGTGCTGGCGTTGACTGCGGTGGTCATCGGCGGCATCGCACTGGTTCGCCGGCAGTGGGTCGACGTCGCAGTGACCGCCGGGTGCGCGCTCCTACTCATCGTCGCATCGGGGCCGGTGCGTGATGACATCCTGGTGCGCCCGTATCTGGGCGACTTCGCCTATCTGGCGAACTCATTTCCGAGCCGCCACATCGTCGTCGGTCTCTCGCTGGGGATGGTCAGCGTGCGACTGTGGCCGTGGCGGTCTCGCGACAGGATCGCGAGATCCGTCATCATCGCGCTCGTCGCGCTGCTCGCCGAGGTGTCGGTGGTCACGTTCGCGCATCGCGTGAGCGACGTCATCGGTGCCGCTCTGTTCGTGGGGGTTCTCGCGCCCGTCGTCGCGCGGGGACGTGTGCCACGACTTCGTCGGGTGATAGGAGAGAAGGCTGTCGCGCTCTGGCTGCTGATCGCCGCCGCCGTTGTGAGCGGATCGCTCGCGGCGATCGATGTCGGGGGCGCAGTTGCCTTCACCGTTCTCACCATCGCGGGCGTCGCTGCCGCGTGCATCGTGGTGCTGCGCATTGCGGTCGATCCTTCACGCAGTTCCCTGATGGCGAGCTGGAATAGGCCCCCGCGTTCTCCGGCCGGCCGACCTCAGCACACGCCGTGATCAGGCTGCGCCATCCGTCACCTCGTCGAGAACCTGGATCAGCTGCCGCCAGCTCCATGCCCAGTTCTGCAGTCGCGCTCGCTCCAGGCCCGATGCGGCGCGGTCCTCGCGATATCTGCGATCGCTGAGTACCTTGCGGAGTGCCGTGGCGAGATCCTGCACATTGTCGGGAGCAAATAACACTCCAGAGTCTCCGGTGATCTCGGGGATGCCCCCGATGCGAGCCGCGATGAGCGGGACACCCGTCGCCATCGTCTCTCCCACCGTCAGAGGACATGGGTCTGGCCATCGTGACGGGACGACGACTGCATCTGCCTGTTGCAGCAGCTGCGGTAGCCGTACGCGATCGACGAAGGGCCGGAACTCGACCCTCCCGGGTACAGTCGCAGCGAGTTCGCGCAACCGCTGTTCGAACGGTGTCAGCGAGGCAGAGGGATCGAACCCATCGCTTCCGACGACGAGATATTCGACGTCGTCTCGTCCCAGCGCGGCGGCCGCCTCAAGCAGCAGATCTGGGCCCTTGTCGGCGATCATCCGGCCGAGGAACATCACGCACAACGTCATACGCTGCACCGGGGTTCCCGGTGGGCGGAACTGCGTCGTATCGACACCGTTCAGTACGACTCGGACCCGTGAGTGCAACGATCTCGGCAACCTTTCGCGGAGCTGTCCCGCAAGCGACTCGCTGACACACACGATGCGCGCCGAAGAACGCAGCATACGCGACGCCTCGGCTCGGCTGAAGCTGCGCAACACGTTGTTGTGCGCATACAGCGCAACCTTGTGAGCGGTGTCGCGCAGCAGCCACGGAAGCATTGCGGCGTTGTGCGCCAAGACGATACCCGGAGGCGCGGATCGCAGGGACTGCACCGCTGGTGCGTAGTATGCGGCGGTACCGCGGCGGGGTATTCCGAAGCGCGCGAGGGCTGCATCTAGGGTACGAGCGCGCCGCGTGGGCGGCGGTGCGGGAGGGAACTCGACGGCCTCGGCCGACTCGTAGCGGGGCGTGTACGTGCCCGACTGCACGACGACACGCTGCGGGTAACGCTCCGCATCGCCTGCGATGGCAGCGCCTGAAGCGAGTCCGTGGACGACGGTCGGTATCGCAGAGCCAGTGCGAGGCGAGAAATGGTCGCCCGGAGTCAGCACGTGGTAGATCGGCACATTGTTCGGGGAGAAGGCACCGGGCAGCGTGTGCGTCATCGCGGCCTCCGTCCGAGGCGTTCGGGCTTCATAGTCTGGCTGCTTGCCGCCAGATCGACGCATGCTCGGCGGCACATCGTTCCCAAGTGAACTCAGCGGCTCGAGCCCGCCCCCGTTGCGCGAGCATCTGAACCGGGACTTCTCCGCCGAGGACAGCCCCAAGACCATCCGCGAGTCCGGTTGCCGTCGGGGGCGTGAGCACAGCGGCATCACCGGCGACTTCGGGGAGCGAGCTCGTCGCAGCCGCAACGACCGGGGTGCCCGCAGCCATGGCCTCGAGAACCGGCAGACCGAAACCCTCATGCAACGATGGCACGACCACTGCCTCCGCACTGGCGAACAGGCCTGGTACCAGAGTGCTGTCGACGCGCCCCAGGAGAGCAACTCGGTCGAGTCCCTGAAAGAGCGAGGTCCGGCGTGGATGCGGTGGGCCGGAGAGGGCGAGCGTGACATCGGGAAAGAGGGGTGCGACGCGAGACCACGCCTCTGCCAAGGCGCCGAGGTTCTTTCGCTCGCTCGCACCGCCGGCATGAAGGACATATCGGCGCGGAAGCCCCAGAGCTTTTCGTGTTCGCTCGTCGAGCGCTGTCGGATTGCGGAAGCTGTCATCGACGCCGAGGTGGACGACACGGATGTTCTCGAGCCCGAACATGTCGGCAGCGTCCGCCGCCGTCGCCTCTGATACACAGATGACGGCGGCGGCTTGCCGGAGCTCTTCGGGGGCCGTGCGCAGTGGTGTTCCCTCGTCAGGGAAGCGCCAGGCGACGACATCGTGGAGTGTCACGACCTCGTGTGGGGCAGGAGGGAGGGTCAGTCCCATGCGGTGGACCAGAACACCGCGTGGATAGACGAGCCTCCCCAGCGCACGGCGAACAGCGGATCCGCTGCGCTCGAGCAGGCCGACCGGCAATCGGACGGTGCCGTCAAGATCCGAGCGCAACGATCGTGCCACGACATGCGTGACGCTCCATTCGTCGCCCGTCGCGGCGAGCGCATTCTCGGCGCGTGTGACGACTTCGTGCTCGTACGCCTGAGCTCCCATGGGGATGGCAGTGGCAGCGGTTGCGAATGCAAGCCGGTTCATTGAGACGTCTCCGGTCCGCGCAACAGGTCGGCGCAGACCCACCCTACAAGCGCACCGTTGCTGTGCGGGATTATGAGGAATCCGAGATCCGCTGAGTCGGGCACTGTAGAATCGAGCCTGTTTCGGATGTCCTAAACTTCCGAACTCGGTGTGGGACCGAAGGGGCAGAGTGGGGAAGGTGGCAGCGGCTGAGTTTTCGTCGATCTCCGGCGCTTCGGGCACCGGAACAACAGTCCGACTCCTCGTCGAGCCCAGCCCGATGCTC
>Ga0180219_1002666_pt1 | contig 10522 bp, 10 predicted proteins | sample eDN3rd30CBELigMG_FD_151338 | JGI IMG/M metagenome (GOLD analysis project Ga0180219, IMG submission 151338) | Enriched Miracle-Growth compost microbial communities from Emeryville, California, USA - eDNA 3rd pass 30_C BE-Lig MG (version 2)... ... | reverse complement strand
TTACTCAGAAACAGCAGGCGCAGGGGTTCTGTCTTGGTGTAGGGCCGGGTGCGCAGGGGCGGTATATCCAGCGCCAGCGGCGTGCTGGCATTGGGCAGCACCATTATTTCCTTATCAATGCCCAGCCTCGATACCAGGCGTTGTTTCATCACCTCCGTTTGCACCACAATGCGCCGGGCGTGCTGCATCTGTGTGGTAATATAGGCAATCATGGCCCGGTTGCGCAGGTACTCGCTGAAACGCATGGAACGCCATGCCGGCGAATAAGGGTAAACAAGATGAGGCAGCGCCAGGTATAAAAGCTGTGGCCTTTTACCGGCGTTTAAAGCCACATTGCCCAGGCTGATAATTTTTTCTGCTTTTACCTTGTCTGCCAGTTCATGAAACAGGACGTGGTTGTACCACCATTTGCCCAGCAGGCTTTTTGCGCAGCTGCGCGGCGCAGGATACAATTTGATGTTAGGAATATCGCTGAGGATTTCGAAGGGCGTGCCGGCCGGCACTGCCACATGCAGCATATCTGTTTCGCGCAGCGAAGCCAGGGCCGGCAGCAAACCATTTACCACGGATGGCCCCCCGCCAATGGTCAGGTTCGAGGCATTAAATAGCAGGTTCATGCGTGGTTACAGCAGCGTTTGAATAAGTTGGTAGTACAGTTGCGCCGTGCCTTTTGGGCCAAGATGCGCCACCAGTTTTTTGTTTTTTTCTCCATGGGCGGATAACAGGCCGGGGTCAGTGAGGTAGCGCTTCATGGCCCGGGCCATTTCATGTTCCTCCACGGGTAATCTGAAGCCATTTTCATTATTGACAATTACTTCCCCATTGCCTCTTACCTGTTCAGATATTACCAAACCCATGCCAGAAGCCATCGCCTCGTAAATTGTGAAATTGCCCGCGCTAAAAACAGCCGGCAAAAGCAGCACATCACTTTGGCTATACACTATATTCAGATCGTTCCAGTGTTGCAAGTGATCCAGAAATCTTACCTGCTTCAATTGAAATTGGCTAATAAATTCCTGGCACGCGGCCCGCAACGGACCTTCACCGTTTAAAAGAAGCTTTGCCTGCGGAAATTCCTGCTGCACCTGATAAAAAGCCTTTAGTGCTAAAAGTGGATTGTAGCTGTCTGTAAGCCGGTTGGCAAAAAGAAAGGTCAAATCGGGCCCTGTTTGTCGCAAAGGATGTGGCAGGTAATCGTCCAGGTCGGTCGCGTAGCGGGCAGCTTTTACCTTTTCGCCAAAGCCAAAAACATCCCGGAATTGCATCACCGCTTCGGGTGTAACGGCAAAGACGGCGTCCACATGTTTATAAAGCCGCGTTAGCAGCTGCCATTCCCATGTTTTACCTCTCATTTCGCCGGCGGCAGTGCGCGAAAATTCGGTGAGCACAATCACCTTTTTGCCCCGCGCTTTTGCCCAGCGGTAAGCCAGGTAATTGGCCGGTATGGAAAAGCCACTCATCACTACCACATCCGGATTAAATATCTGCAGCCATTTCAGGTGCTGACCGGTCAGAAAGCGGCCATTTTTTTTCCACAAAAGCGGACCGGCTATGTGGCAATAATGGGGCAAATCCATATCCCAAAACGCCGCCCGCTGCCCCGAGGCTTTTTCATAAAAAAAGGCCCTGGCATCAAAAAATTCCCGCAGCGCTGTCACTAATCGTACGGTATAGGGCGCGGGAATATTACTGATATAAGCGAGCTTCTTTTTCAATCCTGTTTGTGTTCGCTTGCCTTTAATTGCGCTTCCAGCTCAAAAACCTGCCTGCTTCTTTCTTTAATTTTTTTGGCGGGAATACCGGCATAAATGCCCGGCTCTGTGACAGGTTCAGTAACAAGGCTCATGGCACCAATGGCCGTGCCGGCCACGATGCTGGCACCGGGCAGCAGCACACAGCCCGCGCCGATGATGACATGGCGCTCTAAAACCACATCTTTCACTATCACATTGCGGAATGCATCCGGCACGGTTGGGCCCATCAGGTATTGACCGGAAAAATCGTCGGTTGCGGAAAGCACCGTGCTGCGCGCGGCAATGTTGCAGCAGTCGTGCAATGTAATACGGCCAGCGCCAATCAGGCTTACATAGCAGGCTAAATGCACATAATTGCCGATAGAGATCCCTCCTTCGCCGGCAGATAAAATACAGAAATCGTCTATCCGGATGTGGCTGCCCAGCTCTATATTGCCGGCATTGTAAATGCTGGCTTTTTCACTAATCAGCACCTGTTCGCCCAGGCGCTGAAAGCCCATAGAGAGTAATGCTTCGCGGGAAAGAAACGCCATAGTGGTGCTACGCCAGAAAGCTACAAACATAATCTATTTCACCGGCGCTCATGTCATGATACATGGGCAGGCAAAGCACACGGCGGGCTATATCTGAAACCACAGGCGTAAGGTGCTTTTTATTTTGAAGAAAAGCTATTTCATTCAGCGCCGGATAAAAGTAACGCCGGGGCTGTACCTCATTTGCCTCCATTTGAGCCATCGTCTGCAACAACTTTTCTTCACTGGGAAAAAGCACCGGAAAATAAGCGTAATTATAATCTGCCTCCGGGCGGATAGCCAGCAATTGCAGGCCGGAAGCGTTTAGGTTTACCGCATAGCGCAACCATATTTCCTTTCTGCTTTGCAGGATGCTTTCCAGATATTTAAAATTGGCCAGCCCCATGGCAGCGTGCAGCTCAGACATCTTTCCGTTGATGCCCGGCAGGGCAAACTGCCCGAAGCCGTTGTGCCCGAAATTGCGCAGAAATTTAAATTCCTGAAAAAGCGTTTCGCTGGCAGTAGCAAGCAGGCCTCCTTCCACCGAATGATACAGCTTGGTGGCATGCAGGCTGCCCATGGTGGCATCGCCAAATACAAAAACCGGCTGCCCCTGATAGCAGGTGCCGAAGGCATGAGCGGCATCAAAAATCAAAGCTATGCCGGCGCCTTTTACCAGCTTTTCAAAAGCAGCGATGTCGCAGGGATTGCCGAAGACATGAGTGACCAGAATGGCTTTTGTTTTCGGGCCAATGAGCGGCGCTACTTTTTCCGCAGCAAGATTAAAGTCTGCCGGGTCCACATCTGCAAACACGGGCGTGCAGCTTTCCCATAAAACAGAAGTGGCAGTAGCAATGTAGGAGAAGGGCGTCGTGATAATTTCGCCTTCACGCGCCAGGGCACGAATGGCAAACTGCAGGGCCAGCGTACCATTGGCGGTAGCCACCAGGTGCTTTACACCCAAATACTGCTGCAACTCCTGTTCCAGCGCCTGCACCAGCGGACCATCGTTGGTAAGCCAGTTGCGCTGCCAGATCCCGTTCAGGTAATCATTATAAACCGCGCGGGGTGGCAGGAAAGGCCTGGTAAAATGTATGGGATTCAATAGCGAAGCGCATTTGTCGGCGCACAAAAATGGGTAAGAAAACCGGTTAATCCTTTATCTTCTCCACATTCCCGATTAAGCCGCGCAGGTAAGCGCCATAACCGCTCTTGGCATAAAAGTCTGCCTGCTGTTCCATCTGTGCATCATCTATCCAGCCATTGCGGTAGGCCACTTCTTCGATACAGCCTATTTTCATACCCTGCCTTTTCTCAATTACATTGATGAACTCGCCGGCTTCGATCAGTGAATCGAAAGTACCGGTATCCAGCCAGGCGGTACCACGGTCCAGCACGCTTACATGCAGCTTGCCTGCTTTGAGGTATTGGTTGTTGACTTCGGTGATTTCCAGTTCGCCGCGCGGGCTGGGTTTTATTTCTTTGGAAATGCGCACCACATCGTTATCGTAGAAATAAAGGCCGGGCACGGCAAAATTGCTTTTGGGCTCCGTGGGTTTTTCTTCGATGCTGAGCGCCTTGTAATGCTCATCAAAGGCTACCACGCCATAGCGCTCGGGGTCGCGCACCTGATAGGCAAAAACATAAGCGCCATCGGGGTTTTGCAGTGCGCGCATCGTTGTGCCCATCCGCGAGCCATAAAAGATATTATCCCCCAGCACCAGGGCGGCGGCATCATTCCCGATAAAATCGGCGCCCAGGATAAATGCCTGCGCCAGGCCTTCCGGCCTTGGCTGTACCACATATTCAAAGCGGCAGCCAATCTGACTGCCATCGCCCAGCAGCTTTTTGAAATTCGGCTGATCTTCCGGCGTGGTGATGATGAGTATTTCGCGAATACCGGCCAGCAGCAGGGTACTGAGCGGGTAATAAATCATTGGCTTGTCGTACACCGGCATCAGCTGCTTGCTTACGGCAATGGTTAAGGGGTACAGCCGGGTGCCGGAGCCGCCGGCGAGTATGATTCCTTTCATGGAGGGGTTGGGAATTGTTGAAGTTGAAGAGGTTGAAGAAGTTGAAGTGGTTGAAGGCGGATATTAGTGATGTTTACTCAGGTTGTTTGCCTGACAAGACAACAGAGGCCGTATCTACATGTTCTTGTTTACCGGAAGCAGACAATGCCGACGCTCTGAGTTTATTAATGCCCAACGATAAAGCGTTTATTTCATTCCTGTAATTAGAAAGGTCATTTTGGGGAATAAAGCCAAGATCTACAGAGATAATTAATTGATTAAGCACTTCCGCAAGACTGCTGTATGCAATTTGATAGAAATTAGCCTGTTCTTTTTTTGAAACCCTTGCTGTTCCTTCAGCTATATTGGAAGCAACAGATAATACAGCCCTTCTTAACTGACTAACCATCCCAAATTTTTCTTCAGAAGGAAACAGAGCAGTTAACCGGTATACAGAAACCGCCAGACGTCTGGCTTCCTGCCAAACATGCAGCCGCTCAAACGAAAAACTGTACATAAATCCTGCTATAAGCTTTTGAAATAGTCAAAATTGAAAGATAGTTGAAATCTCCAGAGGATATACCTCAACTTCTTCAACCCAGCTCAACTATTTCAACAGTGATTAACTATACTGTTTCTCGTAATAATGCTGGTAATCGCCGCTTGTAACGCCTTCCAGCCAGGCTTCGTTTTCCAGGTACCAGTCAATGGTTTTGGCCAGCCCTTCTTCGAAGGTAACCGAGGGCGACCAGCCCAGTTCCTGATTGATTTTTGTGGCGTCAATCGCGTAGCGCTTATCGTGGCCCGGACGGTCCTTCACGTAAGTAATCAGCTCACTGCTTTCCCCTGCCGGCAAACCCAGCTTTTGGTCCATCACGTCGCAAAGCAGCTTAATCAGCTCTATATTTTGCCATTCATTAAAGCCGCCGATGTTATAGGTTTCCCCGTTTTTGCCTTCGTGAAACACCAGGTCAATGGCGCGGGCGTGATCAATAACATACAGCCAGTCGCGGGTGTACTTGCCATCTCCGTAAACCGGCAGCGGCTTCTTATTGCGGATGTTGTTGATGAAAAGCGGAATCAGCTTTTCGGGAAACTGATTGGGGCCGTAATTATTGCTGCAGTTGGTAACCACAAATGGCAGGTGGTAGGTATTGCCGTAGGCGCGCACCAGGTGATCGCTTGCCGCTTTGCTGGCGCTGTAGGGGCTTTGCGGATCGTAAGAGGTGGTTTCCAGGAAAAAACCGGTTTCGCCCAGGGAGCCATAAACCTCGTCGGTGCTGACATGATAAAAGCGCTTGCCTTCAAAATTATTTTTCCAGGTAGCCAGCGCGGCATTCAGCAAATTAGCCGTACCGTTTACATTGGTGCGCACAAAGGCGTTAGGGTCTTTAATGCTGCGGTCTACGTGGCTTTCCGCGGCAAGGTGAATAACACCTTCGGGCTGAAACTGTTCAAAAAGCTCCAGCATGGCCGCCTGATCAGCAATATCGGCACGCACAAACGTATAGTTGGGCGCCTCTTCAATGTCTTTAAGGTTTTCCAGGTTGCCCGCATACGTCAGGGCATCCAGGTTGATGATTCTGTAATCCGGATATTTCTGTACAAACAAGCGTACTACATGCGAGCCGATAAAGCCGGCCCCGCCCGTGATGATAATCGTTTTCGCCATATTGGTGGCGAAAATACATGGTTAGGTTGAAATTAAGATTAAGATTGTGCATGAGCTGAAGCGATTAATTGCCAGCAACCTCCTCTCTTGCCATCTTCCGCCTACATCGAAATCGTGCTGGCATCTATCCGGCGCAGCATTTTTAAATCTTCGGGCGTGTACACCCGCTCGTGCGGCAACTGCACTTTGTCTTTTTGGTCATTGCCAATTAATTCCTGTTGCTGCCTTACAAAAGGCGTCACGTCCTGTATATCTATAATCCAGTTTTCGTTGTATTGCTGCAGCGCGCTGCCACGCAAGCCAACCATTACCGCCTCGCGCTCGGTAATTTTTCCAAATAAATCGTGGTAGGGTTCCCAGCGCAACAGCACTTCTGCCGGATTCACGGACAGGTTTTTTTCCAGCTGAGCCACCGTGCAGCGGCCCTTATCGCAAATCAGGTCGGCCTGTGCCAGCATTTCATCAAAGCTTTCCCGCTTTATGCGGATGGCCAGTACGTGTTCCTGATTTTCTTTTTTGGCCCAGCCGCTGTAATGCATCATCCACAAAAAGCTGGGTTTTAGCCAGGTAGTACGTTTAAAATCGTAATCCGGACCGCCAAAACGCTGTTCAGACACGGCATACCGGGCAATTTTTTCATTAAATGCCTGATAGACGATGATGGATGTTTCGTCAAACTGGGCAATGATGTAGCGCCCGCTGGATGGCAGGTGGCGCTCAAACTCCAGGGAACTTTCCAGGGCTAAAGGTTGCATATTGCTACCTTCTTAAAAAAATGTACCACTTACCCGGCAAAAAGCTGTTCCAGCGCTTTTCCTTTCAGCAGGAGCTCTTCCCATTCCTGTGCCGGCAGGCTTTGGTGAGTAATGGCGCCGCCCGAATGATAACTCAAGCGGCCCGATGCTGCATCATAGAACAGCGACCGTATCACAACGTTAAAATCAGCATCGCCATCCGGCGACAGGTAGCCAACAGTGCCGGCATACAATCCGCGGCGGCTGGTTTCCAGTTCATCGGTAAGCTCCATGACCCGCTTTTTGGGAGCGCCGGTCATGCTGCCCATGGGAAACAAAACCTTTAGCATGGCGGCTACGGAAAGCCCGGATAAAACCTTTCCGGTAACGGTAGAAATCATCTGGTGCACGGCCGGGAAAGTATAAATACCAAACAGTTCGGCCACGCGAACCGTGCCGGGCTCGCAACACCGGGCCAGATCGTTGCGCATCAGATCTACAATCATCACATTTTCGGCCCGTTCCTTTTTGCTGGTTAGCAGGCTTTCTTTTGCGGCCTCGTCTTCGGTTTCCGTCCTGCCACGGGCAGCGGTTCCCTTAATAGGCTGGGCGATCAACTGATGGTTCCTGACAGCAAAAAAGCGCTCGGGTGAAGCGCCCATCATATAAGCGCCCCTGCAACCGTAAAATGCGGAAAAAGGTGCGGGCGTTTTTTGCCGCAAAGCGCGGTACACCTGCAGGGGATGAAGGCCGGGCGCCAGGGCTTCGGCGCTGCTGCAATAATTAAGCTCGTAACAATCGCCCGCGCGGATGTGTTCCTGCACCTGCGCCAGAGCAGCCAGATAAGCCGTTTTATTTTGGTTTCTTTGAAAGGAAAGCCGCGGCAGTGATACCCCTGCGGTTAAAGGCATTTGCAATATTTCCGCCAGCAGGTCATCTTCATTCTGCATCAGCAGCGTTTCCAGTACCAGCATGCTGGTATCCCTGTTGATATAAAGTACCGTTTCGGGCACAAAAAACCGCACCGCCTCATAAGCCGGGGCCAGTGCGGGATGCCTGCTTTCCAGGCCTTCAAACAACTGGTTTTTAAAATCGTAGGCAAGATGCCCAAAGCACCAGCCATTACCCGCAGCCTGATGTGCCTGCAGGTCATTTAAATCTGAAAGCCATTGCACCGCGCCTGTGGCAGCCAGCATTTCGTAGCGGCCATAAGGGTCTGCAAAGCCATGGCTGTCCAGATAAAGAAATGTGCCGGAACGGATGGTTATCCATTCCAGCACTTTATTCTTAATTACGGGCAGCTGTGCTGCCTCAAAGGGAAAAGTAATTTTCCTGCGCTGCAAGGCGGGCATTAAAAGTCTTCGTCATCCTCAAAACTGTCAGAAAACAGGTCCAGGTCTTTAAAGTCTTCGTCGGGGGCTTCTATGTCTTCGTCCTCGTCGTCTTTGCTTCCGCTTTTGGATTTAGATTTAGGCATGTCGAATTCCTGAAAATCCTCGTCGATTTCAAAATCGTCGTCTTCATTCAAATCATCGTCCATCAAATCTTCGTCGTCAGCGACGTCATCCTCATCGTCCTCATCCCTGGCAGCCATATTTTTCGCACTGCCTTTTTTGCCTGCAACAGGCTTTTCTTCCAGTTCATCTTCCTCTTCTTCCTGCAGGTTCTTTTTGGGTGCAGTAGATTTTTTGCTGGTATTGCCGGCAGTAGTTGCCGTTGATTTAGGTGCTTTGGAAGCAGCGGCTTTTTTTCCTGTATTCGTTTTCATGTCTGAGCTTGCTATTGGGGCGTAAAATTTTGAATGATCCGGGAATCAACCAAATTTTTTGTTCTGAAAAATAGCTGTAAAATACTGCGCCATTAGAGGGTCAGTAATTGGTCTCTGCCGGTACCATTGGAAACATAGCGTACCGGTGCGCCAACCTGCTGACTTACAAAGCGGCAGTAGTCCAGGAAAACCGGTGAAAGTTCTTCCACAGTGCGGCAGTCGCCTACCGGTTTTTGCCAGCCGGCAAAGGTGGCATACACCGGACTAACGTCTGTATGGCATAGATCGTAGGGCATTTCCTTGGTTTCCGTGCCATCGGCCAGGTAGCCTACGCAGGCTTTTACCGGGTCAAAACTGTCCAGCACATCGGCCTTGGTCATGATCAGGTCGGTAACGCCGCTCAGCAACACCGCATAGCGCAGGGCCACCAGATCCATCCAGCCGCAACGGCGTGGCCGGCCTGTGGTAGCGCCAAATTCATTCCCCGCTTTGCGCAAAAGCTCGCCGGTTTCATCAAAAAGCTCGGTGGGGAATGGCCCGCTGCCCACCCGGGTGCAATAAGCTTTGGTAACGCCGATAACGGCGCCTACCTTGGCAGGAGATACGCCCAGACCACTGCATACGCCGGCGGCAATGGTATTGGAAGAAGTAACAAAAGGATAGGTGCCGAAATCAATATCCAGCATGCTGCCCTGCGCCCCTTCGGCCAGTACGTTTTTGCCGTCTTTCAGGGCGGCATCCAGCCAGTATTCGCTGTTGATGATTTTCATTGCACGCAGCTTTTCCACCGCGCTCATGAAATCTTCTTCCCAGGCTTCCCAGGAAACTTCTGCATCGTAATGGCTGAGCAGTTCCAGGTGCTTGGCCTTTAGCTGTTTGTATTTCTCATCGAAACCACGGCTCAGCACATCGCCCACGCGCAAGCCGTTACGGCCGGTTTTATCCATATAGGCCGGGCCAATGCCTTTAAGGGTAGAGCCAATGCGGGCCGCGCCTTTGGCCTGCTCGGTGGCGGCATCCAGCGCGCGGTGGGTGGGCAGAATCAGGTGCGTACGGCTGGAAATAAACAGGCGGTCGGTGGCGTCCGGCTGCAGTGGGCGCACTACATCCAGCTCTTTTTGAAAAGTTACCGGGTCCATAACCACACCGTTGCCGATGAGGTTTTGGCACTGAGGGTGAAAGATGCCGGAAGGTATGGTGTGCAGCACCACTTTCTGACCATTTACATACAGTGTATGGCCGGCATTTGGGCCGCCCTGAAAACGGGCAATAATCTGGTAGCGGGGGGCCAGGTAATCTACGATTTTACCTTTGCCTTCGTCGCCCCATTGCAGGCCCAATAGCACGTCTATCATGATAGGATAGAAAATTAATTGAAAGTTATTAAAAAAGGAAAACGCCCCTGCGGACGCAGGGGGCAAACCGGGGGCAAAGTTGGGATAAAAAAGGGAATCGGGCAGCGAAGCCGTTTGCTAATTATTCCGTCTGCGGAATTTTATTCGCCTTTCACGATGCTGCTGTGCTGCACGGTGCTCATCAGTTCCTTCATGGTGCGCTGCATAGCATCGTTGCTACCATCCAGGAAAATGGTGTTGCCTTTTCCGTTTTCTGCAAAATGCTTGATGGCATCCGTCCACATGGAAAAAAGAATAAAAGAAGCATCCAGGTTGGCGCTTTCCATTTCGCGGGCAGCGTGGGCCATGCCTTTGGCCACTTCTTCGCGAAACAGGGCTACGCCCTGCCCCCGCAGCTGCGCAGCCTGCCTTTCTGCTTCGGCAGAAATTTTAATGGCATTGCCTTCCGCCTCGGCGCCCTTGGTTTTGGTAATGAGCAGCGCCTGACCTTCATTTTCGGCAGCGGCTTTCAGGTTGTTGCTGGCCACCACCTGCGCCATAGAGCGCATAATGGCTTCATCGAAGGTGATGTCGTTCATCTGCAAATCAATAAGGTGATAGCCCCAGTCTTCCAGCTGACGGTCCAGCTGCTCTTTTACATGCAGGATGATTTCTGTTCGCAACAGCAGGATTTCGCTTTGCCGTTTGGTAGCCACAAATGCACGCACCGCACCTT
>Ga0180219_1002658_pt1 | contig 10536 bp, 6 predicted proteins | sample eDN3rd30CBELigMG_FD_151338 | JGI IMG/M metagenome (GOLD analysis project Ga0180219, IMG submission 151338) | Enriched Miracle-Growth compost microbial communities from Emeryville, California, USA - eDNA 3rd pass 30_C BE-Lig MG (version 2)... ... | reverse complement strand
TCACGCATCGAGCACACGGGCAACCTCATCATCGCCAAGTTTCGCCACGAAACTGCCCGCCCGACCGAGGATGCTGCGCCGGATCCTCATCTGCACGTTCATGCCCTGCTCATGAACCTGACCCAACGGGCTGACGGCAACTGGGTCGCCCTGTCCAACGAGGAAATTTTCAAGCTCTTGCGCGTGACGGATTCGATTTACCAGGCAGAACTGGAGCGTAACGTCCGAGCTCTGGGCTATGACGTTCGCCATGAAAAGCACCATATTGAGTTGGCGCACATCAGTCGCGAACAGATCGAGTTTTTCAGCAAACGAAGCACCGACATCACGGCCGAGCTCTCTGCACGGGGTACCAGCCGAGACGAAGCCCCTCATGCCCTGCGCCAAGGCATTACCTTGGCCCGTCGCCACGCCAAAACAGAAAACTTCGATCGCACTACATTGCAGCAACAATGGCGCGACGCCGCCGCTGCAATCGGCATGCAGTTTGACCACGCAGCACCCTCATTTCAAGAACAGAAACTCACACACCCTCAGGCACCCGCCAACCTGGTCGCAGAAGCATCTTTAGACTGGGCTATTCAGCACATGGCCGAACGAGAGTCCGTCATGCCCTTGGCAGACCTGTTACGTCATGCAGTACGCCACACAGGCGGGCACGCGAACATCGCAACCATCCAGGACGCAATTCAGCAGCGTGTCGAGTCCGGCACATTGATCCGAGAAACCCCTCACTACAGCAATGCCCAAGACCAACGCGCATCGCCCATGACGCGAGAAGGCTGGGCAAAGGAAGTGGCACGCTTATCCAACATGGCCCAGCCTGCCGCCCTGCGGCTGGTCGATCAAGCCATTGCATCGGGACGTCTGTTGATGGAGGCCCCACGGTACGCAACTCGAGAAGCTTTCGATGCCGAAACCAGAATCTTGTCGGCGGAACTCGCAGGTCGAGACACCTGGCCTACCACCATTGCCGAGCCTCATTTGGCAAACGATCTGGACACCAGGCTGACTCCAGGCCAACGCGAAGCGGTCATGCTGATTGCAACGGGATCGGATCAGGTCGCCGGTATTCAGGGACTAGCAGGCACAGGCAAATCCTTCGCGCTGCAGAGCGCACAATCCGTCCTGCACCAGCACGGCCATACGATGGTTGCTCTGGCTCCTTACGGGAATATGGTACGCAATCTGCGTGAAGACAACATATCGGCAAAGACAATTGCATCCGTGCTCGCCGCCTCCGACAAACGCACGTTCACCGACAACCTAGACGCTAAGACCGTGGTCGTCATCGATGAGGCTGGGGTGGTGCCCGTCAGGCAAATGGACAAGCTGCTGTCTCTGATTCAGCCCACCGGTGCAAAAGTAGTTCTGCTGGGCGACACAGCCCAAACCAAAGCCATTGAGGCCGGACGAGCATTCTCCATGCTGCAAGAACACGGCATGCGTACCGTGCTAATGGGAGATATTCAGCGTCAGCGTTCGGAACGGTTACGCCAGGCGGTTCAGTTGGCTGCCGACGGCCAAGCCAGCCAATCCCTCCCACTCCTAAACGAAATCCACACCGTTGCCGATCAGTTCACGACAGATGAGCATGGCCACAAGCGCCGAGACAGTTCGGCTCGATATGAAGCCATTGCTCAGGCATATACGAAATTTTCAGCGACGGAGCAATTGAATACCCTCGTGGTTACGGGCACCAACGACTCGCGCATCGCAATCAACGCTCAGATACACCGACTACTTGGACTGCAAGACAAGGGCCAACAATGCGAACTTCTGACACGCCGCGACACCACGCGTGCAGAGCGCAGTGTGGCTCGCTACTACACAGCAGGTGACATAGTTATTCCCGAACGGGACTATCAGTGTGGGCTGAAACGAGGTGAGCCTTACCGGGTAACGGGCACCACGCGCCATGACCGTATTACCGTCGAACCAGTAACAGCCAGCCAATCCTCATCGCAACCCATAGAAATTATTCCTAAAACCATGAGCAAGCTGTCGGTCTACCACCAGAGTCGAGCCGAATTATCAGTGGGAGATCGCGTACGTATCACGCGCAATGACACACATAACGACCTGGTCAATGGCCAACTGGCAACGGTCGTCGCCATTGATTCGGCTCATGTCACGATTGAAACCCACGGCCGTTACGTACGACTGCCCACAAACCGGCCTCTCAATATGGACTATGCCTACACCACCACTGCGCATAGTGCACAGGGTTTGACTTGTGACCGTGTTCTTTACAACGCGGAAAGCTTCAGCCGCACCACGGCCCAGGACACCTACTATGTCAGCATCTCTCGTGAACGGCATGAAGTCGTTGTCTTTACCGATGATGCGGAAAAACTCCCAGAGCGCGTGGATCAACTCACGTACAAGGGACTAGCACACGATTTACAGCCGCTGGTAAGCAAAGACCTGACGGGCGGCCTGAGCAAACTGGATCCGCCTGCCCTGCGCGCAGAATCTGAGCTGGAAGTAGGATAACTAACCGCTCCTTGCTCCCTGTCCCACGTACCTCCTAATTAACAAAACAGGCAACTGCGTCAAAGAGGGCTTGTTCTTCCGAGAGGAACCTTGGCATCGCAGTCCTTGCGAAGCACAACTATCCTAACGAGCCGCCGATTTCTGCTGCCTTTTCGCTGTTTGAGGCACTATTTTCAAATTATGGATAGAAGCGCACAACAGCTGCTTGATTGCACGGTTCACCTCACAGCCAGCTAGAAAGGTCGCTCACTACAGAATCGTATTATTTGGGAGTATGCGATACCTGTGCTCGGACATACTTAATCCTCACTTGGAAGTGCGACTTGGGCAGTTACTACCACAACCCTGAATATTAGTGTGGTAATGTTACATTGGTAACAGGTTCCGTATGCGTTGGCTAGACTGACAAAGCGGAGACCAGATTTCTGTAAATATTCGCACAATACAGGGATGTCATGGTACGCACTACTAGCCCGTCCAATGCAGGAGGGCCTGCTGCAAGGCAAGGCTTCAAGTACCAGGATCACGTTGCCGTCAGCTTTATTTTCAAGATGCTCCACGATAGCAGTTACTCTCAGGTGGAGTGCGAGACAGCGGACGATATCGTCGCTGTATCTCACTACTCGGGGGAGATCGTCAACGAGTACATCCAGGTCAAAACGACCGAAGGTGACAGCAAATGGAGTTGGCGGGAGATCACCGCACTTGACGGGACCAAGCCCGACTCTTCTTTGCTGCACAAATCACTGAAATGCGACGCGCGCCTAGGCCTTGCACGCTTCCGAATCGTGACCAAACGAGACGTCGCGAAAATTCTTGAAGGCTTTAAAACAGAACTGGATAAGCGTGTCTTGCCTGATGCCACCACAACCCGAGGCGAGGCTCTGGTAAAGAAATTTAAAAAGTTTTCCTCCCCACAAAATCGTGATTTCGCCTACTGGGCCAAAAACAGCGTCTGGCAGGTGTACGGAGATCTCGAGTCGCTGGAAGCAGTCAATATCAAAGCCTTGTCTCAGCTAGCGGAAAGACTTGGAAACCGGCCCAACTTCACCCAGCTCCAGGCGATTTATGACGAATTTTTAGAGATGGCTGACAAGGCTGCCACAGCCAACACTAAAACAGCTGCTGCGTCAAAGATCATTTCCCGCGACCAGGCGCTAGCACACCTGAAGAATCTATTGGACGAGGCCGATGAGAAATCACTGACCACATTCAAACCCTACAAAAAACGCCCAGACCCATTCTTGGTAGAGTTTCATGCCAGCACCGAAGAAGGACTGCTGCAATCATTTTCTGGCTTTGATGTTAGGTATTCACTGAAAAAATGGCGACACGATAACTTTGCAAAGCACCTCATTGAATGGCTGCCCGAGTTTTCTCTGAAAGCTAGCGAGATCGTCAATATCCGTGCACATAACGCCGAGGCAATTCTAGCTCGGTCAATTAGTACCTTCAGTGACAGTGACCTGCCCCGCGACAGGCTCATCGCAGAACTGATTCTTCACTCTATCTTACGAAGCCGCCAAAACAGTGAGCCCGTTGCATGCAAGGTCTTCTATAAGTCTGCTGGCAAGCTTTCGGAATTTGGCAACGCCCATATCGTTCAAGCACCCGGCCAAAGCGATCAGTTATGGCTAGGCCTTTCTCGCTTGATCGAAGCAGACGCCATGGATGCAACGCTGAAGCAAATCTGCGAAATCCTTGACGAAACAATCTCAGAAACAGTGCTGTCTGCAGAACGCGAAATCATCATTTCTCTGCGCGAACCATTGCACCACCAGCCAAGGGCGGATACCTTCAACCAAGCTCTGCACCACAATTCGCCAGTTGATGATCTGCTAGATGTCCTTTGCTTCCCAATTCTGTTGACGTATGACAGTAAAGCGCTTTCGTCTGGCTGGCTCGCAGATTACATCAACAACCTCAAAACAGAGATCGAGAGCTATTTCAACGACTTCATAACCCAGATACCAAACAACATCAAACAGGCTAGGTGATGGTCTTTCTGGTTCCAATGGAGAGTATTGAGCTGCTTACTAAGGCTTTCAATATGCGTTGCGAAAAGCTGCAAGAGTTGCTGACATGAATTACGAAACGATAAAGAGCGAACTGGAAAAAACTAGCTGAAGAGAGCACATCAACGATTGATGTGCTGCAGGCTATCAACACCATCGTCAACAGAGGCCACTCAGAGTGGGAAGGCCGCGATTTGGTTATCCGAGCACTCGACAAGTTCAATCTATTCGATGCAGTCGAACAATCTCTGCTGCTCAACATGGTACGAGCCGTTGGGCTTTTTCCATATATCACGCCACACCTCCGCAACTTGGCACTCTCTGACCGCCTAGCCTACGAGGCACACAAGGTTGATGGTGTAGGACAGGATATGGTTTTCCATCATCTTCAGGCACACGTTTTCAGCTTGATCATGCAAGGCCGAAACGTGGTGCTCAGTGCTGCTACAAGCGCAGGGAAGAGCCTCGTTATCGACGCTGTTCTGGCACAGCGCCGATTTAAAAATGTGGTTGTTATCGTTCCAACCATTGCGCTGATCGACGAAACCCGTCGCCGTTTAGTCAAGCGATTCAAAGATTTCAACTTAATCACGCATCCCAGCCAGGAAGCAATAACTGGCACCATAAATGTCTATCTCCTCACTCAGGAACGTGTCCTCCAACGTTCTGACCTTGAAAATGTAGAGTTTTTCGTCTTAGATGAGTTCTACAAAATAGATTTAGCAAATGAAACAGACGAAAGCACTAGAGCCATTGATCTAAGCTTAGCCTTCCATAAGCTCGCCAAGACTGGTGCGCAGTTTTACATGCTAGGGCCGCATATCCAGAAGATTTCTGGCTTAGATGGTTACGAGTATCACTTCATCCCATCGGATTACAATACTGTCGCCGTTGACATCTACAATTTCAATCTGAGCACGCGCTCTGAACAGAGAAAAGAAAAACTTTTGGAGCTACTCACAACTCTAGACTCTCCCACTCTGATCTACTGCCAAGCTCCACCCAGTGCGAACAGAGTAGCTGAATATTTAATCCAGGAAGCTGATCTCACCCCAATACCTGAGACTCAAGAAATCGCTGCGTGGATTGCCAAGCATTACCATCCCGAATGGAACGTTGCCAAGGCAATATCACTAGGCATTGGGATTCACCATGGTGGAGTACCGCGTGCACTGCAACAGTACATAGTCAAGCTATTCAACGAAGGCATCATCAAGCGAATCATTTGTACGTCGACAATGATTGAAGGTGTTAACACGTCGGCAGAGAACGTGATCATTTACGACCGCCGTCTGAACACATCGAAGTTCGACTATTTCACGTACAAAAATATTTCTGGTCGAGCAGGTCGCATGAACAAATACTTTATTGGCAAAGTCTTCATGCTCGAAGCTCCACCACTTAAACAAGGGCTCACCGTTGAATACCCCATAGGACATCAGAATGAGAATTCTCCTATGGGACTCCTCATGCAATTAGAGAACGAGTACCTGACCGATGCCTCGCGTAACCGGCTTCAGGAAGCGTACGCCAACCCCGTATTGTCGCCAGCAACGCTCATTGAGAACAGGCACATTCCAATTGAGAGGCAAGTGGAGGTCGCGGAGACGATTATTCAAGGCTTACCGAACTGCCACAAGCTGTTGCTATGGAAAGGTATTCCTGAACCTCTCCAACTAAACTATCTATGTGAGCTGATCTACAGCCTGGAAGGCAAGAACATGATGGACTATTTGATATCGTCAAGCGCACAATTGGCTTGGCACATCAATGAGCTCCGAAACCAGAAAAGCCTTTCCACGTACCTTAGGGACGCGGTGGAAAATCGGCAAGACGATGACACTGCTAGCGAAGCCATAAATCTTCGTCTGAAATTTATCAGAAATATGGTGTGTTTCCGATTACCTCGGGACATCATGGCTGTCAACAAGATTCAAGCCGACGTGCTCAGCACAAGAAACATCGAACAGGGTGATTTCAGTTTTTTTGCAGAGCAACTTGAAAATATGTTCCTCGACCCTCTACTCACAGCATTGGACGAATACGGAATTCCCACTCAGATCTCAACCCAGATCAAGAACCTCATTTTGCCTTCGAATAATCTGAATGATCTACTGGCGAAGCTCAAGGGACTGGCACCGAGCATAGGACGTCTTCCATTGACCGGCTTTGAGAAGAGCCTGATGTGTTGGGCAGTGGCCGAGATGTAGAGCGGCATGGCTACTAGCAGTAACCTAATGAACGGTCGGGGGAACAGAGCACAATTTTGAAAGGGTGTGTCAGAAATTCCGTGTTCAAGGCGGTTTGAAGATTACACGGAAGGTCGGATAAAGCGATCCTCATAGAGGATAGCGAATTGCAGCATAGCCTGCTTCCAGTCGCGAGCTGGGCTCCCCCATTGGGCAGTGATATTACGCAAAGCCACTTTTGGCCAGTCGTGCGTGCTCAGAGGTGCTTAGCAGCAGACTTCCTGATACGTGAGCCTAACCAGAGAGGTCAGCAATCACAAAGGACACATACTGCCCCCTCACCACTGGACAGTCATCGAATTCAACACTTGGGCGTCTGTTATGGAACTCTCACCGATCGATTGCGATGCGGTGAATGAGCGGCAAGCAGCTAAACAGTAGTTCCCCAATATGCCAGAAAGGCTGCTTTGGGTCGCTTACTGCCCTGCAGATCTGGCAATGCCTGCATGCTCAAGAAAAAATTGCCCCTCCCTGACATGTTCCCGTATGTTTAATGCCATTACACAGTAGCGCCACTGCTTCCTATGAGTAATCATCATGCGGCATCCGTGCTGTTGTCATGCGGTCAAAGTGCATATAGAAAGCAGTCCACGTGTAGTAGGGATGTTGCTAACGACAAGTATCCGCGCCGTCTACCAGACACGAGCCTACAGTTGTAGCCGTATACCTGTTCGATAAATCAAACTCTTACGCGATTTTGTAGCCCTATATGTCCTGCAACGCAGCCAGCTGCCATTTTCCCCCAACCCATTGAAAAACAACCACTTTCCCCACCCTTCCAAGGGTGCGTCATGTGTGGGACGTTTAAGGCCACAAATGAGCGCAGCGAATTTGGGGGCAAACGTCCCTGCCTGACCCCGAAAGTGGGCAGGCAGTGTCACGCAGCAGGGCCCCAGGCACAGCCTGGGAATGGTCGGCACGATAACGATACACAGCAGAAAGAACCGACCACCAATGCAAACATAGCCAAATGAAGGCATTCACCAGGCCAAGACGCAACAAAGCCCGGACAATGCCGGGCTTCAAAACTAACCAGGTCGGGATACCCGACCTGGAACCTATCAATAAATCAGAACGGAATATCTGACGGCTCATCCTCTACAGGAGCTGCAGCCGATTTGCCCTTACCACTCTGACTATTAGCTCGGGCAGCAGGCTCGGCCTTGGACTCACCCGCCTAGCCATCAGGACGACCGCCCAACATCTGCATTTGCTCGGCGATAATCTCCGTGCTGTAGCGGTCGATGCCGTTGTCTGCATCCTGCCATTTGCGGGTTTTAAGCCGACCCTCCACAAAGACCGTGCGGCCCTTGCGCAGATACTCTCCGGCCACCTCGGCTAGTCGGCCATAAAACACCACGCGGTGCCATTCGGTTTCTTCGCGGCGCTCGCCGCTAGACTTATCCTTCCAATGGTGGCTCGTAGCAATGGATACCGCGCATACAGCGGCACCCTCTGCGGTATAGCGCAGTTCGGGATCCTTGCCCAAGTTGCCGATCAGGGTGACACGATTCAATGAAGCCATGGTAATTCTCCTTTAGGTTGAGGTCGAAGTTGTCCCAGACGTGTTCAATCCGGGGCGAGTGGGTTAATGCTGCGTTGGGGTGCCTTCCAGCACGCGTATAACTTCTCGAGCGGCCCATTGCGCGTTGCCTGTTAGCTGCCGTACCCAGGCATTGCGCGTCGGACTCCACCGAAAGCCGTGACGTTTGAGCACGTCGCGAATATCCTTGGCTGGTTTGCCTTCAAACAAAAGCAGGGCGCGGTTGTCTTGCGGATCCTCGCGATAGACATAGCCATTACCGCTACGCTGCCGATCGGGACGCTCGGCCAGCGCTTCAAGTTGTTTGATGCGCTCTGCCACACGGCGCATGTTGGCGTTGTTGTTCTGTAGTTGGTACGAGGCAAACCCAACACGGCCCGCGAAATCAGGGGTAATCAGTTCGGTAGCCTGCTCGCTATCGACCAGGCCCGAAGCTACCAACATCGATACACGCGTTTCGATATCTGCTTTGGCATGGCGGCGCACAATTGCGTTTAGCTTTTTCATGACGTCCTGCTTGGCCTGCAATTGCGCCAACTGGGCCTTGAGCTTCGCGATGGCATCCGGGTCGTCGCTGGAGATTCCGCCCTTGCCTACTGCGTAGGCCTTATCGGCGTAATGCTCTGCCTGCTTCTGCAGCGCGTACGACTTTTGGTATCCCTGATTGATCCGTTCCCGATAACGTCGGTCGGCCCGCTCGGAGTGATGGCCTACCAGAATCGGTTGCCCGAACGGGATAGCCTGCGCCATCTCCTGAGCTTGCGCGTGCCGGGTGTCAGCTTGCTGCTGCGCCTGTGCCGCGCGGGTTTTATAACGTACCTTGCGTGCCGCTTGCTTCGCTTCATAACTGTTCATGATCTGACTCCAATTGAGGGTTGATGCCTGTTCGGCTGACCGGATCCGAAGATTCTTGAGCCGGAACGTAAACCGCCGAGTTGGGGTCTACGTCGGTTTCCCGGTCTTGCCGCCGTCTTCCGTGAGTTCCGTCGCCGTACCGATCTGGATCACGTAGCGCCGACCAGAAAGGGGCTGGCACGGAAGCCGCAGCCTGAAACGCAGTGCAAGGACCGGGTGAGTACCAGGCGGAGCGCACCCCTTGTCGAGAGAAGCGCAGTGATACACGTCGGGGGTTTAGGCGACGGAACTCACGGAAGACGGAACAGCGGCCCAGCCGAAGCGATGACCCCACACACGGTGGCCGCGCGGCGAGCGCCCCTAGCCGCGCTTTGGCGCGGCTCTCACTAGGGGTTGAAGTGGGTTTTCACGACATACGTGCCAAAGGCACTAGCTAAAAGCCCGGCAGACCAAGAAGTCTGTCGGGCGATGTCTATGGCATTGAGTCCGCCTCGCCGAACGTGGCCAAACGTTCGGCGAGGCGGACTCAACTCTTTGGATGGCTTTTGCCGCACACAGTACGGCGGCCATGCCGCCGTACTGTGTGCCGGTTTTACACTTGACCGCGTTCGGCCAACGATGTGGCGTTCGCACCTGCTACGATAATGTGGTCCAGGACACGCACATCAACCAAAGCCAACGCATGCTTTAGATGTCGCGTTAAGGCCAGATCTGCCTCACTGGGCTCAAGGGTCCCGCTAGGATGGTTATGCGACATGATGATTGCCCCGGCATCCAAACGCAGCGCCGCTTTCACGATTTCGCGCGGGTACACGCTGGCCTGCGTCAATGTGCCATGGCTCATTTCCATATACCGGATAACCTTGCATCGGTTATTGAGATACAGCACCGCAGCCACCTCATGCCCCATCCCGGATAGCTTGGCCTGAAAGAACTGTTTCACGACGCTGGGATTGCTCATGTCCACCTGCTCGCCGATCAACGTTTCAGCAGCCACCCGCGCCGCCGCCAATACATCAGAATCCGTTGCTGCCCTGTACCGACCCGATGTACTGCGCACGTACAAGGTCTTACCCGCATTCATATTGGTGTAACTCAACGCCGCACTATCGTTCACTCGTTCCATTTTCCTGTTCCTCCGAAAACTGATTGATTTCCCTGCTGACCGGGGCCGAAGATTCCGAGCCTGGTTGTAGGTTTTCGGCGTTCGCAGTCATACGGCTCCTGCGGTGTTGCCGCCGTTGCCGTGAGTTCGTCGCCTTGCCGTGCTGAACCGCTGGACGAGGCGGATGAACAGGAACGTGGAATATATGGAGGGGACCCGCTTAGCGGGGAGGAAACCGTTTATGCCGCGAAAGCCCGGGCAGCAGACACGGAC
>Ga0180219_1002657_pt1 | contig 10538 bp, 7 predicted proteins | sample eDN3rd30CBELigMG_FD_151338 | JGI IMG/M metagenome (GOLD analysis project Ga0180219, IMG submission 151338) | Enriched Miracle-Growth compost microbial communities from Emeryville, California, USA - eDNA 3rd pass 30_C BE-Lig MG (version 2)... ... | reverse complement strand
CGGCCCCTCGGGCGCCCCGAAGGACTTTGAGCTCAGGGCCGACTGCATCGAAGTGAAGGCCCGGCGTGGGGCCTCACAGCCCTTCGTGAAGATCACCAGCGAGCACCAACTCGCCGACGTGCCGAACCGCCGTCTCTGGTTGGGGGTTCTCGCCGTCGACAAGGTCCAATCACCCCACGGCCGGACACTGACCGAGCATGTTGACGAGGTGACGGACCTCCTCGAAAGGACGGAGCCCTCTGCCATCATGGGGTGGGATCTGCATCTTGCCGATGCCGGCTACGATGTGCTGCACGACTATTCGACCTGGCGCTGGATCGTCTCGGCCCCCGAGTTCCATGCGGTGGCAGAAGGCTTCCCACGAATCGCTGCCCCGGTCCCGCTGGGGGTGGCGGGCGTGACCTACGCCCTCGCGCTTTCGGCCTGCGCCCCCTTCCGGGCGGACTGGGGCAGCATGCGCTCGAAGCTCGTCGAGGAGAACCAGCCATGAGCGAGCTTGACGAGTACCATCTGAACCTGATGGCCGATATCCGCCGCGAGGCGGACGCAAACGGCATCCTGATGGTCGAGGCGTTCTTCGACCGGATGACCGAGCGGCTGACGGAAGCAGGCGAACTTGAGGTGGCCGACCGAGCATATTACCAGAGTGGCGAGGGTGGCCAGAAGCTCAGGATCGACGGATACGCGGGTGACCCGCGCGACAGCGAGGGGGTTCTGGGCCTGATCGTCTGCGACTTCGCCGACAGCGACGAGGTCCAGACCTTCGGCAAGGGCGACGTTCCACCCATCCTCAACCCGCTGATCCGCTTCTTGAAGAAGGCCCGGACCGAGGAATTTCGCGATGCCCTGAACGAGGTCAGTCCCGCATTCCAAGTCTCCGACCTGATCATAGCGACCTGGTCGCAGGTCACCAAAGTGAAGCTGATCCTCGTTTCCAACCGCCAGTACATCGGCCGCGATGATACCGTGAAGCTTGCGGAACTGGGCGATGTGCCGATCACCTGGTCGGTCTGGGATCTGGGCCGGTTCGAGCGGTTCGACCGCTCCGGTCAGGCGCGTGAGGACATGGTCATTGACTTCGCGAACGACTTCGGCGCCCCGCTACCCGCGCTCAAGGCATCGCAGACGGGCGCGGCCCTCGAAAGCTATCTGCTGATCGTGCCCGGCGAGCAACTCGCAGCCATCTACGATCGTTGGGGCGCACGCCTGCTCGAGGCCAATGTGCGCTCCTTCCTCCAGGCACGGGCCAAGACGAACAAGGGCATCCAGAAGACCGTCAAGGAGGAACCCGAGCTCTTCTTTCCCTACAACAACGGCCTGTCGGCCACCGCCGACGATGTGACCTGCATACGGACGGATGACGGCCTCGCGATCTCGTCGATCAGCAACCTGCAGATCGTGAACGGCGCACAGACAACGGGGTCGATCCACGCCGGGCTGAAATCCGCGAAGGAGCAGCTTCCGCAGGTCTTCGTCCAGATGAAGCTGACGGTCGTGCCCCCCGGCCGGTCCGAGCACATCGTGCCGAAGATTTCGGAATACGCTAACACCCAGAACAAGGTGAACGCGGCTGACTTCTTCTCGAACCACCCGTTCCACATCCGGATCGAGCAATTCTCCCGCAGCGTCATCTTCACTGCGCGCGAGGGTGAACGCCACGACAGCAAGTGGTTCTACGAGCGGTCCCGCGGGCAGTTCATCAACGCGCGCGGCCGCCTGACGGCCGCCCAGCAGAAGAAGTTCGATCTGGAGTTCCCGAAGGCGCAGCTCTTCAGCAAGACCGACCTCGCCAAGTTCGAGTATTCGGCCGCCGGGCAGCCCCACATTGTCTCTCGCGGCGCACAGAAGAACTTCGCCGAGTTCGCCAAGGAGATCGGCGAGGCCTGGACGAAGAGCGACGCGAAGTATGACGAGCTCTGGTACCGTCGGCTGATCGCTAAGGCTATCATCTTCCGCAAGCTCGAGGCAGAGGTTCCGAAGCAGCCTTGGTACGAGGGTGGCTACCGCGCCAACATCGTCACCTACGCCATGGCGAAGGTGTTCCACGATGGCAATGGCGAAAAGCAGGTGCTGGACCTCGACACGATCTGGAGACGTCAGGCGGTTCCGGAGGCCCTGCAGAGCGCCCTGCTACTGGCCGCAGCCGAGGCCCATGATGTGATCACTGATCCTCCGTCTGGCGTGCGCAACATGTCGGAATGGGCCAAGCAGCAGGCCTGCTGGAATGGTCTGAAGGGGCGTAAGCTGGACTACGGCGCCGAATTCGATGGCTGTCTGGTTCTGGCGGATACTGCCCGTACCAGCGAGCGCGATCAAAAAAAGAAGAAGCGGGAGATGGACGGTATCTCCATCCAGTCCGAGGTCGTGAATCGCGGGTCCGAATTCTGGCGGGAAATCCTAGCGCGGGGCGTCGCAGACCGGAAACTCACTCCAAAGGATCAACAAATCCTTCAGGTCTGTGCCTCGATGCCGCGCCAGCTACCGAGCGAGCTCCAGTCGAGACATGCCATGAACGTTCTCGAACGAATGAGGGAGCAGGGGCTCGTATCTGGTTAAACTTCATTCGCGAACGACAGAAACGGTCGGATGATCACCGGATGGCGTCCTTTGGCTCTGCCAATGTTCAGAGAACGGTGGCATCAGTTTTGCCAGCGTCACCTCGGGCCCTTGCGTGCCGTCTAGGATCGCCTCGACTAGATCGGGGGCAAGCAGCGTCAGGCGAAGGACGCGGGTCAGATAGGACAGCGTGATCTTCTCGCACGCGGCCAGATCGGCGATGGTAGCAAATTCGCCCGAGTCCAGCATGCGCTTCCAGCGGAAGGCGCGCGCCAGCGCCTTGACCAGCGTGTTGTCCGTCCTCCGGTCTGGCCGGACGCCATGGGGAAGCTGCATCTCCTTGCGCCCGCCGCGCTTCACGATGCGGAATGGCAAGTGGATTTTGACCGTCTCGGGGACCGCAGTCGCGCGGGTCATGCCTTTTGAAGCCAGACTGAAAGCATGGGATGCTCCGGCAGTTTTGCATCATGCTATCGCTAAAAGCGGTTATTCCGCTTCCGGCCCCGGAGCTGCCATGCGCACCACGCTACTGTTCCGTTATGCCGGCTAGAGGCCCAAGGCTGCCTCCGCCTGCCTCACAGCTGCCGGATCGAGGCCCTTTAACACTGATCGGGCAAAGCGCGCTGAAGTCCATTTCCACACGCCAAGCGACCTAGCCATGAGTGCCAGCACCACGGTAGAAGCGCCGCGCCCGGGGCCGCTTAGCGCTAGGACCTCTGGAAGTTTCGCCGCTTCACGCACGGGATTGGCGATGTATGGAGGCAACTGGCTCAGGTCCCCTAGGCGGAGCGCCTCCGGGGCATGGGCCCAGTCAATACGCCCGGCGAGTGCGGCAAGAGATGGTTTTCCCACGTCGGTGCCGATCCGGGCAAGGGAGTACAGGACGCCCGGTATTGCCTCCATCGCACCCGGGGACATCGAGTACAGCCGTGCCGGCTGATTTTGGCCGACATTGCGAAGCGAACACAGCGCCGCCACTCCGGACCCGCTTGCAGCCATCAACGGTATCTTGCGGCACGCGGGGAGTTCCTCCTGGGCCTCGCCAGCGGCATCGACCATGACCAGGCTGGTGAGGTGGCAGACAATGCCATGATCGACCGCTACGACTGATGCCTGCTCTTCTGATAGTCGGGGTAATGCCACCGCTGCAGCCAGGGCACCGACAGCACGGGCAAAGGGGGCCGGCTCAACAGCATCCTTATCCGCGGACCATTCTGCGCCTACCAGCGCGCCGCCGATGGAGATCGAGACCTGTGAGGGCGGCCATGAGCTCACTGCAAAATCGATTGGCCGCCGGCGGGCCGAGGCGATGGCAGAGCGCACGGCATCAGCCGGATCGCTGTCTCCAGTCGCAAGGAATATCTCACCGCCGGTGAGCGCCGCAAGGCACCCGACGTTAGCCTCCAGCGCGTCGTCACCGACCAGCACCACCGTGAACCGCCGTCCACTATTGGCGAGCGCCTGAACGTCGAGCGCATGGCTCAGACCGTCGGTGACTACAATAATCTCCCGCGCCGCTGAACCGGCCAGCGCATATTCAATGGCCGTGCCGATCTCGGTACCGCCCTGAGGCTGACCCAGTCTTTCTATGGCTTTGGCCAATGAGACTTCTGCCTTCGAGACGCGCTCGCACGTGTGGTCGAACTGCCAGAGCTCTATCCGATCACCGGGATGCAGAGCCCGCGCCGCCTCTGCGAGGCCAGCCTTGACCGCTTCGTGTTTGGACAATCGACCGCCCGGGCCTAGCAGGGAGGCTGCGCTTCCCATGGAGCCAGACCGGTCAACCAGAACCGCAGCGTCGATATCCGCTCCCTCGATGGCATCAGGCGCGACAGAGACAGTCGCGATTCGTCCGTCAGCCGCACTGCCGCGGCTCACCCCCCAGACATCGCCCGTGACCTCGATATCCACGGGCGCATCCAGCCGAAGCCTAGTCTGCCCCTCAGCCAGGCCACGAACCCTGACGTCTGCACCGCCTGCGTCGACCTCAATCTCCGCTTCATGGGTCACTTGCGGTGAAGTGATCAGGTCGTCGGCGTCGCCGAGCGGCGAACAGCCATAGACATCCCCCAAAGTGGTGGGGATCCGGAGAAGTGCCCTGGTCCCGCCCTGGGACTGCAGCGGCATGATCCAGCGATGGGTGACGGTGATCTCGGCTCCCGGCGGGATGTGGCCGATCGACAGCATATGCACGCCGCGAACCAGTTCCTCGTGCAGGATCGACAACCGGCCCTCGTCGATGCCCTGCTCATAAGTCTCCCGCGCTACAGTCCGCGGCTCAGCACGGGCAAGTAGTGTGCGTCCCCCGATGTCCGCGGAGAGGTGGCACAGCGTGGCGTGGATCGGCACGGGGAAGGTGATGGTCGTCTCGATCGAGGTGTCCGCGCTGTTGCGGAAGCGCTGCTCACGGTTCACGAGAGCCAGCCCGCCGCGGATCGTGACCCGCATGCGCTCCCCAATCAACGGCGTGCCGGAGTGAGCCGGGCAAATTCCGCTCAGGTGCTGGGCGACGACTTGCGAGGTTTCATAGGGGCTAAGCATCCGCGCCATCCTCCGGAGCGATCAGGTCGAGGGCCTGTTTGAGCGAGTGAAGTATCTCGTCCGGCTTAGGTGGCCGGACGATTTTCTGCGGATCGATAATCAGCGTGATCCCAGGGGCAACCTGCACTGGCACGCTGTCACCAGCCGTTCCCGCCACAATCTCCTTCACTCGCGAGGCGGACAGACCAAGCGCACGCAATGACAGGTAGCGCCTGATGCCGCTGAGGTGATCTTCGCCATAGTCTGCATTTGCCCGACCGCCGCGTGGCGGTGGAATGACGCCCTCTGCGACCAGAAACCGGACAAAGCGCGCAGTGACGCGTTCGTCCGCTGCGCTGGCGATCAGGTCCTTCATGATCACTTGGAAACGCCTTTTGACAGTACGTGTGTCAATATCTAGGGGCGGCGATGCTGGGCGTCAATCTGTTTTGACATTAAAATTGTCACAACGGTGGGGTGCTATCTGTCGCCAGCCGACATACCGACTTGTCTGAGGCAGCGGCAGAGCAAATCACAACGTCGCAGTCGCCAGCATGCGCCTGCCGGGTCATCCGTGCCCTCAAGAGCGCAGCCGTTGGGTTGGTCGCCGCTATGCCGCTGAACCAACAGCTGACTTCGCCGAGGCTGGAAGACTCGAAAGAGCTGGCGATTTCGGATCTGTACTGAGAGACTGAGCTGGCGGGGGGAGGCGTCGCTGGCTAACCAACTAGATGCCGCGAAGCCAACGGGGGGAAGTTCGTGGGCGGTTTCCTTGAGTTTCAGCCGACGCGCCAAAATTACTGGCGTGCCATCATCCTGTTCGGTCGCAATGTAGCCTCGTATAAATTTGCGCTCGCGCAGAGTCTCTTGGAATTGCGTGACCGGGGCAGCGACTTGGTGCGGATTGATGACCTGGCCGAGCCATTCGCGCGCCATCTTTGCGGGCATCTGGCGCTCGCTCCCAAACAGTCCACCTCACCCAGCAGTCGTTTCCTGAAGGCCTGCAGCGATTTCAATCAGGGGGCGCTATCGAAAAACGATCTCGTTCTCGTCACTGCACAGCTCGGCTTCAACCACGTCCTTGACGCGTTTCACGTGGTGAACCAGCATCCCGTCGATCTGCGTTTCTTTATCGACGAGAGGAAGGAGAATGGGGGAATTCGGCTGACAGACGACATGCTTCATCTTCAGTCGGATGGGGATGTCAAAGACTTGGAGCGCGAGGTTGAGGGGCGTTGGCGGCTGGTCGAAACGGCCTGGGATCTCGGAGTATCCCGCCACCTAGTCATGATCGACCATGATTCTGCACTCCAGATGTTCACAACCTGGCGGGCCAATCGCAGGGTTCCGGTGACATCGTCACGAAGCGCGCTCAATGGTTACCAGAAAGGGAGATGCTTTTACTGTTTCGATCCGATCTCAACTGATCCTGCGGATGACCGCTGCGCAGACGTCGACCACTTTCTTCCCCATGCGGTTGGAAGCTTGCTCGAGGGGGGCTGCGTCAATGGTGTGTGGAATCTCGTCTTGAGTTGCCGCGAATGCAATCGGGGGCCGGAAGGGAAGTTCGCACTTGCCCCGTCCCTGATACTACTTGAACGACTGCACACCCGAAATGAATTCCTGATAACGAGCCACCATCCGCTTCGTGAGACGCTGATCGCGCAGACCGGGGCTACCGCGCAGGAGCGGAGGGCATTTCTGCAAGCGCGTCACGGCGAAGCTATAGCTGTTCTCATACACACATGGGAGCCCCGGATAAGTGCGGAGCGGGCATTTTGAGATCCTCTTCCTACTATGATGACAATGCGGATGCGTTCATTGCGCAGACAGTCCATGCGGACATGTCTCCAATTTATGCCCGCTTTCTTGCGCATATTCCCCCTGGTGGTGCCATCATAGACGCTGGATCAGGCTCTGGACGTGATGCTGCCTGGTTCCGGGCGGCAGGCTATGATGTCGAAGCCTTTGACGCTTCGCCCGCGATGGTTCAGGCGACGCGCCGACATGCCCAGGTTCCCACTACGCATATGACGTTTGAGAATCTCGAGTTCGCGCGGACTTATGATGGGATCTGGGCGTGCGCCTCATTGCTGCACGTCAGGAAATCGGAACTGGGCGACGTCCTCCGCAGGCTGTTGCAAGCGCTGAAGCCCGATGGCTGCCTGTACTGTTCGTTCAAACAAGGGAGTGGCGAGCGAAGGGTTGAGGGCCGGTATTTCAACGACATGAATGAGGAGCATCTGCGCGCGGTCGTGGAGCAGGCGTCCGGGCAAGTGCTTGATCTATGGACTACCGGCGACGTGCGGGCTGACAGAAGCCGGGAGCGCTGGCTGAATTCCTTGCTCCAGCGGCGTCCAATGAAGTGATCCGCGTGTCGTGACTGGTGTCGGACTGTGCGCCCCTGTCCGTCCTGCCACATGTCCCAAAGGCGCGCGGACCACTAGAGGGTACTGCAGCCAGCAGTCCTTCAAACGTGCTTGTTCGCAGCGCCGGGATCCTCAAACTACGCCGAATGGCGCATCCCGCGGAAAGGCCGGGACGGTTCACACAGCTTGACTTCCTCGGCGCAGCATCCGGGGCGTGCTCCGCGTCGCCACCTCGCCCCGGTTGTGCATGTACAGGGTCGCCGCTGTTGCTGCTCTAAGCGCGCGCGAGAGGAGGCTATGCAGCAGGTGACGTTTAATGCTCGGTCTGTAAGCGTCCTAGCGGCGTTGAACTGGCGTCAGCGCGGTCCCCTGAATGCTCTGGATTAAATCGGCCAGCGGGTTCGTTGGCTGGACGCCGTGATCCAGCCCAACGCGCTCACCATACTTCTTTGGCTTGAGCTTGGCCGCGATCCATTTTCGGGTATCGATCCGCAGCCGGGAACGTTGAACATGCTCCCCGTTGAGTTTGTAGCCGGCTGCGACGCCATCCTTGTCGTGGACCTCCATCCAGTCGTTGGTGGCGTCGTCGGCGATGTCGAGGATCTCCTCCACGAGCACATCAGCAGCCTCGGCTTTAGCCCTCGCGTACTGCTGCGAGAAATCGGGCCGTTCCCGGAGCCACTTGAAGACAGTGCTCATGGAGGGCATCGCCTCGTCGCGACACACGGTGCGCATGGACTTTCCACACGCGATCTCGGCGCAGATATCGTCGGCGATCCCTTGAGTGAAGCTGGATGGGCGGCCTTTCGTCGGCGCATGACCAGAAGCTGGCATTGTTCTCTCGGCCTCCTCGGTGGCTGGGTTTAGGGCGAAGCGGAACTCTTTTTACGATATGTTATACCATACCACACTTCAGGGTGCGGATAGCCGAGCGCCGCGGACTGGTGCATCACCGGCGGCTGTTCACCTCAAAAAACCTCGCCTCGTGAGCCTGCTCCTGTCGATACGTCTGGGAAGCGATCAGCACTTCGTCGACATCCCCTTATGCTCCCACCACCACCACCCCCCTTATATAAAAGGGGGGTGGTGGTGCGCGGAGCATCCGCGCGTGGTTACCCATCTGGGGGATCGTCATCAAGCGTGGTGTCCCCATCGCAGATGGGTTCGATATACGGGCGCTCCTTGCGGCCCGGGTGCCTGTGACGAACAATGCGCAGTTCTCTCGCGCGGACCAAGGAATCGAGCAAAAGTTTGAGCTTTTTCTTATCTTTAACTGCATCCCACCCGAGTGCTTGGGCGACAGGGGTGCCTGCCCAGTCGCTGGCTTGCGAATCCGCCCCCCATGGCCCTCCAGCCAAGGCGCTCTTCACCTTCTCCGCCGTTCCAGGGTCGATGGCTTCATCATTTGCCGGCCATTCCCAGCGAGTGACGACACCGACGCTGTCGCCGCCGAACGGGAGGACGCCGTTCCCAAGATCGACGGACTCCATCTTGAACCATTTGGAACGGGACGCCGCTGCCGACATGTTGGCCTTGCCCATGGTTTCACGGAAGTAGCCATCGGGCGCGTCAAGGCCAGCCTTACCAGCTTCCGAGGTAGTCATGGGATTGAGCGCGCGCGCAACGCGCACAGCAGAGAGCAACGAGGAAGCGCCACGAGCAGCGTCCACCGTGACCTCCTCATCGTACTGGCTAAGCTTGCGGGAGTGATGAACCAGGCCGATGGCCGCATCCGTCTTGTCCGCGATGTACGCGAACTGGCGGACGACAGCGTCAATTGCACCATTGTCGTTTTCATTGACGTGATGGGTTGAGACGAAGGGGTCAACAATAAGGACATCGATCCTGTTGGCCCGGATCGTCTGGATGACCGCATCAACGATTGGGGCATGAATCTGCAGCCCGCCCTTAAGCTGCTTAGCAACGATAATCTGGTCCTCCCTGCCGGAGTTCACAAACAGCTCGCCCTGGCAGTCATCTCTGCGGATGCCATAGTGGCTGAAGGTCCCTGCGATGCGGCGGTTCAACTCATCCAGCGGATCCTCGCCATTCCACAGCCAGACGTTCAGGGGGCGACTGATGTGCTCGCCGAGCAGCGGTCGTCCGCTCACCATGGCCACCGCCTCGGCGATGGTCAGGCTCGACTTGCCGACACCGCCAGGAGCAATGGTGGCTGAAGCATAACGGCGGATGTAGAACTTGCCGTACAGCCATTCACGGCGAGGCATCTCCGACGGATCCGGCCAGTCGTACGGTCGGGCCTCGATGATGGGTGGAGGATGGCGTTCGCTGCCGGAAGTCGAGCCGCCCATGTCTTGGGGTTCGTCGCCGTCTGGAGAAGAAGGATCGAACTCTTCCTTCGCGTGCTCCGAATTGCCGTCACACCAGCCCAGGTCACCGGGGTCGAGACCAATTTGGTTGCACAGCCAGAGTGCCGCCTGCACTGAATTCAGCGCGCCCCCCCACTCCATAACCAGATCGATGGGTGTACGCCTTCCTTGCCTTGGGTCGCCCAAGTCGTGAACGCCGAAGTCCTTGATGCCGCCGTGCTTGCCAGGGAGGGCCGACAGGTCTTCCTCGAGGTTGCGACCAAGCCCCCTTGACGATACGCGATAACCGCCTGTGCCCGGCTGCGGCCTAGCCGTAGGAAACAGGGCGGGGAACCATGCGTCGAGATTTTCGAGCGCCTGGTCATTGACGTTGCGGAAATAGCGCGTCTCGCTGCCGCTATCCTTGCGCGCCCGCTCGCTGATGCTCGGCTTCTCCTTCTTTGGCCCGTCCATGTGGGCGAAAATATCCACCACCGGGGGCGCGGTCTTGATCGGCGGGACGTCGGTGACGGGCTTCTCAGCCTCGATCTTCGCCATGACCTCGGCGACGCGGGCGCGCAGGGCTTCCAGCGTCTTCGGGGCCGGGTTGATCACGGTCGGCGCGCCCGGCAGGTGATCTGCGGTGATCGTCAGATACCGCTGCTTGCCGTAAATCTCGACGCCAGCCGGGTCGCTCTTGATCGCAGCCTCGACCTTGCCACGTGCGATCAGGCGCAGGCCAGCCCCGGACGGGCTGACCTCCGCATACGTCTCGCCGAAGTTG
>Ga0180219_1002656_pt1 | contig 10539 bp, 10 predicted proteins | sample eDN3rd30CBELigMG_FD_151338 | JGI IMG/M metagenome (GOLD analysis project Ga0180219, IMG submission 151338) | Enriched Miracle-Growth compost microbial communities from Emeryville, California, USA - eDNA 3rd pass 30_C BE-Lig MG (version 2)... ... | reverse complement strand
CGGGCAGCTTCTTTGCGGCTTCGACAGCTTCATCGACCGAAAAAGCAGCATAGCCCGCGGCGACCGGCGCACCATATTTCGCCAGCAGTTCCTTAGCCTGATATTCGTGGATGTTCATGGGTCCGACCCGTCCTTTTCGCAGCAAACCTGTTAGGGAGGGCTAAAGCATAGGCGATGGCGCCATGCCAGATGAATTTGCAAAATGACTTTGCAAAATTGCAAAGTGCCGCGCCCTTAAAAGGAGCAGGAAATCGCCGCCTTGCTGGTAACGAGGAAAATTTCCGGGTCTTCCAGTGCGCGGATCTTGTGGAGAAAATGATCGAGCGTGACTTCTCCCATGTCCGTTTTGCGAAGTGAGGCAAGGGATTGAAGCTTGCGAAGTTGAGACAGGCTCAATCTGTCCACCATCTTGCCGGCCATGCATGTCGCCATGCGAGGGGATAGTCCCGCCTCCATCAGGCGGTTCCGCAAACGCGACTCGGGCGAAACGGTCGCGCAGGATGAAAGCAGCGCGGCCATAAGCAGGGGCACGAAGGCGCAGCGCGGGATCGGACTCGTCATGGCCCGATTGATGGCGACATGATGCTGAACCAGGCCTAAACAGCTTGCAGGAGCAGCACTCTTGAAAGACCGATTGCGCGGCGCTGACGGCTTTACCTAGTGCGTGAGGGAAGTTGTCCGGAAATTTCCCTGGCGATAGGCATCCACACGCTCGCCATAGCCCCGCGCGAGATCTTCATAGGCCGTCCTGCCGGCCGCCGATTGACTCTTTGCGGCGCGTATCAAGGACATCTGCTGACGATGCAGCAGGTAGTTGACATCCACTTCCCTATCCATCGGCCTCTCCTTGACGTTCCTTATATGTGGGTCAGGTGGCTCATCTCGGTCGCCTGAGGCGCCGGTGCGGGATTTTACCCTTTCCCGCCCATTCCGGCGAATCAGCCTGTCCCACGGGTAGCGCGGCCTGACGCACTCTCATGCCGGACTAGCGCATGATGAAGCGCCTCGCCTGCGATGGCAAGGATTGCGGCAATGGCGACAATTTCATGGAGTCGATGACGCAACCTCTTGGAAAACGGGCATCATCATGGCATCACCCGCTTCCATAAAGACAGGGGGTCGATATTTTGGGGGAAATGCTGGTCGCCTTTTTGGCGATCGCTCATCGCGAGATTCTTCTCTTCGCGGTGGCGGGGCTTTTTATCGGCGGGATCGACGACCTGCTGATAGATGTCCTGTTCCTGTGCCGCCGTGTTTGGCGCAGGCTTACCATCTACTCGCGCCATCCGCGTATGACGACGGCCACGATGCCGCACTCTCCAAACCCCGGACGAATCGCCGTTTTGGTGCCCGCATGGGACGAGGCTGACGTGATCGGCCCGATGATCAGAAACGCGCTGCACCGTTGGCAGGATGCGGACTACAGGATTTTCGTCGGAGTCTATCCGAACGACCGTGCGACGATCGAGGCGGCGGGCAGGATCGCGGCCCATGAACCGCGAGTGATCCTGGCGATCAATTCTCATCCCGGTCCCACCACGAAAGCCGATTGCCTCAACCTGCTGTGGCGCGCGATGGAAGCCGAAGAACGCAAAAGCGGTTTCGCGTTCAAGGCGGTCCTGCTTCACGATGCCGAGGATGTCGTGCATGGCGATGAGATCCGTCTGTTCGACTTCATGATCGATCGTTTCGATCTGGTCCAACTGCCGGTGCTGCCCCTGCCCGGCAAGGGCGGATGGCTAGGCCGCGCCGTCACCAATCATTATTGCGACGAATTTGCGGAGAGCCATTCCAAATTCATGACCATAAGGGAAGCATTGGGTGCCGCCATTCCGTCTGCCGGGGTCGCTTGCGCCTTCGAAAGGCGGATGCTGGGTCGGCTGGCCCACGACAGGCACGATGGCCCCTTCGATCCTGCGTCCCTGACCGAAGATTATGAAGCCGGTCTCCGCATCGGCGAAATGGGCGGTCGAGGCATATTCGTGCGTATGCGCGATGGGAAAGGCGACCTGGTCGCCACTCGCGAATATTTCCCAGACACGCTGGATGCCGCCATCAGGCAGAAGGCGCGCTGGATCATCGGCATATCCCTTGCGGGATGGGATCGACTGGGGTGGCATGGCGGCGTATCCGAATGGTGGATGCGTATCCGCGATCGGCGGGCCGCGTTTGCCGCGCTCGTACTATTCGCGGCATACCTGTCCTTTTTGCTGTGGGGCATGTTGCTGCTCATCGAATTTTTTTCTGCCTATACACCGCCGCCCTATCCTGAAGCGATCCGGACGTTATTGCTTTTGAACGCGGGCATCATGATCTGGCGCGCGTTGCTGCGCGCATTATTTGCGGGGCATAGCTATGGCTGGCACCATGGGATCGCCTCAATCCCGCGCATATTCGTCGCCAATCTGATTGCCATCATGGCGGCCCGCCGCGCCATTTTCCTTTATGTCGGCTCGCTGCTTGGCAGACCGCTGGCATGGGACAAGACCGAGCACCGTTTCCCCGAATTGCGGGCGCAGGAATGACTGTCGCAACCAGCGGGCGTCCCCTTCGCTTTTTCGCGTTGTTGATCCTGGGATGGGTTGCATTTCGCGCTGCCGTCATATGGATGGATGGACCAAACTCCCTGGCGCGCCCCCTGATGCGCCTTGCTCCCATGCCCGTTCGGTCATTCGCGATGGAGACTCCCACGGTCTCCACGCCAGGACCAGGAGCCAGGAAGGGAAAAGAACATGACGCCTTTCGCCCTGAAAGGCAGGCCCGGCATCATCACCCGCATCAGATCAGCAGAGACATCCCCCTCCATCTTGCCGGGTTCAGCCCCCCTTCCGATGAGGCCGCGCCATCCGGGAACTATGGCTCGCCCGTCCTGGCGATCCCCGCGCCGGAACCTCATCCCTCCCCCTACCGCCCTTCCACCGACCGTTGGCGGGCGAGCGCATGGTTGTTCTGGAGAGATGGCGGCGATGTCCCGCATGCGCTTTCTCCTGGTCGGTTGGGCGCTTCCCAGGCGGGGATACGGATCGACTTCCTTCTCGCGCCATCCATGGAAAGACGAGCCACTGCATATGGACGGATAAGCGGCGCGCTCGACCGCCCGATTGCAACGGAGGCGGCGCTGGGCATTTCCTTGCAGCCTGTGCCCGGCATTCCGGTGAGCATTGGGATAGAGCGTCGCATAGCGTTGGGCGAAGGAGGAAGAAACGCCAATGCCGCCCTGATCGTGGGTGGCTTTGGCCCGACCGTCCTGTTCGATGGCGTCGAGGCCGAAGGTTACACCCAAATGGGCATGGTAGGATTACGTGGCCGCGACCTATTCGCCGACGGTAAGCTGTCGCTCCTTTCAAGAATCGGCAAATCCTCTTTCCGCATCGGCGGCAGCCTGTCGGGCGGAGCGCAGCCCGATCTGGAGCGTTTGGACATAGGCCCCGAATTGCAATGGCGTCTTCCTCTCCCCGATGCCAATGCCCGCATTGTCATCGAATGGCGTGAACGCATCGCGGGGCGGGCGCGCCCTCCATCCGGGCTGGCCATGACGCTTGCCACCGATTTTTAACCGATCGGGCATTGCACGACTTTATATCCGGATGCTTTGGCACTAACCCAGAGAGACATGGATCTTTACCTGCCCATCGCCAATCTGTCGGTGAACGCCCTCGTCATCATCGGGCTGGGCGGGGTCGTCGGCCTGCTGTCCGGGATGTTCGGCGTAGGCGGGGGGTTTCTGACGACGCCGTTGCTCATCTTCTATGGCATTCCTCCCACGGTCGCGGCCGCGTCGGCCGCATCGCAGGTGACAGGCGCCAGCGTTTCGGGCGTTGTCACGCATATGGAGCGCGGCACCGTCGATTTTCGCATGGGCGGCGTATTGATTGCCGGCGGCGTGATCGGCGCGGGGATCGGCGTCCTGTTGTTCAGGTTGCTCCAGTCCCTCGGGCAAATCGATACGGTTATCGCCATTCTTTACGTGCTGATGCTGGGCGGCATCGGGACGCTGATGGCCAAGGAATCGATCCAAGCCCTGATTGCGTTCAAGTCCGGCAAGCGCGTCCCGGCGCGCAAACGCCGTCATCACCCCCTCGTCGCGGCATTGCCGATGCGCTGGCGCTTCTATCGCTCGGGGCTTTATATTTCCCCGCTCGCGCCGCTGCTTCTGGGCATGGCGACGGGCATTCTTACCATGCTGCTGGGCGTGGGCGGCGGGTTCATCCTCGTGCCCGCAATGCTGTATCTGCTGGGCATGAACACACAGTCGGTGGTGGGCACTTCCCTTTTCCAAATCCTCTTCGTCACCATGGCGACCACGATGATGCATGCCATGACGACAAAGGCGGTGGATCTGGTTCTCGCCCTGCTGCTCCTTATCGGCAGTGTGACGGGCGCGCAGGTGGGAACGCGCCTTTCGATGACAATCCGCCCGGAATATCTTCGCATCCTGCTGGCTGCAATCGTTCTGCTCGTCGCGGCGCGCATGGCGTTGGGCCTGGGGTGGCGGCCAGACGAAATCTATACGATCGAGGTCCGATGAAGCGCGCCTTCATCCCTTCCCTGCTCGCTCCCGCTCTCATCCTGTTGCTGGGCGCCGCCGATGAGCCTGAGTTGGTGCCCGACGTGTCGCAACGCACCGTCGAAATCCAATATAGCTTCACCGGCGCGAATCTGCTGCTGTTCGGCGCGATCGTCTATCCCGACGGGCGACGACCCAAAAAGCCGGCCGACATCGTCGTGATCCTCAAAGGCCCTGACCAATCCATCATGATGCGCGAGAAGGAGAAGGTCGCGGGCATCTGGGTCAATGCAGACCGCGCGCGCTTCCGCTCCGCGCCCAGCTTCTATGCTATGGCATCGTCCCGGCCGATCAGGCAAATCGTCGATGACAGGACCGCCGCCATTTACGAATTGGGCGTCGACAAGTTGCAGTTGTCGCCATCATCGCTAAACGACAGCGCCGCACTTTCACGGTTTCAGGCGGGCCTGGTGGATCTGCGCCGACGTGTAGGTCTTTATGTCGAGAAGCCCGGCACCATCGAAATCACCGACGGCGTGCTGTATCGGGCGCGTCTGCCATTGTCGGCAAGGGTCACGGTGGGAGACTATACGGCGGAAACTTTCCTGGTGCAGGACGGCCGCGTCGTGGCGGCGGCGGTAAGGGACATTACTGTCCGCAAATCGGGCTTTGAGCAGTTCATGGCCATGGCGGCGGAACACTGGTCTTTCTTCTATGGGTTGACCGCGATCCTGCTCGCCGTTGGTATGGGGTGGACCGCCGGAGCCATTGCGCGGCGGCTGTGAGGGACGGGGTGTCGGGACAGGCGCTTTTCTGCAAAAGGCTGGGCATTATCGGAGCGGGACGCGCCGGTCAGGCCTTCGCCTTGGGGCTGGCGCCCTTTTCCCAAGGAACGCCACTGCTCTACAATCGGTCGGAGGCCCGACGGCGGGAGGTGCTCGACCGTTTACCCGATATCGCGCCTGCGGAGCATCTGAAAGAGGTCGCGGAAAAATGCGACACCATCGTTCTGGCTGTTTCCGATGATGCGATAGCGGTCGTGGTGGAAAGCCTGTCGCGCGAAACCATGAAGCATCGCCCATTCCTCTTTCACCTGAGCGGGAGAAGTGGGGCCGCCGCGCTGGAAATGTTGCGCGAAGCGGGCGCGCTGACTGCCGCCATCCACCCGGTGATGACCTTCACCGGCGATCCGGCCCATGAAGTGAAGCGCATGGTGGGCGCACCCTTTGGCGTGACGGGGAGTTCCGCCGAGACTACCGAACGCGCCATGGCGGTGGTGGGATGGCTGCGGGGCAAGGGATTCATTATCGCGGAAGAAAAACGGTCGCTTTATCATGGTGCGCTGAGCCATGCGGCAAATCATCTGGTGACGCTGATGGCCGGAGCGACCCGTGCCCTGGAAGAAGCCGGGGTGGACAATCCGGGCGAAGTGCTGGGACCGCTGGTCCGCGCCGCCATGGAGAATAGTCTGACCAGCGGGTTCGCAGCCTTGTCCGGGCCTTTGCTCCGCGGGGACCGGGGAACCATCGGCGATCATCTGGCCGCCTTTGACCGATATTGCCCGGATGTGTTGCCGGACTATCAGGCCATGGCGCTGGCAACGCTGCGGGAGATGGAGCGGCATGGCATGGGACAGGCCGATGCCATGCCGGATCTCCGGCAATTGCTGGAAAGCTGACGGAGCTTATTTACCGTCCAGCATTTCAATCATGATGGAGAAGTCGCGGGTCGCCTTCCCCTGGTTTGCGAGCATCTGATAGAGCGCTTCGGCGGCATTGCCCATGGGAACGCTGGCGTTGACGGAGGCGGCCGCTTCGATCGCCAGCTTCAGGTCCTTGAGCATCAGGCCGACCGCGAAACCGCCCTGATAATCATTGTCCGACGGGCTTTGCGGGCCAACGCCGGGAACGGGGCAATAGCTGGTCATGGACCAGCTCTGGCCGGACGAGACGCTGGAGATGTCGTAAAAGGTCTGCGGATCGAGGCCCAGCTTCTGCGCCATGGCGAAGCTTTCGCAGGTCGCAACCATCGTCGCGCCGAGCAGCATGTTGTTGCAGATCTTCGCCCCCTGCCCATTGCCCGCACCACCTGCATGGATGACGGCCTTGCCCATGGCGGAGAGAATCGGCTTTGCCTTGGCGAAGGCCGCATCGGCGCCGCCGACCATGAAGGTGAGCGTGCCGCCATTGGCGGCCGCGATGCCGCCGGAGACGGGAGCATCGACCATTTCGAAGCCTTTTGCCGTCGCGGCTTCGATGACGCGGCGAGCGGTGGCAACGTCGATAGTGGAGCAGTCGAGGAATAACGCTCCCGCCTTGGCCGCGCCGAAGATTTCGCCATTATAGACGCTTTCGACATGCTTGCCCGCAGGAAGCATGGTGACGACGGCATCCGCACCGGTGACGGCTTCGGCCGCATTGGCGGCGCGGACGGCGCCAGCCGCTTCGGCGCGGGCCAGTGCGTCTTCGGACAAGTCGAAGGCGCGGACGGCATAGCCGTTCTTCAGCAGATTGGCGGCCATGCCGCCGCCCATGTTGCCGAGGCCGATGAAGGCGATGGTGAGGCTCATGTCAGGCTCCTTCCAACTCTTGACGTCTATATCTCGCGGAATGCGAATTCATCCATGGCATTGACCCTGTCGGAAACGGGCAGATGGTGCTGGGAGTCCGGGCCGCCATTTCCGCAGGACAGCTTTCCTTTACCCCTGAAGTTCGGGCAAGGGCGTCCATTGCTTTTCCGACGGCAAGGGCGCGAAGATCGCCTCGATTATCGCATCCGTTACGCCTTCGGGCGTCGCCGGATTCCATTTGGGCGCATTGTCCTTGTCGAAGATCACCGCGCGCACCCCTTCGACCAGATCGGGACGGCGGATCACATGACAGGCAATGCCATATTCCATCCGCATATTGTCGGCAAAGTCGGTCTTGGCCGCGCCTTCGGCCAGCTGGCGCAACGCCACCTTGATCGTTTGCGGGGATTTGCTGTCCAGAACGGTCCGCTGCTTCGCCGCCCATTCGCCGCCATCCGCTTCCAGCGCGGCAAGGATTTCCTCCAGCCGGCCAGATGCGAACAGCCGGTCAATGTCGGGACGCATCGCCTCCAGCTTGGAAGGCGGCGGCGTTTCGGCATTATCGTCCAATATGGCAAGGAGCTGCTGCGGATCGCCAAGGATGGCATCCTTGACCGTATCCAGCTTGTCCGAGGTCATATAATGGGTGGCAAGTCCAACGGCGCGGCAATCGGCCCCGTCGATCCGCGCGCCGGTGGCCGCGAGCCATGCGCCTGTCCTGCCCGGCAAACGCGGCAGGAACCAGCCACCACCCACATCGGGAAAGAGGCCGATGCCCGTTTCCGGCATGGCGAAAATAGTCCGTTCCGTCACGACGCGATGCCGTGCGGGGAGAGAAAGGCCGACGCCGCCGCCCATGACGATCCCGTCAATGAAGGCAACGATCGGCTTTTCATAGACGAACAACAGATGGTTCATCCGATATTCGACGAAGAAGAAATGCTCGGCCTCAACGCAATCGCCCTTCGCGCTGTTGGCGATGAGGGCAATGTCGCCGCCCGCGCAAAAGCCGCGCCCTTCGGCATGATCGATCATCACCGCGACGACCGTGTCATCCTTGCTCCAGGCCAGCAAGGCATCGTTGATGGCTCCGCACATTTCCGGCGTCAGGGCGTGGAGCGCCTTGGGCCGGTTGAGCCGGATGCGGCCGACGCCATTTTCGATGAAGGTCAGAACTTGGTCAGTCATCTTCTCTCCTTGGCGCGGCACATGCCGGAGCGGAGTTGTAATGGGGTTGGCTGCGCGTTTTCTTCGTTCCAGCTTCGAACCGGACAGCGAACCGCCCAGCCCCTGAGCGCCCTTCCCCAAAAGTTAGCGATTACTGCCGCAACATATCGCGGGCAACGATCATCCGCATGACCTGATTGGTGCCTTCCAGGATCGAATGCACGCGCAGATCGCGCCAGAAACGCTCGATCGGATAGTCCATCAGATAGCCGTAGCCGCCATGCAGCTGCAGCGCGCGATCAACCACGGACGAACCTGTATCGGTGGCAAGACGCTTGGCCATGGCGGCAAAACGGGTCTTGTCAGGCGCATTCTCCGTTACCTTGACCGCTGCGGCATACAGCAGGGTGCGGGCAGCCTGAAGCTCCGTTTCCATGTCCGCCAGCGTGAACTGGGTATTCTGGAAATCGGCGATGGACTGGCCAAATTGTTTGCGGTCTTTTGTGTAGCTAACCGCTTCGTCGATGCAGCGTTGTGCGCCCCCGAGCGAACAGGCGCCGATATTGAGGCGCCCCCCGTCAAGACCCATCATGGCGATGCGGAAGCCTTCCCCTTCGCCCCCGACCAGATTTTCGACCGGCACGCGAACCGCGTCAAAATTGACCTGCGCGGTAGGTTGAGAATGCCAGCCCAGCTTGCGTTCCTGCGCGCCGAAGCTGACGCCTTCCATATCCTTTTCGATGACGAGGCAGCTGATGCCCTTGGCGCCGTCATCGCCGGTGCGGACCATGGTGACATAAAGTTCGTTCTCTCCACCGCCGGAGATGAACTGCTTGGAGCCGGTGACGACATAATGGTCGCCATCGCGAACCGCCCGGGCCTTGAGGGCCGCAGCGTCCGAACCGGACCCTGCCTCGGTCAGGCAGTAACTGCCCATCCGTTCCATCGGCACCATGGAAGGCAGATATTTATCCTTGACCGCCTGACTACCGAAGCGGTCAATCATCCAGGCGGCCATATTATGAATGGACATGAAGGCGCTGGTCGACGGACAACCATAGGCCATCGCCTCCATGATGATGGCCGATTCAAGACGGCCAAGGCCGATGCCCCCCGACGCTTCGGAAACATAGATGCCGCCAAAGCCCAGTTCCGCCGCCGCCCGGATCGTGTCGCGGGGGAAAATATGCTTTTCGTCCCACTCCGCCGCATGGGGCGTAATCGCGTCGGCGGTGAACCGGCGCGCGAGATCCTGGATCTCGCGCTGGTCGTCGGTGAGATCGAACTGAGTCACGATACCCCTGCCCTCAACCCATGGTCGGGATGACGAAGGCGCTATCGCCGCTTTCGCCGCCGTCGGGCCAGCGCTGAGTGACGGTCTTCACCTTGGTCCAGAACTTGACGCCTTCCATGCCATGCTGGTTAGTATCGCCAAAGGCAGACCGCTTCCAGCCACCGAAGGTGTGATAGGCGACCGGCACCGGGATCGGCACGTTGATGCCGACCATGCCGACTTCGACCCGTGCGGCAAATTCGCGTGCGGCATGGCCGTTACGGGTGAAGAGAGCGACGCCGTTGCCATATTGGTGCTTGCTGGGAAGCGCGAGCGCCTCTTCGAAATTGTCGGCGCGGACCATCTGGAGCACGGGGCCGAAAATTTCTTCCTTATATGCCTGCATGTCGGGCGTCACATGGTCGAACAGCGTCGGGCCGACGAAGAAGCCCTTCTCATGCCCCTGCAGCGTGAAGCCGCGGCCGTCGACGACCAGTTCCGCGCCTTCATCGACGCCAGTCTGAATCCACTGCTCGATCTTCGCCTTATGCTGGGCTGAAACGACGGGGCCGTAATGCGCTTCCGCATCGGTGGAGACGCCGACGCGCAGCGCCGCGATCGCAGGAATCAGTTTCTCGCGCAGGGCAATAGCGGTCTTTTCGCCCACCGGCACGACGACCGGCAACGCCATGCAGCGTTCACCCGCCGAACCGAAAGCCGCGCCGCACAGATCGTTGACCACCTGGTCAAGATCGGCATCCGGCATGACGACGCCATGATTCTTCGCGCCGCCCATCGCCTGAACGCGCTTGCCCGCCGCAACGCCGCGATTGTAAACATAATGGGCGATGTCGGACGAACCGACGAAGCTGACCGCACCGATGCCGGGATGATCGAGGATCGCGTCGACCATTTCCTTGTCGCCATGGACGACCTGGAAAATGCCTTCAGGCAGGCCCGCTTCAAGGAAGAGTTCACCCAGACGCACCGGAACGGACGGATCACGCTCCGAGGGCTTGAGGA
>Ga0180219_1002655_pt1 | contig 10540 bp, 8 predicted proteins | sample eDN3rd30CBELigMG_FD_151338 | JGI IMG/M metagenome (GOLD analysis project Ga0180219, IMG submission 151338) | Enriched Miracle-Growth compost microbial communities from Emeryville, California, USA - eDNA 3rd pass 30_C BE-Lig MG (version 2)... ... | reverse complement strand
ATCACGATCACCGACGAGGTCCCGCCGGGGCTCGAGGTCACGAGCACCGTCGGACCCGTCGCCGGGACCGGCTGGACGATCGACTCGATCACGCTCGTCGACCCGCTCGACGCGGCCGCCGGAGCGACCGTCGTCGCGAGCTACGCGCCCGTCCTCGGCGTCGACCCGACGGCGAACGAGGCCGACCCGCTCGTCATCTCGACGATCGTGCGCGAGAGCGCGCGGGGCACGACGCCGAACCACGTCGAGGTCACGGGCAACGAGCCCGACCCCGACCCCGGCAACAACGAGTTCGATGACCCGCTCGACGTGCTGCCCAGGGTCACCCTGGTCGTCACGAAGACCGCGACGAGCGCGTTCCAGGTCGGCAAGAAGGGCACCTACCTCATCGAGGTCGAGAACCTGGGACCGCATGACGACCCGGGTCCGCTGACGGTCGAGGACGTCCTGCCCGCGGGTCTGACGTTCGCGTCCTCCACGCCGGCCTCGGTCGTCACGGGTGGCAGCGGGACGCCGCAGACGGTGACCTGGACCATTCCGGGTCTCGACGTCGGCGACACCGTCCAGCTGACCCTCGTCGTGGACATCCACGAGGCCGCCTACCCATCGGTGACGAACGTCGCGACCGTCACCACCCCGAGCGAGCTCACGCCGACCTCGGACACGGACGACGACGAGACGGTCAGCGTCGCGGAGGCGGACCTCGCCTGGACGGGAAGCCGGGACCAGGTGCTGCTCCTCGGACTGGGAGTCGTACTCGTGCTCCTCGGCACCGCGGGCGTCGCCGCGACGCTGCGCAACCGCAGGACCCGGTCGGCTCAGTAGTCGCCCGGTCGGCGCGCGGCCTCCCCGGTAGACTTGGGGAGGCCGCACGCCGACGGGCGACGGCGGATGCGGAGGACCCCGGTGCCAGCAGTCGTGATCGTCGGCGCCCAGTGGGGCGATGAGGGCAAGGGCAAGGCGACCGACCTCATCTCGAGCCGCATCGACTACGTCGTCAAGTTCAACGGCGGCAACAACGCCGGGCACACGGTCGTCGTCGGCGACGAGAAGTACGCGCTCCACCTGCTGCCCTCCGGCATCCTCACCCCGGGCGTCATCCCGGTCATCGGCAACGGCGTCGTCATCGACCTCGGCGTGCTCTTCAGCGAGCTCACCGCGCTCTCCTCGCGCGGCGTCGACGTGAGCCGCCTGCTCGTCAGCGCGAACGCGCACGTCATCACGAAGTACCACGTGACGATGGACAAGGTCACGGAGCGCTTCCTCGGCAAGCGCCAGATCGGTACGACGGGCCGCGGCATCGGCCCGACCTACGCCGACAAGATCAACCGCGTCGGCATCCGGATCCAGGACCTCTTCGACGAGTCCATCCTGCGGCAGAAGGTCGAGGCGGCCCTCGACGTCAAGAACCACCTGCTCGTCAAGATCTACAACCGCCGCGCGATCACGGTCGACGAGATCGTCGAGGAGCTGCTCTCCTACACGGACCGCCTGCGTCCGATGGTCGCCGACACCGCGCTCGTCCTCCATCAGGCGCTGGAGAACGACAGCACGGTGCTCTTCGAGGCCGGCCAGGCCACCATGCTCGACGTCGATCACGGCACCTACCCCTTCGTGACGTCTTCGAGCGCGACCTCGGGCGGCGCGGCGACGGGCTCCGGCATCGCGCCGAACCGCATCGACCGTGTCATCGGCATCGCGAAGGCGTATGTGACGCGAGTCGGCGCGGGGCCGTTCCCCACGGAGCTCCTCGACGCCGACGGCGCCGAGCCGGAGGGCCCGGGCGCGCGCCTTCGCCGCATCGGTTTCGAGTTCGGCACGACGACGGGCCGTCCGCGGCGCACCGGCTGGTACGACACGCTCATCACGCGCTATGCCTCGCGGATCAACGGGATCACCGACCTCGTCCTCACGAAGCTCGACGTGCTCTCCGGCCTCGAGCGCATCCCCGTCTGCGTCGCCTACGACGTCGACGGCGAGCGCGTCGAGGAGATCCCCGTCAACCAGACCGACTTCCACCACGCGAAGCCGATCTACGAGGAGTTCCCCGGCTGGTCGGAGGACATCTCGGGCGCGCGCGAGTTCGCCGACCTGCCGCCGAACGCGCGCAGCTACGTGGAGGCGCTCGAGGCCATGAGCGGCACCCGGATCTCGGCGATCGGCGTCGGCGCGGATCGTGACGCGATCGTCGTCCGCCACGACCTCCTGCCCCGGTGATCGAGCCTGTCGAAATCATCGCCCGGTAACGTGGCATCCATGACCGTCGACCCCGAGCTCGCGGAGCTCCGCCAGAGCATCGACAACATCGACGCCGCGCTCATCCACCTCCTCGCCGAGCGCTTCGCCGCGACGCAGAAGGTCGGCCGGCTCAAGGCCCAGCACGGCCTGCCCGCCTCGGATCCAGAACGCGAGCGCTGGCAGGTCGCGAGGCTCCGGGCGCTCGCGGAGGACGCGCGGCTGGACCCCGAGTTCGCGGAGAAGTACTTCAACTTCATCGTCGCCGAGGTCATCCGCCACCACTCCCGCATCGCCAACGGCGAGGCGTAGCCGCCGCCCTTCTTCGGCTCGCCCTGCGGGCTCGCTCAGGGACCCGCAGCTGCAGGGATCCGCGGTCGCGCGCCCGCGGACCCCTGAGCGACGCGACAGTTGCGGGTCCCTGAGCGAGCGAAGCGAGTCGAAGGGCGCACCCGGATGGCGCGCATCAGAGCCCGCGCAGGAACTCCCGCACGGCGTTCTCCCGGTCCGGGAGCTCAAGCACCTCGAGTCCGCTCAGCTCGACTCCCGAGAGCCGGCCGATCGAGAGCCGCGCGTGCGCGAGGTTCGCGTCGATCACGTCGGCGGCGGGGACGATCGCGGCGATCCGCCAGTCGGCGAGCCCCACCGGGGTCTCGGCGCCGGGGAACGACCGGGCCAGCTCGCTCGCGACTCGCGTCGAGGACAGCAGCGCGCCGAGCCGGCCCCTCGCCTGCTCGGCGCAGCGCACGAGGACCAGTCGGCGCTCGGGGCTCTCGCCCGTGCGCGCGAGGTCGCGCAGCCGGGTCGCGAGGAACTCGAGCGTCGCGAGCCCGGTGCGCTCGTCGAGCGCACCGCGCCCGAGGAGCACCGTGACCGCCGCCTCCGCCCACGCGTGCGCGAAGACGCGCACGATCGCGGCGCTCGGATCCGAGCTCGTGACGATCCGGTGGACGACCTCGAGATCGTCCAGCGCCTGGCCGAGGCCGATGCCGTGGCTGCCGCGCTGATGGGCGAGCGCCGCGACCGCGGGCGCGGGGTCGCCGGACGCGGTGGCCGCGGCGAGGTGCGCGACCGCCAGATCGAGGCTGCGATCGGCGTCGTCCATCACGTATCAAGAGACGGCGCAATGCCCCCGTCGTGACGCGGCTTGCGCCCCGAACCGGGGATATTCTCATCTTCGCCGCCGACCTACCATGGATATGCCGGACCCGAACGGCAGTCGCATTCTGCCCTGCCCTCGCGCCCGGATTCACCCGAGAACTGGACCGATGGAACCCGAACAGGTCAGCGACGCGGAGCTCATCATCCGCGTGCGAAGCGGCGACGTGAACGCGATGGGCGAGCTCTACGAGCGCCATCGCGAGGCCGCGCTGCGCGTCGCGCGCGCGACCTGCCGCGACCCGCACCTCGCCGAGGACCTCGTCAGCGCCGCCTTCGAGCGGGTGCACGGCGCGATCACGCGCGGCGCGGGCCCCGACGACTCGTTCCGCGCCTACCTCTACACGGTCGTGCGCCGACTCGCCGCCGACGCGGGTGTGCTGAAGTCGAAGGAGCGCGACACCGACGACTGGAGCCCGTTCGAATCGCAGACGGCGATCGAGGACGACTCGGAGCGCACCCTCGAGGCGCAGCTCGTCGCGAAGGCGTTCTCGACGCTCCCCGAGCGCCAGCAGGCGGTCCTGTGGTACCTCGAGGTCGAGGGGCTGACCCCGCTGCAGGCGGCGCCCCTCTTCGGCCTCTCGCCGAACGCGACGAGCGCGCTCGCCGTCCGGGCCCGCGACGCGCTGCGTGTCGCCTACGTGCAGGCGCACGTCTCCGACAACCCGGTCCACGTCGACTGCGCGCCGACCCGCCGGCTCATGGGCGGGTATCTGCGCTCCTCGCTCTCGCAGCGCGACGCCGCCAAGGTCGAGGCGCACCTCGTCGAGTGCGACGAGTGCCCGCTCGTCCTCGAGGAGATCAAGGACGTCGGCTACGGGCTCAAGTCGGTCTTCGGCCCGCTGCTCATCGGCGGCGGCGTGCTCGGCGGAGCGCTCGCCGCGATCAGCGGCGGCAGCGAGGGCGCGATGGCGGCGACCGCGGCGGGAGTCGGCGCTGCCGGAGCCGGTGCCGCCGGGGCCGCCGGCGGCTTCGGCTCTCGCGCCGCCGGCCAGTCGAAGCAGGGGATGAACGTCGCCATCGCCGCGGCGAGCGTCCTCGCGGTGCTCGGCATCGCGACCGTCGTCTCGGCGGCGGTGACGACGACGCCCGCGGAGCCGGCCGAGGCGCCGCCCGCCGCGACGGCGGCGCCCCAGCCGAGCCCCGTGCCTGCGACGCCCAAGCCGACACCGACGCCGACTCCCACCCCCACGCCGAGCCCGACGCCGACGACCCCCACCCCCGTGCCCGTCGCGCCGAGCCCGACGACCGACCCCGCGCCGGCCCCGCCCGCGCCGCAGGACCTCCCGTCCGTCGCCGCACTGACGATCGACTTCACCGAGGACTCGCAGCAGCCCGACCTCAGCTGGCTCGGCCGAGTGCTCGTGACCGCGACGAACTCGAACACGTGGCCGATCGACGCGCTCCTGCGCGTCACCCTCCCCGCCGGCCTCACGGTCGACGGGACGCAGCCGGTCGACGGCATCGCCGACTGGTCGTGCAGCGGCATGACGACGAGCCCGATCACCTGCACCTCGCCCGCGATCCCCGCCGGCGGCACCGTGAACCTCACTATCCCCGTGCGGATCGACGCGGCCGCGCTCGGCGCCCGGCCGACCGCGAACGTCAGCGTGAGCAGGTCGTAGGCTTGACGTCGTGACTTCGCAGGCTCAGGGCAGCGCATCCTCGACTGCTCGGCCGGGCGTCGACACCGTCTCGAATGCCGCGCAGACGCCCGAGCGCGAGCAGCCGTTCGCGGCCCTCGGGCTCAAGCCCGACGAGTACGAGCGGATCCGCGAGATCCTCGGCCGCCGCCCCACCTCGGGCGAGCTCGCGATGTACTCGGTCATGTGGTCGGAGCACTGCTCCTACAAGTCCTCCAAGGTGCACCTGCGCCAGTTCGGCCAGAAGGTCACCGACGAGATGCGCGAGCGGCTCATGGTCGGCATGGGGGAGAACGCCGGCGTCATCGACGCGGGCGAGGGCTGGGCCGTCACGTTCAAGATCGAGTCGCACAATCACCCCTCCTTCGTCGAGCCCTTCCAAGGCGCCGCGACGGGCGTCGGCGGCATCGTCCGCGACATCATCTCCATGGGCGCCAGACCCGTCGCCGTCATGGACGCGCTGCGCTTCGGCCGCGTCGGGGACCCGGACACGGCTCGCGTCGTGCACGGCGTGACCGCCGGCATCTCGTTCTACGGCAACTGCCTGGGCCTGCCCAACATCGGCGGCGAGACCCGCTTCGACTCCGTCTACCAGGCGAATCCCCTCGTCAACGCGCTCGCGGTCGGCGTGCTGCGGCACGAGGACCTGCACCTGGCGAACGCGAGGGGCGCGGGCAACAAGGTCGTGCTGTTCGGCGCGCGCACCGGAGGCGACGGCATCGGCGGCGCCTCGATCCTCGCGAGCGAGTCGTTCGAGGAGGGCGCCGGCAAGAAGCGCCCCTCGGTCCAGGTCGGCGACCCGTTCGCGGAGAAGGTGCTCATCGAGTGCTGCCTCGAGCTCTTCGCCGGCGACCTCGTCGAAGGCATCCAGGACCTCGGCGCCGCCGGGATCTCCTGCGCGACCTCCGAGCTCGCCTCCAACGGCGACGGCGGCATGCGCGTCGAGCTCGACAAGGTGCTGCTGCGCGACCCCAGCCTGACGCCCGAGGAGATCCTCATGTCGGAGTCGCAGGAGCGGATGATGGCGATCGTGCGCCCCGAGAAGCTCGACGGCTTCCTCGCGGTGACCTCCAAGTGGGAGGTCGAGACGTCGGTCCTCGGCGAGGTCACCGACACGGGCCGGCTCGTCATCGACTGGCACGGCGAGACCATCGTCGACGTCGACCCCCGCACCGTCGCCGTCGACGGACCCGTCTACGAGCGGCCCATCGCCTACCCGGCCTGGATCGACGAACTGAACCTCGACAGCGCGGCCGCGCTGCCGCGTTCTGACGACCCTGCGGACCTGCGCGCCCAGCTGCTGCAGCTCGTCTCGCACCCCAACCAGGCGGACACGAGCTGGGTCACCTCCCAGTACGACCACTACGTCATGGGCAACACCGCGCTCGCGGCCCCCGACGACGCCGGCATGGTGCGCATCGACGAGGAGTCGGGCCTCGGCTTCGCCGTCGCGACCGATGCGAACGGCCGCTACTGCCAGCTCGACCCGTACCTCGGCGCCCAGCTCGCGCTCGCCGAGGCGTACCGGAACGTCGCCGCGACGGGCGCGACGCCCGCCGCCGTCTCCGACTGCCTCAACTTCGGCTCGCCCGAGGACCCCGAGGTGATGTGGCAGTTCTCGCGGGCGGTGACCGGCGTCGCCGACGGCTGCATGGAGCTCGGCGTGCCCGTGACGGGCGGGAACGTGTCGTTCTACAACCAGACCGGCTCCGCGCCCATCCACCCGACCCCCATGATCGCCGTGCTCGGCCTCATCGACGACGTCGCGCGGCGCATCCCCTCCGGCTGGCAGGACGACGGGCACAACCTCTACCTCCTCGGGACGACGCGCCTCGAGCTCGACGGCTCCGCCTGGGCCGACGTCGTCCACGGCCACCTCGGCGGTCGTCCGCCGGCCGTCGACCTCGCGTTCGAGCGCCGGCTCGCGGAGACCATCTCGGCCGCCGCCCTCGAGTCGCTCGTCGACTCGGCGCACGACCTCTCCGACGGCGGGCTCGCGCAGTCGCTCGTCGACGGCGTGCTGCGCTTCGGCGTCGGCGCGCGCGTCTGGCTCGAGGAGATCATGGAGCGCGACGGGGTGGACGCCGCGACGGCGCTCTTCTCCGAGTCGGCCGGCCGCATGATCGTGACGGTGCCGCGCGAGGACGACGTGAAGTTCCTCGGCCTGTGCCGCGGCCGTGACATCCCCGTGCTGCGCATCGGCGTCACGTCGGCGACGGGCGAGCTCGACGTCCAGGGCCGCTTCGTGCTCGGCCTGGATGAGCTCGCGGCGGCCTCGCGCACGACCCTCCCGGCCGCCTTCGCCTGATCCAGCCTCCTTTTTCAGGAGTGCGGCGGGGTCGGCGTGCGTATTGCACGCGAACCCCGCCGCACTCCTGAAAAGCGGAAGTCGCGCGGGCGCGGGTGGGGGCGTGCTGGTGGGAGGCGTCGGGGAGGATGCGTCCGGAGGCGCGAGACTCGGGTTGTAGATCTCGCGCCCCCGGAATGGGAGCCGCTTCGGGTGCGGCTACCGCGCAGGTTCCAGGCCCCCGCGCCGTCCGATCGACCGAGCATGCAGGAGTCCCGCGACTCCTGCGGATCCCCCACGGTCGGGTGCAGCACGCACTTCGTCGACGTGGGGGACGTCCAAGTGCGTACGCGATCCGCGCGGAGAGCCGGCCGCGTACGACGCGGAGGCTGACTGTGGCTCGGACGCCGGGCAAGTCGGCGTCCGAGCAGAGCGGGGCCGCGGCTGGACTGCGGCACTGCCTCGGACCATCACGGACCTCCCCTCTGCCTGAAGAGACGAGGGCAGAACGCGACCATGACGCGAAATCGGCAACGAATTTCTTCACTGCGCCGCGGCTAGCATCCAAGGGTGGGGGCCACGGCGATCGACTTCAGCGGCCCGCGCGCGGCGTGGTCCCCGGGCCTCCTGCCCGCGCTGCTCCTCGCGGGGTCCGCCGTGCTGCTGTTCCCCCTGCGCCTCCTCGTGCCCGGCTGGATCGTGCTCGTCGCCGCCGTCGGCGTCGGGTGGTGGCTCGACCGGCTCGGCCGCACGACGCGCCTCGGCCCGGACCTGACGGTCATCGCCTCGGGGCTCGTCATCGTGAGCTCCGTGTCGGTCGCGGCCGACATCGGCTGGGGCAACTTCTTCCTGCTCGGCGCCGTGCTCGCCGCGGCGGTCGTGGTGCCGTATCTACTGTCCCGCTTCGTGTTCGGGGACCGGGTGACGAGGTTCCCGTGGCGCGGCGCGTGGCCGTGGACGCCGCTCCAGTGGGGCTACCTCGTCCTCGTGCTCGTCGTCGGCTGGCTCGTCCTGCCGTTCTACTTCATCACCTCGGGCGTCTACATGAACTGGCCCGCCGTGCACGAGTGGCACGAGATCGGCCGGCTGTTCGTCGGGGTCAACGCGGTCGGCGCCTGGGACGAGCTGTTCTTCATCTGCACCGTCTACGCGCTGCTGCGCCGGCATTTCCCGAACTGGCAGGCGAACGGTCTGCAGGCGATCGTCTTCGTCGCGTTCCTCTGGGAGCTCGGCTACCAGTCGTGGGGCCCGGTGCTCACGATCCCGTTCGCGCTGCTGCAGGGCTGGCTGTTCGGCCGCACGCGATCGCTCGCCTACGTCCTGACGGTGCACCTGCTCTTCGACCTCATCGTCTTCCTCGTCATCGTGCACGCGAGGAACGAGGGCGCGATCCCGATCTTCCTGATCTGAGCCGAGCCCTCAGACGCGGGCGAGGAGCGAGTCGAGCGCGCTCCTGAAGAGCCGCAGGCCGTCGACGCCCGAGCGCATCGCGGCGTCGGTGTCGGGGCCGAAGCCGGGCTCGACGGCGTGCTCGGGGTGGGGCATGAGTCCGACGACGTTGCCGCGGGCGTTCGTGATGCCGGCGATGTCGTTCATCGACCCGTTCGGATTGACGTCGACGTAGCGGAAGACGACGCGGCCCTCCCCCTCGAGCTCGCGCAGCGTCTCCTCGGAGGCGATGTAGCCGCCCTCGCCGTTCTTGAGCGGGACGACGAACTCCTCGCCGACCTCGAAGTCGCTCGTCCACACCGTGTCGGCGTTCTCGACGCGCAGCCGCTGGTCGCGGCAGACGAAGCTGCCGTGGTCGTTGCGGATCAGGCCGCCCGGGAGGAGGTGCGACTCGACGAGGATCTGGAAGCCGTTGCAGATGCCGAGGACGGGCATGCCAGCGTTCGCCCGGTCGATGACCTCGCGCATGATGCGGGCCTGCGCGGCGATCGCGCCGCAGCGCAGGTAGTCGCCGTAGGAGAAGCCGCCGGGCAGCACGACCGCGTCGACGCCCTGCAGGTCGTGGTCGGCGTGCCAGAGCGGGACGGCCTCGGCGCCCGCGATGCGGATCGCGCGCTGGGCGTCCCGGTCGTCGAGCGATCCGGGGAACGTGACGACCCCGACCCTGCTCATCGGGCGCCCTGCCGGTCGTAGCTCATCGGGTCTCCCCCGAGGCGCCCTCGTCGAGCTCGTCGAGCAGGTCCTCGCTCGACGCGAGGTGGATGGAGACGACGTCCTCGATGACGGAGTTCGAGAGCAGATCGTCGGCGAGCGCGCGCACCTCGGCGAGGACCTCGGGCGTGACGGGGCCGTCGACGGTGAGCTCGAAGCGCTTGCCGATCCGCACGCCCTCGACGGCGGTCTGCCCGAGGCGGCCGATGGCGCCGAGCGTCGCCTTCCCCGCAGGGTCGAGCAGTTCGGGCTTCGGCATGACTTCGACCACGATCACGGGCACCCCTCCAGTCTATTCGGCACCGGCACCCCCTCGCTCCGGTGTCACTTGTGGCCGCAATGCCGTGACCAGAGCGGCCACAAGCGACACCGGAGCGGATGCGAAGGAAGGTCAGGAGGGGATCGTCGCGAGGATCTCGGTGCCCCAGGGGTCGGAGAACGCGATGGTGCGGCCGTCGTGCCGGGTCGCGACGCCGTGGTCCGCGAGTCGCTCGGCGAGGGCGCCCTGCGCGTCGGCGTCCGGGAGCGCGATCTCGAGGCGGCCGAGGCCGAGCCCCGCCGAGCGGCGTCCCGCACCGGCCGAGTGCCAGGTGTTCATCCCGATGTGGTGGTGGTAGCCGCCGGCGCTCGCGAACGCCGCCTGCGCGCCGAAGTTCGCGGTGAGGTCGAAGCCGACCGCGCCGACGTAGAAGTCGGTCGCGGTCACGATGTCGCCGACCTGCAGGTGGACGTGGCCGACGCGCGCGCCGCCGATCCGCGGCTCCTCGGCGCCCGCCTCGGTGAGGTGCTGCTCGAGGTACGCGCTCGGGTCGAGGCGCACGACGCCCATCTCGACGCGGCTGCCGTCCCAGCGCCACTCGGTGCGGTCGCGGTCCCAGTAGAGCTCGACGCCGTTGCCCTCGGGGTCGTCGAAGTAGAAGGCCTCGCTGACGAAGTGGTCGGAGCTGCCGGTGAAGGAGCCGGGGTGCTGGCGTGCGACGGAGTACACCGATGCGGCGAGCGCCGCGGGCGTGTCGAACAGGATCGCCGTGTGGTACAGCCCCGCCTCGTGGCGGCT
>Ga0180219_1002654_pt1 | contig 10542 bp, 6 predicted proteins | sample eDN3rd30CBELigMG_FD_151338 | JGI IMG/M metagenome (GOLD analysis project Ga0180219, IMG submission 151338) | Enriched Miracle-Growth compost microbial communities from Emeryville, California, USA - eDNA 3rd pass 30_C BE-Lig MG (version 2)... ... | reverse complement strand
TTCCCATTCCGAACAGAGTAGTCAAGCCCTTCATGGCCGATGGTACTGGACTTCCATATCCGGGAGAGTAGGTAGCCGCCAAGACATTCTTAAATTAGCCTCAGCATCAGCTGGGGCTTTTTTTATTGGCTTTAGATTAAAACTTGCGCTTAGCTAGTTCCCTTGTTTCTGCTCATTTTTGACCCCTTTCCTTAGCACCCTTATTTCTATCCTAAGCCTGGCATCTATGAAGCTGTTTTACGCTGCATTCCTTTTCATTTTATTATCCCTTACCACTACTTACGCCCAGCAAACCGGACAGGTTTTTGGAAACGTTCAGGATAAAAATACCCTGCAAAGCCTCCCTGGTGTTACTATTTCTGTAGCGGATACTACCCTGGCTGCGCTTTCTGATGCCAATGGCAATTTCAGGCTCACTTTGCCCGTGGGCACGTATGCCCTCACCGCTTCTTATGTTGGTTATGAATCTTTATCCGTTTATAATATAGAGGTTACTTCCGGTAACGACCGGTCTGTAAACTTTCAATTGGGTGCACTGCCCAAAGCGCTGGAAGGTGTTACCGTTAAGGCTGGTGGAAACGCTTCTGTAGTGGCTACGGATATGATTACCCCGCTGTCGGTTCAGCAGCTTACCACCCAGGAGATAAAGGCCAATCCGGGCGGCAATTTTGATGTCAGCAAAGTGGTACAGACCCTGCCCGGCGTTGGACTGAGCAATGGGGTAGGCGAGCGCAATGATATTATTATCAGAGGTGGCGCGCCTAATGAAAATGTATATTACCTGGATGGTATTGAAATACCCGTGCTGAATCATTTTCAGACGCAGGGCAGCTCCGGCGGGGCACAGGGCATCCTGAATGTTTCCTTTATTGAAAGTGTGCGGCTCACTACTTCTGCTTTTGATGCCAAATATAATGACGCGCTTTCTTCCACCTTTGTCATCAAGCAACGAAACGGCAATCCCGAGCGTCTCAGCGGCAATGTGCGCGCCAGTGTTACCGAATCTGCCTTGACCCTGGAAGGGCCGCTTTCCAAAAAAACTACTTTTCTCAGTTCCGGAAGGCTGTCTTATCTGAGCTTTTTATTCAAAGCCATTGATTTGCCCATTCGCCCGGATTTCTACGACTTTCAGTACAAGGTCAATCACCAGTTCAATGAGCAAACAACCCTCACGGCCATTGGCATCGGCGCGATTGATTATTTCAAATTTGCGCCCACCCGTAACAGCACGCCCGAGAATACCTATATCCTTCGCTCCACGCCCTACATCAATCAATGGACATACACCACCGGTTTCAACCTGAACAGGAAAATAAAAAGCGGCTACATGAACTTTTCTTTGAGCCGCAATATGTTTCGTACCACCCTGGATAAGTTTGAAGATGAGCAGCGGATAGAAGCCAATCGTACGCTGCTGGTAAAATCCCAGGAAACAGAAAATAAATTCCGCTTTGATTACAATAAAATAATCAAGGGCTGGCGCCTTTCCGGCGGTGCCGATGCACAGTACGTTGGGTACGAAGGAGATGTATTTAACCGCATTTCCAGCGAGGTTACAGACAGCAATGGTACTGTGTTGATTCCCGCAAGGACTATTCAGTTTCAAAGCGCTATCCGCTTCTGGAAATACGGCCTTTTTGCCCAGGTGGCCAAGCGATTCCTGAACGAACAATTGCTCCTTAGCGCCGGTGTGCGCACGGATATGAATTCCTTTACCAATACCGGGCAAAATCCACTCAAAACGCTTTCCCCGCGCCTCTCCGTTTCTTACCGCCTCAACGACCTCTGGAAGCTGAATGCTTCCACCGGCATCTATTACAAAGTGCCGGTTTATACGATTCTGGGTTATAAAGACAAGGATGGCAATTTCCTGAACAAAGACCTGGATTATACCCGGGCTACGCATTATGTGATTGGTACGGAATACCTGCCCAAGAATTCATTGCGCTTTAGCCTGGAAGGTTTTTACAAGCAATATGCATTTTACCCGGTGTCGGCAGCTACCGGCGTGTCGCTGGCCAATCAGGGCACCGAATATGGCTCTGTAGGCAGCGAAAGAATCCTGAGTGTGGGTAAAGGAAAGGCCTATGGCGCCGAAATTTTTGCGCAGCAAAAAATGACCAGAAACCTGTTTTACGTGCTGAGCTATTCTTATGTAGTCAGCAGGTTTTCCGGGCTGGATGGAAAACTGCGCCCTTCCAGTTGGGACAACCGGCATTTGTTCTCTGCTACGCTTGGTTATAAATTCAAAAATAACTGGGACCTGGGCCTGAAGTATCGCTTTGCGGGCGGCAACCCCTATACTGCTTTTGACCTTCCGGCTTCCCAACAAAATTACCTGTTGCTGGGGCAAGGCATTCCTGATGTAACTGTGTTGAATGAGGAAAGGCTTTCCAGCTACAGCCAGTTGGATTTCCGGGTAGACAAACGCTTTAATTTTAAGCGGACTACCCTGAGCGTTTATCTGGATGTGCAGAATTTATTGTCGCAGAAAAACGAGTCTAATCCCAAATATACCTTTGAGCGCAATGCAGACAACACCGGCTTTCAGACTACCGACGGGCTGCCTGTGAAGGCAGACGGCAGCAATGCCATTCCGGTAATTCTCAGCAATAAAAGCGGCCGCCCGATTCCTTCCTTAGGAGTGATTTTTGAGTTTTAGAAGATAAGGAAATCGCCAATCTGAAAAGCAGATAGCCTCTGCCCAACTGTTGTTATAGTCCGCCAATAGAGGATTCTGCCACCTTTTTTTCCAGCGTTTTTTTACCCGTATTATATGCGTAAAGCGCCGATGGCACAAAGGTCAATGTAAGGTGTTCTAGCTGGTTTACCCCTTTCGTATCACGGGTTGTAACTAAAGCATGTTCCAGCTTGTTTTCGCTGCAAAATTTCAAAAGGCTTTTCAGCTCCTTAGGATAATGAAACTCTTTATTGCTCCATTTTATTTCTACAGCCCACAGTGCTTTGAAGTTCTTCGGGCTCAGGCTTATTAAATCCACTTCCCCTTCTATTCTGCCCTGTTTCCATCGGGCATAGGCCAGGTCCATCCTTTCCCGGTGCATCCATTGCGCCAGCAAAGCTGTTTCTACCATATTGCCCATTTCCGGGTCGGTCTCTGCCGTGGGAGCAAACAGCGCAGTCCGCAGAGAAGAGTTAGTAAGATAGACTTTGAATTGGACAATGCGCTTTAGGTGCTTTGCATTTATATCAACTTTGTGCAGCACCCGGATTAAAAATGCCGCTTCCAGATACTCCAGATACCTCCTGATTAAATCCTTGGCCATGCCGCTCTCATTGGCAATCGTTTCATAAGAAAATTCACGACCGGTATTATAAGCCAGGTAGCTGAAGAAACGGTTTAATTCCTGCACATCCTTGATACCATAGAGACTGGGTAAATCGCGCAGGAGCACCTTGTCAATTATATCGTTGCGCACGAATCTGCTTACATCACTTTGTATTGCTTCGGAAAGTACCACTTCCGGATAACCCCCAAAATTGAGGTAATGTATAAAGGCTTCATTGACCGCTTTTATATCATGCGTCTCCGGGAAAGGAACTTCTTTATTCGCAAAAATGATAGTCCCATCCTGAATGAGCCGCGTCAGGCGCTTTAAATGGATGTACTCATGAAAGGTAAGCGGCGGCAGCAGGAAGTCTGTAAATCTGCCTGCGCCGCTTTCCGTGCTTTGCCTGCGCAAAGCTGCGGCCGCCGACCCGGAAACAATGAATTTTGTGTTGGGATAAGTATCTACCAATATTTTCAGGTGTCGCTCCCAGTCCTTGAGGTATTGAATTTCATCAAAGAATACGAAACAACCATCCAGGGAGGCCATACCTGCTGCCTGCTGATACAATTGTAATAACGCTTCCAGGCTGAGGTGTATGTAAATAGGATTGTCAATAGAGATGAAGCATACATTCCTGGACTCTGTTCCTTCTGAAATTAGCTTATCAATAGCATGATACAGCATTACCGTTTTGCCTACCCGCCGCGGGCCCATCAGCACAACAGCGCGCTTCACTTTCTTTTCCGCTACGAAAGGATAGAAAAGGTCAAAATACAGCCTTGCATTTAGTGATTTATATTCCTGCTGAATAGCATCTGTCAACCACCACGGGTTTTCAAACTGCAATCGCTCTATAATTTTAGGTATCGGAATAAGCGCCTTCATGAGCTGATAGTTTTATATTTATGCAAAGTTAGTAAAATTAAGCAGCCTTGACAATGCTTATTTCTACCATTCCCTTTTATATAAGCTGAAAAATGAGTTGCCTGATGCTTATTCTTACTTTCATTTAACGTGAATCCCGGATAGAGTTTTTATTTCTTCTTTTGCCTTGAAGCAAAAGAAGCAAAAGTTCAAGGCTGTGTCTTTTTCGGCTAAAAATCAGTCTTCGGGGCTAAAATTTGCAAACTCGTCCCGCTTATTGCGGGACTCAGACAGTGCAAATTTTTTAACGCCCCAAACCCTGATTTTCTTAACGCCAAAAAGACAAGGCCGCTTCCCCGATTTAAAATACGCCCAAGTTGCTGGTAACCACAAAGATTAAAACGAGATTCACGTTCATTTAAGGTAGCCTGAAAATTCTTCTTTTACTATTCCGGCAGATTTATAGGTACAACATTTTCTGCCTCTATAACCTTTCTCTATTCCCCAATAAAAGACTAAAAACTCTTCTATTTTTAGCCTGGAATACTTTTGCTTCACGCTTCAGAAAAGTCCATGTTTTCCAAAACCTGTGAATATGCCATCCGCGCCATGCTCTACATCGCGCAACGCTCAACAACCGGGCTGAAAACAGGTATTAAGGAAATCGCTCAGAACGTAAACGCGCCGGAACCTTTCATCGCCAAAATCCTGCAGGATTTGGTCAAGAAACAACTGCTGCTTTCTGCCAAAGGCCCTAATGGCGGCTTTTACCTGGATAAAGTGGGGCTGGATTTTTCCCTCGCCGATGTAGTGACTGCCGTGGATGGCGATAAGATTTTCTCCGGCTGCGGCCTGGGACTTGCTTATTGCTCGGATAAAAAACCCTGTCCCATTCATCACCGCTTCAAAAAGGTGCGGGATGAGATTTACGAGATGCTTTCCACTTCCAAGCTGGGCGAATTCCACGAACAATTAGACAACCAACTGGCTTTCCTGAAGCGCGATTAAAATTTTTTTACCAAAATAAAGGATAAAAAGGTACTTATCTATTCTATTATGAAAAAGTGGCCCTTCAAAACCAGCTTTTTGCTCCTGCCTCTTGCCATCAGCCTGTTTCCGCTAGAGGCGGGCGCCGAGCCTGCCCTGGCCGAAAACCTGGGTTCCATCGGCCGTATTTTGTTTTACGTGGTTTTATTTGGCGGCGTACTGCTGGCCGCAATAACCCTTAAAGCAAAAGCTGCCGCGCTGCTCCATCAGCCTAAAAAGAAATCAGTTTCCCGAAGGGTGCTTCGCCAGCAGTTGCAACAGATGAATAAAGAAGAAATTGACGCCTACCTGCAACTCGTTCCAAAAGAGCAAACGCAAAAAAAGTCCGCAGGGTTTAAAACAACTGCAACCGCTGTCCTGCTCTTAGCGCTCAGCCTGACAAGCTTCCCGGCAATCGCACAAAGCAAACAGCAGCCCGGCGGGCTATTAAATGAGGCCGGTATCATCATCACCATCATCCTGCTCCTGATTCCCATTCTCGGCGCATTGCTGCTCCTGATTGCCCGGCTTAACCGCGTGCAGGCCAACAACCGCGACAAACGCCGCCTGGAAGAAGCCCGCGAACTGGCGCTTTACATCAAAACGCTTCCGGCAGCAGAAGCCGCGAAAATTCTCATTGAACGCAAACAGGAACTGGAATACCAGCTTAGTCATCAGGAACTTTCCGGTTCACTGCCCGCCCAGGACAGCAAAGGACTTATCCAAAATCCGCAACCCAGTGGCCTGCTATTCGTGGCCGTCAAGCAAAAAGCTGTGAAGCGCCCCAAGGTGGACCCGCAGCTTTCTAAACTTACGCTTTGGTTCATCGGTTGCGCCACTTTCTGGCTGCTCTTTGGCACCACGGTAGGGGAGTACGTCGGAATCAAGTTCGTCGCCCCCGATGCCGACCATGTCAGCTGGCTCAGCTTTGGACGTTTGCGCCCCGTGCATACCAATGCTGTGTTCTGGGGTTGGGCCTCGCTGGCTATGATTGGCCTGGCCAATTACGCCGTACCTGTCGTCAGCAATGTAAAGCTCTTTAGCTACAAAATGGCCTGGTGGACGCTCGGCCTCATCAATGCTGCCGTGGTGCTGGGCACGCTCACCCTCATGGCGGGCATCAACAACGGTGGCGGCGAATACCGCGAATACATCTGGCCGGTGATGAGCCTTTTTGCCGGCGGCCTCGTGCTTACGCTCATCAACTATTTAAAAACCATCGCGCGCCGCAAGACCAAAGAGATTTACGTTTCCAACTGGTACATCGTTTCCGCCATCATCTTTACCATCGTCATAGCCCTCGTAGCCTACCTGCCTTTCTGGCAAAACGGCCTCGGCGAAACCATTGTGCAGGGCTATTATATGCACCAGGGTGTGGGCATGTGGTTCATGCTCTTTACGCTGGGGCTGGTCTATTATTACCTGCCGCAGCAGCTCAACAAACCCATTTATTCCTACAGCCTCGGTATCCTCGCTTTCTGGGCGCAAATCCTGTTTTACACGCTCATCGGCACCCACCACTTTGTGTTCAGCTCTATCCCCTGGTCGCTGCAAACCGTTGCCATTGTAGGCAGCGTGGGCATGGCCATCCCGGTCATAGCTGGCACCACCAACTTCCTGATGACGTTCAAAGGCGGCTGGTACAAGCTGGGCGGCAGCTATACCTTGCCTTTCTTCCTGGTCGGCATCATCTTCTACTTTACTGGTTCCATGCAGGGCACGGCGGAAGCGTTCCGCAGCACCAACCTCTTCTGGCACTTCACCGACTTCACCGTGGCGCACTCGCACCTCACCATGTACGGCATCATCACCTTCTTTATGTGGGCCGGTATTTATGCCATTGTACCGCGGCTCACCAGCCAGGAACCCAAGCAGGCGCTGGTCGGGGCGCATTTCTGGCTGGCGCTGATTGGGCTGATGTTCTACACCGTACCCCTGATGTACGGCAGCACCATGCGCGGACTGATGTGGATGGAAAACAAACCGTTCATAGATACGGTTAGCTACATGGCGCAGCACTGGCTGTGGCGCGCCATCGGCGGCAGCCTGATGTGGATTTCCCACGTCGTGTTCGCCTATAACGTCTATAAAATGTTTACGCCGCGCAAGGAAATCAACATTCAGGAAATGGCCATTGCCACTTTAAAAAACGAAGTAAAACCCAAACCTGTTTTGTCTGAAAACTAATGCAGTTTTTGGGCGTGCCCCCGCTTCGTTGTACTGCGCGGGGTCGGGCCATCCGCTCCAAGTCCTCGCTACGCTCCGGGCTTTCCGCTACTGTCCCTCACGCAGACATCCTGCTTTGAAACAAACAACCATCCAGAAAAATAATCCTTCTCTTTTTTAATCCTAAAAAAATGCCCTCGCCCCAATAGTTTCAAACTCCGTCTCCCTCCCCTTTGGGGAGGGCAGGGAGGGGCTTTCCCTTTGGGGAGGGCCGGGGAGGGGCTGCATCTTACCATGGAATTCTTCAACGACCACAGAAAACTTTTTACCTCGGCAGCAGCCCTGTTCATCGGCCTTACCATCCTGGTAGCCATCGTGCCGGCTTTTAAGAACGAGGCGAAAAACAAGCCGCTGCCCGGCGCAGAAGTAATGAGCGCCGATGCCATTGCCGGTAAATCCATTTACATCGCCAATGGTTGCGTTGCCTGCCACTCACAGCAGGTCCGCAATGTGGATATGGATAAAGTCTGGGGCAAGCGGCCCAGCATTGCCGCCGACTATGCCAGCATTCACCGCACCGACCTCTGGCGCAATACCGCCACCCTCATGGGCACCGAGCGCACCGGCCCCGACCTGACGGACGTGGGCAACCGGCAGGGCAGCCGCGACTGGAACCTGCTGCACTTGTTTAATCCGCGCGCAGTCGTCAAAGAATCCATCATGCCTGCTTATTCCTGGATGTTTGAAATCAAGGAAAACCCGGACAAAGGCGATGTGGTAGTGAACGTGCCGGCGGAGTTTCTCAAGGGCAAAAAAGGAAAAGTGGTTGCCAAAAAAGAAGCCCTGCAACTGGTGGCTTACCTCCAAAGCTTAAAGCAAACCCCGCTGCCCGATGGCACGCCCGACCCGGAATTCCTGTACAAACGCACTGAAAAGCTGGTAGCCGGCGCGGGCGAGGGTGGGGCTCCCATGCTGGATGGCGCAGCGCTGTACACGGCTAACTGTCAGAGCTGTCACCAGGCGAATGGCGAAGGCCTGCCCGGCGCTTTCCCGCCACTTAAGGGCAGCAAAATTGTGCTGGACGATAACCCGGAAGTTTATGTGGACATCATCATGAACGGCTATAACGGTCGCGAGAGTGAAGGGTTTGGTCCCATGCCGAATGTGGGCACCATGGCCAACCTCAGCGCCGATGAAGTAACTGCCATCATGAACCACGAGCGCAGCAGCTGGGGCAATAAGGCGCGTAAGCTGGAAGTAGCAGAAGTGCAGAAGCTGATGGATTTCGTCAAAACAAAACCGGTGGCCACTAAGTAATGCTGTGATAAGCGGGTAATAGTTGGTAAGAAGCAGTTATGCCCGCTCGACCTTTGTCACCCTCGCAGAGGGTCTGTCCTATAGTACTGGCTGGTATGTCATTACCGATAGATTCCCTGCGGGAATGACAAAGGTCGAGTAAAAACAAAGCAAATGAAAAATCACGCTGGTAACAGCCAGCCATTGTCTCAAAAACAATCTCATGAAAAACTTTCTTCACATTTTCTTCTCCCTGTGCTTTTCATTAGGCAGCATCACCACTTTTGCCTGTCCGGTGTGTGAAAAGCAACAGCCCAAAATACTGCGGGGCATTACCCATGGCGCCGGACCGCAAAGCAACTGGGATTATGTAATTGTCTGGGCAACGGTTGTAGTGGTCGCCTTTACACTCTGGTTCTCGGTGAAATGGCTTTTAAAGCCCGGTGAAAAATCCAGCGCGCACATCAAGCGGTGGATTTTAGAAAATGAGTAAGACACACGCTCCCGTCATTGCGAGGATGGATGGGCTGCCAGGTTCCGTAAAGCGATAACGATGCACGTCCATCCGAAGCAAACCGCACAATAAACAACCCTCTTTCCCTATCGCAAGATGCATCCCGTGCAGCTTGCTTCGGTGGCTGCCCCAGGCCTTACCGCGTTATGAAACCAAGGCCGCAGCCACCTCGCAAAGACGGATAAGTGTAACAAAGTAGCTAAAATATAAAAATTAAAATAAACATTCCGAACAGCATTCGCTTTGTTTTAGAATCCTATTTCCCATGAAAGAAAAAAGCACCGTGCTTCTTTTTATTGATGACGAAGCGCAACCCATCGCAGAATTTGAAGCGCCCGTAAATTTTGAGCTGGACACCACCCGCCTGCCGGACGGCAAGCATACCCTCCGCATTGTCAGCAAAGACCCGCAGGGCAAGGAAGGCCTGCGCCTCGTGCCTTTTGAGGTCAAAAACGGTCCGGCCATTGCCATAGAAGGCCTGAAAGAAAACGCCGTGGTGGATGGCGTAGTGCCCCTCATGATAAACGCGTACGGCAAAGGCAATCAAAAGAAATTCCTGATTGAAGGCGCCGAAACGCCTAAAAGCATTCCTACCTGGGTGTGGGTGCTGGTGATTGGTTTCTTTGGCTGGGCCATGTATTATTTCGTGACTTACCTCACCGTAAATCCGGCGTAGGAGACTTGTTGCTTGCTAGGGTCAGCACTGCTGCCAGATGCGCTATCGCTGAACGGCTGCCGGATGCTGCGAAGCTACCTTGTAGCCGCAAGCAGCCGGTACTGCCGCTGAATTGTGCTGCCAGGCCGACAGCCCCTAATTAAATATTACCCTTCAAACTTCAACTTGCGCAAAGCTTTGCTTTTTGCCCAGGCGATGCTAACCACGATAATCGTGGCAAAGCCGCCCAGCAGCACCGCGCGTTTTAAGCCAAACCAGTGGGCAGTATAACCGCTTTCCACCTCGCCCAGCTCGTTGCTGCTACTCACAAACATGGTATTGACCGCACTCACCCGGCCCCGCATTTCGTCGGGTGTGTACAGTTGCAGGATAATGCCGCGCACCACCACACTGATACTATCTAGCGCGCCGGAAGCTACCAGCACGATAAACGACAGCACAAAAGAAGTGCTGATCCCGAAGATGATGATGCAGATGCCATAGCCCGCGATGGCCAGCGCCATTTTGGCGCCCGGCTTGTTTTTGAGCGGGGAAAAGGAAAGGCCGATGTACATCAGGATGGCGCCAATGCCGGGTGCGGCGCGCAGCCAGCCAAAACCTATTTCCCCTACATCCAGCACGTCTTTGGCATAGGCCGGCAGCAGAGCCGTGGCGCCGCCGAGCAATACGGCAAACATATCCAGCAAGAGCGCCGTGAGGATGATGGGCGT
>Ga0180219_1002651_pt1 | contig 10545 bp, 9 predicted proteins | sample eDN3rd30CBELigMG_FD_151338 | JGI IMG/M metagenome (GOLD analysis project Ga0180219, IMG submission 151338) | Enriched Miracle-Growth compost microbial communities from Emeryville, California, USA - eDNA 3rd pass 30_C BE-Lig MG (version 2)... ... | reverse complement strand
GACCTTCGTGCAGTTCGACCTCAAGGCCTCGCCGGCCGACTTCACCCCCTCGGCGCTGCGCAGCACCGGGGTGCGCTGAAACCCGGCCACCGCCCTGTGCGCGCAAGCGGGCAGGGCGGTGGCGCCTCACCCTTCCCTGCGTTCGCGCCGTGGTCCAGGATTCGGTCTTTTAAGTAAAAATTATCTCAATAGGATAATTGTGTTATTTTCGGCAGGCTTCGAAAGCCCGGGAGGCTCAAAGATGCCGAAAACGCTGCTGCAAAAACTCTGGGATACCCATGTGGTGCGGGAAGGGCCGGCCGGCTCCGCCGTGCTCTACATCGACCGTCATCTGGTCAACGAGGTGACCAGCCCACAGGCCTTCGAGGGGTTGTCCGCGGCAGGGCGCCGCCCATGGCGGGGCGAGACGGTGATCGCCACTTCCGACCACAACGTGCCGACCCGCGAGCTGGCCCTGGGCATCCAGGACCCGGTCGCGAAAGTCCAGGTGCAAACCCTGGAGCGCAACTGCGAAACCTTCGGCCTGCGGCAGTTCCGGCTGGGGGAGAGCGGCCAGGGCATCCTTCATGTCACCGGGCCGGAACTGGGCGCGACGCTGCCCGGCATGAGCATCGTCTGCGGCGATTCGCATACCAGCACCCATGGTGCGTTCGCCGCCCTGGCGTTCGGTATCGGGACCTCCGAAATCGAACAGGTGCTGGCCACGCAGTGCCTTCTCGTGTCGCGCATGAAGGCCATGAACGTCCAGGTCGAAGGCGCGCTGCCCGCCCGGGTGACCGCCAAGGATCTCGCGCTGGCGCTGATTCGCAGGCTCGGCAGCGCGGGCGCCACAGGCTATGCGATCGAGTTCAGCGGCGGCACGGTGCGCGGCCTGTCGATGGAGGCGCGCATGACCCTCTGCAACATGGCCATCGAGGCCGGCGCGCGGGTCGGGCTGGTCGGCGTCGACGAGGTCACATTGGCCTACCTTCATGGCCGGCCCCATGCCCCCCTGGGTGGGGCCTGGGACGCGGCGTGCGACTTCTGGCGTGGCCTGCGCAGCGATGACGGAGCGCTCTTCGACAGGACACTTCGCCTGGATGCCGGCGACATCGCCCCGCAGGTTTCCTGGGGGACTTCCCCGCAGATGACCTGCGACGTCACCGGCCGGATTCCCGAGCCCTGCGACGAGCCCGACGCGGCCAGGCGCAAGGCCCTGGCGGACGCCCTGGACTACATGGGCCTGCAGGGCGGCACCGACATCGGCGCCATCGAGCTGGACAAGATCTTCATCGGCTCCTGCACCAACGCGCGCCTGGAGGATCTCCGCGCCGCGGCCGGCATCGTCGCCGGCAGGCGGGTATCCGGGCGCATCCGCCAGGCGCTGGTGGTGCCCGGTTCGAGGCTGGTCAAGTCGATGGCGGAGGCCGAGGGGCTGGACAGGGTGTTCATCGATGCCGGGTTCGAATGGCGCGAGCCCGGCTGCTCGATGTGCCTTGGCATGAACGAGGACCGGCTGCTGCCGGGAGAGCGCTGCGCCTCCACCTCGAACCGAAACTTCGAGGGGCGGCAGGGGCAGGGCGGGCGTACCCACCTGGTCAGCCCGGTGACCGCCGCCGCGGCCGCCCTGGCCGGGCATTTCGTCGATGTGAGAAGGGTGTGAGAGCGGAGCCGTTCAGCGTGAAGAAATTCCAGACGTTCAGCGGGGTGGCAGCGCCCCTGGATCGGGCCAACGTGGATACCGACGCCATCCTGCCGAAGCAGTACATGAAGCTGATCAGCCGGTTCGGCTACGGCGACTACCTGTTCGACAACTGGCGCTACGAAGACGAGGGCCAGCTCGGCGTCGACTGCTCGGCACGCCCCCGGAACCGGCGCTTCGTCCTCAACGCCCCCGAATACCGCCACGCCGGGATATTGCTCTGCCGGGAGAACTTCGGCTGTGGTTCGAGCCGCGAACACGCGCCCTGGGCCCTGCGCGACTTCGGCATCAGGGCCCTGGTCGGCAGCGGCTTCGCGGAGATATTCCATGGCAACTGCCTGAAGAACGGCCTGCTGCCGATCGTCCTGCCCGAGGCGCGTGTCGAGCGGCTGTTCTCGCTCGCCAGCTCGGCGCCGCCGTTGCGCCTGACCATCGACCTGGAAGGGCAGCGGGTCGTCGCGCCCGACGGTGTGGTGGAGCGCTTCGAGATCGATGCTTTCCGCAAGCGATGCCTGCTGGAGGGCCTGGACGAAATCAGCCTGGCGCTGGCTCAGGCGGACAGCGTGACGGCGTACGAGCGGCAGCGCCGGCTCAGCGAGCCGTGGCTGTTTGCGCAGCGCTGAGCCCGCGGCGCGGCCAGCCGTTCATGACGCGTGCGCGGCCAGCGCCGCCATGGCCTGGCTCATCGTCAGGCCCGCCGCAGCCACCACCGGTGCGAGGCGGGCCTTGACCTCGTCCGAGGCCTCCGCCGCCGGTACGACCAGGCTGATGCTGCCGATGACCCGCTTGTCGTCGAAGACCGCCGCCGAAATACCCGCCGCGCTCTGGCCGAGCTCGCCCGCCGTCATGACCACCGGCTGCGCTCTGAGGCCACGCAACACCTGCTTCACTTCCGTCCAGTTCGAGCCCAGGTGGAAGCGCTCGAACTCGGCGGGCAGTGCCTCGTAGTACGCCTTGACCTGCCTCAGTGGCAGGTGGGCGAGGATGACCTTCGACGCGGCCCCCTGGTACACCGGCCGCGGAAGCCCCCGCTCGTAGCTCACGTCCTGCTTGAAGCGGGTCGTGAACTCCTCGTGGACGCACATGACCTGCTCGCGGAAGTAGCGGCACAGAATCGCGATGCAGCCCGCCGGCGCGGACACCAGCATCTCGGTCATGACCGACCTGGCCGCCTGGATCATCGGATCGCCGATTCTCATCTTCCGGTCCAGGGCGATGATCGCAGGGCCCAGCACGTAGCGGCCGGGAGTGAAGGCGCTGATGTAGCCGGCGCCGGACAGCGTCCGGAAGTAGCGGTAGGTATGGCTGGCCGACAGCCCCAGCTCGGCCGCCGCCTCGTCCACCGACCAGTCGTTTTTCCCATCCCTGCTGAACAGTTCGAGCAATCGCATCAGGCGGTCCTGAGAACTCGACTTGCTGTCCTCCAGAGCCGTGCCTGGCGCGCCGTTGTCCTGATGTCGCTTCACCTCGAACCCCTTCTGACCTGTCGCTGGATGGAAGAGGCGGAGTTTACAAAACCCGCCCGCTTCAGGGTGATAAATCAAAATTATCCCATAGGGATAATTTTGTTGACTTGCGTCAATAAAAGCAGAATTATCGTATTACGGTAATTCATACAAAAAGCACCCAGAGGTGCGAGGTACCCGCCATGAACCAGCCTTCGCTGCCGGTCGTCGACATAGCGCCCCTTCTCGACCAGGGCAAATGGACGTCCTACCAGAAACGAATCCTCTTCTTCGTCGCCCTCGTGATGATGTTCGATGGCGTGGACGCCCAGGTCCTGAGCCTTTCGCTGTCGACCATCGCCGGCGAATGGGGCGTCGGCCGCGCGGCCTTCGCCCCGGTGCTGGGCTGCAGCTTCATCGCCATGGCCCTGGGCACGGCCGCCGGTGGGGTACTGGGCGACCGCATCGGCCGCAAATGGACGCTAGTGGCCTCGGCTGCGACCTTCGGCGCCATGACGATCCTGAGCGCCCTGGCCAACGACGTGCTGTTCCTGGGGGCATGCCGGATAGTGGCCTCGCTGGGCATGGGGGCGGCGATGCCGAACGTCACGGCGATGCTCGCCGAGTACACGCCGCTGCGCCGGCGCAGCCTGGCGCTCGCCATCGGCATGAGCGCCCTGCCGTTCGGCGGCATCGTCGTCGGCTTGCTGGGCGCCCAGGTGTTGCCTCTGCTGGGCTGGCGCAGCTTCTTCGTGATCGCGGGCTGCGGTCCGGTGCTGCTGGCGCTCGCCCTGGTGCCCTGCGTTCCGGAATCGCTCCGGTTCCTCGTTTCCCGCGACATGCACCCGCAGCGCTGCCTTTCGATCATCCGCCGCCTGGGCCACCCGGTCGCGGCCGTGGCGACACTGCAGGACAGCGGCGAAAAGGCGACCCGGCAGAGCATGTCGTTGCGCACGCTGCTCGCCAGCGAGTATGGCGGCGACACCCTGATACTGGCCGTCGCCTTCTTCACCGTGATCCTCTCCAGCTACCTGATGTTCACCTGGTCGCCGTCGCTGTTCGCCGAGGCGGGATACAGCGTCGGCATGGCCAGCGCGAGCATGTCGATCTTCAGCCTGGGAGGCCTGATCGGCGGTGTCGGCGGTGGCTGGCTGTTCAGCCGCCTGGGCTCGCGCAGGACCGTGCTGCTCATGTCCGCCGGCGCCGTGGCCTGCTGCCTGACGCTGATGGCCACCCCGCTGCGGCCCGAGGCGAACACCCTGCCGGTCATCGCGGCGGCTCTTCTGCTGCTGGGGCTGTGCGTGCCGGGTACCCAGGCAACCATCTTCGTGCTCGCGGCACAGATCTTCCCCACCTCGATGCGCGCCAGCGGCGTCGGCCTGCCGGCGGCCTTCGGCAGGACCGGCGCGGTCCTGAGCGCCTTCGTCGGGCCCTGGGTGCTGGTGGGCACCGGTGCGAGGTTCTTCGGCTTCCTCGCGGTGATGATGGCCGTCGCCCTGATCACCCTTGCGCTCCTCCGCCGGCATATCCCCCAGCCAAAGCCGCAGCGTGACCGCGCGCCCACGGATCAATCCCTCTCCAGCCAGAAAGGAGACACCCCATGACCATCCATGCGTTCAGGGAACTGATCGGCCACGACAACATGACGCCCCTCTGGGAAGTGCTGAGGGGCCTTACCCCACGCGAGCCCAGGCAGGTCGACGAGCCGGCCGTCTGGCGGGCCGAGACGATCCGCAGGAACATGAAAATGGCCTGCGAAGTCATCTCCGCGGAGGATGCGGAACGACGCGTGCTGGTCCTCGAGAACCCCGCGCGCCGCGGAAAGTCGCAGGCGACATCGTCGCTGTACGCCGGCATCCAGATGATCCTGCCCGGCGAGGTCGCGCCCAGCCACCGGCACACGGCTTCGGCGCTCAGGCTGATCCTCAGCGGCCAGGGTGGCTATACCACGGTGTGCGGCGAGAAGGTCCCGATGAGCCCGGGGGACTTCGTGATCACGCCGACCGGCGTCTACCACGACCATGGCGCCGAAGGCGACGAGCCGGTGATGTGGCTGGATGGCCTGGATGTGCCCCTGGTGCAGCTGCTCAATGCCGGGTTCTCGGCCGACGATCCGCAGGTCCGCCAGCCGCTGTCCCACCCCACGGGGGATGCCAGCGCGCGTTTCGCCGCGGGGCTCAGGCCCGTCGGCGAACACCCCTCGGGGCCGGTGAGCCCGCTGTTCCACTACCCCTACGCGCGAACCCGCGCCGCGCTCGAGCAACTGGCGCTCGGCCGGGACCGGGACGACTGCGACGGCATCAAGCTGATGTTCACCAACCCCACCAATGGCGCGTCGCCGATCCGCTCGATGGGCGCGTTCATGCAGCTGTTCCCCGCCGGCTTCAGCGGGCGCCCCTTCCGCGAAACCGACGGCGCGGTCTGCTGCGTGGTCGAGGGCAGCCTGCGCGTGAGGATCGGCGATGAAGACTTCACCGCCCACAAGGACGACGTGTTCGTCATCCCCGGCTGGGCGTGGCGCTCGTTCGAAACCGACGGCCAATGCGTGCTGTTCAGCTTCTCCGACCGGCCGCTGCAGGAGCACCTCGGTTTCTGGCGCAGCGAAAAGAAAACCTCTGAAGAAACGATCCAGGAGTGAAAATGAAACTCTGCCTCTTCAACGACAATCGCCTCGGCCTCGTCGAAGGCGACACCGTATACGACGTCTCGGAGGCGATGCGCCTGCTGTCGTCCTCGGGCTACCCCTACCCGCGCAGCGATGCACTGATCGCCAACCTCGACGCGCTCAAGCCGCAGATCGTGCGGGCCAGGGAGCATGCCCGGGCATTCGCGCTGGCTCAGGTGAAGCTGCTCAGCCCCGTTGCCAACCCGGGCAAGATAGTCGCCGCGCCGGTGAACTATCAGGCGCATCTGGACGAGGCGATTGCCGACCCCGAGACGTTCACCCGGGCGAGCGTCAGGAAGATCCAGGAGACCGGCCTGTTCCTCAAGGCGACCAGTTCCCTGATCGGCGTGGGCGAGCCCATCGTCATCGGCCTGCCGGAACGTCGCACCGACCATGAAATCGAACTGGTGGCGGTCATCGGCAAGAAGGCCAGGAACGTCAGCGCCCGTGACGCCCTGTCCTATGTCGCCGGTTACAGCATCGGCCTGGACATCACCATTCGCGGCCCCGAGGAGCGCAGCCTGCGCAAGTCCCTGGACACGTACTCGGTGCTGGGCCCGTGGCTGGTCACGAGCGACGAGCTTGCCGACCCCCATGGTCTGGAAATGCGCCTGGAGGTCAACGGCGAGAAGCGCCAGCACGCCAACACCCGCGACCTCATCCTGGACGTCGCCGAACTCATCGAGTTCGTCTCCAGGTACTACACCCTCGAACCGGGCGACCTGCTGTACACCGGCACCCCCGAAGGCGTCGCACCGATCGTTGCCGGCGATCGGGTCAGCGCGCGTATCGAAGGCATCGGCGAAATGACCGTCGAGGTGGTAATGCCATGAGCCAGCACACTCCCATCCTGATCATCGGTGGCGGTATCGGCGGCCTGGCCGCGGCGCTGGCACTGGCCCAGAAAGGCATCGCGACGCTGCTGATCGAGCAGGCGGACGAGTTCCGCGAAGTGGGCGCCGGCATCCAGGTGGGGCCCAATGGCTTCCGCGTGCTGGAGACGCTCGGCGTCGCGGACCGGGTAAGCGACCTGACGGTGCTGCCCGACGACCTGATCTTCATGGACAGCGTCACGGCGAAGCAGATCACCTCGATTCCGACCGGCGCCGCTTTCCGCGACCGCTTCAGGTACCCCTATGCGCTGGTGCATCGCGCCGACCTCCACAATGTGCTGCTGGCGGCCTGCCGCGAGTCCGAGCACGTCCAGTTCCGGGTGGCGACCAAGGTGCTGCGCTACGAGGACGATGGCCAGTCGGTCAGCGTCGTCACCGAGCAGGGCGAGACCCTCCGCGGGAGCGCGCTGATAGGCGCCGACGGCCTGTGGTCGCGGGTGAGGCAGCAGATCGTCGGCGACGGCGCGCCGGTCGTCTCCGGCCATATCGCCTACCGGGCGGTCCTGCCGATCGAGGATGTGCCCGTCGAGTTCCGCCGCAACGCCATGATCCTCTGGGGCGGGCCCAAGTGCCACCTGGTCCAGTACCCCCTGCGCGGCGGCAAGCTGTTCAACCTGGTCGCGGTCTTCCATAGCGACCGCTATGTCGAAGGCTGGAACACCGAAGGCGATCCCGCGGAACTCCAGCGTCGTTTCGCCGGCACCTGCGAGACGGTGCAGGCGCTGCTTTCCAAGATCGACAGCTGGCGCATGTGGGTGCTGTGCGACCGCCAGCCGGTGAAGCAGTGGAGCCAGGGCCGTACCACCCTGCTGGGCGATGCGGCGCACCCCATGCTGCAGTATCTGGCGCAAGGCGCATGCATGGCCATGGAAGACGCCGTGGTGCTGGCCGAGGAAGTCGAACGGGCCAATGGCGATTTTGCCGGCGCCTTCGAGAAGTACCAGGCGCGCCGCTACCTGCGTACCGCACGCTGCCAGGTCATGGCCCGTGTGCACGGCGAGTTCTACCACGCCGAAGGCGTGGTCGCCGAACTGCGCAACGGGCTGCTTGCCACGCGTACGGCGGAGCAGTCCTACGAAGGGCTCGCCTGGCTGTATGACGCCTTGATCTGAAGAAAACCGGCGGCGACCCGAGGCGGTCGCCGCCGGCGGCCATCTGCAGTTCTCAGTCTACAAATACAATAAAGAGTGAACGCATGAATGCTAAATACCCTGCCTTGCCGGTATTGCTCTGCATGTGCAGCCCCGGCATGGCCGCGGACGATCCGGACTTCCTGAAAGACGCCAGTGCGACGCTGCAAACCCGCAACTACTACTTCCAGAGGAACCACCTGGACATTCGGGGAACCGAAAAGCCCAAGGCGGAAGAGTGGGCGCAAGGGTTCATCCTCGCCTTCAAGTCCGGCTACACCCCCGGGCCCATCGGCCTGGGCGTCGACCTGACCGGCACCCTGGGCATCAAGCTCGACAGCGGCCCCGGGCGTGTCGGCAGCGGCCTGCTGCCCATCCAGGACGATGGCGACCCCGCCGATGAATACAGCCGCCTCGGGCCGACCCTCAAGGCCAGGCTGTCGAAGACGGAGTTGCGCATAGGCGAACTGCAGCCGGACATCCCGGTCCTGGCCTTCAGCGACATCCGCCTGCTTCCGCCGTCCTTCCAGGGGCTGTCGTTGAGCAGCGAGGAGATTGCCGGGCTGAAGCTTCAGGGCGGCCACCTCCGCTCCACCAGCCTGCGCAACGAAGCCGGCGACGAAAAGCTCATGGCCATGCTCGGCCACATTCCGCAACGAAACGCCAGCAGCGACGCCTTCAACTATCTTGGCGGCGACTATCAGTTCGACAATGGCCGCACGCTGGTCAGCGGGTGGTATGCCCAACTGAAGGACATCTATCGCCAGTCCTATGTCGGCATGAAGCACAAGGCCAGCCTCGGTCCCTGGTCATTGGCGGCCAACCTCGGGCTCTATGGTTCCGTCGAAGATGGCGAGCACCTGATCGGCAACGTCGACAACCGTGCGCTCCATGGCATGCTGTCCGCGGGCAGGGCGGGCCATACCCTGTCGCTGGGCTACCAGCGGATGTTCGGCGAAACGGCGTTCCCCAGGGTATTCGCCAACATCGCGCCGCTGAGCAACGAACTGCCAACCTACGACTTCACCTACACCGACGAGACCTCGTACCAGCTCAGGTACGACTACGACTTCGCCGCGGCCGGCCTGCCCGGCCTGGCTTTCACCGCGCGCTACGTGACCGGCGACAACGTGACCACCGGCCTCGGCTACGAAGGAAAGGACACGGAGCGGGACCTCGACCTCCTCTACGTGGTCCAGAGCGGCACGCTCAAGGGATTCTCCATTCGCCTTCGCGACGCCGCTGCTCGTTCCAACTACCGCACGGATATCGATGAGTATCGCGTCGTGCTGAGCTACACCTGGAAGCTGCTGTAGCGCGGATGAAACCAGCGCTGGCTGCCGCTCGGCGGATACCCGCCAGCGTGGCGTTCAGGCCTGGCCGGCGCCAAGCTCGGCGACCACCTGGTCGACGAAGCTGCGCAGCTTCGGCGGCATGCGCCGGTCGCTGGCGTACAGCAGGTGCACCGGCCGCGCCGGCCCCGGGAGTTCGGGGAACAGCCGCACCAGGCGGCCCTGGCGCAGGTCCTCGGCGAGCATCGCCTCGGCGCCCAGCATGATGCCCAGGCCGTCGCGGGCCGCGGCCCGCTGCGCCCGCGCGTCGTTGACCTGCAGGCGGCTGTGCCAGGTCAGCTGCTGCAGCCTTTCGCCACCGAGCACCTGCCATTCGCCGCTCACCGCAGGGGACCAGAAGGTGAAGCCCAGGCAGTGGTGGCCGTCGAGGTCGGCGGGCGTCTGCGGGGTGCCGTGGGCCGCCAGGTAGGCCGGCGCCGCGCAGGCGATCAGCCGGTAAGGCGCCAGGGGCCGGGCGACCAGGCTGGAGTCGTCCAGCTCGCCGATGCGGATGAGCGCCTCGAAGCCCTCGTCGATCAAGTCCACCAGGCGGTCGTTGAGCGACAGCTCCACCTGCACCTGGGGATGTTCGCGCAGGTAGCGGCCGAGCAGCGGCATCAGGCAGTAGGTGCCGTAGGTCACCGGGGCGCTGATGCGCAGGCGCCCGCGCGGCGCCGCGCCATGGTCCAGGGCCACGGCGTCCGCGGCTTCCACCTCGGCCAGCACGCGCTTGCAGCGTTCGTAGTAGTGCTGGCCGATTTCGGTGAGGCTCTGCCGCCGGGTGGTGCGCTGCAGCAGCTTGACGCCCAGGTGTTCCTCCAGGGCGCCGACGTGCTTGCCGGCCATCTGCGACGACATGCCCAGGGCCGCGGCGGCGGCGGAGAAGGAGCCGCTGTCGGCGGCCTTGACGAATACCGCCATGCTTTGCAGACGATCCATGCTTCACGACTCGCGATTCAAAACCGATGGTTTCATAACTTGAAAGTGGAGGTCGATTTTTCCGCCCCTGGGTTTCAAATAGCATCCTGGCTTCCGGGTCGGCTGGCAAGCGCCGGCCGGCCCTCATCGAGAACGGACAACAGGAGACAGGCGATGCGTATCGGAATCATCGGGGCGGGCTTCATCGGCCGCGCCCTGGCAGAGCTGGGCGTGAAGAACGGCTACGAGGTCATGCTCAGCAACTCGCGTGGCCCGCACACGCTGACCAGCACCATGATTTCCCTGGGCTGCCGGATCGGCAGCGTGGAGCAGGCCGCGGGCTTCGCCGACCTGCTGCTGCTGGCGATCCCCTTCGGCCGCTACCGCGAGCTGCCGGCGCAGGCCTTCGCCGGCAAGATCGTGCTGGACGCCAACAACTACTACCCGCAGCGCGACGGCCAGTTCGCCGAGCTGGACAGCCA
>Ga0180219_1002642_pt1 | contig 10567 bp, 8 predicted proteins | sample eDN3rd30CBELigMG_FD_151338 | JGI IMG/M metagenome (GOLD analysis project Ga0180219, IMG submission 151338) | Enriched Miracle-Growth compost microbial communities from Emeryville, California, USA - eDNA 3rd pass 30_C BE-Lig MG (version 2)... ... | reverse complement strand
GAGCGACGTCGAGACCCCGCAGCAGCAAACGACCGGCCCCGGATCCCGCAGCTTCGACTACTACCCGGGTGCGAACACGCCGGTGATCGACCACGGAAATCTTCCGAAGGGCCTCACGATCACGGGTACGGGTTCGTCGAGTGGTTCGGGCAGCACCGGCGGCGTCGGCGGGTACGGTTCAAGTGGGAGCAGCGACGGCGGGTGGACCCTGCCGGACGAGGACGGCACCACGGCCCACATTCCGCCGTTCACCGATGACTACGAGCCGCACGTGATCCCGCCGGGATCATCGGGAGCGGACGGCGGGCTGACCTCGAACGGACCGAACACCGGCTGGACCGGCTCGGGTGGCTACGGTTCGAGCGGCAGTGGCTTCGGCTCGGGTGCAGGCGGGTACGGTGCGGGCGGTTCCGGTTCCGGCATGCTGGGCACCGTGGCGACGGGCGGCGCGGTTGCAGGTACGAGCGGTGCCGCGCTGTTCGGCGGCGCGCGCATGGCCGGTGCGGGCTTCGGCGCCGGAGGCGCGGCGGCGGTCGGTGGCGCATCGTCGGGCTCGGCGGGACGTGCTGTCGGCGCCGGCGGCATGGGCGCCGGCGCGGGCGGGCGCGGCGGAGCTGCGGGCGCGGGTGCGGGACGCACCGGCGGCCTGCTCGGCGGCACACGGTCCGGGGCCGGTGCGGGCGCCACGGCTTCGGGCTCGGCAGGCGCCGGCGCCGGCGGGCGCTCGGGCATGATGGGCGGTGGCGGCGCGCCCGGTGGGCGCGGTCGTGAGGACTCCCGTCAGGAAGGGCGCGGGCTCGGCGGCCCGATCGCCCCGCGCCTCGAGGACGACGAAGAGCGCGGGCCGCGCTCGGCGGCAGCCGGAGCAGGCGGCCGCGACTGAGCGTCACCGGTGGGGCGCCGTCGCGCATGACGGCGCCCCACCGGTGTGCGGATCGGCAGAGGATGCCGCCGATCAGGGTGATGCGAGGATGGACGAGTGGATTCGGTCGAGACAGCGCAACGCAGACGCGTTGTGATCTGCGACGGTCCGGTGCGACACGACGTCGCAGCGTCCGCCGATTCGGCCCTCGGCGCCGTGCTGCGACATCTCGGCATCGACCCGTCTGCGGTCGCGCTGCATGATCGTGCAGGTTCTGTGCTCGACCTCGCGCGACCCCTCGGCGACTGCGAGGACGGTGACGTGTTGACGGTCGTCGATCCCTCTGTCACGACGACACCGCGACGACAGCGCGGACGCGCGGCCGCGGCATCCACCCCTCACGAGCACATTCCCGCTGTGCTCGCCGTCTTCGCGGTTCTGCTCGTCACCCTCACACCGCTGACCACCCGTGCGTCGGCGCCGTTGACGGCCGTGCTCGGCCTCGTGGCGGCCGTCGCTGGCGTCGTGGCCGGAGCGGTCTGGGCCCGGCGCACCCGCGGGGACGACGTCGAGTTGTCGGGCGGATTCTTCGCGTCGCCCGTGCTCGCGGCGGCCGCGGGCCTCATGGTCGCGCCGGCATTGGCCTGGGGCAGTGTGCACGTCGCAGTGATCTGCGCCTCGACGGCGGTCGCCGTGCTGTCGGGGGTGCTCGCCCTCGTCGCCGCCGGACGCGTCGTGGCGGCGGCGTACGCGACCGTGGCGGCGCTCGGCGCAGGCCTGGCCGTGCTGTGGACACTCACCCTGCTGGCGAGCATGCCGGCCTCGGCCGCGTGCGCCGTGGCGCTCGGCCTCACTCCGCTCGTGCTTCGACTTCTGCCGTCGACGGCTCTCAGCGCCGCTCCCGGTATGTTCATCGATTTCGTGCGCTTCCAGACCCTGCGGTGGAGCGTGCGCGAACGCGAACCCGAGCCCGCCCACGCCGTGCGTGCGGCGCAGGCGCGTACGATGGTCGCCCAGTCGGCCGCGCGCTGGCGCGTCGGTGCGATCATCACCTGTCTGACGACGGCCGTCTCGGCGCCCTTCGCGCTCGTCCCGCTGGCCGGCGACGCCGTCGTGCTCGCGGGGCAGATAGCCCTGGCCGCGTGCTGCACGATCGCGCTGGCACTGCAGAGCCGGCGCGCGCTCGATCCGACGGTGAGGTGGATGCCGCGGGCCGCCGCGGCCGTGGTGGTGCTCTCTCTCGTCGCCGCCGCCCTCGGCGGTGTCGGTGCCGATCTCGTCCTCGCCGGCGCCGTGGTGCTGCTGGTCGGCGGCGTCGTGATCGCCGCGGTCACCGTTCCCGTCGGACGAGGCGCCCGCTCGCTGCGCTGGTCGCGCGTGGGTGACATGCTCGAGTCGCTCACGGTGGCGCTGGCGCTGCCCGCGGGCCTGCTCGCCGCCGGGTTCATCGACCTCCTCCGTGGGATGATGGCCTGATGACTGCGCGCAGCACCGGCCCGGCCATCGCTTCGGCATGCGCAGTCTGCGGAGCCGAGATCCCCGCAGGGGCAGGGGTATGCGCGCGGTGCGGTGCCCCACAGGTGCGCCCGGCGGGAGTCGCCGCGCGCATGGCCGCGCTGACCCTCGACATCGCCGCGGTCGCGATCGTGGCCTCCGTCGTGCTGCTGGCCACCCGTTCGATCATGTTCGCCGCGGTCGCTGCGGCAGAAGCCACTCTCGCCCTCTGGATCCTGCAGGCGCGTGCGGGGCTGGGGCTCGGCAACGCCGTCATGCGGCTGCGTACGGCTCGCGTCGACAAGCCGTACTCGCCGGGTGGCGGGCGTGCCCTGGTGCGCGGCGTGTTCACCGGCGTCGGGCTGGCCGTGCTCGCCGTCGGCGCCTGGCTTCTCGAGCTCACCGGTGTGGCCGATCGCAGCGGTTGGCGACGCTCGTGGGCTGACCGTGCCGCGGGCACCGTGGTCGTCGAGGTGCCTCGCGCCGCCGCCCGCGAGCAGGCGGCGGCGCGAGCTCGAACGGCCCAGCAGGCCCCGCCCTCGGCGGCCCTTGCCGAGCCGCTGATCGCCCGCCCGGGCGCGGGTGGGGGCCTGGCCGCGCCGGCTCGCCGCGCGACCGGTCTCATCACGGGTGTGCCCGGTTCGCGCATGCCTTCGGGAGCACCGGTCGGACCGCCGGTATCTCCGGCACCCGTCGGCGCGCTGGGCGCCCCGGGGCCGCGCCGGTCCACCGCCGTGCCCGCGCCGGTGGCGCCGCCGACGCCCGCACGGGTCGCCGCGCCGTCCGCAGCGCCGGCGGTCCCGTCACGACAGGCGGTGGCACCGGGGCCTCCGCCGGTCGCTCCGTCGTCGGCCGCGGCATCCACCCCTCCTGCTGTGGCAGCGACGCCGGCCGCGGCATCCACCCCGTCCGACGTCGTGCCGCCCGCAGCCGGATCGCGCCGCGCTCGACGGGTGGCGACCGGCGACGTGCCGGTGATGTCGTCGACGCCGGGGCCGCGACGCTCGGGTGCGCAGCCGTCGAGCCGGGGAACGCAGACGGTGCTGTTCGCATTCGACACCGGTCAGCGACTCGAAGCGCCGGTGCCCTGCGCCGTCGTGCTCGGCCGGCACCCCAGCCCACTGGAGGAAAGCGACCTCGTGATCACGGTCGACGATCCGCAGCGCACCGTCTCGAGCACGCATGCGCGGCTCGAGATCGGTGTCGACGACGCCTGGGTCACCGACCTCGGGTCGACGAACGGCTCTGACCTGATCACCGAGGACGGCGCTGCCAAGCGACTCACCGCCCACCGGCGTGCCCTCGTCGAGGACGGCACGCGCGTGCGCATCGGCGACCGCGCCCTGACCCTGACCCGACTGGCCGGAGACGATGCATGAGCACCGGAACACGCCTGGCGCCGCCGCGCAAGCCCCAAGAGCGGATCGTCGTGCAGCCGCCGCCCGAGCTGGTGCCCAGCGAGGGCGGCTCGGGAATCCTCACCTCCCTGCTGCCGATGGTCGGCAGCCTCGGCGCCATCGTCATGATCACCGTGACGAACTCGGGCCCCACCGGGTTCATCACCGGCGGCATGTTCCTGCTCTCGTCGCTCGGTTTCGTGGCGGTCAACGGATGGCGGCAGCGCTCGCAGCACAACGCGCAGGTGCTGGCCAATCGTCGTGAGTACCTCGCCTACCTCGGCCAGCTGCGCGACAGTGTGCGGGTGGCGGCCCGTCAGCAGCGCCGTCACGACAACTGGGAGAACCCCGCTCCCTCGACGCTGCCGTTCCTGGTCGAGGAGCGCACCCGCGTGTGGGAGCGGCGTTCCAGCGATGAGCAGTTCCTGCGCGCGCGGGTCGGCGTCAACGACCAGCCGCTGTCGCTGGAGCTCACGGCGCCCGAGCTGCCGCCGCTCGCCCAGCTCGACCCGGTGGCCGCGTCGGCGGCCCACCGGCTGATGCTCACGCACGAGACGCAGCACGAGCTGCCGTGTGCGATCGACCTGGCCGACTATGCGCGCGTCGAGATCACCGGCCCGGACGATGCGCGGGTGCGGGCCCTGGCGCGCTCGATGCTCGTGGGCGTCGCCGCCCTGCACGACCCCGAAGACGTCGTCATCGCCGTGCTGTGCGACGAGGCGCAGACACCCGAGTGGGAATGGGCGAAGTGGCTTCCGCACGCGCACTCGCAGCGTGCGCGTGATCGCCTGGGTGCCGCCCGCATGATCGGCACGTCGCTTGATGCGCTGAAAGACATGCTGCCGGCGGGCCTGTCCGAGCGCGGCCGGTTCCAGCGGGGTGACACCGCACCCTCTCCGCATGTGATCCTCGTGTCGGACGGTGTCACGTTGCCGATGGGCGACCCGCTCGTCGGGCGCGAGGGCGTGCAGGGCGTGACCGTCATCGACCTGCCGGTGCGCTGGGGTGAGCTCGAAGACTCGTCGACCCTGCGCCTTGCGCTGTCGGCCGAGGCGACCGGTCAGGCCGAGATCCTCGACGTCATGGCGGCCACCGAGGTGTTCACGCCGGATGCCGCGACCATCGTCGAGGCGGAGGCCACGGCTCGCCGTCTCATGTCGTTGCGACCCGTGCCCGTGGCGGCCGGCGGCGGTGGCGGGGCCGAGAAGAACGTCGGGCAGCGCGAGCTCGTCGACCTGCTCGGCCTGCCCGATGTGCGCGATCTCGACCTCGACCGCGCCTGGGCGCCGCGCCTGGAGCGCGACCGGCTGCGCGTGCCGATCGGGCAGGACACCACGGGCGCCCCGCTGATCCTCGACCTGAAGGAGGCGGCCCAGCAGGGCATGGGCCCGCACGGCGTGCTCATCGGCGCGACCGGTTCGGGCAAGTCCGAGGTGCTGCGCACACTGGTGCTGGCACTCGCCCTGACCCATTCGCCCGAGCAGCTCAACTTCGTGCTCGTCGACTTCAAGGGTGGTGCGACCTTCGCCGGGATGGCGGGGATGCCGCATGTCTCGGCCGTCATCACGAACCTCGGCAGTGAGCTCGCCCTGGTCGACCGCTTCCAGGACGCTCTGCAGGGCGAGGTCGTGCGCCGTCAGGAGCTGCTGCGTGCCGCAGGCAACTTCGCGAACGTGACCGACTACGAGAAGGCGCGTCGCAACGGCCGCACCGATCTCGAGCCGCTGCCGGCGCTGGTGATCGTGGCCGACGAGTTCTCCGAGCTGCTGGCGGCCAAGCCCGAGTTCGTCGACAGCTTCATCAACATCGGCCGCGTCGGCCGCTCGCTGGCCGTGCATCTGCTGCTGGCATCGCAGCGTCTGGAGGAGGGCAAGCTCAAGGGGCTCGACACCTACCTGTCGTACCGCGTCGGTCTGCGCACCTTCTCGGCCGCCGAGTCGCGCACCGTGCTGGGCGTGCCCGACGCCTACACGCTGCCGCAGCAGCCCGGCGTCGGCTATCTGAAGTCGGGCACCGAGGAGCTCATCCAGTTCCGCGCCGCGTACGTCTCGGGTCCGCCGAAGGGGCGTCGCGCCGCCACCGCGGCGGCCGGCGGCGATGTGTATGCCGGTGCCGCCGAGATCGAGGTGTTCACCGCGGCATCCCGCGCCCTCGACAGCGAAGAAGAGACGTCTGCACCCGTCGTGACGGCGGCGCCGATCGAGCAGGAGAAGCGGTCGACCTTCGAACTCGCCGTCGCGCGGATGGCCGGTCGCGGACCCGAGGCGCACCAGGTGTGGCTGCCGCCGCTGCACGACCCGTCGACCCTCGACCAGCTCATGCCCGATCTCGCCGTGGATCCGGAGCTCGGGCTCGTCTCACGCGGATGGCGGGATGCCGGGGCCCTCACGGTTCCGCTCGGCGTCGTCGACGTGCCGCTCGAACAGCGCCGCGAGCAGCTCGCCGTCTCGCTGGGGGGCGCTGCGGGTCACGTCGCCATCGTCGGCGCGCCGCTCAGCGGCAAGTCGACGCTCGCGCGCACGCTCGTCTCGGCGCTCGCGCTGACCACGACGCCGCTCGAGGTGCAGTTCTACGTGCTCGATTTCGGCGGCGGTGCGTTCTCGGGCATGCAGAAGCATCCGCACATCGCGGGCGTGGCCACCCGCACCGACCAGGAGTCGGTGCGTCGTGCCGTGGCCGAGGTCGAAGGCATCCTGGATGCGCGCGAGAAGTACTTCCGCGATCAGGGCATCGACTCGATCGACACCTACCGGCAGCGCCGGGCGCAGGGCATCGTCGACGACGGCTACGGCGATGTGTTCCTGATCATCGACGGCTGGCCCACGCTGCGCAGCGAGTACGAGCCCCTCGAGATGCGGGTGCAGACGATCGCCGGCCGGGGTCTGGGCTTCGGCATCCACGTCGTCGTCACCGCGAACCGGTGGATGGAGATCCGTGCGAGCCTGAAGGACCTCATCCAGACGCGGCTCGAGCTGCGGCTCGGTGACCCGAGCGACTCCGAGATCGACCGCAAGCAGGCGCAGAACGTCGCGCGCAACATGCCCGGCCGCGGGCTCAGCCGCGCCAAGCTGCAGATGCTCACCGCGCTGCCGCGCGTGGACGGCGACCAGAACCCCGGCAGCCTCGCCGACGGCGTCGACGCCATGATCACGCGCATGAACGAAGCCTGGCGGGGCCCGGCCGGACCCAAGCTGCGGCTGCTGCCGCAGCTGCTCACTCTGGAGAGCGCGCGGGCACAGGCGGGGTCTGGGTTCGGCAGCATCCTCCTCGGTGTCGACGAGGCGCACCTGCAGCCGTTCGGCATCGACCCTCGCGTCGAGGCGCACGCGTTCCTCTACGGCGACGCCGGTATGGGCAAATCGTCGTTCCTGCGTGGCATCGTGCAGGAGATCACCCGTCTGTATACGCCGGCGCAGGCGAAGATCTTCGTCATCGACTACCGCCGCTCGCTGCTCGGTGAGGTGCCGCAGGAGTATCTGGGCGCTTACCTCACTGCGCACGACATGGCGACCTCGGGCATGCAGGAGCTGTCGCAGTTCTTCTCGGGGCGCATCCCCGGCCCGAACGTGACGCCCGACCAGCTGCGCAACCGCAGCTGGTGGCAGGGCGCCGAGGGCTTCATCATCGTCGACGACTACGACCTCGTCGCCACGAGCCAGGGCAACCCGCTCGCCGTGCTGCAGCCGCTGCTCGCGCAGGCGACCGATCTCGGCCTGCACGTGATCCTGACCCGCCGCACCGGCGGCGCCAGCCGCGCCGCGTACGACCCGATCATCCAGCGGTTCACGGACCTGGGTGTGACCGGAATCCTGCTCGGCGGCAACCCCGAAGAGGGGGCGCTCATCGGTCGCGTCAAGCCCGTGCCGTCGGCGCCGGGCCGCGCGCAGGTGGTCAGTCGCAACGCGGGCACGTTCTCGGCGCAGCTGGTGTTCTCGCCGCCGACGGTCGGCTGAGGGCAACGCCGGTCGCTGTGCGGGGGTTGGCCCGGGCTCTCCGGCTGCTCGCGCGAGGATAAGAATTTTATCCATCTGATCAGCGCTGATGTGTTTTCATGGGGGATGTTGCCTTGCCCGTGTGTCGGGGCAGGAAGACACGGTCACGTGATTTTGGAGGTCGATATGGCTGATCTCGGCGGCGGTGTCGCCCCGCCCCTTGAGGACGATGAAGAGCGTGGGTTGCGCTCGGCGGATGTTGGTGGTCGTCGATGACCGACCACGCGGGATCTCCGGCGAAGCCCACCGGCTACACGATGACCACGGCGCGCGTGCGCGACCTGTCTGAGGCTCTCTCGCATGCGGCCGACGACCTTCAGGAGCGGCTCGACGAGTTGGATGGCGAGTTGTCGCGGCTGGAGCCGGCGTGGACCGGCGAGGCCTCCCGGGCGTACCACTCGGCTCAGCGCGAGTGGGCCGTGTCGATGGCTCGCTTGAAGACGCTTCTGGCCGAGGCGGGCGTACGCAGCGGACGGGCGCTGGATCGTCACCTGGAAGCACGCGAGCGCGTGAAGGGACTGTGGAAGTGAACGCGGATCCTGAGCTGGTGCACGCTGCCGAAGCGCGGCGTGCCGGTCTCGAGTCGCTGCGCGAAGGGCTCGAAGAAGCGCGAGCCTCGATCTCGGAGTTCTCCGAGCGCGTGCGGTCCGGTTTGCCGGTGACCGCGCACGGTGCTGTCACGGCGACGTTCGACAGCGCGGGCGTGCTCGCGAGTGTGACGATCGACAGCGACGCTCTGTGCGCGCTGCCGCTCGAAGAGGTGGACGCCCAGTTCACGTACGCGTTCGCGACGGCGCCGGTGCCCGCAGTCGTTCTGACACGTCTGGTGGCCGATCCCGAACGGATGCGGTCTCTGCGGAGTGAATCCGCAGCCGAAGGCGTGACGGAGACCGCAAGTGACAGATACCCGCTCGCACTTCTGACCCGCCTCGGGCGGCCGACCGGGGTTCGGGCAGGGGCAGGCGTCGTGTCGGGGATTCCCGGCGACGAGTTCGGAGGCGAGCTGGTGACACTCGCCCGGCGAGCGGTCATCGAAGCAGAGGAGGCGACGGATGGGTGATGTCATTGTCGACGTGGATGTTCTCACCGAGGATGCCGAGAGCGTGTGGCAGGCGGCAAGCGACAGCATGGTCGGCATGAAGGGTGCGCTGCCGGTCCTCAAGGTGAGCGACTTCTCCCTTCCCTTCGACTGCTTCAGCCTCTCGGAGGCTTACTCCGCGGCCATCCAGGCGTTGCAGTCGTATATCGACGGCGGGAGCACGGAGTTCCTCCGATTCGAGAAGAACCTGCTGGACGCGGTGATCATCTATGGGGAGTCCCATGGGATGTCGGCGGACGATATCGCGGCGCTGGAAGCGGAGATCGACGTATGAGCTTCGTGGATGACATCAGGGAGACGATCGAAGGCGTCCTCGAGCAGATCGACGAGAACGGGCAGTGGGTGGAGACCAACGGCCCTCTCATCATCGATGCGCTCGCCGAGGCCTATCTTCGTGTGCATCCCCTCGACGGCTGGTTCGTGAACCCGATCGCCGACCGCGCGAAGGCGGAACTCCGCAAGGCCGTCGAGAACCTGCGGTCCGTGTATCGGCTGCTCAAGTGTGAGATCCAATTCATGGGCAGCCCCGACAATCTGCGGGCCGCGGCCGATGCCATAGACACGAAGGCGGTCGAGCCGGCGCGCACGCTGGCCGACGAGCTCGTGCTGGGCAAGATCCCATCGGCGCTGGCATCGAACTACACCGACGGCGAAGCCAGCGAGCGCTACGTGGCGGCGATCGACGGACGGGATGCCGCGGTGCGCGACGTCGACACGTATGCGAGTCCGGTCGCCACCGCGCTGCGGGACCTCGCCGATGCCATCGAGGAGTATTACAAGACGCTCCGCGACCTGGCGATCGACTTCGCCGGTCTCGTCGTATCGATCGTCCTCATCATCGTCGGGTGGGAGACCATCGTGGTCGGTGTGATCGGGATCATCGGAGCCGTGGTGGCGCTCGTCAAGATGGGATTCGACATCGCCGACTTCGTCGGCGGCACGCAGGGAGGCACGGATGCGGCGCGCGAAGCGTTCGAGGCCGAGGTGCCCGCGTGGCCGGCGGTGTTGAGCTGATGCCGGCGCCGTGGGATCGCCCCGGTGAGTCTCCGGCCACGCGTCGGCTGCGGATCTTCATCTTCTTCGCGGCGATCGCCGCTGCGGTGATCGGCGTCGCGATGGTCGTCTTCGTCCTTCTCTTCTCGTTCCGCGCGGTGCTGTTCCCCCAATCGGCGGGAGAGCTGCTGATCGTCGAGGTGGCACGGTCACTGCCGGCGCTGGCGGCCTTCGCCGCCTGAACGACTCCGGACGGCTGATCGTCGTCACGCGAGAGGGCGCTCCCGGTCATCCACCGGGAGCGCCCTCGTCTCATGTCCTCGCCATGACATTGACAAAAGCGATGATGATTCATCGCAAACGTTCGCTTTTCATGAATGGTCGGATGCCGCATGCTGGAAACGTCAGTGATGATGGGTGCACTCTGGAAGGGACCGGGCAGAACGTGCTGATGAACGGGGAGCGAGTGATCGACGACACGCAGGAGCGCGCCCGCAAGGCGACCGCGCTCGCGCAGCGATGGGTGAACGAGTCGGCGGGGGCCGCCGTCGACCCCGCCGCGAAGAAACTGGCCGGTGTCCTCCAAGACGAGAACGGCCTGCCGTTCACGATCGGGTTCGTCGACGGCGTGATGCGTCCCGAATCGCTGGCGGCCGCGGCATCCAATCTTCGTCGCGTCGCGCCGCTCGTGCCGAAGTTCCTGCCGCTGTACCTGCGCGGCGCCGTGCGC
>Ga0180219_1002639_pt1 | contig 10571 bp, 8 predicted proteins | sample eDN3rd30CBELigMG_FD_151338 | JGI IMG/M metagenome (GOLD analysis project Ga0180219, IMG submission 151338) | Enriched Miracle-Growth compost microbial communities from Emeryville, California, USA - eDNA 3rd pass 30_C BE-Lig MG (version 2)... ... | reverse complement strand
GGTGTACGCGCAGTCGGGCTGCGTGGGCGGCCTCACCGATATGACGGAACTGAATTTTGGCACGCCGAGCGCGCAGTGGCTCACCGACAACTACTTTCACGACGAGCCGTCGCAGCTGCCAGCGCATCTCATGGAACTTGCGGCGGCCACGCGCTCCGGGCAACTGCCCCGGTACCCCATCTTGAATCGCCACAAACACCGGCGCAGGATCGCTCGCAACTGGCTGCGCTCCACCATCTCGCCCACCGCGTTGCAGGTACTGGGGAAAACCGCGAGCGCCCTCAAGCGCACGCTGAAATAGGTGCTTTAGCAGGGGTGCCTTAGGCACCCCTGCGGGTCAGGGCATGCCCTAGCTGGACGCACGGCCAAACAGGAAGCCAGCACCCCAACACATGTGCATTGTGGCCAGTACCCGCGGCACCTGGAGGCGGGCCCGCACCGGGATTCCCCGCGCGAACCACATACCGCCCACACACACCAAAGCGAGATATCCCAGCGGCGCTAGAAACGCGAACATCAGCCACCAGGGGCCTATCACCGCACCAATCAGGCCGAGCACTATGCCAACTGCGATCCCCACTACGGCAAGCGGCGCAGCAAGGTAACGCAACGACGCCGTAGTACGGTTCTTGCGAATCACCTCACGGCGCCACTGGCCCGTGTGAAAAAACTGCTTAGCCAACGCCTTGAAACTGGAGCGTGGACGATACGCCACCTCAACGTCCGGGCGGAACCAGATCAGGCCGCCGGACTCGCGGATGCGGAAGTTAAGTTCCCAGTCCTCAGCACGTTGGAAGAACTCGTCATAGCGTCCCACTCGGTCCAAGGTTTCTTTGCGGAATGTGCCGAGGTACGCGGTTTCTTCTGGGCCTTCGGCTCCGCCCACGTGAAAAGACGCGCCGCCCATTCCGATGGGGTGAGACATAGCAAAGGCGATGGCCCGCTCCACGCTGGAGTGACCTACGGGCTTCATCACTCCGCCCACGTTGTCGGCGCCTGTGCGTTCAAGAGTGGACACCATTGTGTGGACGTAATCATCTGGCAGGCGAGTGTGGCCGTCAAAGCGCACCACCGCGAGCGCGTCTTGGGGTGCATGTGCGAGCGCAATGTTCAGACCCTGTGGAATCAGTCCGCTCGGGTTTTCCACCACGGTTATGCGTGGGTCACGTAACGCGAATTCGCGGGCGATGCCGTAGGTGTTGTCCCGCGATGGGCCAACAGACAGCACGATGGATAGTTCACCGTCATAGTTTTGTTTCAGAACCGATTCGAGCGCCCCGTCGAGGTGGGATTCCTCGTTTCGGATGGTGGCGATCATGCATACCTTGGGCATGCTCATCATGTTGGTGTCACCTGCGTTTGCCTCGAGAAGATTGGCCGACATGCCGTGAACGATACGGTGGCCGGATGACGTGGGCTTGGCATTGAGGGCAACGCCAGATGAAGTTCGGGTCCGCTGTGGGGGCGTAGGTGAACGCTGTGCAAACGTGCGATGTTGTTTTGCTGGCTTCTCGCACGTCGCCCTTGCCTCGGATAGGTTGGTGCCATGACACAGCCGGTTCCGGATCCTTCCTCAGCACCCTCCTTTGATTCGTCAGTTCCGCCACCTCATGTGCCGCAGTCGGGTGATGGCTGGGTCCAGTGTGCGTGTGGGAACCGGCATTGGGGCTTGTTTGGTGCCGCGGGTTTGTTTTTGGTGCGTCGTGATGGTGATGGCCGCTGGGCCGAGGTTGTTATGCAGCATCGCGCGTTGTGGAGTCATCAGGGTGGCATGTGGGGTATTCCGGGTGGTGCTTTGAACGCGCATGAGTCTGCGCGTGAGGGTGCTGTTCGTGAGGCGGTTGAGGAGGCTGGTGTTTTACCGGATGCGGTCAGGGTGCTTGGTTCGCATGCGCTGACGCATGCGGATTGGTCTTATGTGACGGTGGTTGCGGAGTGTACTGATCCGTTGGCTGCGGTGAGTGCTACTGATGCGGAGTCGTTGGAGGTGCGTTGGTTGCCTCTTGATTTATTGCGGATGGCGGTGGAGCAGGCGAGTGCTTCGGTGAGTTGGGGTGGGGTTCAGGTGGAGTTGTTGGCGCCGTTTTTTGGTGCGCTTCCGGCTCTTCTTCGGATTCTCGACGATTCCCTGTAGTTCTGCTTCCTCCTCACCTTTTGCTGACCGTGCGGTAGCCACTTTTCTGGCTTGTTGTTGATGAATTCTCGTGGCTTTCTGGTGTTTTGGCGGTAGGTTTGGCTCATGTTTGGTTCAACGAGGGTTCGTGAGCGGGCTGCGCTCCTAGTTGTTTTGGTTGCGGTCACGGCTTTGGCGGCGGAGCTTATCCGTTTTTCTGGACCTCAGTTTGACTTCATCATGGGTAATGCCGGGGTGGTTTCTGCCGCACTGAGTGCGTTGGGTACGTATCTTGCGCCTGCGTTGTTTACTGCGGCGTTGTGCGTGCGCCGCCTTCCCAGTGGGCCGATGGCGTTGATTGCTGTGGTTGCGCTCGTGCTTGCTCGCATTGCCGTTCAGGTTCTTACTGGTGCTGCTCGGCTGGGTGTTGGGTTGGCGGCGTGCGCTTTGGCGGTTGCGGCAACCACGATTGTGGCTGCGGTGGCTTCTCGTTTGGGTGGGCGTTTGGTGGCAGGCGGCGTGATTGGTGGGTTGTTCACCTCGGCCGCGTTGAACTTGTTGCTGGGCACATTGGATGCGTCGTGGCGTGGGAGTGTGTGGGCGTTTGTGCCTACCGCTGTGTTGTGTGTTGCGGCGGTGGTGGCTGCGTGGTTTATGCGGGATGTGGAGCCTGAGGCGCATGGCCGCGGGCTGTGGGCCATCGGCCCGGTCCTGTGCTTGGGTGTTGCAGTGTTTGCGAATCCTGCATTCATTGCCTCGCAGACTTCGTTTGCGCTGTGGACGTCTGGCCTGATCATTGCGGTGTGTGCCACGTTCACTACGTTTGTTTTGGCGCGTGCGGATCAGCCTGTGTGGTTGCATGCGTGCGTTCTTGTGGGCGCGGTGGTTCTCGTCTTTTTTGTGCCGAGTTGGCCGGAGCCAAATAGCGTTCTGGTTTCTTTTGCTGTTGCTTTGGGCATCATGCTGATGGCGCTCAGTTGTTGCGGTTTGCTGGTGACTCCGACGCAGCGTTCAGTGCAGCCAAAGTTGGGTAAATCCGCATCGTCCGAACATGCCGCGTCTGAACATGCCGCGCCTGAACACACCATGCCCGAACATGCCACGTCCGAACACACCACATCTGAATCCGCATCGTCCGAACTCACCGCATCTGAACACACCGCGCCTTGGCTTGGCCTTGTTGGCGTGGCGGCAGCCGTAGGCGCGCTAATCATTGTGCCTATTCTGCTGTATCAGGTGGACTACGACATTCCATTGGGCTTCCCTAATGAGCTACTTTTTGTGGCACTTGCGGTTGGGTTTGCAGCTGCGGTGCTTGTGGCGCACCGGCGGAACTCCATAACACCCACCATGGTTGTTGCTTCGACGGCTGCTACCTCGCAACGTTCGTCAAAGGTGATGGCGTTGGTGTCTGGCGGGTTGAGTTTGGCGATTATTGGGACGTTAGCTTTGGCGAGTTTTGTGGTATCGCCGCTGTCACGTATCACGCACTTGTATTCCACATCTGACACTGTGCGTTTGGTGGACTGGAACCTACACTACGGGGTGTCGCTCGATGGCGAGGTGTCTTTGGAACAGATGGTGGCGGATATTAAGCGGGTAGACCCGGATGTGTTGACACTGCAGGAGTTGTCTCGCGGTTGGGTCATGGCTGGTGCCACGGACATGGTCACATATCTGGCTAATGCGTTAGATATGCGGTTCGCATTTGTGGGGGCGGCTGATAACCAGTTTGGGAATGCGATTCTGTGGAAGGGATCGGTTCCGATGTCTTCCGTGGAACGCACCGAATTGGATTTTGGTCAAGGACCACAGCATCGTTCTGCTATTTCCAGTACGTTTTCCGTTTCGGGTCAGTGGTTGACGGTGGTGAGTACGCATCTGCAGCATCGTGCGGAGAATACACCCACGCGCCTTTCGCAGATTGCGGATATGTTCGCGGGTTTGCCTTTGCACTCTCATACGGTGATTGCCGGGGACTTCAACGCCGAACCGGGCAGCCCGGAGGTTGTGGAGTTGACGCGGCGCGGCTTCGGTTCGGCCTTTGATGCGCTTATAAGCGACGATTCAGCGACTTCCAGCGCAACTGACGCTACTGCGAATGATTCTTCGGGTACTGGTGCCCCTTTTACCTTCCCTGCGAATGCACCGGAGACACGCATCGACTGGATTTTCGGCTCGAATGTGGAGTTTTCGGACTCTCGGGTGTTGCCCTCAGCTGCGAGCGACCATCTACCGCTATATTCCGAGATCACCCTTTCTAAGTAGTCTGACCTGCGCATATACACGCTTTACGAGAGTTAACTAAGGTAAGCCTTCCCACAGTTTGGAATTACGCAAGCAATCAGTTTCTTAACTGGATTTCCTGCTGTACTCTGATGATGAAACACCCCATCCGTCAGACGAACAGGAACTCCGAGCATGTTCGCAAACTTCCTCATTGGCCTGCGCGAGGGCCTCGAAGCCTCACTTGTTGTGGGGATTTTGATTGCATACCTCGTAAAGTCCAATAACCGCCATTTGTTGCCTCGTGCATGGATGGGCGTGGGCATTGCCGTGGTTATCTCGCTCGCATTCGGCGCTGCACTAACCTTTGGACCTCGTGGCTTGACCTTTGAGGCACAGGAAGCCATCGGCGGCACGCTCTCCATTTTGGCGGTCGGCCTGATCACCTGGATGATCTTCTGGATGGGCAAAACCGCTCGTTTCCTCAAGCGTGACCTTGAGTCCAAAATGGATTCAGCACTTGCCGCAGGCACCTGGTCAGTCACCATCATGGCGTTACTTGCTGTAGGCCGCGAAGGTTTAGAAACCACGCTCTTCCTGTGGGCAGGTGCACAAGCCTCAGGTGAAACCTGGCAGCCGCTTGTGGGCGCGCTGCTCGGACTGGCCGTAGCCATCGTGCTCGGCTACGCAATTTACCGCGGCGCAGTCAAGCTCAACTTGAAAACCTTCTTCTCCTGGACCGGTGTTTTCCTTGTCCTCGTTGCAGCAGGTGTGCTCGCCTACGGCGTGCACGATCTTCAGGAATCTGGCGTTTTGCCAGGCCTATACAACTACGCCTTCGACGTATCAAGCACTATCGCACCAACCAGTTGGTACGCCACTGTCCTCAAGGGCGTTTTCAACTTCACTCCCGCAACCACGTGGCTCCAAGCCATTGTGTGGACTGCATATGTAGTCCCTGTCATGTACTTCTTTGTACGTTCCGCGTTCTTTGTGCGCATCCCTGCCAAGCCTCAGTCGGCCCAGCCCGTCGCCACCGCCGCCTGATCCTACTCACTAGAAAATCTAACCAAAACTCATCATGGCTATTTCCTTGCTTTCGCGCGCCCTTTTTACCTCCGCTACGCTCACGGTTGGCGCCCTCGCACTGACCGCGTGCACTGATAACTCCGCACCTGCAGCGGAAGGTAAAAACAGCCCTACCGCGATCACGGTGTCCTCCACCGCGGATGCCTGCAACCTGTCCACCACGAGCGCGCCTTCAGGTAACCTCACCTTCTCCGTAAAAAATGATGGCTCAGATGTCACCGAGTTCTACCTCTTGGCCGAGGATGGCCTGCGTATTGTTTCTGAGATTGAGAACATCGGCCCGGGCATCTCGCGCGACCTCGTCCTTACGGCCAAGCCTGGTAATTACTTCACCTCGTGCAAGCCTGGCATGGTGGGTGACGGCCTGCGCGCCAAGTTCACCGTGACCGACTCGGGTGCAAACGTTGAGCCCACAGGTGAGAAGGCAGATCAGATTGCCTCGGCAGTGACCAATTACGTTGCCTACGTCAAGGATCAGTCCGAGTCCCTGCTCACCAAGACGGAACAGTTCACCACAGCCTATGTGGCTGGGGATGATGACCAAGCTCGGTCGCTCTATGCCTCCACTCGCGTGCATTGGGAGCGCATCGAGCCGGTAGCTGAGTCGTTTGGTGACCTCGACCCTGAGATGGACCTGCGCGAGGCAGACCTCGAGGAAGGCCAGACCTGGACCGGTTGGCACCTACTGGAAAAGGACCTGTGGGCTCCTACCAAGGAGGCTAATGGCGGCGCCGAGTACACCCCGCTCACCCAAGATGAGCGCAAGCAGTACGCAGATAAGCTCCTGTCTGACACGCAAAAGTTGTATGACCGCACCCACTCCACCGATTTTGCCGAGTCGGTTGACGCGTCCTTCATTGGTAATGGCGCAAAGGGTTTGCTTGATGAGGTGGCCACCGGCAAGGTAACCGGCGAGGAAGAGATCTGGTCCCACACCGACCTGTGGGACTTCCAAGCCAACGTGGATGGTGCTCGGGTAGCCTATGAGGGTCTACGAGACGTAGTTCTCGCTTCAGATTCGGCGCTTGCCGCCGAGTTGGATAAGCAGTTCGACGCAATCACCACCCAACTGGACCAGTACCGCGATGGTGAGGGCTTCGTCGAGTATCAAACCCTCACCGAGGCGCAGGTTAAGGAACTCGCAGCGGGCGTGGACGCTCTGTCCGAGCCGCTGTCCAAACTGACTGCTGCGGTCGTACTCTAGCTCGCTGAAAGGCCCACCCGATGTCCGGCTCCTCCCCCACTGATCGTCTGATTCCCGACGACACCCCGGCTCCCAGCGCTGCTCACGCAGACGCGGAGCCGGGTAGTGACGGGGCTGCACACCAGGTGCGGGTGGGTCGGCGCGGGTTTCTTACCGGTGCGGGCGTGGCGCTTGGCGCTGCGCTTGCCGGGGCCGCCGGGTATGGCGTGGCACGGGCAACTGACGGCTCACATTCCAGCACGCCAGCATCGCGATCGCACGCGTTTGAGGGTCCACACCAGGCTGGAATTTCTACGAGCGTGCAGGAGCACCTGCACTTTGTTGCGCTGGACGTGACCACAACGGACCGGGACGAGCTCATCTCTCTGCTGACGCAGTGGACCGCCGCCGCGCGATCCATGATGGCGGGCGGCTCGGCCGGGCAGTATGGACCGATGGACGGCCCGTACGATGCGCCACCGCAGGATACGGGCGAGGCCTACGATTTGGACGCAGCCAACCTGACCATCACGTTTGGTTTTGGACCCACACTGTTTGAAACGGCAGACGGAACCGACCGATTTGGTCTCTCGGCCCAGCGCCCCGAGGCACTCAAGGACCTACCGCACTTCCCCGGGGACACGCTCCTGCCGGAGCGCACCGGCGGCGATATTGCCATCCAAGCCTGTGCGGATGACCCGCAGGTGGCAGTGCACGCGATCCGTAACCTTGTGCGCATTGCCTTTGGCAAGGCCACGGTGCGCTGGAGCCAGCTCGGTTATGGCAAGACCTCGATGACCACGAGAGACGCCAAGACTCCGCGCAATCTCTTTGGTTTCAAGGACGGCACAGCCAACATTTTGGCCGATGACGCAGCTGCACTCAACGAGCATGTGTGGGTGAGCGGAACTGACACGGGCGCCAATGATGGGTGGCTCGCTGGTGGCTCGTACCTCATTGCCCGGCGCATTCGCATGACCATTGAGACGTGGGATCGCTCCGCGATGCGCGAGCAGGAAAACGTCATTGGACGCACCAAACAAACGGGCGCGCCACTGTCTGGCGGGGACGAGTTTACCGAGCCGGACTTCACGCTGGCTGGCCGCGAGGGCAAGCCGCTGATCGATGTGTACTCCCACGTGGCGATGGCACATCCCAGCAATAATGCGGGTGCGCGCCTGCTGCGCCGCGGCTACAACTACACCGATGGCTCCGATGACCTGGGCCGGCTCGACGCTGGGCTGTTCTTCATCGCCTACGTGCGTGACCCGTGGCGTCAGTATGTGCCCATGCAGAACGCTATGGCCAAGAATGATCTACTCTCCGAGTACATCAGGCATACCGGCTCGGGTATCTGGGCTGTTCCCGCGGGCATTACCTCGTGGACTGACGGCGCGTTTATCGGTCAGGAGTTGTTCAGGGCCTAGCCCTCCACGCGGTGGTGGCCCATGCGTGCAACCTCCGCAATGGAACCGGTCAACGACGGGTACACGGTGAACGCATCGGCCACATCGTCCACGGTCAGGCGGTGAGAGACCGCAAGCGTGATTGGGTAGATGAGTTCCGAGGCACGCGGCGCAACCACCACACCACCCACCACGGTTCCAGACTCGGTACGCGAGAAGAGCTTCACAAACCCAGCACGCGCGCCCATCATCTTGGCACGAGGGTTCACACGCAGCGGCAACTTAGTCACCGTGTAACTCATATCAAGCGTTTCCAACTCCTCCTGCGTGTAACCCACAGTCGCAATCTCGGGAGAAGTAAAGATATTCGCAGCCACGGAACGCAGTTTGATCGGACGCACCGTGTCACCAAGCGCGTGCGCCACCGCAATACGCCCCTGCATTGCAGCCACGGAAGCAAGAGGGAACACGCCCGTGCAGTCCCCCGCCGCATACACGCCGTTCACACAGGTGCGCGAAACCTTATCCGTGATGATGTGGCCCGATGGCTTAAGCGCCACGCCAATCTCTTCCAAACCAATGCCCGCAGTGTTCGGGATCGACCCCACGGCCATGAGCACGTGGCTTCCCGTTACGGTGCGCCCATCCTCAAGAGTCACCTCCACGTGCTCGTCCTCGCCCGTGCCCACAACCACGGCGGACTGCGCACGCGACTTCGACATAACGTGCATGCCCCGCGAGCGGAACTCTTCCTCGATAAGTTCAGCAGCATCCGCGTCTTCACCAGGCAGCACGCGGTCACGCGAGGACACAAGCGTCACTTCCGCACCCAACGCGTGATAAGCGCCAGCAAACTCTGCGCCCGTCACACCAGACCCCACCACGATGAGGTGTTCGGGCAGTTCATCGAGGTGATAGAGCTGCGTCCACGTCAGGATGCGCTTGCCGTCAGGCTGAGCACTCGGCAACACGCGCGGCGTGGCACCCACGGCAACGATGATGTAATCGGCGGTGATGGTCTCGTCGGGAAGTGGGGCGTCACGCTCATCACGAACGGCCGTCACCACAATCTCGGTGGGCGAAACAAGGCGACCCTGACCGCGCACGGTACGGATATTGCTGGAAGTTAGCCGGTAACGGATGTCTTCGGACTGCGTGAGCGCAAGAGCGCGAATGCGCTCGTTAATGGCGCGAAGATCAGCGGAAATGGTCTGGGTTTCGGTACCAGATTCGTCGTTAATCCGGATACCCAACTCGGCGGCCGCGCCACCCATGGCCATCCACTCAGCCGTGGCAATGAGGGTCTTGGATGGAACCACGTCCGTGAGCACCGTGGAGCCACCAAACCCGTTGCGTTCCACAATGGTGACCTGTGCACCAAGCCGCTCAGCCACCAGCGCGGCCTCGTAGCCGCCGGGGCCACCTCCGAGGATTGCGATGCGAGGAGTGGGGGTGGTCGTAGGCGCAGTATTCGATTCAGTCACTTATTAAGTATTACAGGACTCACGCCAATCTGACATGTATTCATAATCTCAATAGCACCAGATCACCCGCACTATCGCCAACGGCGAACGAGGCACACGCCATTTACCGCACAGCCAAAAGTTCGGGCGAATTATCCGGCCCCGCACCTCGCGTTAAGCGTTTGATCGCGTTAGTCTCTGAGTATGACCTCAACACCAGTGCCAGATGACACCCTGTCCAACGTGGACCCCTTTGACCTCGCGCGCGAGGCCGCCGCAGTAATCGCCGAGAAAACCGGCGTTGCCCACCACGACATCGCGCTCGTGCTCGGATCCGGATGGGGCGGAGCCGCCGACCTCCTCGGCGAGACCATCGCCGAGATCCCCAGTCACGAGGTGCCCGGATTCTCCAAGCCCGCCGTCCACGGCCACGTGGGCACGCTGCGATCCATCCGCATTGCCGAAACCGGAAAGACCGCGCTGGTGCTGGGCTCACGCACCCACCTGTACGAGGGCAAGGGCGTGCGCAAGGTCGTGCACGGCATGCGCACCGCGGCAGCTACCGGCGCCACCAGCGTCATCCTGACCAACGGGTGCGGCGGCCTCAACGTGGATTGGCAGCCCGGCTCCCCCGTGCTCATCCGCGACCACATCAACCTCACCGCCACCTCGCCCATCGAGGGCGCCAACTTTGTGGACCTCACGGACCTGTACTCCCAGCGGTTGCGTGACCTCGCTCTGACTGTCGACGACACCCTGGCCCAGGGTGTGTACGCTCAGTTCCGCGGACCCCACTACGAGACCCCGGCCGAGGTGAAAATGGCCGGCGTCATGGGCGCGGACCTCGTGGGTATGTCCACCACGCTTGAGGCCATTGCCGCACGCCAGGCTGGCATGGAGGTGCTTGGCATCTCGCTCGTAACCAACCTCGCCGCAGGCATCAGCCCGGTGCCGCTGTCCCACCAGGAAGTCATCGAGGCTGGCCAAGCGGCTGGGCCGCGCATCAGCGCATTGCTCGCCGAGATCGCACGGAAGATGTGAATCACCATGGCCTTTGAACTGACGCCAGCCGATGCACAGCTGGTAGAGAG
>Ga0180219_1002636_pt1 | contig 10574 bp, 9 predicted proteins | sample eDN3rd30CBELigMG_FD_151338 | JGI IMG/M metagenome (GOLD analysis project Ga0180219, IMG submission 151338) | Enriched Miracle-Growth compost microbial communities from Emeryville, California, USA - eDNA 3rd pass 30_C BE-Lig MG (version 2)... ... | reverse complement strand
CGGGTCGTGCGCGCGGCGCAGCGCGGCGATGCGCTCCGCTGCGGCCCCGAACCCCGCCGTGAGGTCACGGTCGGGCATGTCGACGAAGGTCAGCGCCAGCCCCGGCCCGTGCCACGGGCGCACCGCGTCGGCCACGGCACCGCAGGCCGCGATCCCGCCGGGCACCGCCTGGGGCACCGGCACGATGGCCAGCGACGAGAACAGGTAGTCGCCGTCCAGGGCGCTGACGGCTCCGGCGTCCTCGGTCGTGCGCGCGAGTGCCCCGCCGCAGTGCCGGATCTCGCTGATCATCGGCCGCGCCGTGAACGATGCCTCCACGAACGCGTCGACGAAGGCGTCGTCGAGCGCGGTGAGCATGGCGTGTTCCGAGACGGCGGCCGACGGCTCGGGCGGGTCCATGTGCACCGCGGTGAGACCGGCCGCCGGCATCCGCCCGAAGGTGTCCATCTCGGGGTCGAGGGCGCGCAGCGGTGCGAGGATCTCGGCGGCCGCGGCATCCCTCTCCAGCATCGCGCCGTCGATCGTGACCACCGAACGCCCCGACACGAACGGCGGCAGCTCGGGCAGCGGAGGAAAGTGCATGACCCGCAACGACGTCGTCACGGTCTCGGGGACCGTCGCCGTCCACGCGGTCCACGCGCGGGCGACCTCGGCGGCGCGCGACCCGTCCCACAGCATCAGCCCCGCGAAGATGTCCGCGTAGGGCAGCAGGTCGATCGTCATCTCGACGACGACGCCGAATGCTCCCGCCCCGCCGCGCAGCGCCCAGAACAGCTCGGCGTTCTCGCCGGCGCTCGCCGTGACGATCGTGCCGTCGGCCGCCACCACGCGCACACGGCGCACGGTATTGACCGCGAGACCGTGCGCGCGGCCGTAGAACGAGACGCCGCCGCCGAGCGCATACCCGACGACCGACACGTCACCGGCGCTGCCGTGCGGCGCGGTCAGTCCGTGCGGCGTCGAAGCGGCGAGCACGTCGTGCCAGACCGCGCCGCCCTGCACGGTCGCGGTGCGAGCCGCGGCATCCACTGTCACTCCGCGCATGTCGCGCAGCGAGACGACGACGGTATCGCCGAGGTCGGTGCCGCGCAGGGGCCCGGCGCCGTGCCCGGTCGCCTGCGGCGCGACGCGCAGACCGGATGCCGTGGCCGCCGCCACGACCGCGGCCACCTCGTCGGCGGTGCGCGGCACGGCGACCGCGAACGGGCGCTGGTCGGTCACCAGGTTCCAGGGCAGTCGTGCCGTGTCGTAGCCGTCGTCACCCTCGGCGAACAGCCTCTCGCCGAGCACTCCGCGCAGTCGTGCAGCGGCGTCGTCGGCGGTTGTCAGAACAGTCATCTTCGATCGTCTCCATCAGAGGGATGCCGCGGTCCATCCCCAGTGGACGGCGCGGCCCTCTGTGTGAAGAGGCGCCGTGACCACCCGGCGATACATCGAGGCTGTCTGCAGCGCCTACTCCTTGAAGTCGTCGGGGTCGACCTCGTCGATGAACTTCGAGAACTCCTCGACATCGGCCTCCGCCTCGGCCTCGGTGATGACGTCTTCGACGCCCGCCTCTTCGAGCACCTCGTCGGCGACGAAGATCGGCGCCGCTGTGCGCGAGGCGAGCGCGACGGCATCCGACGGGCGCGCGTCGATGCGATGCACGGCCCCGCCGGCGTCCACGGTGATCTCGGCGTAGAAAGTGCCGTCGTCGATGCGGGTGACCTCGACGCGCTCGACGGTCGCACCGAGTGCCTCGAGCGTTGTGCGCAGCAGATCGTGGGTGAGCGGGCGGGGAGTCTCGGCGCCCTCGATCGCGACCATGATCGCGGTGGCCTCCATGGTCCCGATCCAGATGGGCAGCAGCTTGCTCTCGGAGGGCAGCGCGTCGATCGGCTGCAGCAAGATCACATGCTGTCCGGTGGCGTCGAGCGCGACACCGGCGACGCGGACCTGGACCATGATTCCCTCCCGTCTGGCCATGGTACGCAGGTGGCCGAACGCGCGGGGCCGGGCCCGCGGCATCCCGCCTCCGTCTGTCCCGCGGCTACGCCGCGAAGAACGCGCCGGCGACGCGGGACAGCGCGTCGAGGTCGCTGACACCGGCCAGCTCGCGCGCCGAGTGCATCGACAGGATCGGGATGCCCACGTCGACCGTGCGGATGCCCAGTCGGGTCGCGGTGATCGGCCCGATCGTCGAGCCGCACGGCACGGCGTTGTTCGAGACGAACTCCTGGCTGCGCACTCCGGCAGCGGCGCACCACCCGTGCCAGGCGGCCGATCCCGGCGCGTCGGTGGCGTATCGCTGGTTCGCGTTGATCTTCAAGATCGGGCCGGAGCCGAGCAGCGGCTGCACCACCGGGTCGTGCTTCTCGGGATAGTTCGGGTGCACCGAATGCCCGACGTCGCTGGAGACGCACCATGACGCCGACAGCGCCCGCAGCTGCTGCTCGCGGTCGGCGCCCAGCCCCAGCCAGACCCGCTCGAGCACCTCGGCGAGGAACGGCCCCGCCGCTCCCGAGCGCGTCGACGACCCGAGCTCTTCGTGGTCGAACACCGCGAGCATCGCGATGTGTTCGCCCGCCGTGTGCTGCGCGAGGGCGACGACGCCGGCGTGCACCGAGGCGAGGTCGTCGAGACGGCCGGCCGCGAAGAACGCGTCGCCATGCCCGAACACCGCACCGCGCGCGGTGTCGGCGGTGACCAGGTCGTATCCGCGGATGCGCCCGGCGTCCACCCCCGCCGATGCCGCGACCTCGGCCAGCAGGTCAGCCGACGGTGCGTCGCCGAGGCCCCAGACGGGCTGCGTGTGGCGCTGCTTGTCGAGGGCCAGGCCGTCGTCGACGCCCCGGTCGAGATGGATGGCCAGCTGCGGCAGCCGCAGCAGGGGACCGGTGGATGCCAGCACCTCGGTCCCGTCGTCGAGCACGACCCGGCCGGCCAGGGTGAGCTCGCGGTCGAGCCACGAGTTCAGCAGCGGTCCGCCGTAGACTTCGACGCCCGCCTGCAGCCATCCGTGCGATCCGGTCGTCGGCTGGGGCTTGAGCTTGAAGCCCGGCGAGTCGGTGTGGGCGCCGAACACGTGGACCCCGGTCGTCGCGGCGGCGCTCTCGGGGACGACCCAGGCGATCGCGGCGCCGTCACGCACGACGACGAATCGGCCGCCCGACTGTGCCGGCCAGGCATCGGTCTCGTCGAGCCGGGTGAAGCCCGCGGCCTCGAGCCGGCGCGCGACCTCGGCGGCGGCGTGGTAGCTCGACGGCGACGCGGCGATGAATGCGGCGAGGTCTTCGGCATGGGCGAGAGCGTCGGGCGTGGGCACAGGTGGGCCTCCCAGCAAGAACGGATGCGGTGCTTCGATCGTACGCGGGGCACCGTGAGGGGGTGGTGGATGCCGCGGCCCGGGGCCGGGCATCCGCTGCGCCTGGGCCGCGAGTGCTCACAGATCTGTCGCTGTTGCGCGCCGTGAGCCGCCTGGATGTGCAATCGCGACAGATCCGTGGGGAGGGGGTGGATGCCGCGCACGGCCCGCTTCGGTCCTACCGCCGCAGATCTGTCGCTGTTGCACGCTGACGGTCGCAAGAACGTGCAGGAGCGACAGATCTGTGACACGGGGAGCGGGTCGGGCGGGGAGGCACGACGGTGGGGGACAGGATGCCGCGGGCTCACCACCAGCTGTCGCTGAACGACACCGCCACCGAGTCGCCGTCGACGGTGTACGTGCCCTGCAGCGCGAACTCGTACTCCTCGGGGTCCGGATCGGAGTTCCACTCACTCGGCTCCTCGGTCACCGACACGGCCCCGTCGTCGAGCGTGCTGAACGATGAGGCGTCGAATGCGGAGAAACCGTTGGGCGCGTTCAGAAGCTTCATCGCGGCGAGATCGTCTTGGCGCACCGCGTACGGGCACGCGGCATCCATGTTCGTGGGCACCGTCACACAGGCCCGGGCGCGCTCCTCGACCTTGTCGAGCACGGCTTTCTCCAGCGCGGACGTCGGAGTGAGCGCGGCTTGGACCGTCGCGTAGCCATCGGGCACGACCCGCAGATCGTCGTCGCCCGTCGCGTCGAAGAACGTCCCGGTTCCGCCGACCGTCACGCGATATATGGCGGGATACGCATACAACTGCACGCTGGGGAATCCGAGGGTCTCCTCGCCGCTGGGCATCTCGATCTTCGCCGCGCCGATGCTCACGTCGGGTACCTCGCCGCTGATGGTGACCGGCACGAGCAGGGGGTCGCCGGCGAGCTTCCAGGTGTCGAGCACGAGCCACCTCTTCGGCCCCGCGACGACCGAGAAGTCGCGGGTGAAGGCCTCGCCGTCGAGCGTGAATGTCGCCGTGACCTCGGCGCGTCCGTCGATTTTCGCGGTCGTGCGCACGCCGGTCACGACGATGCGCCGGGTGGCGTCGGCGAACGCGGCGTCGGTCAGAAGTGTTCTCTCGTCGTTGCGGATTCCAGGGTCGAGCAGCCGTGATGCCGCGTCGGCGTGGCCTGCGGCGATCTCGTCGAGGTACGCGCGCACGGGTGCGTCGGGTCCGTTCTGGCTGTTGACCACCGCCACGGCACCGAACCCCGCGGCGACGAGCAGCCCGAGACCGACGACCACCGACCCGCCGATGATCACGCCGCGCTTCGCGGCGCGGCTCATGGCGGGAGGAGCGGGGGTGGATGCCGCGGGCAGCGCGGCCGTGGCATCCATCGTCCCCGTCCCCGGCGCAGGAGTGCCCGCGGGCCCGGCGACCCAGCGGGCGGCCGCACGGCGTCCGGCGAGAACGCCGAAGAGGGCGGGGCTGACGCCGTGGAGCGCGCCCGGTGCGACCTCGGCGCCGAGAGAGACCGCGAGCGCGAACACCGCGATGAGGAACGGGGTCTCCCATGTCGGAGTGAGGATGACGTCGGCGCCGACCGCGAACAGGTTCGCGGTCACGCGGATCATCAGCAGCAGAAGATAGGTCACCAGCGAGACGCCCAGCACGATGACCGGCAGCGGCCACACCCGGACGGCCTCGAAGCGTCCGGTCCGCACGCGCCGTGCGCCGAGGAACACGCACAGGAACGCGAGCACCAGCACCGTGAGCACGATGATCGCGATGCTCCAGGTGCCGGTGAGGTCCCAGAGGTGATATGTGCGTGGCTCGGCCATGACCGCGCTCACCCGCACTCCGCCGAACTGCGCCATGCCGAAGGCGATGGCGGCGGCGTTCAGCCCCAGCGGCACCCACAGCAGAAACGCCTCGGGCACTTCAGCGCGGATGGCCGCGACGATGAAGACGACGAGCATCGCCGACGAGAAGACGCCCAGCACCACGACCGCGTACGTGCCGGCCTCGCGCAGGTGGAACAGGAAGATCGACAGCCCGCGTGACGGATGCAGGCTGCGGAGGCGCGCGCTGAGAGTGGCGAGCGTGAGCGTGATGAAGACGAGCGCGAACACGCGGAAGGGGTGTGAGGTGATGGTGAGGGATGCCGTGAAGAAGGCGTTCGTGCTCTCGCCGCCCACCCGCACGACGGCCGCGATGACGGCGACGATCACCGCGACCATGAGTGCTTCGGCCGCCGAGCGCAGCAATGCCGTCCACCACGGCCGCGGCGGTCGGCGCTCGCCGAGAAGACGCGCGAGCACGACAGCCAGTGCCGCCACGGTGGCGAAGAGTCCGATGGCGATGAGCGAGAGGTCGGCGGATGCCGCGGTGACGAATTGATCGGAGATGCCGGCCCCCGCGCTCGCGCCCACCCCGCCGCCGAGGAGAGCGGCCCAGAAGATCGCGATCCACCCGAGGGGCGAGGAGATCTCGACGCTGCCGTCGCCCTGGCGCAGGCCGACGGCGAGGTAGGCGATCACGGCCATGACGAGCGCGACGCCGACGACGGACACCGCCAGGAGCGCGGTCAGGCGCCATCCGGCGGGTGAGACGAGTGCGCGCAACTCGGCGATGACCGGGCTCTCCGGGCGCGGCGCCGCGGGTGCGGCGTACGGCGCGGGCCCGGCGGATGTCGTGGTCTGCGGGGCCGACGGTGTGGGCAGGGGCGGTACAGGCGGCAATGGGGGAACCGGCGGGGTCGCGCGCGGCTGCTCGGGCGTAGGCGGCGGGCTCTGGTCGCTCATCGGCGGCCCCTTCTCATCGGCGGTCACCCGAATGCTACTGACCGGCGGGGCCGCACGCACGGAGTGATCTCCCGCCGCAGATCTGTCGCTGTTGCGCACAAGGCTGGCCGAAACCGCGCAACGGCGCCGGATCTATCGCCGCGCGGCGTCGGCGGACGGTGTGGATGCCGCGGCCGCGGCCGGTGCAGATGCCGCGGCGTCGGCATCCACCTCTTCCCGATCCCGAGGGATGATCGGCACCGCCACCACCGGTGCGAGTGCGACCGCCGCGAACGCCAGCGGATAGCCCGCGACCGTGATGAGCGCGCCCACCGCGGGGCCGACGATCGATGCGGCGAGGAACTGCCCGGTGTTCTGGGTCGCCAGGGCCCGGCCTGACCAGAATGGTCCTGCGATCTCGGCGACTGCGGTGTAGGCGAGTCCGTTGTCGGCGACCGTGACGGTCGCGGCGACGATCAACGCGGCGGCGGCGGTCCATGCGTGCGCGAGTTCGCTCAGCGCCAGCAGCGCCATGACCGCCGCGGCCGCCCAAGCGACCCAGCGCAACGGGCGCAACCTGCTGCCGACCCGGTCCGAGAGCACGCCGACGGCGACGCGTCCGAGCGCTCCGACGAACTGCGCGACGCCCACCACGATGCCGGCGGCGGTCGCACTCATGCCGCGGTCGACGGTCAGCCACACCAGGCCGAAGATCGACACGGTGAACTGCGGCACGACCAGAAGCGCCGACGCCGCATGGATGCGCGCGAGCCCGAGTCGCGAGCGGTACGGGCTCGCCTGGTGGGGGGATGCCGCGGTCCGCGCCGGCCGCGGTGGATCGACGATGAGCGCGGCGCTGGCCACGGCCAGTACCGCCGTCAGCACGAGGGGCAGCGCCATGGCGGCGCCGACGCCGCCGGATGCCGCAAGCGACGGGATCACCAGCGCCGCGACGGCGACGCCGAGCGGCTGGCACATCTGGCGGATGCCCATGGCCAGCCCGCGCCGATGCTTCGGGAACCAGCCGACGACCACGCGTCCGCTGGCGGCGTTCGTGCTGCCCGAGGCGGCGCCGCCCAGCAGCAGGAAAGCGCCGAGGCCGAGGTATCCCGACGCGAAGATCGCGCCCAGCGCCGCGAGGGCGGTCAGCGCCATGCCGCCCGCGATCACCCAGCGCTCGCCGACGCGGTCGGTCAACGCGCCCCAGGCGACGAGCGTGATGACGAGGCCGAGGGTCGGCGCCGAGGCGAGCAGCCCTGCCTGTGCGAGCGACATGCCGCGCTCGGTGTGGAGGAGAGGGATGAGGAACGCGGGGGCCGACTGCAGCACGGTGCCGGCGGCCTGTGCGAGCACGGCCACGATGAGCATGATCCAGGGGCGTGCGCCCAGGGGCCGTGTGTCGCCGGTCGTGGAGCTCATGTTGGTATACCGTAGTGGTATACCAATGCTGACGCCAACTCGCACGCATACTGAGAGTTCCGGCGCCGGTTCGCCCGGCGTCCGCGCGCAGCCCGACGGGAGCCCGATGCCCTCACAGACCGACCATGTCTACGCGCAGGTGCGCCGCGCGATCCTGTCACTCGAGCTCGTGCCCGGCGCGCACCTGAGCGAGCGCGGGCTCGAGGCCGAGCATGGTGCCAGCCGCACCCCCGTGCGCGCGGCGCTCATGCGCCTCGAGGGTGAGGGCCTGGTGGCCCGCCAAGGACGCGCCTGGCAGGTCGCCCCGATCGACCTCGATGAGGTCGCGGCGCTCGCCGAGTATCGCGAGGCCGTCGAGATCGCCGCCGCGCGCCTGGCGTGCGAGCGGGCGACCGACGCCGAGCTCGCGAGCCTGTCGGCCGACGAGGTGCCGGCCGGTGAAGACGCGGGCATGGTGCTCGGCTCGGACTTCCACGTCGGGCTTGCGGCGCTGGGCGGCAATCCCTTTCTCACGCAGGCGGTGCGCGACGCGGTCACGCGCATGGCCCGTGCGCGCTGGCTCGAGTTGCGCAGCGAGGAGGGTCGGGATGCCGCGTGGCACGAGCATGCCGCGATCGTCGAGGCGGTGCGGGCGCGCGATCCGGAGGCCGCGGCATCCGCCCTCTCCCGTCACACCCAGGCGAATCTCGACCGCCTGCTGACGTCGCTGCGTGCCGACCGGCGCGCGCTCGGCGCGCGCGGGCTGCGCATCGTGGGGGCGTGATCGCGTGGTAGCAGGGGCGGTAGGACCGCGGTAGTATCGAGCCATGGTCTCGAAGGTCAGCGTCAGCCTGAACGACGATGACGTCGCCTACCTCGACGGGCAGTCGCTCTCGGGGCGCTTCGCCAGCCGGTCGGCGGCGGTGCAGGCAGCCATCCGGCTCCTGCGCGAGAGTGAGCTCGCCGATGCCTACGCCGAGGCGTACGGCTCGTGGGAGGAGTCCGACGAGGCGGCAACGTGGGATGCCGCGGCTGCCGACGGGCTCACCGCGTGAGCGGCGAGTTGCCCTTCGTGCGGCGCGGAGCCATCGTGCTCGTCGATCTTGATCCGTCGGTCGGATCCGAGGCTGCCAAACTCCGGCCCGCCGTCGTCATGAGCAACAACACCGCGAACGCTGCCGCGCTTCGCACCGGCCGCGGGGTGCTCACCGTGGTGCCGGTCACTTCGAACACAGCGAAGGTCTATCCGTTCCAGGTGCTGCTGCCGGCGGCATCCACTGGCCTCTCCCGAGATTCGAAGGCACAAGCCGAACAGCTGCGGGCCGTGTCGGTCGTGCGCGTGCGCCGGGTCATCGGATGGGTGCCGGCCGACCTGATGGCCGAGCTCGATGCCGCCGTGCGGCTGCATCTCGCGCTGTGAGGGGTGGATGCCGCAGGCCGCGGCACACCGTGACAGAAATCACGAAGCGACACGGGGTAGCTTTGCGGCATGGAGAGCAGGCGTCGCGGCAGGCCGGTCCTCGTCGACCCGGAAGAGCTGGGGCGCCGCGCGCTCGCCGTGATCGCCGAGCATGGCTACGCCGCGGTGACGATGGGGCAGATCGCCGCCGAGGCGGGGGTGAGCGTGCGCACTCTGCACCGATACTTCCCCTCGAAGGCCGATGTGGTGTGGGGTCCGCTCAGTCAAGCCGTCACCAAGCTGCGTGACGCGCTCGCCGCCGTCGACCCCGAGGTGCCGCTGCTCACGGCGATCGAAGAGGCGGTCGTCTCGGTGTTCGACCCGCTCGTCGAGGCCGATGAGGCCGAGCGCACGCGCCTGCAGCTGATAGCGACGACGCCCGAGCTGCACGAGTATCAGTCCGAGCCGTTCCAGCTCTGGCGGCGCGACCTCGTCGCGTTCGCCGCCACGCGCCTCGGGCTCGACCCCGACGACGTCGTGCCGGCGGCCATCGCGTCGGCGACGCAGTCCGCGACGCTCGTGGCCCTCACCTGGTGGGCCACACACGAGGATGCCGGGGCGCCGGGCGATGTCGCGCGCCGTGCGCTGGGCGCGCTGGATGATGGCATCCGCGTGCGGGAGTGACTGCGGCATCCGCCTGTCTGCGACCTCCTGGCGTGCACGCGGCGACCGCCGTGCACACGGTAGGGGATCCTCGTTGACGCGCCGGTGCCCTATGCCGCGCCGCGGCGTGTCGGCGCCGATCCCCTACGGCGTGCACGCAGAGGGGCCGCTGCACGCGGCGACCGCTCGAGGAATGGTCTGAGTTCAGTCGTCGCTCGAGCTGAGCCCGTGCCGCGCAGACAGCAGCACGATCTCGGGATGGTCGTCGGCCAACAGCCGCTCGGCCCGGTCGAGCACATCGCGGACGTGCGCGGCATCCGACCCCACCACCGACACGCCGAGCTGCGCGCGGCGCCGCAGGTCCTGCGAGCCGACCTCGGCGGCGGCAGCCTCGGTGCGCCGACTCAGATCGGCCAGGATCGGCCGCACGATGGCCCGCTTCTCCTTCAAAGACTGCACGTCGCCCAGCAGCAGGTCGAACTCGATCCACCCGATCCACATGCCGCGAGTATGGCAGGTGGATGCCGCGGCGCGGTACGACCTCGCGAGATACGGTACGACCTCGCGAGGTCGTATGCGATTCCGCGAGGTCGTATGCGAATCCGCGAGGTCGTATGCGAATCCGCGAGGTCGCACGGGAATCCGCGAGGTCGTACGGCCCGCGGCATCCACCCCTCCTCGCCTCAGGCGAGGCCCTCGGCATCCACCCTCAGCGGAAGGCCGCGATGCCGGTGATGTGCTGCCCGAGGATGAGCGTGTGCACCTCGTCGGTGCCCTCGTAGGTGCGCACCGACTCGAGGTTGGCGGCGTGCCGCAGCGGCGAGTGGTCGAGGGTGACGCCGTTGCCGCCGAGCACGGTGCGCGCCTGTCGGGCGATGTCGATCGCGATGCGTGTGTTGTTGAGCTTGGCGAGCGAGATCATGTGGGGTTCGAGCTTTTCGGCGTCCTTCAGCCGCCCCAGCCGCAGTGCGACCAGCTGCGCCTTCTGGATCTCGAGCACCATGTCCACGAGCTTGGACTGCGTGAGCTGGAACCCCGCGATCGGC
>Ga0180219_1002635_pt1 | contig 10576 bp, 8 predicted proteins | sample eDN3rd30CBELigMG_FD_151338 | JGI IMG/M metagenome (GOLD analysis project Ga0180219, IMG submission 151338) | Enriched Miracle-Growth compost microbial communities from Emeryville, California, USA - eDNA 3rd pass 30_C BE-Lig MG (version 2)... ... | reverse complement strand
TGCCGGGGCTGGGCCTGGCGAATCGGTTCGCTCGGCGGAGGCGTCGACGGTCTCACCTTCTTCGGCCAGGCGAGCGATAACCGTGCCGACCGCGACGTCGTCGGTCCCTTCGGCCACCAGAAGCTCGGCGATGATGCCTTCATCCACCGCCTCGAACTCCATCGTCGCCTTGTCGGTTTCGATCTCGGCGATCAGATCTCCGGAGCGGATGCTATCGCCCTTCTTGACCAGCCATTTGGCCAGTGTCCCTTTTTCCATGGTCGGAGAAAGCGCGGGCATCTTCAGGTCGATGGTCATGTCAGTTTCCCAAAAACAGTTCGGCCGCGGCATCGATGATGGCGTCCGTATCCAACCGGTAGGTGCGATAAAGATCGGGCAGATCGCCGGTCTGGCCGAAACGATCCGTGCCAAGCGGGCTGACCCGCATGCCTTGAACTCCACCCAGCCAGGACAAAGCGCCCGGTGAGCCGTCCAGCACCGTCACCAGACCGGCGGATGGCGAAAGGCGCGAAAGCAGCTTTTCGACATGGCACGGCGCCGCCGACTTAGCCTCCCAGCGGGCTGCGCGGCGCGCCGACCAGCCGCGATGGAGTAGATCAGGAGAGGTGACGTTCAGCAGGCCAAGCCCGGGAATGTCTTCAGCCAGCACCTCATAGGCAGCGAGCGCTTCGGGCGCTACCGCGCCCGTAAAGACTATTGCCGCTTCTGCTTCCTGTGCCGGTTCGCGCAGCCAATAGCCGCCCTTGAGGGCATCGGCTTCCCATGCATCATCGACCCGTCCCACTTGCGGGATGGAGCGGGTGGTCAGTCGCAGATAGACCGATGCGCCATCAGGGGCCTGTAGATGACGAAAGGCATGCCCCATCATCAACGCCACCTCGTCGGCAAAGGCAGGTTCATAATAGTCGAGGTTGGGCTGGCCCATGCCAATCAGCGGCGTGTTGATCGACTGATGCGCGCCGCCCTCCGCCGCCAGCGTTAGCCCGGAAGGCGTCCCGACCAACAGGAAGCGCGAATCCATGTAGCAGCCATAGTTTAGTGCATCGAGACCGCGCGCGATAAACGGATCATAGACCGTTCCGATGGGAATCAGGCGCGTGCCGAAATGAGGCGCCGCCAAGCCCAGCGCCGCCAGCATCAGGAAGAAGTTGTTTTCGGCGATCCCCAGTTCGATATGCTGGCCCGCTTGATGCCCGGTCCATTTCTGGGCCGACGGGATTTTCGCTTTCTGAAACACATCGACCAGTTCTTGACGCCGGAACAGTCCGCGCTGGTTGACGAATGCGCCCAGATTGGTGGTCTGGGTAACGTCGGGCGCGGTGGTGACAATGTGATCGGCAATCTGCTCACCCGATTTTGCAAGGTCGAGCAGAATACGGCCGAAAGCGGCTTGGGTGGACTGTTCGGCTCCATCGGGAACCGGCAGACGGTCGGGCGTCATGATTGTAGGAACGGTCGGCTCCTGCTTGCGTTTTGCAAGCGGGGAATCCTCGACGAAGGCCTGGAGCCGGGCTGCCATATTTTCACCTAGGCCGGCCCAGGGTTCCCATTCTGCGCCGGACGCGATGCCCAGCGTTTCCCGCAAACCCTCGATTTGAGTGCTGTTCATCATGCCCGAATGATTATCTTTGTGTCCCGCAAGCGGGAGACCGTGGCCTTTGACGGTGTACGCGATGAAGATCGTCGGTTGATCATCCTGCGCGCTGTCGAACGCGTCCATCAGCGTTTCCACGCAATGTCCGCCCAAATTGGTCATCAGGTCCGCAAGTGCCATATCGTCGAAGCTGTCGATCAGCTTGCGCACTCCAGCCTTGCCGCCGATGTCCGCAAGCAGACGGTCGCGCCACGCCGACCCGCCTTGATAGGTTAGCGCGGCGAATTCCGCATTGGGGCAATTGTCGATCCACTCCTGTAGCGCTTTGCCGCCGGGGCGTTTGAAGGCGGCTAGCTGCCGCTTGCCATATTTAAGGCTCAACACCCGCCAGCCGCAGGTTTCGAAAATATCGTCGAAACGGCGGAACATGCGATCGGCCGTGGTCGCGTCGAGCGATTGGCGATTATAGTCGACGATCCACCAGCAGTTACGGATATCGTGTTTATAGCCTTCGATCAGGCATTCATAGATATTGCCTTCATCGAGTTCGGCATCGCCCATCAACGCGATCATCCGTCCGCCATCCTGTTCGGCCAGTTGGCCATGGGCGATCAGATAATCCTGCACCAGACTGCTGAAGGCAGTGACGGCCACACCCAGTCCGACCGACCCGGTCGAGAAATCGACGGGGATGCTGTCCTTGGTGCGCGACGGATAACTCTGCACGCCGCCCAGGCCGCGAAAGCGCTGCAGCTTGTCGAGGCTCTGGTTGCCCAGAAGATAATGGATTGCATGCAGCACCGGGCCGGCATGCGGCTTGACCGCCACCTTGTCGTTTGGGCGCAGGCCGTAAAAATAAAGCACCGCCATGATAGCCGTCATCGAGGAGCAGCTCGCCTGATGGCCGCCAACCTTCAATCCGTCACGCTTGGACCGGATATTGTTGGCGTTGTGAATCGTCCAGGACGAAATCCAGCGCAAACGGGTATCCAGCGCCTCGATCGCGCTGACGATGTTCTGCCGACCTTCGTCGCGATTCACTAAATTTTTGATAGCCATGATGCATCCCCCGTTCGGATGCACGTATATACCACATGGTCAGGATTGTAATTGCGTTTTGGAACCGGATGCGATAGTGGTTTGGCGAAATATGCCAATTGAGGGCGGAAAGAGGGCATAATATGCCAAATCAGGACATAGACCTCTTAGATAGGCGCATCTTGATAGAATTGCAGGCAAACGGCCGGGCGACCAATTATGAGATTTCTGAGCGCATCGGACTATCCCCGAGTCCTTGCCTGCGGCGGATCAGAGCGCTGGAGAAGCAGGGTGCCATTCAGCGCTATGTCGCGTTGGTGGATCCAGAGGTGCTGGGATTGTCGGTCTCCGCATTCGTGCGCGTCAGGCTGAGCGGCCAGGATGACCGGCATCTGGCCGAATTCGAGAATGCGGTCGCGGAGTTTCCCGAAGTCATGGAATGTTACCTGATGTCGGGCGAGGCGGATTACCAATTGCGCGTGCTGGTATCATCCCTGGGAAATTTTGAGGATTTTCTGCGTCACAAGCTGACACGCATATCCGGCGTGTCTCAGGTCACGTCGAGCTTTGCTCTAAGGCCTATTGTCTACCGAACCGCTCTGCCCATTGCGACCTGACCATCGTCCAAGGAGCAAGAAGGCTCATTCACGTGCGCACGATTGTCTATATATTGAAGCCTCCAAGGATTATCGGCAAGCGCGTGCCAAGGTGGTGACCTCCAACCCGTTGCATTTTCCTGATGGTTAGAGACAAGGACGGTTATGAATATTGACCACCATGCAAAGATCGCTCGGCAGGCCGAGGATTCCTCCGGATATTCTGGTGATGATGTACGCCCGCTTTCGGCCGAGCCTGCCCAAAATAGAAAGGCCCGAAAAGCGAAGGACCCCGATCGTCCTGTCGCAGCAAAGAAGCGGGCTCCACAAAAGCGGGCGATCGAAGCCCGCAAGCGGATATTAAAGGCTGCGTTGGATTGTTTTGGGGCCTATGGTTTTGAGGGAACTTCTACGCGTATGGTCGCCCAACGTGCGGGCGTGACGCATACACTCGTTCTCTATTACTTCAATTCGAAGGACGATCTCTGGCTCGCTATGATGGACGATGCTCTGGGCACTTACAGCGCGGCGTTGGCGGAAAACCTTGATAACCGCTCCGGTAAATCAGCAGCGGAGCGCCTGAGAATCTTTATCGAACAATTTGTGCGGCTGTCTGCGGATATGCCGCAAATTCATAGAATCATGACTATGGAAGGGAATCAGGATACTGACCGACTTGAATGGGTAATAAACCGCTACCTTCGGGATCATTTTGGCAGGATAAAGGACCTTATCAAGAAAGGTCAGGAAGAAGGGTCTGTCAGGGATTGCGACGCTTCAAGGCTATATTATTTCATACTTGGTGCTGGAGGAACACCCTTTACATTGTCGACGGAATATCGTGCGATAACGGGCCGGGATGTTTTTTCGGAGCCAGAAATATTGAGAAATGTCGCGTTTCTGTATGAACTGGTATTCATATAAGGAGCGGGCAGACTTTGATTTTCCTATGTCGTACATTTTCCAAAAGCCCAAGGCCGATCTGCGTTTGATACCGTGCCAATCAAAAACTCTCGGCCTATGTGGGGCGCTTGTCCGCTACTTTGAGCGTCGTTGCGAGGCATATGCGAACTTAATCCTCATCAGCGTTAGCCAGCCGCTCGACGCGTGCGGCCCGACCTTCGGCCATCCTGCGATAACTGTCACCGCCCGAAGCTGCCGCTACACCCATTGATCCTCAACCCCATCAATTAGACGCTCACCATTCTACGGCTCCCGAATGATCACAGGGCACAGAGTCCGCGGTGGAAAGGGTGGATAAGGAGATCAGGCGACGCTGACGCAGTAGGTATCTTCCCCAATGACGCTGCAACCATCTCGGTTTCTGACGCCGGAGCCGCCCAATGCGTGGGCTGCCCGGCGTCGCTATATGAAATTGGAAGCCCTGAGCGCAGTGGCGATAATCCCATCGTCAGCTTGCCACTCCAGTCGACCGATCGTAACCAGATCCCGTCGTGGACCGAGGTTTCTATACCGCCTCTTAGAACGCAAACATGGTTTGGCCCTCCCCCCCGGGGGCCGGAGCGGGAGCTGTCCGATGTCCCTAGCGATAGGGATTGATAGGCCGGCGCGTTCCTCCGACCTTGTTCCCAAATACCCCGGAGGATGCTTTGACTAATACGATGCAGGCTTATGTCGCCAAAGGCCCGGATGGTGTGGAAGCTTTATCCTTGCTTGAAGTGCCAATGCCGAAACTCCAGGATGACGATGTCCTGGTCCGGGTACGAGCATTTCCGATTAACACTGGGATGACGGAGCAACTGGGGGGTACGCTCAAGGCTGCGTATTTCCCCTTTGTCCCTGGCAACGAACTAGTGGGCGAGATTTCAAATGATCCGTTGGGCAGATACGCTCCAGGCACGAAGGTGGCGGTGGCATTTTTCAACGGTGAAATGCGATTAACGGGCCTCAACGATCAGGGGGCCTATGCTGAATATATCGCGGTCAATGCCAATTATGTGTTTCCGTTTGAATCGGATTTGCCCTGGCCAGTCTTGGCGGCGATACCGGGCGCCTTCGCGACGGCGTGGGACGCGCTGTTATATGTTTCCCAGGCTCAAGAGGGCCAATCTGTTCTGATTAGAGGCGGGACATCGGGTGTGGGTCTGGCGGTGGCGACCATAGCGAAGGCCAAGGGAATGACGGTTGCAAGCACGACGCGCGATGAATCTAAACTTGCGAGCTTGCGGGCACATGGGGTCAATGATCCAGTTCTGGATAACCGCGAAATTTCCGGGAAATTGGAGAGCCAAGTCGATGTGGCCGTGCATCTGACTGGATTTTCGACGCTTGGTGATACTCTTCAATGTGTGAAGCCTTTCGGCATCGCCTGCATGGTGGGTGTTCTCGGCGAATATGAGACGGTTCACACAGGAAGTCTCGTCTCCCCTCATCCGGTAGATTATGTCCCGCATGCCGTTCGCCTGACATCGCGTCGCGGCCCCTATCCGGGCAGGAAGGAAATGCAAGATTGGGTGGATGGCGTGGCCGCTGGGACTTATCAAATGCCGATCGACAAGGTGTTCCCATATGAAGAGACTGTTGAAGCTCTGAAACGGCGCAAATCTCAAATTGGCTTTGGACGGATCATTGTCGAAATGGGGCACGGTTAACCTGTAGCGCGGCGGCATCGTTAGGGCTGCCTGCCTTTGCGTGGGGGCGGCGTACGTCGGTCTAAATCAGCCTTCATTGATCTTCCGATGGGGGCCGGCGGCGAACACGAAACTGGAGAAGAGGACGATAACCCCTCACAAAATAACCCTGACTGAGCTGACTGAGCAAGGGGCCGATCACGCCTTGATGCGCGAATGCTGGCCTTTGCCGCGATGCGCGTGATAGGGTTGGAGATCAAGGCGAGCATCGTTTCTACTGGCGCTCGCAGATCGAACTGACTTAACCGTAGCAATAGCTACCGGCAACAAGCTGGACTATGCTGGCCGCGGGTCAACCGGGCGACTGCGAAACTGCGAAAGGCCAGTTACTTTCCAAGCTTTCTGATCATATGATGGGAAAAGCATGGGCGGCTGTGATACAGAAAATCCTTGGGTCATGTCGTATCGACCGGCGGTCGATAATCTGGGGTCGAGGCGATGGGCCTCGATTGGCCTCCAACGAGGCCTTTAACTCACTGTTCGTGCAAGCAGAATTGATGATTGACAAAGTCGAGCTACCCGGCCGCCCCTGATTACGGGTGATCGATGTCTCTGGCTTCGATCCGTCCAGAGGGCGCGCATCCATAGCCGCGCACTCGCCAACTTTCCGCACACGTGGCGGCTTTGGATCGCTCTCGCTGTCTGGCTTTGTATAAATACACCATATGGTCAATCAATGTAATCAGGCGGGCTGTGCCTCTCCGTCGCGCGAAAGGAAGGGGGCGGCGAAAAACGAATCAGAAGGCTCTTATGCTCGGAACTGGCAGCAACGCTTGGGTATTCACCCCATTGTGGGAGCTGAGAACGGTGAGATTGCGGCGCGTCATCCCGGACTATCGCATCTCCGCCGCGCCGCCAGTGACTCTGGTTGAGCCGCTTCGTCCTGCCTTTGTGGCGGAAGTATATTGACCGGATGGTTCGCTATGCTTAAGTTCGGCAGGAGCGCTGGCGCTTTAGGATAAGTCTGTTTGTGGAGAGAGCTGATGGGTCACCTTGGAAGTGTCGTGCCGCCGTCAAAGCTGGCGCATTTTGTCGTCCGAACAAGCCGTTATAAAGAGGTGGTCGATTGGTATAAGACCGCCTTGGATGCAAAGGGCGCATTCGAAAGCGAGCAGCTGAGTTTTCTCAGCTATGATGATGAGCATCACCGGGTGGCTATTCTGCACATTCCCGGATTGAAGGATCAGGCGGATGGCGTAGCCGGCGTGCATCATATCGCCTTCACCTACGCGTCGTTGAAGGATCTGCTGGAAAATTATGAGCGGCTGAAAGCGCTCGACATAACGCCGGTTTATGTCATCAATCATGGCCCCACGACGTCGCTCTATTATGCCGATCCGGATGGCAATCAGCTTGAATTCCAGGTCGAGAATTTCGACACTGTCGAGGAGTCCGGGAAATTCTTCTTCACCCCGCAGTTCGCGGAAAATCCCATCGGCGTCGAGTTTGATCCCGACGATCTTTTGCGCCGGCTGCGCGAAGGCGAACCAGAGGCTGACCTGAAGCGGCGGCCTGATATCGGGTCTCGCGGTCTTTCCGACGTGAAGCTGAGGTAACGGGATGATGAATTCGGTTTCGAATGATACACGCCTTGCAATCGCGGATTGCATCCATCTCTTTTTTTACCAGGTTGATCATGGTCAAGCTTCACGGACGGCGGCGCTTTTTACTGCCGACGCTTCCCTGACGTTTGGTCCCGGATCTCCCACCCCGGGCACAATCACCGGAGATGCGATCACAGCAGCGATGGCTGCGCGGGAGAAACAGACAAGCGCCTTTACGCGGCATGTTGTCAGCAACATCATGTTCGACACGGAAGCGTTCGACGATGTCGGTGTCCGCTATTTGCTTGTGTTGTTTCGCTCTGATGATGATTCCAGAGACAGCAAGCCTGCTTTTGTAGCGGATGTCCGGGAACGTTGGTCACAACAGGAAGGTTCGTGGAAGATTGCGGAAAGGGTCGTGAGTCCGGCATTCATCCGCGCTCAGGTCTGAAAAGCCGATGAAGATGGCGCTCGATACGGTGGAACCGGCTTGGGCGGGGCAAGGGGATGGATAAGCGGTCCGGCCGAAGAATTGTGCCGGTGAAGGACGCAGCCGTGGACGAGCACCTTGCCAGCGACAACCGCAAGGGCGGACATCAAGATTTAGGGAAGGATGCGCCGGATGGCGGGTAATAAGGTCATAATCAGTTGTGCGATCACGGGCTCCATCCATACCCCGTCCATGTCGCCTCATCTCCCGGTGACGCCGGCGGAAATCGCGGCGAGCGCGCTGGGCGCTGCTGAAGCGGGGGCGGCGATTGTCCACCTCCATGCACGCGACCCGGAAAACGGTAAACCGGTGCACACACCCGAGGATTTCGAGCCGTTCCTGAAGGTCATCAAGCAAAACTCCAACGTGGTTGTGAACCTCACGACCGGCGCTTCGCCCTATATGCCGGTGGAATATCGTGTGAAGCCCGCTGAAGTGTGGAAACCGGAAGTCGCCAGCCTCAACATGGGCTCGATGAATTTCGGTCTGTTCCCGATGCTGAAGCGCTACAAGGACTTCAAATATGATTGGGAGCCGGAGATGCTGGAGGGCTCCCACGACCTCGTCTTCCGAAACAGCTTCAAGGATATTCGCTACGCGCTGGAAACCCTGAACGCGACTGGCACACGGTACGAATTCGAGTGCTACGACACCAGCCACCTCTACAATCTTCACTATTTTTGGAAGGAAGGCTTGGTCAAGGCGCCGCTTTTCATCCAGACCTGCTTCGGATTGCTGGGCGGTATCGGTGCGCATCCTGAAGACGTGATGCATATGAAACGCACGGCGGACCGCCTGTTCGGCGCTGATTACAGATGGTCGGTTCTCGCCGCTGGGGCGAACCAGATGCGCGTGGCTGCGATGGCAGCGTCCATGGGTGGCCACGTCCGCGTTGGGCTGGAAGATTCGCTCTGGCTTGGCCGTGGTGAACTGGCCGAAACCAATGCAGCGCAGGTAACCAGGGTACGGCAGATCATAGAAGGGCTTGGGCTGGAAGTGGCCACGCCGGATGACGCGCGCCAGATCCTCGAGTTGAAGGGTGGCGACCAGGTGAATTTCTGATCGCCATCGCAATCGCTGAGAACCGATGATTGAGCATGGATTCATTCGAAGCGAGGGCCGTGCACTCGCGCAGTCAGGTTCCCGATCGCCATGAGCGAATGATCGAATTCTGCAAGTATCTCCGATGCATCGTCAAAGGCGCGAAAGATCGCCCTCCTCCGTCGATTCATACCTCCATATGCGGCAGGGGCGAAGCATTCGAGGGTTAGTTAGACCGGATGGTCATACTGGTCGGCGCGGAAGATGGGAGCGACGTGGCTCCCACGCCGCTCCCAGGCGATCAAAGCCAAGACGAGAATTGGGCTCTTCTTCTGTGAAAGGGCCTATGGCTGACAAAGGTGCCAATCGCTGACTGGATGGCGCGGGCGCAAAGCTTGACAACCGCAATGTTTTAATATTGACCTTATGGTCAGGTTGAAATCGTCCTGAGCATAATTCAGGCGGACAAAAATGGGGAGATGCCGGATGAGAATTTTCAAACTTATGATTGGCGCATCGATCGCGGCAATATCCAACTGTGCTTATGCTCAGACAGACAACGGCACAGGCAGCGGCCCAGGGCTGGATGAGATCATCGTAACGGCACAGAAGCGGAGCGAAAACGTTCAGGATGTGCCGATTGCGGTGGCCGCGTTCGGCGGCGCTGATCTCCAGGCACGGGGCGTCAGCGAAGTCGCCCAACTGGCCAGTTTTACGCCGAGCGTCCAGCTGACCAATTCATCGCAGCTTGTAAGCTCGCCCTCGATGCTATCGGGGTTCATCCGGGGCATCGGCCAGGATGATTTCTCCGCAAGTTTCGAGCCGGGTGTCGGCACCTATGTCGACGGCGTTTATCTGGCGCGAACCATTGGCGCCAATGCCAACCTCCTCGACATCGAGCGGATCGAGATCCTCAAGGGTCCCCAAGGGACGCTCTTTGGCCGTAATACCATCGGCGGCGCGATCAGCGTGGTGACGCGCGAACCTTCGCCGATAGCCGGCATGCGCGGCCAGTTCACCGTCGGTCGCTTCAACCGGCTTGATGTAGGCATAGTGGCTGACATCCCGCTGATCGAGGATCGCTTACTGAGCAGCATTGCGATCAGCAGCAGCAACAGGGACGGTTTCCAGAAGCGTATCCCATACCCCGGTGCTTCGGGCTTCGTCACAGATCCTCTGAGCGCCTATGTCCTGACCGGTCTCGGAGCGAAGAACAGACTAGGCGGCGGCAATGAACAGAATATTCGAGCCAAGCTACTATGGAAGGGTACAGACGGATTCCGTGTGACGTTGGTGGGCGACTATGGAAACGCGCGACAATCGGCATCACCCTCGACGCTCATCAAAACCACACAGACCGCGGCGGCGGGTCCCGGCGGACTCTCCCTCATCGGGCTTTACAATACCTGCATTAACACATCCGCGGCGGTGCTGGACAGCATTGGTCTTGGTGCCGTTTGCGGTCCGCGCTTTGGCACCGGCACCGCGATCGCGGGCGTTAACGTCGATTCCGATCCAACGAATAATCGTTTGACCGTCGATGACCGATTTGTTCTCAATGATCCGGACAAAACCTATGCCACCGGCAATAATTATGCGCGCCAGCGCAATTATGGCCTTTC
>Ga0180219_1002634_pt1 | contig 10583 bp, 9 predicted proteins | sample eDN3rd30CBELigMG_FD_151338 | JGI IMG/M metagenome (GOLD analysis project Ga0180219, IMG submission 151338) | Enriched Miracle-Growth compost microbial communities from Emeryville, California, USA - eDNA 3rd pass 30_C BE-Lig MG (version 2)... ... | reverse complement strand
GCGACAGCTCGCGGATCACCGGGGCGAGGATCTTCTGCTGGTTGAGCAGGGTGAAGTTCTTCGCATAGGCCAGGCCGAAGTGCGTACGGATGTCCTCCATCGCCTTCCAGCCGAGCAGCACCGCGGGTACCAACGCCAGAACGCAGGCCAGTAAAAGCGCTACCACCGATTTGCCGCGCAATCCCCATCGTGCCGCCATGGCTGTCCCCAGAAATCCCGTTCGCCGAGTTAGTGTCGTTCTTTTGGCGAAAGCGCAATTGTGCAGGCGAGCCTTTCCCCAGGCAATGCAAATTAATGGCTATTTGCCATATTTTTGACGTCATCCGACTGACTCAGTCTAGACGCGATTTCCTCCGCCGCCACGGCGCACCCGCTGCAGCAGCGCCGCAGCGATTTCCCCCAGCGGCAGCACCGCCTGCGCGGCCCCGAGCTCCACGGCCTCGCGCGGCATGCCGTAGACCACGCAGCTGTCCTGGTCCTGGGCCAGGGTGAAGCCGCCGGCCTGGCGGATGGCCAGCAGGCCGCGGGCGCCGTCCCTGCCCATGCCGGTGAGCAGCGCCGCCAGCAGGTTGCGCCCGGCGCAGCGGGCCAGGGAGTCGAACATCACGTCCACCGCCGGGCGATGGCCATTGACCGCCGCCGCCTGGTCCAGGCGCACCACGTAGTTGGCGCCGCAGCGCTCCACCAGCAGGTGGCGGTCGCCGGGGGCGATCAGCACCTGGCCGGGGAGGATGCGGTCGCCATCGCGGGCCTCGGCGACGCTCAGGCGCGTCTGCCGGTCCAGGCGCTCGGCATAGGAACGGGTGAAGCCCGGCGGCATGTGCAGCGTGACCACGGTGCCCGGGCAGTCCGGCGGCAGGCCCAGCAGCACTTCCTTTATGGCTTCGGTGCCGCCGGTGGAGGCGCCGATGGCGATGATCTTCTCGGTGCCCGGCAGCGGCCCCAGGTTCGCCCCGGGCACCGGTGCGGGGCGGCGCTGGCCCACCCGGGCGCGGGCGGCGACCTTGAGCTTGGCGCGGATTTCCTCGGCATAGGCGCGCATGCCGTCGGCGATGCCCAGGCGCGGCTTGGCGACGAAGTCCACGGCGCCCAGCTCCAGGGCACGCAGGGTGGCCTCGGAGCCCTTCCCGGTCAGGGAGGAGACCATCAGCACCGGCGTCGGCCGGGCCTTCATCAGTTTTTCCAGGAAGGTCAGGCCGTCCATGCGCGGCATTTCCACGTCCAGGGTCAGCACGTCCGGCGCGTGCTGGCGGATCAGGTCGCGGGCGACGTAGGCATCGGGCGCGCCGCCCACCCACTGCAGCTCGGGGTCGGCCTGGACGATTTCCTTGAGCAGGCTGCGGATCAGCGCCGAATCGTCGACCACCAGCACCTTCAGCGGCATGCCGCACCTCCTCGTCTACAGGAACAGGTCGATGGCGCCGTCGCCAGCGTGGCCCGACAGTTGCCGGCGGTAGTCGCGCTCGCGCTGCAGCAGGGTCGGGTTGTCCAACACGCGCAGCTTGCGCAGCAGCACGCGGCCGCTGGCGGGGAAGAAGTAGAGCTTGCGCGGGTAGACGTCCAGCAGGTCGCGGGCGACCACCGGGATGCCCTCGGTGGCCAGGTAGCCGAGGACGAAGTCGGCGTTGCGCCGGCCGACGTCGGCGCTGAGCTGGCGCAGCACCGAGCCGCCGCCGAAGACCTTGGCCTGGAAGTGCCGGCGCTGGCCGCCGAGGCGGATCAGCTGGCTGATCAGCAGGTCCATGGCGTGCACGCCGTAGCGCGAGGAGCTGGACAGCGGCGCGCTGTCGCCATCGCCGGGCAGCATGAAGTGGTTCATGCCGCCGATGCCGCTGCGCGCGTCGTACAGGCACGCCGAGACGCAGGAGCCGAGCACCGTCACCAGCAGCAGGTCGTCGCGGGTGGCCAGGCATTCGCCGGGCAGCAGCTTGATGGCGTCGCGGCCGAAGCGCGGGTCGTGGTAGCGGTTGTGCCGCGGCGCTGCGGCCATCTCAGCGCCCCGCCACCTGGTAGGTGCTGCGTCCCACCGCCCGCACCAGGTGGGTGGCGTGGACGAAGCTCTCCGAATGCCCGGCGAAGAACAGCCCGCCCGGGCGCAGCAGGCGCACCATGCGCTCCAGCAGGCGGGCCTGGGTCGGCTTGTCGAAGTAGATCATCACGTTGCGGCAGAAAATGGCGTCCAGCTCGCCGGGTACGCCCCAGGCGTCGTCCAGCAGGTTGATCTGGCGGAACGCCACCAGGCGCCGCAGTTCCTCCGCCACCCGCACCTTGCCGGCGTTGGGCCCGCGGCCACGGAGGAAGAAGCGCTGCTTCTGCGCCAGCGCCAGGGCCTCCACGCGCTCCAGCGGGTAGATGCCGCGCTCGGCGGTCTCCAGCACCCCGGTGTCGATGTCCGAGGCGAGGATGCGCACCGGCGCGTCGGGGCCCAGGGCGTCGAGCAGGCTCATGGCCATGGAATAGGGCTCCTCGCCGGTGCTCGAGGCGGCCGACCAGAAGCGCAGCGGGCGATGGCTGCGCGCCTGGCGCAGCGCCAGCTCGGCTAGCGTCTGGAAGTGGTGGGGCTCGCGGAAGAAGGCGGTGAGGTTGGTGGTCAGCGCGTTGACGAACTGCTGCCACTCCTCGGCGTGCCCTTCCAGGTAGCCGAAGTACTCGCCGAAGCTCTGCAGCCGCAGGGCGCGCAGGCGCCGCGAGAGGCGGCTGTAGACCATCTGCTGCTTGCTCTCGGAAAGGCTGATGCCGGTGCGCCCGTAGAGCAGCCGGCGCACCTGCTGGAAGTCGCGGAGGGTGTAGAGGAACTCGTGGCCGCCGGGAACCGGCAGGCTGATACCGCTCATGACAGAACCACCTCGACTGCTGCCGCCGATCCGCCCGGGTCACGGGCCAACTGGAACCCAGGGCGTACAACCGTTCGCGGTTGTACGCCGTTGCGCCACCGGCGAGGGCCTCCAGGTCGGCCCTGGAGCGGTCGGCAGGCAGCGCTTCGGGTTCAAATCCAGGGAACGCCATGCTCCGGTCAGGCGGCGGATGACCGCGAACGGTTACCCGCCCTGCGCCCGGATCATCGCCGGCGTCAGAATTCCTCCCAGTCCTCGTCCTTCTTCGCCTTGGCCGCCCTGGCCAGGCCGCGCGCGGCGCGCGAGGTTGGCTGCGGCACGGCGGCGGGCGCCGGGCGCGCCGCCGGCAGCGGGATGACGCTGGCCTGGCTGTCCAGCCGGAACACCGCCACCGCCTGGTTGAGCACCCCGGCCTGGTCCTGCAGGGCTTCGGCCGAGGCCGCCGCCTCCTCCACCAGCGCGGCGTTCTGCTGGGTCATCTCGTCCATCTGCGAGACCGCGCCGTTGACCTCCTCGATGCCGCTGCTCTGCTCGGCGCTGGCGGCGGCGATCTCGGCCATGATGTCGGTGACGCGACGGATCGCCACCACGATGTCGCTCATGGTCTGCCCGGCCTGGGCCACCAGGGTGTTGCCGCTCTCGACCTTGTCCACCGAGTCGTTGATCAGCGTCTTGATCTCCTTGGCCGCCGCCGCCGAGCGCTGCGCCAGGGTGCGCACCTCGCCGGCCACCACCGCGAAGCCGCGGCCCTGCTCGCCGGCGCGCGCCGCTTCCACCGCCGCGTTGAGCGCCAGGATATTGGTCTGGAAGGCGATGCCGTCGATGACGCCGATGATGTCGGCGATCTTGCGCGCCGAGTCGTTGATCGCCGACATGGTGCCGACCACCTTCTGCACCACGTTGCCGCCCTCGGTGGCCACCTCCGAGGCGTTCACCGCCAGGGAATTGGCCTGGCGCGCGTTCTCCGCGTTGAGCTTCACGGTGCCGGTCAGCTCCTCCATGCTCGAGGCGGTTTCCTCCAGGCTGGAGGCCTGCTGCTCGGTGCGGGTGGACAGCTCGGCGTTGCCGCTGGCGATCTCGCTGGCCGCGGTGCCGATGGTGTGGGCCGCCTCGCGAATCTGCCCGAGCATGCGCGAGAGGCTCTGCGCGGTGTCGTTGGCATAGTCCTTCAGCTCGCCGAAGGTGCCCTGGTAGTCGGCCTCGATGCGCTGGGTGAGGTCGCCCTGGGCCAGCGCGCCGAGCATCCGCGAGACGTCCTTCAGGCCCTTGTCGGCGGTCTCCACCAGGGCGTTCAGGCCGGTGGCCAGCTTGAGGAAGAAGCCTTCCTTGTTGGCCGCCTCGATGCGCCTGCTGAAGTCGCCGGCGGCGGCGGCCTCGACCAGCTGCGAGACCTCCTGTTCGGCGCGGTATTCCTCGGTGCGGTCGGTCCACTGCACCGCCGAGCCCAGGCGCTGGCCGGCGTCGTCGAACACCGGCACCACGTCCAGGGCGAAGCGCCGCCCGCCCAGGTTCAGCTCGGCCTGGTGGCGGCCGCTCAGGTGCGCCAGCAGGTTGCGCTGGTGCGCCGGGTTCTTGTGGAACACGTCGATGTTGGCGCCCATCAGCCGCGAGGCGTTGAAGTTCGGCAGCTGCTTGCGGATGTCCGCCTCGGCGCGGCCGAGCATCTCGCTGACGGTGCGGTTCATGTAGATGATGTCGAGGTCGTTGTCGGCGATCATCACGTTGGCCGAGACGTTGTCCAGCGCGCTCTTGATCCGCGCGTTGTACTGCGCGGCGCTGGCGCTGGCCTTGAGCGCGTCGCGCACGCCGTCGATGGCCTCGGTGATCTGCGCCTTCTTGCCCGGCAGGCGCTCCATGTCGACGCTGAAGTCGCCGCGCCCGTAGGCGGTGACCGTGGCCACCACCTTCATCTTCACCGCGATGTGCGCCGCCACCAGCTCGTTGATGCCGCGGGCGATGCGCGCCGGACGGCCGTCCAGCGGCGCCAGCGGGATCACCTCGTCGATCCAGCCGGCCTCGTGCTGGCGGGCCATCTCCGCCAGGCCCGCCTCCAGGGCCTGCGCCTGCTCCAGCTCGGCGCGCTGCTGGCGGAGCACCTTCTGCACCTCGCGCAGGCCTTCGTAGAGGCGCTCGTAGCCGGGCGCCGGGGCCTCGCCGACGGCGGCGTCCAGGCGCCCCTCGGCCAGCGCCTGGAGCACGGCGGTGATACGGTCGGCGCGCTGCTGCGCCACGGCGTGTGCGTTGAACAGTCCCATCTTCTCGGTCCCCTGCGCTTGTCACGGTGCACGCGTTGTTGTCGTGCCGCGGTCAGGCCGCGGCTTCGTCGACCAGCGCCATCTCGCGGCTGGTCATGAGCTTCTCGATGTCCACCAGGATCAGCATGCGCTCGCCCGCGGTGGCCAGGCCCAGCAGGTACTCGGTGTCGAAGCTGGAGCCGAACTCCGGCGGCGGCTTGATCGCCTCGCCGCCCAGGGCGATGACGTCGGACACCGAGTCCACCACCGCGCCGACGATGCGCCGACCGACGTTGAGGATGATGACCACGGTGAACTGGTCGTAGCCGACGTCCGCCAGGTTGAACTTGATGCGCAGGTCGACGATCGGCACGATCGCCCCGCGCAGGTTGATCACGCCCTTGATGAAGGCCGGCGCGTTGGCGATCGCGGTGACCTGGTCGTAGCCGCGGATCTCCTGCACGCGGAGGATGTCGATGGCGTACTCCTCGCGGCCGAGGGTGAAGGTCAGGTATTCCTGGGCCGGGCTGGCAGCCTGGCCCGCTTCGGGGTCGTTCATGCGGGCTCTCCCTGCGCGGCCAGGCGTGGCAGCGCGTCGACGTCGAGGATCAGCGCGACACTGCCGTCGCCCATGATGGTGGCGCCGGCGATGCCGTCGATGCGGCGGAAGTTCTGTTCCAGGCTCTTGATCACCACCTGCTGCTGGCCGACCAGCTCGTCCACCTGCAGGGCGAAGCTGCGCCCCTCGGATTCGAGGATGACCACGATGGCCCGTTCCGCCGGCAGCGGCTCGGCGGCCAGGCGCAGCAGCCCGTGCAGCGAATACAGCGGCAGGTACTCGCCGCGCACGCGGATCACCGCCGCGGCGTCGCCGGCCAGGCCGCGCACGTCCTCGGCGCGGGCCTGCAGCGATTCGACGATGTAGGTCAGCGGCACCACGTAGTTGACCTGCGCCACCGAGACGATCAGGCCGTCGAGGATGGCCAGGGTCAGCGGCAGGCGGATGCTCAGGCGCGTGCCCATGCCGGCGGCCGAGTCGATGTCGATGCGCCCGCCCATGGCCTGGATGTTGCGCCTGACCACGTCCATGCCGACGCCGCGCCCGGACAGCTCGGTGACCGTCTCGGCGGTGGAGAAGCCGGGCAGGAAGACCAGTTGCCAGACCTCGGCGTCGCTCATCCCCTCGTGGGCCGCCAGGCCCTTCTCGCGGGCCTTGGCCAGGATGCGCTCACGGGACAGCCCGCGGCCGTCGTCGGAAACCTCGACCACGATGCTGCCGCCCTGGTGGCTGGCCGAAAGCCGTACCGTGCCGCTGGCCGGCTTGCCGGCGGCCTGGCGCTCGGCGGGCGTCTCGATGCCGTGGTCGATGCTGTTGCGCACGATGTGGGTGAGCGGGTCGCCGAGCTTCTCGATGACGCTCTTGTCCAGCTCGGTGTGCTCGCCGTGCAGCTGCAGTTCCACCTGCTTGCCCAGGCGCTGCGAGGTGTCGCGCACCAGGCGCGGGAAGCGGCTGAAGATGAAGCTGATCGGCAGCATGCGGATCGACATCACCGATTCCTGCAGGTCGCGGGTGTTGTGCTCCAGTTGCGCCAGAGCCTGCTGCAGGCGCTCGTGGCGGGCGCCGTCGAGGCCCTCGCTGAGCTGGCCGAGCATGGCCTGGGTGATCACCAGCTCGCCGACCAGGTTGATCAGGCTGTCGATCTTCTCGACGCTGACGCGGATCGAACTGGACTCGGCCTCGCCACGCACCGTGCGCACCGGCTCGGCCCGCACCTCGGCCATGGCCGGCTCCGGCGCGGCGGGCAGGCCGGGGGCCTGGTCGAACAGCCCGAACGCCTCGGCGGCGGGCGCGGCCGCCGGCACACCGGGCGCATCGTCGAAGAAGCCGAAATCATCGTCCGCCGCCGGGGCGGCCGGGGCCTCGTCGAAGAACCCGAAGCCATCGTCCGGCGCCACAGGCGCCGGGGCCTGCAGCCAGGCCCGCAGGCGCTCGACGGTTTCGCCCACCGGCAACTGCGGCGCCGGGCATTGCTCGCGGCGGGCGTCGAGCAGGCGCTGCAGCAGGTCGCGGGTCTCCAGGAACAGCGAGATCATCTCGCCCTGCAGGGCCAGTTGCCCGCAGCGGATTCGGTCGAGCAGGGTCTCCAGTTCGTGGGTGACGGCGCCGATGTCGTCGAAGCCGAACATGCCGCTGGCGCCCTTGATCGAATGGGCGGCGCGGAAGATGCCGTTGAGCGCCTCGGCGTCCGGCATGTCCAGGTCCAGGCCGATCAGCAGCAGTTCCAGGCTGGCCAGGTGCTCGTCGGTCTCCTCGAAGAACACCTGGAGGAACTGGCCCATGTCCGGATTCATGCGGTGCCTCCCGCCGATACCGGCGCCGGCGTGGCTACGACTCGATCGCTCATCTGCCTCTCCCGGCCGGCCGCGCGCAGGCACGGCCGAGCCCCCGCCGGGCGCGGCCCGGCGTGTGGTGGTGGATGTCCTAGGGAAGAACCTTGCGGGTGACTTCCAGCAGCTTCGGCGGGTCGAACGGCTTGACCAGCCAGCCGGTGGCGCCGGCGCTGCGGCCCTGCTGTTTCATGGCGTCGCTGGATTCGGTGGTGAGCATGAGGATCGGCACGCTGCGATAGCCGCCCATGTCGCGCAGGCTGCGGATCAGCGCCAGGCCGTCCATGTTCGGCATGTTCTGGTCGGTGAACACCAGCTGGTAGGCCTTGCGCTGGGCCTTGCCCAGGCCGTCCCGGCCATCCACCGCCTCGTCCACCTCGTAGCCGGCGGATTTCAGCGTGAAGCTGAGCATCTGCCGGATCGAGGCGGAGTCATCGACTATGAGAATCTGCTTGCCCATCGGGAGCCTCCTTCACTGGCGTCCTTCTCGCTGCCGACCTCGTCGGCGCCGTACCTGGCCCGGTGCGCACCCTGCGCCCCAGCTAATGGCATATAGCCACTTAAGTAAAAACCTTCCTGCCCGCTTGTCCACTCCTTGACGTCAGCATTTCGTCGGAGCGCACCTTCCGATCATTCGCCACGCCTTCAGAACAGCTCCACGGAGCCGGCGCTGACGCTGGTCTGCGCCACCGGGTTGGCCAACGGCCGCGCCAGCTCGCCGACCTGCGCCTCGATGTGCGCGCGCCAGCGCTCCTCCGGCAGCCCGGCCAGCTCGCCCAGGCCGCGGACCAGGCCGCCCAGGCGCGCGCAATGCTTGTCGACCTGCGCCAACAGCTGGCTGCTCATGTCCTGGAACTGCAGGGCGGTGACGGCGCCATCGACGCCCTGGCCCACCTCCACGGAAATCCGGTCGAGCTCGCGGACGATCTTCAGCGTGCGCTGGTTCATCGAGTCCAGGTCGTCGAGCATGTGCTGCACCTTCTGCCGCGAATCCAGGGCGAAGGAAGTGTCCTTCTCGGCCAGCTGGGCGATGGCCAGCTCGGCGTCCTTGATCTCCCGGTAGACCACGTCGACGTGCTGGCGGATGGCCTCGGAGAAATGCGTGGAGCGGGTGGACAGCGCGCGCACCTCGTCGGCCACCACGGCGAAGCCGCGGCCGCTCTCGCCGGCCCGCGCCGCCTCGATGGCGGCGTTGAGCGCCAGCAGGTTGGTCTGCTTGGCGATGGCGTCCATGTCCTGGGTGGACTGCAGGATCTCGCTGATCTTGCGCGTCACCCGCTCCATGCGCTCGGCCAGCAGCTGCGAGGTGCGACTGGTCTCGAGGGTCGCCTCGACGAACAGGCCGAGGGTGTTCTGGGTGGTCTGGATGAAGTCCTGGAAATTGATGGCGTCATCCAGGTGGCCGCGGCCGTCGTAGCGTTCGATCAGCGAATGGGACAGGCCGCGCTGGGTGTCGATGCGTTCGGCCAGCCCATGGAAGCTGTCGCCGAGCCGGGCGATGGCCTGCTGCAGGATGCCCTCGACCTGGCGGGTGTGGCCGCCGACCGCCAGCAGGTGGTTCTCCGCGGCGTCCTGCAGGCGCTCCCAGCGCGGCGGCTCCCCGTTGTCGCCAACGACGCCGTCGCCGCCTTGCGCCGCCGGCGCCAGCAGCCAGGCGCCCAGCCCCAGGCAACCCAGCCAGCCGACCAGCAACGGCAGCCAGGCGGGCAGGCCGGCCCAGGCCAGCCCCGCGGCCACCGCCCAGGGCAGCGAAAGCAGCGCCAGGCGCAGCGGCAGGGGCCGCGCCGGGCGGGACGAAGCGAAGTTGCCGGGATGACTCTCGCGCATGAAGCACTCCACTGCTGAAGCTGCAATCCGAACCTGAATGTCCATCGGCGAACCGTGCCAAAGCTTAAGCGGGCTCGTGCGATATCAATATGACATTAGACGACATTGACGCGAGGCAAGTCGTTGAAATGCCAGGTGGCACGCTCGTGCTACGCAAAGGATTCAGGCCGGAACAGCCGACAGAAGGTCGTGCAGACGAGCCCCTGGCGGGGCCGTGGAGCGCTTCGGCGGCGGGCGCGCACCGCCGAAGCGGCAGCCTCAGGCGAAGGCGGCGCGCAGTTCGTCCAGGCTGGCGAAGTAATGCGCCGGGCCCTCGGCCAGCAGCTCCTCGCGGCTGCCGAAGCCATAGCCGACTCCGGCGGCGCTCAGGCCGTTGCGGTGCGCGCCGATCAGGTCGTGCTTGCGGTCGCCGATCATCAGCGTCTGCGCCGGCTCCAGGCCTTCGAGGCGCAGCAGGTGCTCGATCAGCTCCACCTTGTTGGTGCGGGTGCCGTCCAGCTCGCTGCCGTAGATCACCTTGAAGTGCCGGGCGAAATCGAAGTGCCGGGCGATCTCGGCGGCGAACACGGTGGGCTTGCTGGTGGCGATGAACAGCGTGCGGCCCTGGCCGCCGAGCATCGCCAGCAACTCGCCGACGCCGTCGAACACCCGGTTCTCGTACAGCCCGGTGTCCTTGAAGCGCACCCGGTAATGGTTCACCGCCTCCCAGGCCCGCGCCTCCTCGAAGCCATAGGTGCTCATGAAGCACTGCAGCAGCGGCGGGCCGATGAAATGCTCGAGCCGGCGCAGGTCCGGCTCGTCGATGCCCAGTTGCGCCAGGGCGTACTGGATCGAACGGGTGATGCCCTCGCGCGGGTCGGTAAGGGTGCCGTCGAGGTCGAAGAGAATGTTCTGGTAGTGCATGGGAACTCACTTGGGCTGGGCCGGGCGCAGATTGACGCTGACGTCGCCCGGCGAAAAGAGATGGCTGACGGACGGCCCTACTCGGCATAGCCCTCCGCAATGTGCTGGTCCTTCAGCTTCACATAATTGCCGGCGGTATAGGCGAAGAAGGACCTTTCCTTGTCGCTCAGCGGGCGGGCCTTCTTCGCCGGGCTGCCAACGTAGAGGAAACCGCTTTCCAGCACCTTGCCCGGCGGCACCAGGCTGCCGGCGCCGAGGATCACTTCGTCCTCTATCACCGCGCCGTCCATGACGATGCAGCCCATGCCCACCAGCACGCGGTTGCCGACGCTGCAGCCGTGCAGCAGGACCTTGTGGCCGACGGTCACTTCGTCGCCGATGGTCAGCGGGAAGCCGT
>Ga0180219_1002633_pt1 | contig 10587 bp, 8 predicted proteins | sample eDN3rd30CBELigMG_FD_151338 | JGI IMG/M metagenome (GOLD analysis project Ga0180219, IMG submission 151338) | Enriched Miracle-Growth compost microbial communities from Emeryville, California, USA - eDNA 3rd pass 30_C BE-Lig MG (version 2)... ... | reverse complement strand
GCGGCTATCTGGTCATCAACCCGACCGAGGCGCTGGTGTCCATCGACATCAACTCGGGCCGGTCGACGCGCGAGCATAATATCGAGCAGACCGCCTTCCAGACCAATCTGGAGGCCGCGCGCGAGATCGCCCGCCAGTTGCGCTTGCGCGATATGGCCGGCCTCGTCGTCATCGACTTTATCGACATGGAGCACAACTCCAACGTCCGGAAGGTCGAGAAGGCGATGAAGGAGGCGCTGAAGGACGACCGCGCCCGCATCCAGGTCGGCCGTATTTCCGGCTTCGGGCTGATGGAGATGAGCCGCCAGCGGCTGCGCACCGGCGTGCTGGAAGCGTCGACCCGCGCCTGCCCGCATTGCGAGGGCACCGGCCTGGTCCGCACCGCCTCGTCGGCGGGTCTCTCCGCATTGCGTATGCTGGAGGAGGAGGCCGCGCGCGGACGCGGCAGCCAGATCACCCTGCGCGCGAGCCAGGAGGCAGCCTTCTACGTGCTCAATCACAAGCGGCGCGAGCTGGACGAGATCGAGCTGCGTTACGGCGTGCAGATCGTCGTCCTGCCCGATGGCGAGGCGGAAGGCGCGCGCATGTCGGTCGAGGCGAACGGGCCTCGCCCGGTCGTGCAGGTCGCTTATGCGCCGATCGTCAATGATAGCGACATCGAGGATGATGCCGAGGATATCGAAGACGAGGACGTGGACGCCGAGGAGGACGCAGCCGACGAGGAAGCGGCCAGCGATCGCGATTCCGATGGCGGCCGTCGACGCAAGCGGCGCCGGCGCGGTCGCCGTGGTCGGCGCGATGGCGAGGAATCGGGCGAGGTTGAAGATCACGAGGCCGAGCAGGACGATGCCGGCGAGGCCGGTGACGAGCCTGTTGGCGAGGACGGGGAGGCGCAGCAGGCCGAGGATGGCGAAGCGCCAGCCCGGCGGAATCGTCGTGGCCGTCGCGGTGGCCGCCGCCGGCGCGGTGGTCAGGCGGGCGATCAGCCCCTGGCCGATGCCGCGGGTGAGGCGGATGCCGAAGGCAGCCCGGCCGATGATGCCGAGGTGAGCGCTGCCGAGGAGCCGAACGCTCCCGAGGCTGAGGAAGCCGCGAGCGCACCCGTCGCTGATGCCGCGCCGGTCGAGACGCCTGCCGCCCCGGCCCGCCGTCGCCGCGTTCGCCGGCCCGCCGCGGCTGCGGTCGCCGCCCCGGAGGAGGCCGCCAGCGCGCCCGTTGCGGCAGAGCCGGACAATGCGCCCGCTGACGAGACGGTGCCCGTGGAAGTCTCGGCCGAACTGACCGAAACCCCGGCGCCCAAGCGTACGCGCCGCCGCAAGGCAGCGCCGGCCGCCGAGGCTGAATCGGCTGAGGCGGCGAGCGAGACGGTTCCTGCCACGGACGCCGAGGAGCCGCCCGCCAAGCCCAAGCGCACGCGTCGCCGCAAGGTTGCCGAGCCGGCGCCGGAAGCCAGCCCTGAAACCGGCGATGCCGACAAGGGCGGCGAGGCAGACACCGCCGCGCAGGCCGATGCGCCCGCCGTCGTTCCCGAGGCGGCGAAGGCCGAGACGGTGGATGCCGATGTGAATGGCGAGGCCGACGCTGACGCTGACGGATCGCCGCGTCGCGGCTGGTGGCAGCGCACGTTCGGCGCGTGATCGGACGCGGCCCTTCGTCCCATGCCCTGAAGGGCGGGACGCGGGGCCGCGCGCTCCGGCATGGCTGGCGCGCAGAGGACCTGCCCAGCAGGATCGCAAGGCGCGCGCCCGGCCGTTGGGGACCGGAGCGTCACTCCCCTGTCTGCCCCGATGAGCGCGGAGGGGTGACTACCATGGTCGCCTGCATGCTGACGCCATGAGCGCCCGGCCGAATGCCAATGGAGCGCCTGCCGGTTTGGGCGCGTCAGCTGGGGTTCAGGCGCGGCCGCGCAGAAGGCGGGCATGGTTTCCCGGTTCGAGTCTCCGGCGATGATCTTGCGCGGTCGATTCCTTGCCGCGCATCTGGCCGGCCTGTTCGCGCGCTTGTTCCTGCTTCTCGCGCTGGTCGGCCTGATCGGCATCCACCCGGCCCTCGCCCAATCCATCCTGCGGGACGCGGAGACGGAAGCGCTGATGCGCGATGCCACTGCGCCGCTCGTCAAGGCGGCGGGGCTTGATCCCCGCAATGTCGAGATCATTGTCATCAACGATCCGTCGATCAACGCCTTCGTCGCCGGCGGCCAGATCGTCTGGCTGCACAGCGGCCTGATCGCTGCGGCGGACAATCTCAATCAGGTGCAGGGCGTGGTCGCGCACGAGCTGGGCCATATCGAGGGCGGCCACATCATCCGCTCGGGCGAGGGTATCAAGGAGGCGACGGGCATCACCCTGGTCAGCCTGCTGCTCGGCGCGGCGGCGATCGCGGCGGGCGGCGGCGAGGCGGGCATGGGCATCATGGCGGCGGGCCAACAGGCGGCCATGGGGCGCTTCCTCTCTTTCAGCCGCGCGCAGGAGTCCAGCGCGGACGCAGCCGGCGCGCGCTATCTGCACACGGCAGGGATCAGCGGCAAAGGCAGCGTCGAATTCTTCAAGAAGCTGCAAAATCTCGAATATCGCCTCTATGTGAACCAGGATAGTTACGCCCGCACCCACCCGCTCTCCAGCGAGCGCGTCGCCAGCTTGACTGCCGTCTATGAGAAGGACCCGGCCTGGACCAAGCGGACCGACCCCGCGCTGGAGGCGCGCTTCCAGCGGATCAAGGCCAAGCTCATCGGCTTTGTCGAGGAGCCGCCGCGCGTCCTGCAACTTTATCCGCAGACGGACCAGAGCGCGCCCGCGCACTATGCCCGCGCTTATGCCTATCACAAGGGCGCCTATACCGGGCAGGCGCTGCGCGAGGTGGAGGCGCTGCTGCAGAGCGCGCCGCATGATCCCTATTATCTCGAACTGGAGGGGCAGGTCCTGCTCGAATCCGGCCAGCCCAGGCAGGCCATCGCCCCCTTGCGCGAGGCGGTGGCCGGGGCCGATGGTGCGCCGCTTATCGCCACCTTGCTCGGCCACGCGCTCGTCGCGACCGATGACGACCAGTATCTTGATGAGGCCGAGCGCGTGCTGCGCTCAGCCGTCACGCGGGACAAGGACAATCCCTTTGCCTGGTACACGCTCGGCACCGTCTATCAGCGCAAGGGCGATACGCCCCGCGCGGCGCTGGCCACGGCCGAGCGCTATCAGATGGAGGGGCAGAATGCGCTGGCCTTGCGCCATGCGGAAGTGGCATTGGGGGGCATCCAGCCCAATTCGCCGGACTATCTGCGCGCGCAGGACATCGCCATGGTGAGCCGTGCCGCATTGGAAAAGGACAAGAAGAAACGATGACTGACCGCTCGACCCCGCAAACGGCCCCGCGTCGCCGGCTGTTGACGCCGGTGCTGGTCGCGCTGCTCGTGGCGGGCGGCGCGGCGGTCGCCTATGCCGCGACTGACAAGGCCATGCCGGCTGCGGCCGACCGGGCCGCGATCGAGGCGGTGGTGCACGATTATATCCTCGCTCATCCCGAGATCATTCCCGAGGCGATCAAGCGCCTGCAGGCCAAGGAAATGGCCCAGAAAGTCGCCGAGAATCGCACGGAACTGGAAACGCCCTACAAGGGAGCGTGGGAAGGCGCGGCGAAGCCGGATGTGACGCTGGTCGCGTTCATGGATTATGCCTGCGGTTTCTGCCGCGCCTCGCTGCCCGATCTGGCGCGGCTGGTGAAGGAAGACCCCGGCCTGCGCATCGTCTATCGCGAGTTGCCGATCATTGCCGAGGGCAGCGCCGGCGCGGCGCGAGTGAGCTTGCTGGCCGCCGAGTACGGCAAGTTCATGGCCTTCCACAAGGCCATGTATGCGGCGGGCGATGTCGAGCCGGCCACGGTGGTCAAGGTAGCGAGCAAGATCGGGCTGGATTCGGGTAAGGCGCAGGCGGCGCTCAAGAGCAAGGCGAGCGACGGCCCGATCGTGGAGAACGTCCGTCTGGCGCAGGCGCTCGATGCAACCGGCACGCCGATGTTCGTGGTGGGCGATCAGGTGTTCACCGGCGCGGTCGGCTATGATGCGCTCAAGGCGGCGATCGCCGAGGCGCGCCAGCGGAGCAGCCCCGCCAAGGGATAAAGCCGCCCGGCCGTGAGGGCCGGAGGCGGTATGGAGGCTTCCCCTGCTGCCAAGAGGAAGCCCCCCATTGCGCACCCCACATCCGGGAGAGATGGGTTATCGTGCACAAAGCCGGGCGGTCCCTCCGCCGCGCTCGAGGTCGATGCGCGACGGCTGGCCCGCACGAATATGTCCATAAGCGAGTCGGGCCGGGTCGACCTTGATGGAGATCAAATCCGCCGAGCGGAAACCTGCCGCCCGTCAGTCGCGCAGGCGTAGCGCGTAGAGATGCGGCCAGTTCTTGCCGGTCACGTAGAGCAGCCTGGCCTTGGCGTCCCACGCGATGCCGTTGAGCACTGCGCCTGAATCGGTGCCCACATTCTTGGCCACCAGCGGGCCGAGGTCGATCCAGTCGTCGATCGCGCCGGTGGCCGGGTCGATCCGCGCGATCAGCGGCGCATACCAGATGTTCGCGTAAACCGCGCCATCGACATATTCCAGCTCGTTGAGGTTGCGCACCGGGTCGCCCTGCCATGTCACCGAGACGCGGCGGCGCTCCGCCTGTGTCTCCGGGTCGAGGAAGCGCAACTCCGCCGTCCCGTCGCTCATGATGAGGTCCGTGCCGTCGCTGGTGAGGCCCCAGCCTTCGCCCTTGTAGGTGAAGGAGCCGAGCGGCTTGAAATCGCGGCGGCGCCAGATGAAGCCCAGCCCGGAGCGCCAGGTGATGCTGACGATCTTGTCTTTCCACGGCGCGATGCCCTCGCCGAACAGGTCGCTGCGGATCGACGTGCGGCGTGTCACGCTGCCGTCGGACAGGCGCAGTTCGCGCAATTCGGACTGGCCGACGAGGCCGGTGCTCTCGAACAGGCGCCCATCCGCGATGAACAGCCCCTGGGTGAAGGCCTTGGTGTCATGCGGGAGCGTCTTCACCACCTCCCACCGGATCTCCGCCTGCACGGCGGTGCCGGTGAGCAGCAGGAGCAGCGCGAAGAGCAGGCGCGGCATCAATCGGCGGTTTCGGCGAGTGCCGCCGTCAGCCAGCCGGGCAGGCTCACGCCCGCCAGCGTATCGACCGGCCGATGGTCGATGGCGAGACCGAGCGCGGGATAGGCGATGCGCCGCCGGGCGGGGTCGGACTCGTCGAGCGGCAGCACCACGAGGCGGCGGTTCACCTTGTTGCGATAGTGCATCCGCGCCGTGTTCTCCTGCCCGACATAGCAGCCCTTCTCGTAATCGACGCCGTTCAGCTCCTGCGCGTTGCATTCGAGCCAGAGCGTCTTGTCCTCGCCCAGCTCGGCTGCGCCCTCCGGCACGCCTTGGCCGAGCCGATTCGCCCGGAACGCCTCGGAAGCGTCCCCCTCGCCGGCCGGGGCCAGCCAGCGCCAGCCGAGCGCGGGCAAGCGCGGATCGGGCGCGGCGCCTTCATGCGACTCGGCCGACCAATGCGCCGCCAGCCCCTCCTCCGGGGCGATGGTGACCGGGCGACGCAGGCGGTAGAGGGTCAGGCGCTTGGTCAGCGCCTCGGCGCGGCTCGCCTCGCAATCTATCAGCACATCCTCACCGCCGGCCGGGTCGGCCCAGAGCATGAGGTCGAACAGCGCCTTGCCCTGCGGTGTCAGCAAACCGGCGTAGCGCGGCATGCCGGGCGCGAGCGTCAGCACCTCCTGCGTCAACAGCCCTTGCAGGAATGCGCGCGCCTCGGCGCCGCTGACGCGGATGATCGCACGATCGCGAAGGGTGGTCGAAAGCATGGGACTTAGGTAGGGGAAGTGAGAGACCAAACCAAGAGAGCAAAGCCCATGACACAGACATTCGACCTCATCCTGCGCGGCGGCACGGTTCATCTGCCGGGCGGGCCGGCAGCGGCGGATGTCGGCGTGCGCGGCGGCAAGATCGCGGCGATCGGCACCAGCCTGGGCGATGCGGGCGAGACGGTTGACTGCGCGGGGCTGGATGTGCTGCCCGGCGTGATCGACAGCCAGGTCCATTTCCGCGAGCCGGGGCTGGAGCATAAGGAGGATCTCGAGTCGGGTAGCCGCTCGGCGGTGCTCGGCGGCGTCACCGCCGTGTTCGAGATGCCCAACACCAACCCCAATACCGACACCACCGAGCGGGTGCTGGACAAGCTCAGGCGCGCCCATCACCGCATGTGGTGCGACCATGCCTTCTATGTCGGCGCGACCGGCGACAATGCCGAGCAGCTTGGCGAGTTGGAGCGCATCCCCGGCACGGCCGGCGTCAAAATCTTCATGGGCGCCTCGACCGGCAGCCTGCTCGTCGCGGAGGATGAGGCGCTGGCGCGCGTGCTGGCGCATGGCAGCCGCCGCGTCGCCATCCATTCCGAGGATGAGGCGCGGATGAATGACCGCAAGGGCGAGCGGGTGACGGGCGATCCTTCCAGCCACCCGGTCTGGCGGGACGATGAGAGCGCGATGAAGGCGACCCGGCGGATCGTCAAGCTGGCGCGCGAGGCCGGGCGGCGCATCCATGTGCTGCATATCACCACCCCGGCCGAGCTGGAGTTCCTCTCCGCCAACAAGGATATCGCGACCTGCGAGGTCACGCCGCAGCACCTCACCCTGTGGGCGGAGGACGCCTATCCGCGCCTCGGAACCTATGCGCAGATGAACCCGCCGATCCGCTCCGCCGCGCACCGCGAGGGGCTGTGGCACTGGCTGCGGCAGGGCGTGCCGGACGTGCTCGGATCGGACCATGCCCCGCACACCAGGGAGGAGAAGGCGAAAGTCTATCCGGATAGCCCGAGCGGCATGCCTGGCGTGCAGACGCTGGTGCCGCTGCTGCTCGATCATGTCGCCAACGGACGGCTGACGCTCCAGCGCTTCATCGATCTCACCAGCGCCGGGCCGCAGCGCGTGTTCGGCCTGTCCGGCAAGGGCCGGATCGCGGTGGGTTATGATGCCGATTTCACCGTGGTCGACCTCAAGGCGCGCTGGACGATGGAGGGCGATTGGCTCGCCTCGCGCTGCGGCTGGTCGCCGTTCGAGGGGCAGACCGTGACCGGCCGGCCGGTCGGCACCATCATCCGCGGCAATCGCGTCATGTGGGAGGCGCAACTGGCCGATGCGGCCATCGGCGAGCCGCTCCGCTTCGAGTCGACAAGCTTTCCGGGGCATTGAGGGAACGCCATGGCGGCCAGCATATCGGGGGGGAAGGCACGCTCACGCCGCAAGGGCAAGCGCGGCCCGGTCATGCGCTTCGTGCGGTGGGTTGGGCTGGCGATCCTCGCCTTCGTCGGCGTGTCGCTGCTGCAGGTGCTGGTCTATACGGTCGTGCCGGTGCCGGTCACGCTCACCATGCTGTTCGACAAGAACGGCATCACCAAGGATTGGACGCCGCTCTCCCGCATCGACCGGGATATGGCGCGCGCGGCCATTGCGGGGGAGGACGCCAAATTCTGCCAGCATCATGGCTTTGACGCCAAGGCGATCCGGGCGGCGATGGATCATAATGAGCGGGGCGGGCGCATCCGGGGCGGCTCGACGATCAGCCAGCAGACCGCCAAGAATGTGTTTCTCTGGCAAGGCGGCGGCTTCTTCCGCAAGGGGCTGGAGGCCTGGTACACCGTGCTGATCGAGGCGATCTGGGGCAAGCGCCGGATCATGGAGGTCTATCTTAACGTCGCCGAGACGGGGATCGGCACCTATGGCGTGGAGGCGGGCGCGATCCGCTATTTCAACCATGGCGCGGAGAAGCTCTCGCCAACCGAGGCCGCCCGTATCGCCGCCGTGCTGCCGCTGCCCAAGAAACGCGCCGCCATCGCCCCAAGCGGCGCGACCCGCCGCCACGGCAATCGCATCGCGCGCAACATCGCCGCCGTGCGCGCGCAGGGGCTGGACCGCTGCCTCGATTGAGAAAGGGGGAGGGGCACGCATCCCCACGCGTTCAGGATGAGGCCGGCACGCGCCAGACGAGGCGCTGTTCTCCTGCGTAAACGCGTCGGCAGGCCCTTCTCCATAGGACTGCTACGTGATGCTTGAGCTTCAGTGCTCCTGCGAAAGCAGGAGCCCAGGGCGAGCGTGAACTGCCCATGCGCCCCCGAGCGGATCGAGGTTCAGGTCAGATCGAGCCGGAGCCGAAGGTGGCTGAAGCGCAATTGTCACCGGAGCGCAGGAGGACCGGAAGCGCGGAGAAGCGCCCTTTGTCATCGGCATAGGCTGAAGGTCGATCCCGCCCTGGGCTCCTGCTTTCGCAGGAGCACAAGAAGGTTCGATCTGAAGCGGACGAAGATCAAACAGACATGCCAAAAATCAGGCGGCCCTCCAGCCGGCCCGGCCCGCCGCGCGCGCCTCTATGCCCCGCCTTCGCTCAAGCCGCCGGCGTCGCTGTATAGATCGCGGGGAAGAGCTGCTTGAACGCGGCCAGCTTCGGCGCGTCCCAGCGCTTGATGTAGCCATGCTCAGGATTGTTCCGCATGAAATCCTGATGATAGTTTTCCGCCGGCTGGAAGCGCCCGACCGGCTCGATCCGCGTGACGATCGGCTCTTTCCACAGGCCGGACTTGCCGAGCTGGGCGAGATAGGCCTTGGCGACTTTCTCCTGATCCGCGCTCTGCGGGAACAAAGCGGAGCGATATTGGGTGCCGTGGTCCGGCCCCTGATAATTGAGCGTCGTCGGGTCGGTAATCACCGAGAAAAAGACGCGCAGCAGCGTGCCATAGCTCACCTGGCTGGGGTCGTAGGTCACGCGCACCGACTCGGCATAGCCGGTGCGGCCGGTGCCGACCTCCTCATAGTTGACGCGCAGGTCCGCCGGGCCGCCGCCATAGCCGGACACCACGCTTTTCACGCCCTTCACATGGGAAAACACGCCTTCAACGCCCCAGAAGCAGCCGCCCGCGAAATAAGCGGTGGCGGTCCCCGCCTTGGCGGCCGGCGTGTCGATGGCGGGCTTGGGCGCGAGTTGCGTCTGCTCGGCGGCGCCTACCGGGGACGTCATAAGGGCCGTGCTGGCGAATAATATGCCAAGCCCGGCGGAAAGCCATGGGCGGATAAAAGTCTTGGTCATGAGCCTATGTCCATCTTGAACGAACGCGCGCCCGATCCCCCGCTGCATTCGGGCAGGCGGTAAAGTTGGGCTTTTGAACGGCGTTCGTCAAGGCGAGCCGGGCAGGGTCAATGCCCGGCCGTAACCCAGTTTGACGACAAAAGGGCACTTTCTCTACGTCACCCCGGGGTGACGACTCTGTCATCCGCCTTCCGCTCAGCGCAGCGCAGCGCAGGCTTCCTGAATGCGCGTGCAGGCCTTTTTGAGAATCTCCTCGGAGGTCGCGTAGCTGACGCGGAACGCCGGCGCGAGGCCGAAGGCGCCGCCATGCACTGCGGCAACGTTCACCGTATCGAGGAAGTAGTTGATGAGATCGGCGTCGGTCTCGATCGTCTGCCCGGTCGGCGTTTTTTTGCCGATGCAGCCGGCCGCATCGGGATAGACGTAGAAGGCGCCTTCCGGTGTCGGGCAGTTGAGGCCCGGCGCGTCGTTGAGCATGGCGACGACGAGGTCGCGCCGGCCCTTGAACGCGGCGTTGCGCTCGATGAGGAAGTCCTGGTCGCCGTTCAGCGCCGCCACGGCCGCCGCCTGGCTGACCGAGCAGGGGTTGGAGGTCGACTGCGACTGCAGCTTGGCCATGCCCTTGATGATCCACTGCGGCCCGCCGGCGTAGCCGATGCGCCAGCCTGTCATCGAATAGGCTTTGGAGCAGCCGTTGACCGTCAGCGTGCGCTCATAGAGGTCCGGGCAGACCTGCGCGATCGTCTTGAACGGCGTCGGCGCATACCAGATGTGCTCATACATGTCGTCGGTGAGGATCAGCACGTCCGGGTGGCGGCGCAGCACCTCGCCCAGCGCCATCAGTTCCTCGCCCGAATAAGCGGCGCCGGTCGGGTTGGAGGGCGAGTTGAGCAGCACCCAGCGCGTCCTGGGCGTGATCGCCGCCTCAAGCTGCTCGGGCGTGATCTTGTAGAGTTGGTCCGCCCCGGCGGAGATGATGACCGGCGTGCCGCCCGCGAAGTTCACGATATCGGGATAGCTGACCCAGTAGGGCGCCGGGATGATGACCTCGTCCCCCGCGTCGATGGTGGCGAGCAGTGCGTTGAACAAGGTGTGCTTGCCGCCCGAGTTGACGCTGATCTGGCCCGGTTCGTAGGCGAGGTCATTGTCGCGCTTGAACTTGGCCGCGATCGCGTCCTTGAGGTCGGCCGTGCCGTCGACATTGGTATATTTGGTTTGCCCGGCGCGGATCGCCGTAATCGCCGCTTCCTTGACGAAATCGGGCGTGTCGAAATCCGGCTCGCCCGCCGACAGGCCGATAATATCCTTGCCCTCACGCTTCAGAGCGATGACCCGATCGGTCATGGCGAGCGTGGCGCTGGGCTGGATACGGCCGAGGGCGGCGGAAGTCCGAGGCATGGATTGACTCCTGGGAGAGCTGGAATGAGCGCGAGAATCCGGCGGAGGCCGAACAGCGCGGTCCATAGTCGGCTCAGCCG
>Ga0180219_1002632_pt1 | contig 10588 bp, 9 predicted proteins | sample eDN3rd30CBELigMG_FD_151338 | JGI IMG/M metagenome (GOLD analysis project Ga0180219, IMG submission 151338) | Enriched Miracle-Growth compost microbial communities from Emeryville, California, USA - eDNA 3rd pass 30_C BE-Lig MG (version 2)... ... | reverse complement strand
ATGCCCCGGTTCGGCCACTCGGCCGACGGCTCAGCACCCCGGCACAGCGCCGGATCGTGACCCGCGGCGCTTGCGTCGCAGAGCACATGCCAAGCCGGAGCGACCAGCCCGTCCGGGCGGCGTCACGCTGAACACGCCGCTCGTAGCCCGCGGCCCTGAGAGGGGTCGCGCCACGCGCGATGGGACAGCATGAACATCGGAGCCCCGTGCGCCTTCGCACTCTCACCCACCCGAAGAAATCCCTCCTCCTGGCCGTCACCGCGGCGGCCACACTCGGCGTCGTCGCCGTTCCCGCGAGTGCCGCCGCAGCCCCGCCGCGTGACAACACCCCGGTGGTCGCAGAGACCGGCCCGCGCACGGTCGACGAGAACGCCGCCTACTACGCGAACGTCGCCCGCGGCACCGTGACCGCCGCGCACGGCAAGGTCAGCACCGCCTCCCTGAACGCGCAGATCTCCGACATCCAGGAGTCCGCCGCCGCCTCGCCCGCCACTGTCCGCGCGATGACCGCCGAGCTGCGCACCACCACCGCGTCGGTGGCCGCCAAGGTCGTCGCCTACGACAAGGAGCAGGCCCGCAAGGCCGCCGAGCGCAAGGCCGCCGAAGAGAAGGCCCGCAAGGAGGCCGCCGAGCGCGCCGCTCAGGAGAAGGCCGCGCAGCAGACGCAGGCCGCCTCCACGAGCAGCTCGTCGTCGCAGCCCTCCACGGCCAGCGTCTCGGCGTCGGGCGGCAACTCGCCGTCGGCCGCCCGTGCGTATGCGCGCAGCATCATGGCCAGCAAGTACGGCTGGGGCAGCGACCAGTTCAGCTGCCTGAACTCGCTCTGGAACCGCGAGTCGGGCTGGCGCGTGAACGCCGCGAACCCGTCGGGCGCCTATGGCATTCCGCAGGCCCTCCCCGGCTCGAAGATGGGGTCGGGCTGGCAGAGCAGCGCGACCGTCCAGGTCAACTGGGGCCTCGGCTACATCAAGAGCCGCTACGGCACCCCGTGCGGTGCCTGGGGTCACTCCCAGTCGACCGGCTGGTACTGACGCGGTGGCGGGATGCCGCGGCATCCCGCCCCTCGCACGCCTGAGCGCACACACCTCTCCGACCGCGAGAGAACACCTGCCGCCCGAGGGTACGGGCAATACCCGTTCTCTCGGCGGTCAGGTGTTCTCTCGCGGTTCCGGGCTGTCGGCGGACGCGTCGGACGCCGCGTCGGCGAGCTCGTCCACGAGCATGTCGTCACGGGCGATGCGCCCGTTGCGGTAGGCCTGTCGGCCCACCATGTGCGCCGACAGGGGAGCGGTCGCGAGCTGGATGAGCACCACCGGCACCAGGAACGCCGTCACCGGCCACGACCGCAGCGCCAGGGCGATCGCCAGGCAGATGAGCATCAGGCCCAGCACCTGCGGCTTGGTCGCCGCGTGCAAGCGGGTCGGCACGTCCTTGAACCGCACCACGCCGATCGCGGCAGTCAGGCACAGCAGCGCGCCGATCAGCACCAGCACCGCCGCGACGACGTCGAGCACGGCACCTGCACTGAGCGAAGACGAAGTGTCCATCATCGCCCGTCCTTCCGCGCCACGAACCGGGCGATCGTGATCGACCCGAAGGCGCCGACCGCGGCGATGATCAGCAGCACCGGCAGCGTGCGCGTGTGATGGTTGAGCACCATGTCGGCGCCCAGCACGCACAGCACCTCGGTCAGCAGCACGTCGGCGGCGACCGCGCGATCGAGGATCGACGGCCCGCGCACGATGCGCCACAGCGTCACCAGCGCCGCGGCCGCGAACACGAGGTAGATCGTCCACATCAGGATGGTCATCGGTCCTCCCCTCCCGACGCGCGCCCGCCCCGCGTCGGCACGGGCTGCTTCAGCATCTCGACCTGCGCGCGCGAGCCGACGGCGCGCACGATGCGGGCCTCCCAGCGCTGCACGCCGCGGCGCTGCCGCTCGACGTCTTCGAGCGAATGCACGCCGATGAAGTGCAGGTAGATGATGCGCCGGTCGCGGTCGGTGTGCACGACCAGCGATCCCGGGATGAGGGATGCCGTGACTCCGACGTGCGTCATGATCAGGTCGTCGTCGGTCCGCAGCGGGACGGCGATGATCGCGGTCTTCGGCTGCGTGCGCCCGTCGATCGTCTGCCACGCGACCAGGAGCGAGCCCCACACCACGTTGCCGAGGAACGTGACGATGTACCAGAGCCCCCACCAGAGGTTCACCCGGCCCGACAGCTCGACGGGCGGCAGACGGAACACGCGCGTGACGAACAGCGCCACCAGCAGCCCCGTGAGGGCCGAAAGCACCGTGAACTGGCCCCACAGCAGCATCCACAGTGCGATCAGCCAGATGAAGAACGGCAGCTGACGCCAGGCGGTGCGAAGAACCCTCACTTTCCGGCCTCCTCATCGAGCTGCGAGAGGTGCACGGGCTGCGAGATGCCGGCGCCGATGCGCGCGCACAGGTCGTACAGGGGTCCGGCGAACACCGTCAGCGCGAGGGTGACGGCGACCATGCCGGCGGTGGCGGCGGTCATGATCTTCGGGATCGCACGGCGCTCGGTCTCGACGGCGGCGGCCGGCGCGCCCTTCAGGTACGCGACCCGGTTCAGGGTCTCGATCTCGGCCTCGTCGGGCTCATCGTCCTCGCGCCAGAACGAGAGGTTCCAGGCGCGCATGAGGGCGTACAGCGTCAGCAGCGACGTGATGATGCCGCCGACGATGAGCGTGATCATCAGCGGTGTGCCCACCTGCGCGGCCGCGTCGAACAGCGCGTACTTGCCGATGAAGCCCGAGAACGGCGGCAGCCCGCCCAGGTTGATCGCCGGGATGAAGAACAGCACCGCCAGCACGGGCGCCGCCCGCATGAGTCCCTTGACCTTCAGGATCGACGTCGACCCGGCGCGACGCTCGATGAGCCCGACCGCCAGGAACAGCGTCGTCTGCACGACGATGTGGTGCACGATGTAGTACGCGACGGCGCCGAGGCCGGCGGGCGTGGCGATGGCCAGGCCGAACACCATGTAGCCGATGTGGCTGACGAGCGTGAACGACAGGATGCGCTTGAGCTCGGCCTGCGCGACGGCGCCGAGGATGCCGATGATCATGGTCGCAAGGCCCACGATCAGCAGCAACGTGTTCACGTCGCTCGAGGGGAACAGCTGCGTCTCGGTGCGGATCATCGCGTAGACGCCGACCTTCGTCAGAAGGCCCGCGAACACCGCGGTGACGGGCGCGGGCGCGGTCGGGTACGAGTCGGGCAGCCAGAACGACAGCGGGAACACGGCCGCCTTGATCGCGAACGCGATCAGCAGCATGAGGTGCAGGACGAGCTGAGTGGATGCCGGCAGCTGCGCCATCCGCTCGGCGATCTGTGCCATGTTCACGGTGCCCACCGCGGCATAGATCATCGCGATCGCGGCCAGGAACAGGATCGACGACACCAGCGACACGACGATGTAGACGACCCCGGTGCGGATGCGCGACTCGGTGCCGCCGAGCGTGATCAACACGTACGACGCCACCAGCAGGATCTCGAACCCGACGTACAGGTTGAACAGGTCACCGGCGATGAACGCCGTGAAGATGCCCGCCGCCAGGATCAGATACGTCGGGTGGAAGATCGACACCGGCGTGTCGTCATCGTCGTCGGCGTAGCCCTGCCCGACCGAGAACAGCAGCACCGCCAGCAGCACCACGGCCGAGACGCCCACGAGCAGCGCCGACAGCCGGTCGACGTACAGCACGATGCCGAACGGTATGGGCCAGCCGCCCACCGAGACGGCGACGGGTGTTCCCGAGGCATCCACCGCCCCCAGCAGGATCGTGGCGATCACGACCACCGCGGTGAGGGTGGTGATGGATGCCGCTATCTGCACGCGCCGGCGACGGCCGGCCACGAGCGCGACCGCCGCACCCAGCAGGGGCAGCATCACCAGGAGCGGGATCAGCGCGCTCATGCGTCGGGCCCCTTGTCATTCGGGTCGTGCGGCGCGTCGGGCGTGTCGGTCGGCGCGTCGTCGTCGATCGCGGGGTGGTCGACGTGGTGCAGCACCGTGATCGGCGAGGTGGAGACGTCGATGAAGTCCGACGAGATCTCGTCGTCGGCGTCCTCGACCTCGACCTCGTCGTCGAGGGCGTCCTCTTCGGCAGCGTGGTCGGGGGCGCGCAGTGCGACGTCGTCCTCGTCGTCGGTGACGGTGTCGGCCTGACCGAGCTGCCAGGTGCGGTAGATGAGCGCGAGCAGAAACGCCGAGACCGCGAAGGTGATGACGATCGCGGTGAGGGTGAGCGCCTGCGGCAGCGGGTCGCTGAAATCGTCCTTGTCGCCGTCGCCGAAGAAGGCGGGCAGACCAGGTGCACCCATGACGATCAGCAGCAGCAGGTTCGCGGCGTTGCCCAGCAGCAGAAAGCCGATGAGCACGCGGGTGAGGCTGCGCTCGAGCATCGCGTAGACACCACACGCGAACAGCACGGCCATGATGACGATGAGCACTCCGCTGGCGGTCATGACGCGACCTCCTCGGGAGCGACTTCCTCGGCCATCTGGCGGTCGACCTCGGCCCCGAGGCTGCGCAGCACGTCGAGCACGAGACCGATCACCACGAGATACACGCCGATGTCGAAGATCGTCGAGGTGACGAACTCGATGTGCCCGAGCACGGGGACCTCTGCTTCGAAGACCGCGCTGGTGAGCGGTGCCGCGCCGAACAACAGCGGCACGAGGGCCGTGACCACGGCCAGCACCATGCCGGCCCCGAGCAGACGGCCCGCGTCGGCGGGGGCAGCAGCGCCCAACTCGTAGCGTCCGCCGGCGACGTACCGCATGACCAGCGCCATGCCCGCGACCAGGCCCCCGGCGAAGCCGCCGCCCGGCAGGTTGTGGCCGGCGAACAACAGGTAGATCGAGGCGACCATGATCGTGTGGAACAGGATGCGCACGATCACCTCGAGCATGATCGAGCGCTCCGCCGGGCGCACCCGCCGGCCGCCGACCAGCCACGCACGCTGCCCCTGGGCCTCGCCCGACTGGCCGCTGCGGCCGTCGGCGGTCTCGATGAGCACCTGCCGGCTGCGCCCGACGCCCGCCGGCAGGGCCGCCAGCGACGAGAGCAGATCGGCGCGGTGGGTGACGAAGACGAGGGATGCCACGCCCGTGGCCGCGAGGATCAGCACCGACAGCTCGCCCATCGTGTCCCACCCGCGCAGGTCGACCAGCGCAACGTTGACGACGTTCTTGCCGTGGCCGAGCTGGTACGCCAGCTCGGGGAACTCCTTGGAGATCGGCACCGCCTGCCGCGCACCGGTCGCGATGATCGCCACCGCAGCCATGACGATGCCGACGGCGGCGCCGATGACCGCGCGGGTGACCGGCCACACCGAGTCGTTGTGCGTGCCCATGCGCGAGGGGATGCGCCGCAGCACGAGCGCGAACGCGACCATGGTCACCGTCTCGACGAGCACCTGGGTGAGGGCGAGGTCGGGGGCGCCGCTGGTCGCGAACAGCAGGATCATGCCCAGGCCCGTGACCGAGACCAGCACGACACCCGTGTACCTCTTGCGGGCGCGCACGGCGACCAGGCCCGCGATGATCATGAGCGGCGCGACGAACAGCTGCATGGGCGACTGCCAGGCGTCGAGCTGCGCGCGCCATTCGGGCGTGGCCAGCAGCACCGTGCCCTCGGCGACGACGAACACGACGAAGATCGTGCCGACGTAGATCGGCAGTGAGCCGCGCTGGGTGACCCGGGTGACCGCGACCGACAGGCGCGCGATGCCGCGCAGCACCGCGTTGTACACATCGCCCGCGCCGAACGTCAGCACGCGGCGGCGCTCGTCCCAGCGGATCACCCGCGCCAGCGCGAACACCGCGGCACCCACGACGAGGGTGGTCAGCGAGATCCAGAGCGCGGGCTCTGCCCAGCCGTGCCAGAGGGCCAGGTGGGCGTGGCCCGCGCCGGGCATGGTGTCGGCGTAGCGGGCGAGCGCAGCATCCATCACCGGCGCGGCGAAGCCGGCGCCCAGTGACAGCGCCGCCAGCACCACGGGAGCCGCGGCGAAACCGGCGCGCGGAACCGGCCACGGCGTGACCGGAGTGTTCTTCTTGCGCCAGAACGCACCCCAGACGAAGCGGATAGCGTAGGCGGCGGTGAGCGCCGAGCCCACGACGACGCCGACGAGGGCGACGGTGTCCCATCCGTCGGCAGGGTGCAGGAGCGCGCCGACGACGCTCTCCTTCGCGACGAACCCCATGGTCGGGATGACGCCCGCCATCGAGCACACGGCGATGATCGACGCGGTGGCGAGGACCGGCGCCTGCCGACCGACGCCCGACAGCTCGCGGATGTCGCGGGTGCCCAGCTGCCGGTCGATGACGCCGACGATGAGGAACAGGCACGACTTGAACAGCGCGTGGCTGATCAGCAGCGCCATTCCGGCCAGCGCCGCATCACGGGTGCCGTAGCCGAGCACGACGGTGAGGAAGCCGAGCTGGCTGACCGTGCCGTACGCGAGGATGCGCTTGAGGTCGGTCTCGCGCAGCGCCTGGAAGCCGCCCAACAGCATCGTGAAGGCGCCGAGTCCGAGCAGGATCGGCCGCCACGGGCCGACCGTCGCGAAAGCGGGCGCGAGGCGCGCGATGAGGTAGATGCCCGCCTTGACCATCGCCGCCGCGTGCAGGTAGGCGCTCACCGGCGTGGGCGCGGCCATGGCGCCGGGCAGCCAGAAGTGGAAGGGGAAGATCGCCGACTTGCTGAGGGCTCCGACCAGGATCAGCACGATGGCCGCGTCGACGACGGCGCCGGCCGGTGGATGCGCGATGATGCCCGAAAGGCTCGTGGTGCCGGCCTGGATGACCAGCAGCACCACGCCGATGAGCATCACGAGGCCGCCGATCGTGGTGACCAGCAGCGCCTGCAGCGCCGCGCGTCGGCTGGCCCCGCGGCGGTGGTAGTACCCGATGAGCAGGTAGCTGAGGACGCTCGTGACCTCCCACAGCATCACGAGCACGACGATGTCGTCGGTGAGGACGAGCCCGTACATGGCGCCGGCGAACCCGAGCAGCACGGCCGAGAACTGGCCGACGCCCTCCAGATGGCCGACGAAGTACCAGCGACAGTAGAGCAGCACGATGGCACCGATGCCGGTGACGATGAGGGTCAGCACCCAGCTGAGCACGTCCATCCGCATCGACAGGTTGATGTGCAGACTGGGGATCCACGCGTATGTCTCGAACGGAATATGGCCGCTGAAGACCGCCGGAGCCTGGAGCACCGTGTGCACGAACGCGACCGCCGGCAGGAGTGCTGCGAAGTAAAACGCTCGGGCCCCCATCAGGCGGACCGCCCACGGCAGCAGCAGCGGGACCAGGGCGAACGCCGCCAGGAGGATGAGCACGAACGGCCTCCTCACCGGGTCGGGGGTCTGCCGTCCATCCTACTTTCCCGCAGGTCCGGCAAATTCACATGAGTTTGTCTCGTGCACATCAATCTGGCCGCCGGTTTGATGTGCACGAGACAGGTTCATGTGAATTCGCCGGGTCGGGCGGAGGGGCGGGATGCCGCAGCCCGCCTCGAGCGTGAGGGGCGGGATGCCGCGGCTCAGCCCGCAGGCGGAGCGGCCGTGTTGCCGGCACGGAAGGTGCAGGTGAAGCGGAAGGATGCGGCATCCCGCCCCTGCAGCATCGCGGTCACGGCCTGCCCGGCCGCACGCCCCTTGTCGGCAGCGGGCTGCACCATCGTCGTGAGCTGATACGGCGCAAGGCCGTCGACGCTGACCCCGTCGAATCCGGTGACGGTGACGTCATGCGGCACGCGCAGTCCCGCCTCCTCGGCCGCCCGGATCACACCGGCGGCGAGCATGTCGCTCTGCGCGACCACGGCGGTGGGCCGGCGCGCAGGGTCGGCGAACAGCGTGCGACCGGCGATGAGCCCCTCGTCGATCGAGCTGCCGGCGGCGGCGAGCGCACCCGCATCGGGGAACACGTCACGAAAGCCCGCCAGCCGGTCACGCGTGACGTCGACGGTGAACACCTGGTCGGCGGGGATCCACCCGCGCCGCCGGGCGGCGTCGCACGACAGCGTCACGGCGGCCACGCGCTCGTGCCCGAGCGTGCGCACGTGCTGCGCCATCTCGCGTTGGGCGTCGCGGTTGTCGAGGTCGATCTGCGGCACGCCCGCGCCGGCGTCGCCCTCGATGACCACGACCGGGATGCCGCGGGAGCGCAGCACGGCGAGCGAGTCGCGCATCAGGGCATTGCAGCCGACGAGGACCGCGGCATCCAGCGGCGCGGTCGTCAGGGTCGGCTCACGGTCGTCGTCATCGCGCAGCAGCAGGAGCGCGGCACCGAGGTCGGCCACGCCGTCGGCGATGCCGTCCATCATGATGCGGGTCACAGGGTCCAGGAAGACGGTACGCAACGGCCCCTGGAACACCACGCCGACGATGCCGCTGCGCCCGCGCCGCAGCGAGGTCGCGCGCGGGTCGGGACCCGTGTACCCCAGCTCGGCCGCGGCGGCCAGAACGCGGTCGCGCGTGGCGTCGGAGACAGGCGTCTTTCCACTGAAGACGACCGACGCGGTCGACGCCGCAACCCCGGCCGCCCGGGCGACATCGGCGATGGTGGCTCTGCGCTCGCTCACGCCTTGATGGTACCTTCCCGGTCGATGCGCGTCTCGAATCGATTCGATATGCTGTCGGGATGGATCCCGTCCTCACCCGCTCGCAGGTCACCCGGTGGCGCAACGCCATCTTCGCGATCTTCCTCGCGAGCGGGCTGAGCATCGCCACCTGGTCGGCGCGGGTCCCGGCGATCCGTGACACGCTCGGCATCAGCCGCACCGATGTGGGCCTCATGCTGTTCATCGGCGGCGTCGCGTCGATCATCGGGCTCTCGATCAGCTCGGTGGTTCTGGCCCGCTTCGGCGCCCGCCGCTCGATGCTCGCGCTCATGACCGTCTTCGCCGCGGGGATCACCGTGATCGGCCTGGGCACCGACGTTTTCGGTTCGTGGCCCCTGGTGACGATCGGCCTCGTCCTGTGGGGCTTCGGCAACGGCTGCCTCGACGTCATCATGAACGTCGAAGCGGCGGCCATCGAGAAGACGATCAAGAAGACGATCCTGCCGCTGTTCCACGCGTTCTTCAGCTTCGGCACGGTGATCGGTGCGGGTCTCGGCGCCCTCGCGATCCTGCTCGGGCTCGTTCCCGCCGTCCACCTGCCGATCATGGCCGTGCTCATCGTCGCCATCGGAGCGATCAGCATCGCGTTCGTTCCGAACCGGGAAACGGCGATGGATGCCGCACCCGCCGAAGAGCGCGAGGGCTGGCGCGAGCGGCTGCACATCGCGCTGTCGGCGTGGCGAGAGCCGCGCACGTACGCGCTGGGTCTGATCATGCTCGGCATGGCGTTCGCCGAGGGGGGCGCGAACGACTGGCTGGCGCTGGGCGTGGTGGACGGGCACGCGGCCTCCGAGGCGATGGGTGCGGCAGCCCTGGCGACGTTCTCGGTGTGCATGACGCTGGCGCGCATCTTCGGCGGACCCCTGGTCGACAGGTTCGGGCGCGTGGTCACGCTGCGCGTGCTCTCCGTGCTGGCCGGCGCGGGCCTGCTGCTGTTCATCCTCGCGCCGAACCTGCCGCTGGTCTTCGTGGGCGCGGCACTCTGGGGTCTCGGTGCGTCGCTGGGCTTCCCGCTCGGCATGTCGGCGGCCGCGGACGACCCCGCCAAGGCCGCCGCACGGGTGAGCGCCGCCTCGACGATCGGCTACGTCGCGTTCCTGGCCGGCCCGCCCGCGCTGGGTTTCATCAGCGATCACATCGGACTGCTGAACACCCTGTACATCATCCTGGGTCTCATCGTGCTGTCGGGTTTCGCGTCGGGCGCCGCCCGCCCGATCGCAGGCTCGACCGTCGGAGCGGGCAAGCCCGCGCCGGTGTCGACCCGTGCCGAAACGGCTCACGCCAAGCGCGACTGAGGCGCGGGGCGCCGCGACGACGTCCCGCGCGGTTGCTCGACCAAGGCGGCGGCTTCACATGAGTCTGTCCTGTGCACATCAAAACACGAGGCAGTTTGATGTGCACGGGACAAATGCATGTGAATTCGGCGAAGGAAGCGGGGCAGGATGCCGCCGCTACACCGCGCGCCAGACCCGGCGTGCCGAGCGGGGCGGGGTCAGCCCTGCGCCTGCGCCCGCCGCAGCGCACCGGCCTGAAACAGCGCCACGGCCAGGTGCACCACGCCGGTGGCGACGGCGGCGATGACGACGGCGCCCCAGGCCGCGGCATCCACCCCGCTCGCCAAGAGGCGCCCGAGCACCACCGTCGCGACGATGGCGCCGAGGTAGCGGGTCGACTGCAGCAGGCCGGATGCCACACCCACCGCATCGGGCGGAGCGGCGCGCCGCACGGCCTCGGTCATCACGAGCGATCCCATGCAGTACGGAATGCCCATGACCGCCGCCATGAGCAGCATCCACACCGGGTTCGTCGTGACGACGCCGATGCCCAGCATCCCCGCCGAGATCAGCAGCACGACCGCCATGGTCAGCAGCACCGGCACCAACCCGCGCCGGTCGATCGCGCGGGCGACGGCCGGCGCGACG
>Ga0180219_1002630_pt1 | contig 10589 bp, 13 predicted proteins | sample eDN3rd30CBELigMG_FD_151338 | JGI IMG/M metagenome (GOLD analysis project Ga0180219, IMG submission 151338) | Enriched Miracle-Growth compost microbial communities from Emeryville, California, USA - eDNA 3rd pass 30_C BE-Lig MG (version 2)... ... | reverse complement strand
AGGCTCTTGAGCGAGTCACGATAGTGATGGCCAAATTCAGCATCTCGGTGGCTGACATTGAAAAGTACATGGCCGAAAAAGGCCTGCCCAATTTTGAGGGCGTCGATGAGTTACCCGAGCCCGCCCCGCCTGCGCGCGGTCGCAAACCCAAAGTGACGGCAACGTCTGAAGCGCCCAAGCGGCGCGGCCGTCCGCCGAGCCCCAGTAAGGCCGCAGCCGCTAAGAAGGCCTCTGCTGCCAAAAAGGCGCCCGCCAAGGCGGCCGGCAAGACCACCAAGGACACGGCAAAATCCGCGGCCAAGCCCGCCCAAAAATCTTCCGGCAAGTCGAACAAGGCTGCCGCTACCAAGGGCAAGGCCAAATCCTCCCTTCCCGCTCCAGAACTTGAGTATGAGGTTCCCAAGGGATCGGCCGAGGGTGTTGCCTATGGGTCTGAGACCGACCTTCCGCCGCCTCCCGCCCCCGCGGCAGACGACGAATAACGCCGGCATAGCCCCCTTGTGATTACAGCCGCCCTCCGGGCGGCTATTTTCATTGCTCAAGTTGCTTTTAATGCAATATGAGCGTTGAAAAAACAATACCCTTCATGTTATTGTTCTGTGCGTACAATACTGTTCTATTAAAGGACGCACATGCTCACCCTACCATTCTTCAATCGCAAGAAGGCCCCCCTTCCCGAGGGTGCGCCCACGGCGGCCTTTGCCGAGCGCCTATCCGACATGGTCCAGGCTGATCGCCAAGCCGTAGGGGATGCGCGTTCATTGCGAGATATCGAACCGCGCCGGCGACCGAATCGTCCTATCATTTCTGCGAAGGCGGTTCCGGTCAAGCCAGCACGCCAGGCCAGGTCAGCTGCGCCATCCGCTTCCAAGGAGCCCGCCAAGTCGATGGCAACCAAGGCCGCGACTGTCAAAGTCAACCCGAGTTTCGCGCCACCGGCGGCGCCGGTCGCCCAGCCTGCGACCAAGCGAACAGCCGCGGCCAAAGCTCCCGTTGCCCCCTCCCCCAAGGCCCGAGCGATTGTCGCCAAGGCTGCAGTCAAGCCGAGCGTGAAGGCTGAAAAGCCCAAGGCCAAAGCGCCGTCAAAACCTTCGTCAGGGACAAATTCGCAGTTCGAGCGCTTCAGAGAGTTCGCCAAGGGTCAGAAGCTCTCCGTCGCTCGGAAGGGTGAAGACTTCATCAACCCTTTGACCCAGCAAGCCTGGGTGACCTGGCAGGAAGCAAGCCGCCATGCTCGCGCCGAGACCGAAAAACCCCTGTTCGACGAAATTGCGGCATTGAAAAAGTTGGTTGATGCGGTAAGCCACGCTCCGATCCAGAGTTCTTCGCCAAACGCCCTGGATGATCTCACGGTCGTGGTCAAAAGATTGGCCGTCAGTTTGCACCAGGCCGATGGATCAAACCCCCTCGCCCAGCGCGCCATGGACTACCTGCATGCACATGGTTTGATTGGGCTGCGCATTGATTTGAGCCGGACGGCATGACGATGACCCAGAATGCACCCATTCAGTTAACGCCCTTTTACTTCGGCGGTCATTGTCTATGGCTTTCCCTGCCACCCCGGCGCAGCTCGGCTTGGTACATCTGCGCCGGCACAATGCACTTCCTCTACTCTACTGGGCTGAAGTACCCAAATCTGGATCATGTGGACGCTGCCGCCCAAAGATTTATTTCACTGGTCGATGACGCCGCAGATTCATTTTATGAGGACTACAAACGCTCGAACGAAGTCCTGCATTTGGCTACCACGCTGGCTGAAAATCCCGAATACTTTTGGTTGGCGGGTCATCTGCTGCCCGTGGCAATCAGAATTTCACCACCAATGATCGACATCGACGCAAATGAACAGGCTTTCCTCGCGGCAGTTGACGCGATCGTCGGCGACCCTGACCCCAGCCGCCGCAAGCCGGCCCGCAACCGTAAGCCTACCCGTAAGGAACGCATTCGGCTCAAGCGAGATCTGCTTGCGCTGAATGCGTTGAGCTGAAACACTACCGAGTGGAATTCTCCACACAATCGCGTACACGATATTGTCCGCCCTGGGTCATCATTTTCGCTATTGCCTCAATTGCAATTTCCTAAAGTGACGGGATTGCAGGCCTAATATCACAATAATTAAAGACTCCCGCGCAAACCTATGCTTGACCGCGCAACAATCATTGTTACAGTGTGGCAATAATCAAACATTGTTAAGGCCCTGAACAATTAGGGTCGAAACAAATAAAAAAGGGACAGCCTAGGCTGTCCCTTCTAATTTGCTGTGGGGTCTTCATGAAGTTGCCGCGGCTCCCACTCCGAGTGTGCGCATGTTAAATCGCATCCTCGGGGGCGCCACTTCCTCGCTCTTGCCCATCAGGCCCACGATACGCGCAGGCGGCTTACAGATGGGGCAGACGAACTCGTTAGCCAGGATGTGCGCGTGGGTGACGAACTCCATGCTGCAATGTGTGCAGGCTGTCATCTGGAGCATGTTGCTGTTCACGAATCGAAGCAGCATCCACGCGCGGGTAAAGCTCAGGACTGGCTCGTCCGTTTCCTTGGTAATGTCCTGCTCTCGGTACAGCATGTAAGCCTTGATCAGCGCCGACACGCCTCGGATGGCGGTGCGGTCGACCATGGACCGGTAGATGCTGAAAAAGATCGACGAGTGGACGTTGTTGCGCCAGGACGTGAACCAGTCGACTGAAAATGGAAGCATGCCCTTCGGGGGCGAGCAACCGTGGATCTCGCGGTACAGACGAGAAAGACGTTCGTAACTGAGCTGCGTCTCGTTTTCGAGGACCTGCAGCCGCGCCCCCAGCCCGATCATGGTGCTGGCCAGCGCAATGTCGTCACCTTCTTGGAGCACGCTCTTTTGGGGCGTAACCTTGGCGTCCTTGTGGGACTGCGTCTTCGCCTTGGACATTATGCTGCCCGCCTTAGGCCGTTACGGGCTGGGGCTGCATGGCGGGAGCCTGAGCCAGAGCCATGGTCATGCGAGCCTGCTGCAAGGCCCCATTCATACCGTCCTTGGACAGGCTGGCTAGCAGCGATGCATCATTGAGGCGAAACCCACAGAGAAGCGAGGAGGAGGAAGCCAGCGAGACCAATTGGTGCAGCGACAGCTGATTGATGATCTTGCCGGTTTCCTCGGTCAGGCCAAGGCGAAACAGGCCTACCGAAAAGTCGTCGCGCAGCAGCCTCTGAGCCAGAATCAGGTAGTTCAGATTGACGTCGCGGATCTCAGCCAGCGCCGTGTCCTCGGTACTAGTAATTTGTGTCATTTGGCAATTAATGTTAGGAAAATTAAGCGCAGATGAAGTGAAAAGTACCACGCTACAGGGCAAATAACAGGGTTATCCCGAATACTGTTACATAGATAATTTGATACAAATCAATGGCCGATGATTACTTTCAGGCCTGGCTTTGATCTAAATCCTAGCGCGGGTCGCGAGCAAATTTTGATCTACTGGTTTTGTACGCATAACTATATAGTAGCAAACGAAGTAGTTTTTGCCCACTAATGTTGCAATTTAGGCGGCGCGAGGCCGGGCATAGTCGCCCAGGCTCTCAATTGGCGGATCTTCGGCTACCTGGCGCATCACCCAGTCATTCTGTTGAGCCTGCCAGAGCGCCCTTTCCTTGATGAATGGCCGATCTTCGATGATTGAGACGTAGCGATCGACGAAGTAATAGAACGCCTCTTTCTCGTCCATGCAGTGGATTTTGAAGCCCAGCGGCTCGAGCGCCGGTGTGACCGGCCATTCATAGCCGTCGGTAGGCATGAGCTGCGCTCGCTCGGTCGCGAAGACCTTCAAGTCGGCTTGCTTGATGATGGCTTCGACCTCCGCATCAAGCTCAGCGGGCAGCCCCACGTGCTCATGGATTGCCTGCTGAATACGCCGCTCGAGCACGCGATAGTCGCGTAGCATCGCCTTCAACGGCGAAGAGATATCTCGCATCATGGCTTCAGAGCCGTCGTGCACCAGCGCAGCAAGGGCATGTTCCTTGGGCACGATCAGGGAGGCGAGCACGCTATGCTGGGCGACACTGTAGGGCTTGGAGGTTTGCCCATTGAAGCGACATTCGCGCGCCAGGCCGCTAGCTATATCAAATATGGTGAACTGATCGGGCGCCGGATTGGCGAAATCCAGGTATTTCCCTGAACGGTTCTGTACGGATGAGTTGTTGATCTTCATGACGGGCCTGCGTAGGCTCTAAAACGGAAAAACCCGGCTCGGGGGCCGGGTGTCTTTGGACGGCTACTTAGCCGCGGTCTCGGGGGTAGAAATTCCCCTCATCGTCGTAGTCGGCCTCGTCGTCGTCCTCGTATTCATCCTCGTAGTCGTCGACTTGCGCCATCTCGGTTTCTCGCAAGACCCGAGAGTTGAAATCGATATTCGGCACCGGCGTCATCGACTTGACGAGATCCATCAGCACAGGCGTCTGCATGATGATTTCCATCACGCTGCTGGCCACGACCTCTGCGCCAGCGGGAGTCGCGACTGGGCGAGGCGCTTGTGCGGGGGCCCGGTTTTTGGCTGACGTGCCGCCAAAGCTAAAAAGGCTGCCCACACGGCGAGTCATGGTTTCGACGGCGCCCTGACGTGGTTTGGGCAGATACACCGGCAGCGATCCCTTGACGTCGTAGAGGCCGGCCCTGAAATCGACGGTGTCTTCCACGTTGCAAGTCGTCGCGTAGTCTTCGCGCACCTTGTTCCATGTGGCCATGGGCACCGGATTCAGGCCAGTTTCACTGTCGGTGACCTCGAAATTGCCGTCAGAGACCACATCATTGGAGAACTCGTCCTTCAGGCGCAGGTACAGGCCGTTGATCTGCACGTCGACCCAGTGGGGCTGTACGCCCAGGGTGGAGATCAGGCGTTCGATGTTCTGCCGTGCAACGGTATGCTCCGATTGGAGCGCCTGGCTCAGCAGAGACGGAGAAAGGCTTCCCATGCCCGGCACGGCCACAAGGGTGGCTACGTGGTCTTGACCTTCGTGGTCCACGGTGCCCTGCCCCAGGGCGCCCAGAATGGCGTTGTACTGAGCTTCCCAGCGCGACAGCAGGCCTCGTGCCACGTTGGCCTTGATGGCATTGATCACGTCGTCATCGGCTTCGATGGTGACCACGCTCGAGGCTGGAACTACCAGATTGCGCTGCGCGATGGCTCCCGACAAAAGAGAGGAGCACTTTGCCAGCTCGGGATCGAGCTTGAACACCACTGTGCCCTCTTTGTCCCCTGGGGAGGCGGTACCAAACATGCCTTGAAAAATGATGGCCGCACGGCCCTGCTCTTGAAGAATGTGTAGTTTCGACATGATTGGTGCGCTCCTTTGCGCTACGGGGAAAAGTAAAAGGTGTGTCCTTGAATTAGATGAATCTATACTATCAATCCCGTATTATTAAAGTCAACACACTTACTCGGCCCGACAGGTAACCCTGAGCGCACCATGGACTCTCCAGATAAAAGCAACGCCCTTGATCTGAGCGCACTGAAACCCCGTACGCGGGCCGTCCCGCTTAGCGAGCTCTATGAGCGCAATGCGGCATCTTCAAGACTGGGAGCCAAGAGAATTTTCAGCTTTGGCAGCAAAGCCAAGGGCTTTCGAAATACCGTCTTTCGTGCTTCAGCCGTGCTGCTTGCCACAGGGGCATTTCTCAGTGCCTCGAAACTTGTAGATCACTTCATTCTTGGCCCGAACATCGACAACGGCACGCAGCAGGTCGTCGCTGACAGCGCCGCCCAGATCAAGCACATCCTCTCTGGAAAGAAGGTCACAAAGGCGCTGAACTCAGGCGAGCACTTCAAAGTTCCAGCCTTCAACATCCAGGCGATGACGCCCTCGGCCGAGTTCATCGCCTATCTGAAGGACAAAGAGGGGCGCGTCCTGCAGGCGTACCAGGATAGTGGGGGCGTATGGACCATTGGGTACGGACACACGGGAGCCATGCCTGACGGCACCCCGATCAGCGCAGGCAAGACGATCACCGATGAGCAGGCAGAAGCCCTATTGGTGCTCGATCTAGCCACTCACGCGGAAAAGGTGAAAGAGCTGATCGGCAACAATCCAGTCAGCCAAAAGCAGTTTGAAGCACTGCTGGACTTCTCCTTTAACAAGGGCGTTAACCGTCTGGCCAATTCAGGTGTCTTTGAGGCCTTTACTGCAGGGGACTATCTGAAATCCTCGGAAGAGTTCCTGCGCTGGATCTATGTGACCAAGAAAGATCGCCGCGGCGTAGTCATGCGCGATGCTGCCGGCAAACCCATCATGACGGCCCTGCCTGGATTGCAGACTCGCGCCAAGAACAACTACGACATGATGCGCTCGGGCTTCTCAGAGAGTGCTCTGGACCTGCTGGAAATCGACCGAGAAAAGGATCATGCGGAAAATGTGTCGATCCGTGCTTCTGCCAAGAAGCTTCCCACTCTGCGGGTAAGCGCCGATACGGCCCAGACTGTGAAGAACATTCGCCTGGTCGAATCGCGCCTGGTCGGGCACGCCTCCAAGCTCGGCGCCCGTTCCGATCGGTTGGACGCCCTCATTGTCAAGCTCCAGCAGGAACGCGCCGCTCTTGTAATCGAGCTGAAGGATCATCCCGCCATGGCCAACTCTCATGTCAGCGAAGACCAGGCCCGCTCGGCCACGGACCTGGTCGGCCGAATCGCGGTCATGGACAAGGTCATTTCCGTGAAAGTCGCCGAGCGCGACCAGGCCAAGTGGGAGCGGACCCAGACCGAAGGCCAACGGGTGCTCCTGGCTGAAACCGCCCACGATCTTAGCCAAGCCTTGCAACTTCGTACCCAGATTTCAATGGGTGAGATGGATGCCCCCAGCATTGCGCTGGCGAGCCAATCCCTTGCCGAGCGTTCTGAATACTGGATAGAACTCGCAAAGTCGACCGACCCGAGCCTGCCCCGCCTGGTGGACGCCTCAAACGCCAAGGCTATGGCCAAGTCGTTGGACAGCATGAGCGCGATGCTTGATCGCGCCATAGAGCAGCCCCCTGGCGACTCCCCGCGCAATGCCGCACGCATGGCAGCTCGTTGAATGAGATCAATCCCTGAACGAAACCGTGAACTCCATCATGATCACACCGCCCGCCCCCATTGAATTCGCCATTGAAAGCATTCAGTCGTCTCGGATGACGGATTATCAGCTCTACATCGAACATCGGGCTGCTCGCGGCCTGATTCAAGAACCGAACTTCAACTATGTGGAGGCCACGGACAGCAATCCGCGTGGCTTTACTATGGATTTCATCGCAGAAGATGGGTTGCACGAGCAGATCGGTACCGCTCAGCGGCCGCTACCGCTCGAGCTTATCGAAGCGATGAAGGAAGAATCTGGCTTGCTCGTGGTGAGCGTGTCAAATACATCAGTGGTAAGCGCGCAGGCGATCAGCGTTCAAACTCAGCGTCCGCCCGCCTATCGCCCCCGCGGCTAGGGCCTCTCTCTCGCAGGAGAGCTAGTTCCTTGAGCTTCGGATTCGCCTGCCGACCTCTCTAATTGGCCCAGCTTGCCGAGCAGGCGCTGGGTCTCCCGCTCAACGTACTGGCATGCTCGCGGGAATGTGCCTCGCAGATGAGGCCACTCCTGCACTCGAAGCTGGTTTAACTGGGTCTCAAACCCTTCCCGATCACCACGTTCGAGCAGTTTGGCAAGGCCGAACACCTGTTCTCGCACCAGATCCATTGCCTTGAGATTTGCCATGCCCCGCAAAGCCGAATACCCAGACACAGCGCTTGTGATGCCGCGAATTTCCACTGGAAGCGGCACTTTTAGCGCCTCTTTAAGCCGGCGCGCCGAAGCGGCACGGTCAATCTGGGCACGAGCGTTGGCCACGGCATTCGTTGCCTGGAGCATCTTCAGGTGCATGACAGCGGGCACGCTGGGCATCCAGAATTCCTTTTTAGGTGCTGAGCCAGTCCTGCATTTCGCCGACTGCCGCATCGATCGAATCCAGTCTGTCCTGGACAAACTGCTCATCGAGCTCTGGCCCAAAGCGCGCGAAAAACAAAAGCCAAAGGCTGCAGACGTCCAAATACCGCAGCATACGCTCAATATTGAGGCGCTCAATTCCTGCCCGCGGCAACTCTGACCGCGCCACGAAATCCTTGATGCCCTGGCTCACGCCCTTGAGCGTGTCCCAGAGCGCGCGCAGCCGCTCGGGCCCAGCATCGATGGTGTTCAGAGCCGAAGGCTCCCCTTGGCCGGGGGTGTCCTGGGGCGGGAACACCGACTCGTCATTCAGCCACAGGAACGAGTCGTTGGAGAAGTCGAAGGGCTGCTTCAGGTACATGGTTTATTTCCGCTTCAATGGACGGGACGGCTACGGGGCAAATCCGTCTCGGCCTGGTTGTTTTCGCGCCATTGGTCGATGTCGCGACCCAGATGGATGTCGCAATACCGGTCGAATCGAGCAAGGGCTTGGTCAAAGGAGAGATGCTCAATCGGGCGCTGCGGCTCAGGGGAAAAGTTGTCTGCCAGCAGTGAGGTGTTGATGCTGCGTTCGCGTGCAATGAGCATCATCGACACCGGGTGGGTAAACGTGGGCGACTCGAACTGGGTGCGGTACGCCAGGCGTCGCCAACATGCCGAGAAGCGCTCAAGGCCATGATCCACCAAGTGACGATTGGGTTGGCGAGCAGGCCCCTTGGCCGTGAGAACGGACAGACCGGCCAGGCTGGCGTTATGGGTTACTGAAGTGTGGGTTTCGGTCTTGCCCATGATTTACCCCTCTCTCTCTGCATGATGGGCTACCCCTTTGGAGCAACCCGAATAATTCGACCCCCGAAGGCGCCGACGCTCACTTGATGCTCCAGCTCGACAGGTTCCACGGGTGCGGAGACCTTGGTGAGCGTGGCTGGGTCACGCTGAGTCTTGCTTGCTGACCCGCTCAGCGATGGCTGCCGCTTCGGGCGCGCGACGGTCGCAGCGGCCTTTGGCGCCGGCGCCGTGCTGATGATGCTGGGAGTGAGCGTGACACCTTGTGCCAAAGGTCTGCCGGGCATAACCGGTGCGCTTTCCGCTTTGGCTGGCCGCTCAATCTTCGCTGTTTCGATTGGAAGCCCGAGAGGCGCTGCCGGCTGAGCCGTGACAGGTGCCTGAGGAGCTGGATCGGTGTGCTTCTCGGGCGCTGGCTTTGGCTTTGCGGGCGCAACCGGTCTGACGTTGCTTTCGGCATACTCGCGCGCAGCATCTTCAATGGCAGTGCGTAGCATTTCAGCTTTCTGCGCCCCCTGCTTCTTAGCAATGAGCGACACAAAGCGTTCGATCATGTCGCGGGGGCTGTTAAGCCGATATTCCCCTTCGCTCATCCCATCAAATTTCAGCAGCTGCGGCCCAGATGGCACTTCCAGCATGGCCTGCTTCGTCTCCCAGTCAAGCTGCTGATATTGGGCCCGGCGGTACACCTCACGTGCCAGCGCCCGCAGCCTTCCCTCTTCGTCTGTTGGCGCGTGCGCCGCTGCAAAATTGCGTGAGACAAGCTTTCCCGATGCCGACACCATTAGGGTCGCCCCGTTAGCTTTCGGGCGCGGCAGGCTCACCTTCTCTGGTGCTTGCTCCTGGAGCGCATCATCTTCATCGATATCCGCATCGGCACTCGCATCAAGCAAGCTTGCCTGAGCGGCGAGCATGTCCGTCTGGAGTTTCGGTTTACGAGCTGCGAGGGCGCGTGCCATGGAAGTCAGGTTCAGGTGAGGTTGGGATCACTGCCGCGGTTAACGGCGAACAGATCCAAATTTTGGGGAATGAAGATGAAACGGGCACGCCGCCTGCCGCTGAAGGGATCTTGCGGTCGCTGCTCGATGAGAGCGCCAACGCCCTTTTGTGCCTTGATAAACGTGCTCAGAATGGCGCTCACACGACGCCGCCCAAGCGGCTTGCCCTTGGCGGGGCCGCTCTGGTGAACCAGGCTCAAGCCCAACTGCGAGGCGGCGCTATTCAGCAGGCTTTGCCTCTCATACGAGGTCATTGGCATCTTTGTTCTCACGATGTCGATTGATGCAACGGTTTTGATACTTCGTAACTATATTACCAAGAAAAAAATATCGCAATATCAACCGCTTAAGATCTCAGGCGCTGGCCAGCGTATAGCGGCCCTTACCAGTGCGCACGGCTTTCATCTGGCATACCTTGCGCACTTGCTCCTTCCAATGTGGATTGGCGGACGGCCGGCGCGAGGCGACGAATTCGTAGATCTGCCGCAAGGTGGCTTCGCCCCCGTGCTCATGAAGGCTCTGCAGCACCACCTCTGTCCAGGTCGCTGGACCTTGAACGAGCGCTTCCTGGATCGCCCTGGGAAGTTTGAGGATATGTGCTGCCTCGTGATAGAGAGAAAATCCCACCATGGTGCGCTTTGCGTTCTTGCGGAAAAGCGCAAACAGAAGCGGCTTGGACAGACCCGGGTAAATGTTCCTCGGAATCATTTCCTGACTGATAGACCACTGTTCGTTGTAGCGCACCACACGCGCGGCCGTCTGCAGGGCGTAGCAAGGCAGAATGAGCCCCACCCTTCCCTCGTTTGGAAGCACGTCGTGAGCGCGCGCCAAAATCTCGTCAATGAGTCGGGTCTGAAAAGGCGGATTGCCCACGAAGGCCGT
>Ga0180219_1002627_pt1 | contig 10596 bp, 10 predicted proteins | sample eDN3rd30CBELigMG_FD_151338 | JGI IMG/M metagenome (GOLD analysis project Ga0180219, IMG submission 151338) | Enriched Miracle-Growth compost microbial communities from Emeryville, California, USA - eDNA 3rd pass 30_C BE-Lig MG (version 2)... ... | reverse complement strand
CGATCCACCCGTGACGACTGCAACCTTACCTTCAAGCTTTCCCATGACGTCTCCTTTCGTCGTGCCGGGGAGGCCCCCGAGAACCCCGAAATGGGCTTGCCGGCGTCAGGCGTGGAGTGTGGAAGCGCGCACATGGGTGGTGCGAAATCGATCCGGCTGGACGACGGACGACAGTTCGATGTGTTAGACACGGGCTTTGCCGCGCGGTGCCGGATTGCACCATGATCGGCTGGCAGCATGATCGACTGGCAAAATGATAGACTGGGATGACGTTCGCTATTTTCTTGCCGTCGCGCGGGGCGGCTCGGTTCGGGCTGCCGCCGAGCGCCTCGGTGTGAACCACTCGACCGTACTCCGACGCATCGCCCAGCTCGAGGAACGCCTCGGTGCGCACATGTTCGAACGGCTGCCTTCGGGCTATCGCCTGACGGCTGCAGGGGAGGAGGTGCTTGAGTTCGCCGACCAGATGGAAGCGTCGTCGCATCAGCTGGAGACGCGCGTCTTCGGGCGCGACCAGGGCGTGCGCGGGCTTCTGCGGGTGACCTTGGCGCCGCCGCTTGCGACACACCTGCTCATGCCGGACTTCGCCGACTTCGCGCGTCTGCATCGCGACATCGAGATGGACATCCTGTCGTCGGGCGAGCTGGCAAATCTGACCAACCGGGAGGCCGATGTGGCGCTCCGCGTCGTCTACGACCGCAAAACCCTGCCGCCCAACCTTTACGGCCTGAAGGGGCCGGAGGTGTACGGCGGCGTCTACATGTCCCGCGAGCGGTTAGCCGCGTGGCGTGCGGGCGCGCCTGATCCCATCCGGTGGATCGTCATAAGCATGCATGGCATTCCAGATTGGGCCAGCGAGGGCGAGGTTCCCACCACCGGGGTTCCATTCAGGACCACGGACGCGCAGGCGCAGATCGCCGCAGTCCGGCAAGGGCTCGGGATCACGACGCTGCCGTGCTTCGTCGGCGATGCCGACCCTCTTCTGGCGAGGGTGCCGGGCGCCGACCTGCACCTGTACGGAACGCTCTGGCTTCTCACTCAGGGTGAGACACGCAAGACGAAGCGTGTGCGGCTCTTCACGGAGTTCATCTCCCGCAGGCTCGCCGCGCACGCGCCGCTTCTCGCGGGGCTGTCCATATCGCGTGACTGAGTTCGCGTGGCGCGCTCGAGGCCCGGGCGGCGCAGGGGAGGCGTTGCGTATGGACGATTTCCATCGCGAGCTATCGCCGCTCCGGGAAGCCTCGTCCCTCGAAGATCGCTGGCATCGCCTTCTCGATCCGCGCGGTCCGCGTCGCAGACTGCTTGGCGCCGGTAAAGTGAAACAGGTAGCCTCTTTGCCGGCCTGGCGTCAGCGCCTCGAAGGCACGCTTGAAGCGCGGATCGCTACGGAACTTCTGCTTCAGTTCCTCAGGGACGGGAAAGCTCCGCAGGCTTTGTCTCGACCTTCATGCCGGCTTTCCCGGCGGCCATGGCCTCGCGCACGTAGGCCTTGATGGTGGTGGCCTTCGCGGCAATCTCCGCGCTGCTGGTAAACTTCATCACGCGCGGTGCCTGCATCCGGCCGAGCTGCACAAGCAGCTTCTTCGGGTCCTTCAGCAACGCGCCCTGGAAGAAGTTCAAGGCGCAATACTCCTTGAAGCCCTGAATGATGACGATGTTTTTTCCATCCAGCGTGTAGCAGGGCTTTCCCCATTTGCTCTCTTCCTGCCGGACACCAGCGCCTTTTGCGGGATTAATTCACCTCACATTTACGGAGCGTAGGGCAATCTCCCTACCTTGGTCGGGGGTGTTGCGGCATGTGCGGGCTGCCATGAACTATTACAACGTAATAGGTCTGTTAAATACCGGCATGGCTGCCATATTCTGCGTCGCCATGTTCGCGATCTGGCGGAACAATCGCGCACTATCCTATATATCGATATTAAGTGTTTCCTACGGGCTCAGGTCGCTCTGTTTCGGGATATTCTACTTCGCCTTTACGATGGGCAACCCCGTCCTCCGATTCTCGGCGAATGTGTTCCTGCTGCTCTCGGTGATGCTGTTGTCGGTTGGATTGTCCAATCGGCGCGGGCGGGAACCTCGCTATGCCGTTCTCCTGATTATCGGGGCGATTACCTTGGGGTCGCTCTATTTCCATCAATTCATAGAGCCAAATCTGCTCGCCCGGGTCATCGTCTTCAATTTCGGGCTGGCTGGCGTCACCCTCCTGATGACGCTCGACGTTGCCAGGGCTTCGCGCCGCACGCCGGTCGAGCAGGTGCTTCTGGGCCTGTCGCTGGTGTCGTGTGCGGGTTTCCTTCTTCGCCCCCTGTTCCTGATCGCGTCCGAGGTTCCCGGCGAACAATCCGAGGGGGCTTACTGGCTGGTCGTTTCGATCTCGGATGCGCTTATCTGCGCGATGACGGCGGTCGGCATTTTCGCGATCATCGCAAGTGACCTGATGGACGGCATCAAATCGGATGCGCAGATCGATACATTGTCGGGATTGTTCAATCGTCGCGGGTTTGAACCGCGCGCGCTCGACGCGCTGGCGAGGCAGACAATCAACATGCCGCCGGCTGCGATGATCCTGAGCGATCTTGACCATTTCAAATCGATCAACGATCGCTTCGGGCACAGCGGCGGCGACAGGATCATCGAAAGGTTTTCAAGAGTCATCAAAGAGACGTTTCCGCGCGACGCGATCACGGCCCGGCTCGGCGGCGAGGAGTTCGCCATCATGCTGCCGCCAGGCGCGGTCGTCGCTGCGGACAGACTGGCGGAAGACGTTCGGTCGGCATTCAAGAAAGCCGCGACCGATATTGTTTCGGGCGAAGCCAACCCGACGGCCAGTTTTGGCATCGCCATCGCGCGCGAGAATGAAGATCTCTACACGTTGATCGATCGCGCCGATCGCGCCCTGTACCAGGCGAAAAACGACGGGCGCGATTGTGTGCGACTGGCCAGGTAGTCGCGCATGCCGAGCCGGCGGACGCCGCGCTGCATGTTTCGCCATGCCGGCCTGTTACGGCCAGCATGGCTTCGGCATCTCAACTCTGAGTGACTTCCTTGGCTGGGGGAATCTTCCAGGTGCCGTTGATGATTGACGGGCTTCTCTCTCGCGGCCAATAGAGACGCATCATCAGGATGAATTCGTCAGGCGGCGCGGGCAGCCAGTTCGCCTCCTTGTCTTTGCCAGGCGAGTCTTTTTGAATGTAGATATCGGTCGACCCATCCGGATTCGTTTTCAGATCTTGCCGGGCACTGATCGAGTATCGGTTGAGCGGGTTGTTCACGAAAAAGTATTTGCTGTCGTACATGGTCAGCGACCAGAATCCTTCGGCCGGCGGCAAATGGCCTTTGGGGAAGCGCATGACGTATTTGTTCGCGCCGGAATATACGCGACCGTCGGCATCTCTCTGCGATGTCGGATAGACCGCATCCTGCGGACGGTTGGCGCCAAGTCCGATGGCGGTCACCAGAGCTCGCATCGGATAATCGGTGCCGTAGAGGCCGGTTTTTGTCGTGAAGGCCCAACCGTTTTCGTCCTTGACCGCCTTGTTGGTCTTGAACTGGAGCATGATCCTGTCGAACCCGACTTCGGGCACGCGCTTCGCGAAATCCGCCTTGAGCTTGCTCGGATCAAAGTCCTGCCCGGGCACGATGCCGATGCGGGCAAATCTGGCGAGTTGTGGGGCATCTGCCGCAGCAGGCGGATTGGCTTTCATCAGCTGGCTGAGCAATGTGAAGTATGACACGGCATCCATGCGATTGACCTGATCACGAACGGCGGTTTTCATGTCGATCGAGGGATCGACCTTGCCGGCCGGCGGCGTGTAGGGCTTGCCGTAGGCACTGAGGGGAACGAGCTTGCACTCGTCCTGCAACTTGTGCACGGCGGCGTAATCCTCTGGCGTACCGGTGCAATAAATGCGTCCCAGCAGCCAGACGATATTGGTCGGCGCTTTGTATTCTTTCACGCCGGTGGGCAAGCTGCCTTTCCATCCCGGTCCGGTGATTGCGTAGGTCTGGGCGCCCGTTCCGGTGGTGCGCTTTCCCGGCACCTGAAAGACATTTGTCCAGCCGTCCAGCATCGGCATCAGGAAATAGCGCCCCTTCATATCTGGGGTGCTGAGCACCCAGGGCTCCTTGCCGACATCGAAAAAGGCGGTCGTGTAAAGCGTGTCCGCGTTCGGCGCCGTCACATCTCTGAACGAGGCATCCGGATATTGACGCAGCTTGATCATCTGTCCCAGCGGAGCCCGTGTTCCGACCGGCTCTGCGACATTGGTGATGACTCGACGGGTCATTTCCATCGTCACCAATGGATATCCGAATATGTAGGCGTCCGTGGCAAGCTGGAAATCTTCCAGGCCTTCACCGATGCCGAGGAATGCATCATGCTCCGCGAGGGCGGATCGATTCATTGTTGCTCCCGCGAGCAGGCTCATGCCGCCAAATGCGGCCGACCGACGAGTAATTCTCATCTTGAATCTCCTTGCGCTTTTGACAAACGTTAATGCCTACAAGAGATCTGCTTTCTGCAATGCAGAGCGCGTCATCGTTCCAATGAGCGGTCCGTGGGTGAGCATGTCGTACTTGAAGTCTTCCCAGGGAATTTGATCATTTCAAAGCTAAGTGTCTCGTGACGCTGATCATCCAATTCGCGGCGAATTTGAGTTTCATTGCGGAGAGGGCGAACGATCGCGACGCACGCAAGCACATCGGCGCCGTCACCCGTGCCGATGCGACGCCCGAAGCTGGCCGTTCAGCGCTATGGTCTCAACGCCGATGCCCAGGACGGCAACACAGTGTAGGCTAAGATGGCCAAAGCCGAGTAGATGGCGCAGCACAATGGGATCCGCGAAGCGGCGGCGCCAAGCTGCAGCCTCGGCCACGCAATGTTCCGGCAAGAGTTCCATGCAACGTTTGGGGGACGTCGCGCATTCCAATCCGGCACGCTCGTCTAGTCGCGGAGGAATTCTGCCACCGCCTTGTTGAAGGCGGGCGCGTCCTGCAGGAACGCGAAATGGCTCACAGCGGGCAGGATCAGCAGGCGCGCGCCGGGAATGGCTTTGGCCATTGCCTCGGTGTGCTCGCGCTTGATCGCCTCGTCGTGCTCGCCGTCGACCACCCAGACCGGAACTTTGATGGTGGCGAGCTGGGCGTCGGTCCAGTTCGGTTCGCTTTCCCACATCTTGCCGATCTGGGCGTGGAAGGCGTCGTACTCGTTTGGCGTGGGTGAGAGGCGCGTGTAGTCGCCGCTGGCGCGGGTTACAAAGGCGGCGAAGGTCGGGTTCTGCTCGACGTCGTCCTTCACGCCGGAGGTCAGCGTGTTGGCGCCGAAGGCGAACACACGGGTCACCCGCGCGGGGTGGCGCATGGCGAGGTCGAGCCCGATGATGGCGCCGTCGCTCCAGCCGACGACGGCGGCCTTGTCGATCTTCAAAGAGTCGAGCAGCGCGACGACGTCGTCGGCCATCAGATCGTAGCCGAACGGACGTCCGTCGCGTGTGCTGCGCCCGTGGCCGCGGCTGTCCACCAGGATGATGCGATGTTTGTCGCTAAGCGAACGCGCGACATCGGCCAGATAGTCTGAATTGGAGAGGCCGCCGTGCAGCAGCAGGACGGGGGAGCCGGACCCGGTGTCGACGTAGTAGAGGCGGATGCCGTTGACATTGGCGTGCTGTCCCCCCGCCACGGGCGTGGGCGTCGGCGGCAGTGTCTGCCAGAGTTCGGCTGCGCCAGCAAACCCCCGCGCCATGGCCACGAATGCAACTGCGAACAAGATGGATTTGATCAACGCACGTCTGGTCATGATGAACCTTCCACGCCCGCTCGCCGTTTCGCCGGCCCGCGCGCAGACTATCACGCCCGCCGGTGAATCCGAGGGCTTGCAACCGTTCGCAAATCATTTTGCGAAAAATTGCCGTCCCCGCTGCTCCATTTCGGCCGGTGAGAGGTCCTCCTTCCAGGTCAGCAGCACCCAGACATGCCCGAATGGATCGCGCAGGCTGGCGGAGCTGGCGCCGTAGAACATATTCGTCGGCGGCTGGACTTGCTCCGCGCCCGCATCCAGCGCGCGGCGCAACAATGCGGCGTTGTCATCCGTGAAGATGTGCAGGCCGGCGGTGGTGCGCCCGAGCGCACGCGGCTGCGCATAGAGCTTGTCATCCGGATCGCCCAGCATGATGACCGAGCCGCAAATGGAAATCTCCGCGTGCAGGATCTTTCCGTCCGGTCCCGCGATGCGGAAAAGCTCCTGCGCGCCGAGCGCCCGCGCATAGAACGCCATCGCCTGTGCGGCGTCATCGATATAGATGTGTGGAACGATGGTGTTGAGATATCGCTGCGGGCGCATCACGCGAACCAGTAGTCCAAGGTTGCGGTAGAGCTTTTTCCAAACTGGCCTTCAAAGCCGCCGTCTCCGCGCAGCCCCGAGAGATCGCCGCTTCCCGAACCCGGAACGACAAACCAGGTCGCTTTGATCGTGCCGCTTTCAATGGTCTCGGACCCTTGCAACACGAAGGAGCCCTTGCGTCCGCCCAGCGTTCCGCGAATGCGTTGCAAACTGATCATCGTGGCGGAGGAGGTGTCGCGCCGGGCCTGCAATGCGCGAACCTCAGACTCCGCTTCGATGTCTCCGGTGAATATTTCCGTCAGCGCGATTTCAAACAGCGCCGGGGCGGCGCCTTCGTCATAGGACTTGGCTTCGGACCTCGTCACCATAACGGTTGCCAGTGCGCGTGTCGCGGGACGTGTGCCGTTCATCTTCGGCTCCAGGGTTGGTCTTCGGCCGCATCGGTACGCGCCGCCGTCAGCATCCTTTCTGGATGTCGTTCAAATCCGAGTAGTTCCAGACCTTGTGGCTCTTTCCGGTGGGGGTGCGCCAACACCTGCTCACAATTTTTCCCGGTATTGTTATGAAGTACAATGTGACGTTGAACCTGCGGCGGCAGTGGTTGTTGTAATAAACCGTGGTCGTGGCGGTGCCGTCGCCCCAGGTATAGTTGGCGCGACGCGCGGATTGTGCCGAGCAGAAATATCCGGTGTAGTAGGCTGAAGCAGGCGAGCTGAGCAGGATGGTCGCTGCAAGAACTGTACCGGCGCCGATCGCTATCCGTGGGATCGTCCAGTGGATGCGCATGACCTTTCTCCAAGGCTCACGTGATCGGGATTGGTGACGTTCCGCGGTGATAAAGGCGTGGCCGGATGGCCGCCAACACGTTTTCACCGCCGTCAAAACATGGCCCGTAACGGAATGTTCGGGAAAGAGTTCCATGCGCATCCGCAGTGAGGGCGTTCCTTCAGCCGCAGAAATAGTTCCGCCGCGCCCGGGGGACGCATGGCCAGGGCTTGGCCGTTGATTGCGCCTCCCTCCAGCCGATGGCGGCCGCGTCGTCGATCTTCAATTTGCCTCCCGTTGCGCGTAAAATCCTGTCAACGTGTCCTGAAATCCAGTTCAGGGATGAAGGCGGGATTCGCCTGGCCGATTCACGGGGTGATCCCGTAAGCAGGTTGCGATGCAAAACACAGCCAGATCACGCGTCAGACGCGGGCAGGGGGAGCGGAGCGATCCGCCGGTCGCCACCTCCGCCTTGAAACCTTCCACCGCGGACCTCGACAACCTCATGCGGGCGCTCGAGATCGATGTCGTCGCGTTGACTGAGATTCTCGTTCCGCGCGGCCACCGAGCCGAGATGGGCATGATCGATGTGCCCGGCATTCACTACAACCTCGCGGGGTCTGGACGGATATCGATCAATGGCGGCCCGAGCATGGAGTTGATGCCGCACCTGCTCATCATCGTTCCCCCCAATACGCCGTTTTCGATCGAGGTCGACGGCGGCGACGGCGCCATCCGCCTGATCAATCGCGATTGCTGGAAGCGCGACGACAAAGGCCTCCTGCGCGTGGCTGTTCCGAACGAAAAGCCCGAGGTCGTGGAAATCTGCGGCTTCTTCAACGCGTCCTTCGGTCAGTCGGTCGGTCTGTTTCGCGACCTGCGTGAACCGGTCGTCGAGCAGTTCGATCCGTCGGACATGATCGATGGCAAGCTTCGGGAAGCCATGAACGAGCTCCTGTCGCAGGAGGTCGGCATGGGCGCGATGACGGCCTCGCTGTTGAAACAGGTCATCATCGCCCTGGCACGGCGCTCGCTGAAATCATCGCGGCGCTGGACGGACCGTTTCTCCATCCTTGCCGATCGCCAGATCACCCGCGCGTTCGCCGACATGGTGGCCCGTCCCGGCGCTGCGCACACGGTCCAGAGCCTTGCTTCCAGTGCCAGCCTCAGCCGTTCGGCCTTCATGGCCCGCTTTTCCGAAATCTTCGGCCGCTCGCCCATGGCCATCCTTCGCGATCTCAGGATGCGGCAGGCCGCGCTCGATCTGGCGACGACGACAACGCCTGTCGATGTCGTGGCTCATAACGCGGGATATGAGAGCCGCTCGAGCTTCGTGCGGGCCTTCCGCAAAGCCTATAGCGTCGATCCCAGTGAATACCGGCGGAGCGCGAAGAATGCCGATGGCGGCAAGGGTCTTTGACGGATCCGGCGTCTGAACTCCGATTCCGCAAAGCGTGTCCGTCCGTCCCTGGATGCCTGCCGCGGGTTTCATCGCGCCGGCGCCGGTGGCAACGTGGCCGCAGGACATAGCGCCTCTGCGCACCGCGTGATGCGGCATGCCATCACACGTGTTCGGCAGTGATGGAATGGTTTGAACCTGTCGTTCGCCTTCCTGTTTCGCTCGTCCGCAAAGGAATTCGGATGATGACATATCACACACATGGAGACGTACGATGAAGGCGATCGTGGTAACGGATCAGGCCGCGGGAACGGCCGGGATGAAGCTGGCGGAGCGGCCCGCGCCGCAGGCGGCGATCAACGACGTCATCGTTCAGGTTCATGCATCGGGATTCGTTCCGACTGAATTGGCGTGGCCCTCGACCTGGACCGATCGCCGCGACCGTGACCGCACACCGTCGATCCCCGGGCACGAGCTGGCCGGCGTTGTCACGGCCCTCGGCTATGGCACGACGGGTCTGTCGGTGGGACAGCGGGTCTTCGGCCTCGCGGACTGGCATCGCGACGGCACCCTGGCGGAGTATATTGCCATGGAGGCACGTAACCTCGCGCCGCTGCCGGGCGACGTCGATTTCACGGTGGGCGCGAGCCTGCCGATCTCAGGCCTGACGGCGTGGCAGGGGCTATTCGAGCACGGCCGCCTGCAGGCGGGGCAGAGCGTCCTCGCGCACGGCGCGGCCGGCGCCGTCGGGTCGGTGGTGACGCAACTCGCACGATCGGCGGGCGCTTACGTCATCGGCACCGGACGCACCGCTGACCGTCAGAAGGTGCTCGACTTCGGCGCGCAGGAGTTCGTCGATCTTGAGAATGATACCCTGGAAGACGTTGGCGGTATCGATCTGGTGTTCGATCTCATCGGCGGTGACATCCAGAAGCGGTCCGCGCGCCTCGTTCGACCCGGAGGAACCTTGGTGACCATCGTTGGACCGGCCGAGGCGCGGCCCGCGGACGGACTGGCTGTCGACTTCGTCGTCGAGGCCAGTCGTGCGCAATTGAGCGAGATCGTTCAGCGGGTGCGGGACGGACGGTTGCGGACGAATATCGGCGTCATCGCGCCCCTCGAGGATGCCGTCTCCGCCTTCAACCCGACCGAGCGCCGCTCGGGGAAGACGATCATCCGCGTTCGCCCGTGAGCGACGGCTTATCTCTTGGCGCCTTCCGTCACGCAACGCCTTCTGGTCGAGGGTTGTGCGCCGTGTTGTCCGGCGCGCCGAGGCCAAGGAGATGCGCTGCCGAACGCCAGGCGTGGTAGGCGATCCGGTCGAGTCGCCGCACGGCTTCTATCCGTGCGAAAGCATCCGTTGCCGTCAGCTTGCCTGGTGCGACTGCTGCGAGGCTCGCCGCGCGATGCTCCCGCTGCACGGCGTCAAGCTCCCGCGTTGCCTCTTCCGCCTCGGCGAGCGCCGTGGCGGTCTCGGGCGAAACGCTCCAGCCAATCGGTGCGGCCTGGACGCTGAGGGCCGATTCCGAGGTGATCGAGCTGCCAACCGCCTGGGCTCTGCGCATTGTCCGTGCGCACAGCTCGGCGGCGCGAAGAGGGGCTGCGGCCGTCTGCCCCATTGGTCCTGCGTCCGTCACGGTTTCCACGAGACGCGAGGCATGTTCAAGCGCGTGCAGCGTGCTCGTCATGCGCTGCCGCTCTGCCTCGGTCTCGGGCGGCTCCTTCAATTCGGACAAGAACCCCCGCACTTCATCGAGCGTGGCTGCCGCCGTGCTCTGCGCCGCGGGCTTCTCCCGGCCTGACAGGACGGCGGCGACCGAGGCGGCGGTCGTCGACAGCACATCCGCCACGACACGACGGGCGGTCTCGACCGCGATCACCGGACTGGCGAGCGTGCTTGGATCGAGCGCGCGCTGAAGCGCGGTCTGTCTGGACGGCAGGAGCCTCTCCACGACGCGGGCAAACCATTGCGTCGCCGGCAGGAGCACGGCGACGCCCACGACATTGTAGGCCGTGTGATAGGCGGCAAGGAGCGTCATTCCGTCGACCGAAGCCGAAAGGGTGTTCATCAGCGCCACCGTGAAGGGGAAGG
>Ga0180219_1002624_pt1 | contig 10601 bp, 6 predicted proteins | sample eDN3rd30CBELigMG_FD_151338 | JGI IMG/M metagenome (GOLD analysis project Ga0180219, IMG submission 151338) | Enriched Miracle-Growth compost microbial communities from Emeryville, California, USA - eDNA 3rd pass 30_C BE-Lig MG (version 2)... ... | reverse complement strand
CGTTGCCTTGCTCCACAAATAACCATCTACCACGGGAAGGGTAAAGAAAGTACATTCGTTCGACGTTGCTTTTTGTGTGGTATAAACCGATGGAAAATCTTCATCGAATAGGTGAATATCCCGGATACGAAGTGCACCATTTTCCCACAGAAGATTTAACCTATAAAAGCGACTGTTAAACCATACCGTTTGCTGGTTGTTTCCATCGATATCCTCATCAACAGTAAAAGATGTGGGCGGTGTAACCTGGAAATGCGCTTTAAACCAACGACCGGATGCCTCCATCGTCTCCACCCGCACCTTGCCTTCATCCCGTAACTGCGCAATGCGGGGCATTTGGATTTCCAAGCCTTTTGCCATGGCATCCCAAGTAAATGAATTTTCCTGACCAGCTTGGGTATAATTGAAGGCCATGGATTCTCCATTTACAAATGATTTAAAATACCAATCCACCCAAGAGGCATCCCCTCCGGCTTTTGGATAAACGGGTTCGAGCGTAATAACACCTTGTCTATCTGACCCCAATCCGGTATCGTATTGCCTAATGGGATCGCTACCTAACATTCGGAAAACAGGTACCGGCAACTGATTTTGCATATGTTGGGCAGGCATGTAGCTGTTTAACCGGCTAGGGTAATACGCTTGGTTCCAATAGCCTCCCCAAAGCGTATAACCATCCGTACCGTATTGGTCTTTACAATTGCTGGAAGCCACGATGTGGTATTTATCGTACATATAATTGAGCGAATGTGCATCGATAAACCAAGAGCCTACAGACTTGGGGTAATATCCAAAAATCGCCTTAAAATCGGCCATATACACATCGATGATCTTTTCCCTTTCTTCGGGGGTATATCCCGTAGAAAAGCCCACATCGGCGTGCCAGTCCCATGCATAACGTCCGCGCCATTTTAAGCCGGCCTTTTCGATCAACGGTTGTGGTAATTCCCACCAGGCACCTATTTCAAAACTATCTTTAGGTAAGCCTTTCAACAATTTTTGATAACGAGCATCCATCAAGGCATCATATTGCAGCAAGAATGTGCCACCCAGCTTATATTTTTTCATCAGCTCAACCTGACGTACCACTGTTTGATAGAGGACATCTACCGTGATTTTCGGATCGCGTGGTTCGAGCAGGCGAATGAAATTAACAATATTAACAATTTTGGGTTTGTCGGCAGGTCTCTTCTCTTTTCCTTCCAAAACAGCTATTTGTATAAGCAGAAAAATGCTCCCGAAAAACAAGATGACCAACGTTTTTATACGATTTCTTTTTATCATTTTTCTTTTTCCCGTAGTTTCTAAATAAAATTGCTAAAATGTTTTAACAATAAAAACATACATAAGCCATGATTCAGCAATATACGATAAAAGTAACACTTATACCATGGCCGGTCTGGTTGAAAATAGCGGTCCTTTTTTATCAACTATCCTGTACTATCATGGTATTTTGTTTATTTTATTTTTTTCAATAGAAATGGGGTGATTTCGTCTGCCTGATGGTAGAAGGTTAACTTTCCATTTTTAATCGATAGGGCATTAACCAGCTTATTATTTATCCATAATTGATAACGTACTCCTTCTGGCAAACCATCCCATGTAAATTGATATTTTCCAGACGACTGGACTTTCCAGGCAATCGACTCTTCTTTCCAGGGTTCAACAACCAAATCAATAGTCTTGCCCATCTTTTCACGAACAGTCAACTTCCGATCGGCATGGTTCTGTGGATAAAAGACTACTGCCTGTTCGGTTTTCGCTATCCCAAAATTTTCACGAGCGTTTACAGCAAAACCATCGCCATTTACTACATAATTGTTCATTTGCAGGTTCAGGTGATACGTGGTACCTCTCAATTGATAATCAAACGAGGTTCCGTTCAATTCGGCCGTCAAATGCGGTTCAATCCCTAACCGGTTCCATTGAGGTCTAAGACCGTAAATATCGCGATACAATGCCGTAATAGTTGTACAAATACCCGATAGGATATCACTCCCCTCGCCTTGCTGAGTCTTTCTATTATACCGTTGGGAAGACAAACCATCTCTATTGTATTGCTCTAAGAGCTTATGGATATACTTTAAAGCAATGTCTTTATGGTATACCGCATAAGCACGTATACCCAAATATCCCCAAGTTGGAAAAATATCACCATTTTCATACTTCGGGAAAGGCCAGTTCCCTCCACTCACTTCTGCGCGTTGAAAGGAATCGAAACACAAAGGCCAATGAAACAGTTGCTCGGCCTGCATTCTCTTTTCAATTTGGTCTAAAATCAACGCAATACGCTGCGGATCGTCGCAAATATCAAAAGCAATTGCCGCCAGGTTTACTGGTGTAACCAGATTATCACCATGTACCGACCCATCTTTATCCCGCCAGTATACATATTGTTGCTTAGCTTCCGACCAGAATCCACCCGCTTCTATGGGTTTATTGAAAGCTACCTTCAATCGAGCAGCAATAGCAGCATAATAACTTGCTTTTTTAGGGTTGTTTAAGACACGTTCGCAGTCTGACCAAAGCATCAAGGCCTCGTATAGCTGTGCGTTGACAAATGCATTTTCATAACTGGCCCAAACAATGTCCAGCCAATCGCTGGCTTTTTCCTGAGCGATACCATCGTTCATCATTTCGAAAATCCCGTTATGGTTCGCATCTCTTTTAATAAGCCAATCTAATGCTTTTTCGCAGCTTATTTGATGCGAACGAAGCCAATGTTCATCACCATTCAGAGCAAATAATTCGCTGGTGTTAATCACATATCCGGTTTGCGAATCGATGGTATAGCCCCATTTTGCTTCATAATATCCAGTTTCAGCGTTATAAGTTCCCGGTATTTCATCACCGGGGACGTCGTGCCAGCGAGACAATACACGACCATCTGGTCGTATGGCCATATCCCGTTCCTGATCTAGTGTGGCTTTCAGATTGGCGGTATAATATCCATCATTCAAAGCCAGTGCAATCTGAGAGAAAAAAGGCTCATGCAAGCATTTCCAATTGGTTAACCAACCGTTGGCTCCAACAATGGCATGATCTACGACCCCGTATCGCGCAGTGGTATTCATCAATTCCCGCACGGCAATCGCATCTATTCCAGGGAGCTGCCCTCGTGTGTATTCCCGATCATAATCAACATAAGATAAATCGAGACTTAATTTAACCGTTCCTTTACGAACTTTAAACGGGGCAAATACATCCGATCGCTGGGAAACAAAACGACTGAGATGATAACGTTGTTGAAGAGCTTTATCTGTAACAGATTGTGTACACGTAAACGTCCCTCGGGCACCGTGTGAATAACGAGTAGCAATCGCTTTATTATCAGCCGCTTTTGCTCGAATACGGAATCCATCACCAGTCTCTGGATTCCAAAAAGTAACGCCACCGGTGTGCACACCGTATGTATCATCCATCTCCTTCAGGTATTTGCACCAGACCATTCCACCGTTATCCAGTATACCCCCCTTCCAAACAGATAAATCGGTAAAGCTCCATTTTGGGAAGGCCGTCTCTTCCAAGGTAGCTTCATTTTGATAACTACGTGTAATATCCCACCGTATACCGGTGTCTAAGACGGTAAAACGCCACTCTTCACGTACATGGATCGTATCATTTCCATAGTGGATGCCTCTTAAAACCACTTGATCCTGATGTTCTGAAAACTGAACGGAAGCTGCATCAAGTGATGAAAAAAAGTGCCCATTCGATGTCTTGATGCCTGTATAGGCACCAGCATCTGCCAATACAGGTTTACCTTTGATATACAATTGTTTTAGGATACAACCTTTAGAATAATCGAGCACAATCGATAATTGTTTATCGGGCACTGTTATGCGGATGGTCTTTGTTTCGCGGTTATGTTCTGTGTTGTTCGCTCGCTGAGCATATACACACTGTACGGTAGTAAATAAAAGAGAAAAAAAAATTACTTTAAAAATTGAAGGCATTCTAAATGGTTATTTGACTAGCCAACAAAGATAAGCAGTTCTTCGATATCGACTTTGTCTAAATAGTGATTCTGTTTGTACTTTTTGACATTTTTGAAATGCAAAGCACGTTGTATGCTTATTGCAAGCACCCGACCAGTGAAAAGAAGCGCCGATTTCATTAGTGAAATGATCGACTTCGTTAGCGAAACGACCGACTTCATTAGCGAAACGACCGACTTCGTTAGCGAAGTGACCGACTTCATTAGCGAAATGACTGACTTCATTATCGAAACGACCGACTTCGTTAGCGAAACGACCGACTTCATTAGCGAAATGACCGACTTCATTAGCGAAATGACTGACTTCGTTAGCGAAACGACCGACTTCGTTAGCGAAACGACCGACTTCATTAGCGAAATGACCGACTTCATTAGCGAAATGACCGACTTCATTATCGAAGTCCTGCATCTTGTGCATGAATTAACACACTTAGACAGTGAGTTTTTCACAATCAGATGGAATTTTTGATACTTCAACCAGCTAACTGTTCCATCAAGTTCCTCACTTTTTCGTACACCAATTCCGCATTGGCTTTAGTCAGAAAATTTTCATCGGAAGTAAACAGCAGGTCGAGCTGTCCACGAAAAGTAGTTACACACAAAGTAGAGGGATTACCAAAGGGAAAAATACAGGCAGGCGAATGTAGCGCATCCACCACGAGGCGATCATATTGTTCTTGGATGGCCACTCGACCCATATTAGAAAAAGTGAAAGCATGTTTTCCTCGATCTTTCTGTGCATAACGCGTCAGCGCAGGCACCAGTGGCTGCAATCGCTCGGTATACAACAAAGGACCATAAGGATCAACCTCGGCCAGTCTTTGCTGTAACTGCTGATGAAATTGCTTTGCCTGCTGCCAAATAGAAGCAGATAGATTAATCCGCATTCGGACGGGTACCATAGCCGGAAAACCGAAAAGCATATCAGGGGTCAATTGCGGAATAAAACGACGCATATCCACTGAACAAAACAGCTTTTGGTATCTACGATTTTCTGCGAGCGACTGGAAGCCGGCTAAAAACAGTACGCCCAATAAGGCATGAATCGTGACTCCTTCCTTTTTACATTGGTATAAAAGCCCCGTAGATGTCCGGATATCCAGTTTCCAATGCAAGAAATAGGGAGTGTTGCGGACTGCCTCTTTCTTAAAAGATGCAGCCCACAAGGCGACTTTCATAATGGGCGGCAATAGTCTACATAGGAGTCGTTGGCTCCGTTTACGTTGTAAGGCAGCAGGAACATAGTGGATGAGCGGTGTAGCAGCATCGTAAGTATCTAGCTGAAGGGTGGGCTGGGCCAATATCTGTAAAGTCTCATTGATCAAGGTAAGCACAGATCGACCATCACAGATGGCATGATGACAGACGAAAACCAAGTCAGACACCATCTGCGATTGCAACCACACAAGTCGCATCAAGAGTGTATGAGGGGCAAATGGCTGCAAACAGGCGGGTATAAAAATCGATTTCCAGTGGTCATTACCTTGCCTGGTATGTATTTCGATTGGAATAGGTACCCGTGGCTCTGTTGTAACAAAATAGGCTATCCCTTTATGATCGATATCAATATGGGCACCTAATAAAGCATGTCTTTGTTGTAAACGGGTTAATGCCACCCGCAATGCCGCTTCGTCGAGCACACCGTTCAACTTGACAGTAGCTACTACGTGATTGGCCACCACACCAGTTGCATACAAAGAGGCTTCTAAAAATGCTAATGCTCTTTTCATCTAAATAACATCGATTCGCGATCTACCACGCGAAAGCACCAATCGGGACTAAAGTACATCATAAATTTCTCAATAAAAGGAGCATTTTATTCACAAAATGAAGCAGAACGACTATTTATTTTGCAAAATCAGCTATAAATTTGGATATCAATTCGATTTTATATATGTTTGCGCCGTAATGATCAAAGTCTTCATACACCACGTACATTTCCATCATCGCCTTTGCGGCGATATGTAATCAGTATGTTTCTACGTGAAGCACATAACCACCCATTTGATATTCATTTTTTAATTCATTATAGCATCGTTTCCCTTATGAGAAACAGGTGCAAAAACTAAATATAACACATTCGATGTCACCTTTAAAAATTGCCATCCAGAAGTCAGGCCGACTGAACGAAAAATCGGTCGAATTATTAAAAAACTGTGGCCTATCTTTTGAAAACTACAAAAGCTCATTGATTACTTCAGTTTCCAATTTTCCATTGGAAATTCTTTTTCTACGCGATGACGATATACCCGAATATGTACAAGACGGTATCGCAGATTTAGGGATTGTAGGCGAAAATGTCATCAACGAAACCGAAGTAGATGTGCATTATCTACAGCGCTTAGGTTTTGGCAAATGTACCTTGAAAATTGCCGTTCCAAACGAAAGTGAAGTGGTGCAGGTACAAGATTTAGAAGGTAAAGCCATCGCTACTTCTTACCCTGTCATCCTTAAAAAATTTTTAGATAACAATGATATCAACGCCACTATTCGGACAATTTCGGGTTCGGTGGAAATTTCGCCCGGTTTGGGTTTAAGCGATGCCATTTGCGACATCGTGTCGACAGGCGGCACCTTACGTAGTAATGGATTGAAACCTTTTATAGACGTCATGTCATCTGAGGCCATTCTAATAGGCAAAAACGGTATCGGACAAGATGAAATTGTTAAAGAGTTACTGCAACGGATACAATCGGTATTAAAAGCTAAAGAGACGAAATATGTGGTACTGAATGTAGAACGTACGAATTTAGACACCATCTTAAATCTATTACCAGGCGTAAAGAGCCCTACGGTAGTGCCTTTGGCAGAAGAAAATTGGGTTGCCGTACATACAGTTATCCAAGAACGCGATTTTTGGGAAAAAATCAATAAGCTAAAAGCGGCAGGCGCACAGGGCATTGTGGTGATGCCTGTGGAAAAGGTTATTATGTAAATGATAGTTGCTGGTTATTGGTTATTCGTTGTTGGTTATTCGTACAAACAACGAACAACGAACAACGAACAACGAACAACGAAATAGCATGTTAAAAACATACACCTATAGCAAGCTTTCTACAGCGGAACGGAATCAGCTGGTACTGCGCAATACCGACCCAGCAAATGCCATTCAAGAGGTTGTTGAAGGAATTATTGAAAAGGTACAGGCTGATGGGGATGCAGCGCTAATAAGTTATGCGGAGCAATTTGACGGGGTAAAGCTGGATAAGCTTTTTTTGGATGAATCGGAGATTGCACTTTTGGCTGGAAGTATTGGCCGGGAGCAACAGCGAGCATTGGAAATTGCCTTTGGCAATATCCATAAGTTTCATCAGAGTCAGTTAAAAAAGGAAAAGAAAATAGATACCATGCCTGGGGTAACCTGCTGGCGGGAGCCGCGCCCTATTGAACGGGTGGGTCTATACATACCAGGAGGCACAGCCGTGTTACCCAGTACCTTTCTCATGTTGGGTATTCCTGCGCGGATAGCGGGCTGCAAAGAGATTGTGGTTTGTTCACCACCCCAAGCTGATGGTAAAATCAATGGCTATATTGCTTATTGTGCGTACTTGCTTCAAATAAAACGGGTTTACCTGGTTGGTGGCGCCCAAGCAGTTGCAGCCATGGCTTATGGCACGGAAAGTATACCGAAAGTGGATAAAATTTTCGGCCCCGGCAATCAGTTCGTTACAAAGGCCAAGTCAATCATCCAAGCTTCTACACCTACGGCCATTGATATGCCTGCAGGCCCGTCGGAGGTTTTGGTGATTGCCGACGAAACAAGCAACCCGGTATTTGTTGCGGCCGACTTATTGGCACAAGCCGAACATGGAAAAGACAGCCAGGCCGTCTTGGTAACCAACAGTGAGCCATTACTCGCACAGGTAAATGTAGAATTGGAAAAGCAATTACAGGTATTGCCCCGCGAAGCGATTGCAGCCGCTGCCATCACCAATTCATATGCCGTGCTTTGTGCTGATTTAAATGAGGCCATGGCTTTTAGCAACCTATATGCACCCGAACATTTGATTATTTCGGTAGATAGCTGGCAAGACCTGACACGCCAAATTCTCAATGCAGGTTCTGTTTTCTTAGGCCATCTTACACCTGAAAGCGCGGGCGACTATGCATCGGGCACGAACCATACCTTGCCAACCAGTGCTTTTGCGCGTTCATATTCGGGTGTATCGGTCGATTCTTTTATTAAGAAAATAACTTTCCAATACATTACCGCAGCTGGTATACAACAAATTGGAAACACCGTGGAAACATTGGCTGAATTGGAAGGCCTGCAGGCACATAAAAATGCCGTGACAGTGCGCCGGAAAGCGTTATGAGTTGTGCGTTATGAGTTGTGAGTTGTGCGTTGCGAGTTGTGAGTTGAGAGAAAGAAGTAGTTCGTATTTAGTACTTAGTATTTAGATATTTTTGCTACAATAGTTTTTGATACCATGTAGATATGAGATGTGAGATGTTAGATATGAGTAGTTGCAACTGATAGCTTTCTGCTTTTCGCTTTAAGCTTTTCGCTCTTACAACATATTACTTAAAACTTATAACACAAAGTCTTGATACTTGATACCATGTAGATATGAGATATGAGAGGTTAGATATGAGATGTGAGAGGTTGCATACGCGTAGTTTTAGGCTTTAAACTTTAGGCTTTCCGCTTTAAGCTTTTTGCTTTAGGCTTTTTTACTTTTTAATTTTGAATTTTTAAATGAATATCGATATAAATAACCTCCTTCGGGATAACATTAAAAAATTAACGCCTTATTCATCGGCACGCGATGAGTTTAAGGGCGAGGCTTCGGTATTATTAGATGCCAATGAGAATGCTTTTGGATCACCTTTAGCCACAAATTATAACCGCTATCCAGACCCTTTACAGTCGAAGTTGAAAGCCAAAATCAGCGGAATAAAAGGTGTACCAATAAACAACATCTTTATAGGTAATGGCAGTGACGAAGCCATTGATTTATTATTTCGGGCTTTTTGTCGCCCAGGGATAGATAATGTATTGATCGTACCTCCTACTTACGGGATGTACGAAGTTTCGGCCAACATCAATGATGTGGCAATTAAAAAAGTGAATCTGACGGTCGATTTCCAACTAGACCTGAATGCGATGGCTGAGGCGGTTGATGCACACACGAAATTGATTTTTATCTGCTCGCCAAATAACCCTACCGGTAATTCCATTAATCGAATCGATATCGAAACGATCATCAATAACTTTGACGGATTGGTGGTAATTGACGAAGCTTATATCAATTTCGCCCGGCAAAAATCATTTACGCAAGAACTGGCCGAATACAACAATGTCGTAGTTCTGCAAACTTTATCGAAAGCTTGGGGACTGGCTGGCTTACGCATCGGAATGGCTTTTGCTTCAGAAGAGATTATCCACATCTTTAATAAGATCAAACCACCTTATAACATTAACCAGGCATCTCAACAGTTAGCTTTGGAGGCATTGGAACGCGTAGATGAAATCAATGCATGGATTAAAGAAACCGTGCACGAACGGGAACAATTAAGCGTGGCGTTATTGGATTTACCTTTTGTACATCGGGTTTATCCTTCTGATGCCAACTTCATTTTAGTGCAGGTCACCGAGCCTAAAATGATTTACCAGTATTTGGTTCATTTGGGCATCATCATCCGCGATCGTTCATCCGTCGCCCTCTGCGAGGGTTGCTTGCGGATGACCATCGGTACACCAGCTGAAAACCGGCAATTGCTACAAGCATTGAATCATTACAAAGCAAATTAAAAATTATTGGGTAAATTACCCCATTCAATAGCACACCGATATGTCTAACGATAGCATCAAAAAAAGACTTTTATTTATTGACCGGGATGGCACACTCATTCTGGAACCGGAAGACGAGCAGATCGATTCTTTTGCTAAATTAAAATTTTATCCAGGAGCATTGCAATACCTGCCCCGTATTGCACAAGAATTAGATTATGACCTGGTTTTAGTGAGTAATCAAGATGGGTTGGGTACCGACACCCATCCAGAAGAAAATTTTTGGCCGGTACATCGCTTCGTGATCGAAACCTTTGCTGGAGAAGGGGTCCATTTTAGTAATGAACATATTGATCGTACTTTTCCATATGAAAATGCGGATACACGGAAACCAGGTGTTGGTATGCTAAAAGGCTATTTTGATGAAACGAAATATGATCTGGCCAACTCATTTGTTATAGGAGATCGGGTAAACGATGTACGCTTGGCCGAAAATTTGGGAGCCAAGGCCATTTGGTTGCGGAATAACGACCACTTGGGAGCTGCAGAAAATATGGCCATCAATCCGGATGTCATTGCTTTGGAAACAGCCGACTTCAAGCGGGTTTATGAATTTTTAAAAGTAGGTAATCGTACTGCAGCACATCGTAGAACAACGAATGAAACAGATATTTTTGTCTCGATTAATTTAGACGGTACAGGCAAAGCAGATATCCAAACAGGATTGGCTTTTTTTGATCATATGCTAGACCAATTGGCGCGTCACGGCGGTATGGATTTAACTATCCATACGAAAGGCGATTTACATATTGACGAGCATCATACGATAGAAGATACCGCATTAGCATTGGGAGAAACTTTTTTGAAAGC
>Ga0180219_1002623_pt1 | contig 10604 bp, 11 predicted proteins | sample eDN3rd30CBELigMG_FD_151338 | JGI IMG/M metagenome (GOLD analysis project Ga0180219, IMG submission 151338) | Enriched Miracle-Growth compost microbial communities from Emeryville, California, USA - eDNA 3rd pass 30_C BE-Lig MG (version 2)... ... | reverse complement strand
GCGGTGCCGGCTGATGATCGCCGAGGATGATGAGCAGCTCATCGCCCCCGAGCTTGGCGGCCACGAAGGCATCGAGCGCGCGCAGTGAATAATCGATGGCCTTGCGGAACTGGTCGCGCACCCGGTCGGGATCGCGCCAGACGACTTCCGGCGCTTCACCCTCCACCGCCTGCTCGTTGAAGATGGCGCCGTCCCCCACCGCGTCCCAGGGAACGAGACGGGGAATGGGCGTCCACGGCGCGTGGCTGGAGAGAAGCGCCGTCACCGCGAAGACCGGAGGCCGGTCCGCCCGGGCGAGTTCGAGGCGGGAGAGCTGTGCCAGGGTGAACTGGTCGGGCATGGTCACCCAGTTGAACGGCAGCCCGTGATAACCCAGATGCCCGGCGTCGTGGATGCGCTCGAACCCCAGCTTGCGGCCCTCCGGCCAGGCCATGGTGATGCCCGGCACCACGGCCACCGTATCCCAGCCCGCCCGGGCGAAGAAATCGATCAGCGTCAGGCGCGGGCTGGCCAGCAGGGCGTCGTAGCGTGTCTGGTCGCCGATCCTGAGGCCAGAGGTCAGGGTTTCGTGCGCATACCAGCTTCCGCCCCCCATCACCGGCGAGGTGAGCCAGGCCGAGCGGGCCGCCAGACCGCGCGCCGTCACGGTGGATTGCAGCGTCTCCAGGGCGGCGCGGGTGGTGGCGGCGTAAAGCGGATTGTCCAGATTGGTCCGCCCGTAGCTTTCCACGAAGGTGAGCAGCACGTCATGGCCGCGCAGCCCGGCCAGCAGGGTATCGGCCGGAACGGCGGCGAAACTGTCTTTGGCCGCGGCCTCGGCGAAATGCCGCTTGTCCTCGAGCCCGGCCCGGACATAGCGGGCATGATCGAGGATGACATGGCTGGTGAAGGCCGCCGTGCGCGACGGCATGGCCCCGATGGCATGGGCCGCCGCCGCGGCGCCGAACAGCAGCAGCACCGCCAGCCCGGCCCCGGCGCCGGTCCGCTTGCGGCTCACCTGCCGCGCGGCCCAGCCGGCGGCCAGGCCGATGCCGCCGAATATGAGGGCAATGAGAAGGACCACCCCCGCCGTCGCCGCCACGCCGAAATTGCCGACACCGAGCTGCCAGGCGGCGGAGAGCAGGAAACCATCGAGAATGAAGCTGAATGGCCGCCCGATGCTCAGGTTGGAAATGAGGTCGGCGCATTTGACCAGCATGGCGAGCGCCAGCAGAATGCCGATGGCCCATATCAACGGGCGCTCCAGCCGCTGCGGCACGAAGGCCAGCATCAGCAGCAGCACCGGCAGCTCCCACGGCAGGAGCAGGAGCGCCTCGGGCGTGGCGGCCCCCGGATGATTGGGGAAGATCAGCAGCAGATCGAGAATGAGAATGCCGGCCACCAGCCGGACCACCGGCCAGAGATGGCGATACGCTCCCCCGCCCCTCACGACGGCCGGCGCCCGTCGGCCAGGAGCCGGATCACATCGAGCCCGAACGACCAGAGGAGCAGCACCAGCGCCGCCACGCCGAGCCCCGTCGCCCAGATGCCGCTCACCGGCGGCGCCAGCATGAGGGTGAGCGCCACAACCTGCGCCACGCAGACCGCCTTGCGCCGGACGGAGTCGGGCAATGGCCGGGCCAGCGGCGGGTGAAGCAGACCCGCCACCACGAAGACGTAGCGCATCAGGCCGAGAGCCAGCAGCCACACACCCGCCTTGCCGAGCGCCACCACCATGGCCGCCTGGGCGAGGATGAGCAGCGCATCCATCTCCATGTCGAAGCGGGCGCCGAAGCGCGAATGCAGGCGCTGGCGGCGGGCCATCCAGCCGTCGATCCCGTCCAGCGCGGCGGCGAAGGCCGCCAGCCCCGCCAGCCACCAGCCCGCCGTGAGCCCGGCCGAACCGGAGAACCAGTGCAGGTCGACGGCCAGCCCGAGGAAGAAGCAGGCGATGGTGCCGCGCAGCAGCGTCGCCACGTTCGGCCAGCCGAAACGGTCATGCGGATGGAAGGCGGTGATCTTGGCCAGCACCGTACCGGCGATCAGCCCGTAGGAGCACAGCACCACCACCGAAAAGAGACCCGGCGCCGGCAGGACGGCGAGCCCGCGCAGCCACAGCGCCGCCAGGCACGCGCCGCCAAAGGCCAGCGCACCCCGGGTGCGCCGCTCCAGGGCGGCATTCCGCCCCGCCACGGCCGTCGCCTTCAGTCCGCTCTCCATGCGCCGCCTCAGACTAGGTTGCAGCCAAACGCTTAAATATAAGACATAATCCGAGTCCATGACGATACAATCCGACGATACCAGGACTGACAATCCCAGGGCGCTATGGTACGAGGCCGCCGGCCGCGCCAGCCTCCGCCCCGCGCGGCTGCCCCGGCCGGATGCGGGGGATGTCGTGGTGCGCACCCTATGGTCCGGCATCAGCCGGGGCACCGAACGGCTGGTCTTCAACGGCCGCGTGCCGGAATCGGAATATGAGCGCATGCGCTGCCCGCATCAGGACGGCGCCTTCCCCTTTCCCGTGAAATATGGCTATGCCCTGGTGGGGCGCGTGGTGGAGGGACCGGCGGAGCGCCTGGGGCAGACGGTTTTCCTGCTGCATCCCCACCAGTCCATGGCCGTGGTGCCGGGCTTAGCGGCGCATGCCCTGCCGGATGGGCTGCCGCCGCGCCGGGCGGTGCTGGCCGCCAATATGGAAACCGCCCTCAACGCCGTCTGGGACAGCGGCGTCAGCGCCGGCGACCGGGTGCTCGTGGTGGGCGGCGGCATCGTCGGCCTGATGATCGCCCATCTCTGCGCCGGCATGCCGGACACCACCGTATCGGTGACCGATCCTCAGCCCGACCGCGCGGCGGTGAGCCACGCCCTGGGGGCCGCCTTCCACCCTCCCTCCGCGGCACCAGGGGAGCAGGACGTCGTCTTCCACACCAGCGCCAGCGCCGAGGGGCTGAATCTGGCCCTGGCCGCCGCCGGCCCCGAAGCCCGCGTGGTGGAGGTGAGCTGGCATGGCGCCAGCATGGTGGATGTCGCGCTGGGCGCTGCTTTCCATGCGCGGCGGCTGAGGCTCGTTTCCTCCCAGGTGGGCCAGATACCGGCGGCGCGCCGCCCCCGGTGGGACACGGCCCGGCGCATGGCGGCGGCGCTCCGCCTCCTGCTCGACCCGCGGCTCGATGCCCTCATCACCCGCGAGGTCGATTTCCACTCCCTGCCCGAGCGGCTGCCGGAGGTGCTCTCCGCACCGTCTTCCGGCCTTGCCACCGTGGTGCGCTATTGAAAGGACCCTGCCATGTATGCCGTTGAGATCCGCGATCATGTGATGATCGCCCACAGCCTTCCGCACGAGGCCTTCGGGCCGGCGCAGAAGATGCACGGCGCCACCTATGTCGTCGACCTGGCGTTCTTCCGGGAGCGGCTGGGAGAGGCGGCGGTGGTGGTCGATATCGGCCTGGCCTCCCAATGCCTCGGCGCGGTGCTGGGCGAGATCAACTACAGCAACCTCGACGAGGCGCCGGCCTTCGCCGGCCGCCTCTCCACCACCGAGGCCGTGGCCAGATGGATATTCGATCAGATGAGCGCCGCCATCGTCGCCGGCCGGCTGGGGGAGGACGGCCGGGCGGTGGAGCGTCTCAGGGTGACATTGCACGAATCCCATATCGCGCGCGCCTGGTTCGAAGGCCCCGTGGCCGGCTGAACGCCATGCGCCGCGTCGCTTTCGCCATCCCCGGAGACCTATCGGCCCTGACCGGCGGCTACGCCTACGACCGGGCGCTGGCGGCCCATCTGCCCGCCGCCGGCTGGACGGCGGATATCATTGCCCTCCCGGGCGAATTCCCGTTCCCCTCGGCGCAGACCCTGCGGGAGACGCAAATCCGGCTGACCGCCCTGCCGGGGGAGACGCCCATCCTGGTGGACGGCCTGGCCTACGGCGCCCTTCACCCGGATTTCCTGAAGTGCTCCGGGCGGCAATGGGCCGCCCTGGTGCATCACCCCCTGGCGCTGGAAACCGGCCTGACGGAACAGCAGGCCCAATACCTCCGGGAGAATGAGCGGGCGGCACTGGCGGCGGCCAGCCTGGTGATCACCACCAGCCCGCATACCATGCGCAGCCTCGCCGGGGATTACGGCGTCAGCACCGAAAGGCTGTGCTGTGCCCTCCCCGGAACGGAACCGGCCGCCGGCCGGCGGGGTGGCCGGAGCACCCCGCCGGTCCTGCTCACCGTGGCGTCGCTCATCCCCCGCAAGGCCCATGACGTGCTGGTGGAAGCGCTGGCGCGCCTGCGCGACCTGCCATGGCATGCCCTCTTCGTGGGCGACACCAGGCGCGACCCCGGCACCGCCGCCCGCCTGCGCCGGCAGATCGAGGCGGCGGACCTCGCCGCCCGCATCGAGATCACCGGCCCCCTGCAAGGTGAGGCCCTGCAGGCCACCTACCGGCAAGCGGACATGTTCGTGCTGCCGTCGCGCCACGAGGGCTATGGCATGGTCTTCGCCGAGGCCCTGGCGCATGGGCTGCCCATCGTCGCCTGCGCCGCCGGCGCCGTGGTCGACACCGTACCGGCGGATGCCGGCCGTCTGGCGCCGCCCGACGACCCCACCGCCCTGGCCCGCATCCTGCGCGCCCTCCTCACCGACGATGCCCTGCATGCCGCGCTGTCACAGGCCGCCTGGCGGCACGGCCAGGCGCTGCCCCGCTGGACGGATACCGCATCAACCATCGCCGCGGCGCTCGATCGCCTGGGGCCGGCATGAGCGGCACCTTCCCCGCCGACTGGCTGGCCCTGCGCGAACCGGCGGATGCGGCGGCGCGATGCCCCGCCGTCATGGCATCGGCGGCGGCGCATCTGGAGGGGATGGAGGCCCCTCGCATCTGCGATCTCGCCTGCGGCACGGGGGCGACGCTGCGCGGCCTCGCCCCCCTCCTGCCCCGGCGCCAGCACTGGCGGCTGGTGGACCACGACCCGGCCCTGCTGGCCCGCGCCCGCCGCCTGCTGGCCGCCTGGGCGGACCGGAGCGCCGAGGACGGCCCGGCCCTCGCCATCGAGAAAGCGGGCAGGCACATCTCCGTCACCTTCCGGCAGGCCGATCTGGCCCGCGACCCGCGAGCCTGGGGGGCGGATACGGACATGGTGACCGCCTCCGCCCTCTTCGACCTGACGTCCGAATGCTGGATGGACGGGCTGGCCCGCCGGCTGGTGGCGGACCGGGTGCCGCTCCTGGCGCTCCTCACCTACGACGGCCGCGCGGCCCTCACCCCGCCCGATGCGGCAGACGAGCGGGTCATCGCCGCCGTCAACCGCCATCAGCGGCGCGACAAGGGATTCGGCCCCGCCGCCGGCCCCGATGCCGCCGCCGTCCTGGCCCGCTGCCTGACCGGTCATGGCTGGCAGGTGGACCGGGGCGAGAGCGACTGGCGGCTGGGGGAGCCGGACACCCCGCTCATGATGCGGACCATCGAAGGCTGGTGCGCGGCCGCCGCCGAGGATGGCGCACCCGCCGCCCTTCTGGAGCACTGGATGGCGGAGCGCCGGCGCGGGCTCAGGGCGCTCAGCGTCGGCCATGTGGACCTGTTCGCCCGTCCGGCCTCATGAGCGGGCGGTATCGCGGCGCAGGTCGCAATCCAGGAGCAGGTCACCCCCGGCGAGGGGGTAGGAGCGGGTGGCCGGCCGCCGGGCCTCGTCGAGGGAGGCGATCTCCGGCAGTGCGATGCCCGGCCGGCCCGAGCCGATGATGAGCGGCGCCACCGCCACATGCAGGCGGTCCAGGCAGCCGGCGGCGAGCATGCGCGAGACGGTGGCGCCGCCCCCTTCCACCAGGACGATCTTCAGCCCCCGCTCGGCCAGCGCATCGAGGATGACCTGTGGCGCGATGCCGTCGGGACCGGCCGGCAGGCCGATGGTCTCCACGCCGCCGGCCCGGGCATGATCGCCGGTCTGGATCACAATGCGCCGCGCTCCATCCTCCGCCAGGCAATGACGGCTGGGGGGCATGCGGCCGTTGGGATCGATCACCACACGGGCGGGCTGCGGGCCGGGGCAGTGGCGCACGGTCAGCTTTGGGTCGTCGGCCAGCACGGTGCCCACGCCCACCACCACGGCATCCACCAGCGCCCGCAGCCGGTGCAGGTGCAGGATGGCGGCGCTGTTGTTGATGTAGTGGGACTGGCCGTCCGCCGTCGCGATGCGCCCGTCGATGGACTGGCCGAGCTGCCCCAGGGCGAAGCACCGGCCGGCGGCACGGGCCTCGATCAGCGGCCGGAAGGCATCTCCAAGCTGGCACCGGCGGCCATGAGGGGGTAGCGTAAGGGGCAGGCCCTGCTTCCGGGCGTCGAGGAACGCGCGCCATTCGGAAGCGTTTATATCCGCATCGTCTTTTGAACCGGAGAGCGCCATAGTGAGTTCATCAGTCCATTCAGGCCGGGCAGCCGAAGCGGCCGCCCGCCACGAGCCTGCCATGTTCCCCGAGCTGTTGGCAAAATATATCGGGCATCCCGAGCGCATCGCCGTCGAGCGCGCCATCGCCGAGTTGCGGGCGGGCCGGCCCGTGGTGTTGGAGGAAACGGGCGAGCGCCTGCTGCTGGCCGCCGCCGAGAACGCCGACCCCCGGCTGCTGGAGCTGATGGCCGCCGCGGGCAGGCCCCTTCACCTGATCCTCCCCGCCGAGCGGCTGCGCCATCTCGGCATCCCGGCCCGGCAGGCCATGGCCCTGCCGCTGGATGGTGAGAGCCCGCAGGCGCTGGCCCGTCTCCTGCTCCATGAACAGGTGGACGACCTGCCCGCTCCCCGCCCGGCCGGCGCGGTGGAGGCCCGGGCGCTGGAGCTGATGAAGCTCACCCTCCTGCTGCCGGCGGCGGTGGCCACACCGCTTGCCGCCACGGCACCCGGGTTCTGCCTGCGGGTCAGCGGCCCGGCCGTCGCCGCCTTCCACGACCGCTCCATCGAGGACATGGTGGTGAAGGCCCGGGCGCCGGACCCGATGTCGGGCTCCGAGGATGTGGAGGTGGTCATCTTCCAGGGCGGCGGCATGCGGGATCAGGTGGCGCTCATCATCGGTGCGCCGGACCCGCGCCAGCCGGTCCTGGTGCGGCTGCATTCCGCCTGCCTGCTGGGCGATCTCTTCGGCTCCCTGCGCTGCGATTGCGGTGAACAGCTCCGCGATGCCGTGAAGACCATCGCCGCCGCCGGCGGCGGCATCCTGCTCTATCTCGACCAGGAGGGTCGGGGCATCGGCCTGCGCAACAAGATCAGGGCCTACCGCCTGCAGTCGGCGGGCTACGACACGGTGCAGGCGGATGCGCTCCTTGGCTACGGCCCCGACCAGCGGCGCTATGCCATTGCGGGGCGCATGCTCACCCTCATGGGCTACAGTGCCGTGGTGGTGATGACGGACAATGCCGAAAAGCTGGCCGCCCTCGCCGCCTGCGGCCTGGACGTCACCCGCTACCGCACGAGCCAGGCAGCGGCGGGCTGAAGACCGGCAACAGCCTCTACACGTTGAATGGCAGGTTCTGCATGCGGTAGCGCTCGGGATCGTTCTGCCACTTCTCGCGCAGCTTGACGAAGATGAAGAGGTGGACCTTGCGGCCCAGCAATTCCTCCAGCTCTTCCCGCGCCGCCTTGCCGATGGCCTTCACCGTGCGCCCGCCCTTGCCCAGCACAATGGGCTTGTGGCTCTCGCGCTCGATATAGATCACCTGCTCAATGCGGGCGCTGCCGTCGGCACGCTCCTGCCAGTGCTCGGTTTCCACCGTCACCACATAGGGGATTTCGTCGTGCAGGCGCTCGTAGAGCTTCTCGCGGGTGATCTCGGAGGCCAGCAGGCGCTCGGAGATATCGGAAATCTGGTCCTCCGGGTAGAGCCAGGGGCCGGGCGCCATGGCCCCGGCCAGATGGTGTTTCAGGTCCGCCACACCATCACCATTGAGGGCCGAGATCATGAAGGTCCCGGCGAATTCCACTTCGTTGCCAAGGGCGGCGGTCAGTTCCAGGAGCCGCTCCTTCTTCACCAGGTCCACCTTGTTGAGGACGAGGATGGGCCTGGCCCTCGGCGCATGCCCCGCCTTCAGCCCCTCCAGGATGGCGCGCACCTCGTCGGTCAGCCCATGGGAGACATCGACGAGAAGCGCCGTGCAGTCCGCATCTTTCACCCCCGTCCAGGCGGTTTCCACCATGGCCCGGTCGAGCCGCCGCCTGGGCGCGAAGATGCCCGGCGTGTCGACGAAGATGATCTGGCTGTCGCCTTCGATGGCGATGCCGGTGATGCGCGTGCGCGTGGTCTGCACCTTGCGGCTGACAATCGAGACCTTGGCCCCCACCATGGCGTTGAGGAGCGTGGACTTGCCGGCATTGGGCGCGCCGATCAGCGCGACGAAACCGCATTTCATCTGATGGGCCGCATGCGGCGGGATATCGGTCATGAGGCGTCGTCTCCAAGAGTGAGGCTCAAGAGCTTCTTGGCCGCCGCCTGTTCCGCCATCTGCTTGGAGCGGCCCACACCCTCGGCTCCCATGTTGCGGCCCACGCTCACCGCCATGGTGAAGATGGGGGCGTGCGGCGGCCCGTCGCGGCTCACCTCGCGGTAGGTCGGCGTGGCCATGCCCCGCGCCTGGGCCCATTCCTGCAATTCGGTCTTGGCGTCCTTGGGCGCCGCCTTCTGGTCCTCGATGAAGGGCGCCCACCATTTGAGGATGAGGGCGGACGCCGCCTCCATGCCGGCATCGAGATAGAGCGCGCCGATCACCGCCTCCAGCACGTCGGCCAGGATGGCCGGCTTCTCCCGCCCGCCGGATTCCTCTTCCGAGCGCGACAGGCGGATATGCGGCGCCAGCCCGCTCTCGGCGGCGATCTCGGCCAGCGTTTCGCGGCGCACCAGCGCGTTGTAGCGCGTGGCCAGCTCACCCTCCGGCGCATCCGCATAGCGGTCATAGAGCTTGGTGGCGATGACCAGGCCCAGCACGCGATCGCCCAGGAACTCCAGGCGCTGGTAACTCTCGCCGGCATCGACGCTCGGATGGGTCAGTGCTGCGCCGATAAGCGACGCATCGCTGAAGGAGTGCCCCAGCAGATCTTTCAGTTTGGCGCGCCGCGGCGGCATGGACGACGACCTATTGGATGAGATGGAAGAACCGGCCCCAGCGCCAGGCGAAGGGCCATTTCCAGACTTCCCAGATCTTGGCGCTGCCGTCCGTCGAGAAGAACAGGATCTCGGCCTTGCCGATGAGGTTCTCCGCCGGCACGAAGCCGACCACGGAGGAAACACGGCTGTCCTGGGAATTGTCGCGATTGTCGCCCATCATGAAATAATGGCCGGGCGGCACGGTCACGGGGCCGTAATTGTCGAGATCGCCGTTGAAGCGCATGTCCAGCGTGGTGTAGGTCGCCCCGCCGTTGGGCATGGTTTCCCTGTACTGCGGGATGCGGCGCACATTGCCGAACTGGTCGGTGGAGACGAAATCGTCGATGCGCTCGCGCTTCACCGGATCGCCGTTGATGTAGAGGATGCCGCTCTTCACCTCGATGGTGTCGCCGGGCAGACCGACCAGGCGCTTGATATAGTCGATCCGGTCGTCGGTGGGCAGCCGGAACACCACCACGTCGCCCCGGTGCGGCTCGGAGAAGAAGATGCGGCCGCTGAAGATATCCGGGCTCATGGGCAGCGAATAATGGCTGTAGCCGTAGGAGAATTTGGAGACGAACAGATAATCCCCCACCAGCAGGTTGGGCAGCATGGATTCGGAGGGGATATTGAACGGCTCGTAAGCCACGGTGCGCAGGAACAGGGCGATGAGAACAGCGCTGACAATGGTCTTCACCATTTCCAGGGTCGCGTTTTCTTCCCGGGGCCTGGCGGTCATCGGCGCGCTCTCCTTGCCGTTGGCATTGGTCTCGCTGACGCCGGCCGCTTCGTCCTGTTTCGCCGAATGCGTGTCTTCGGTCATGTGTTTCGCGTCTCCTTGGTTGGCCCATGTGGCCGACTTGACCAAGTGTTGTCAAGCTGAAGGCTCATATGCAGAGGGTAGGCGGTGATCAGCACCATGGCCTGCGCCCAGGGGTAATCGTCGGTCATGGTGAGGCTCACCTGGGTGGTCATGCCCTCGGGTGTCAGCACCTTCAGCCGCTCGGCGGCGCCGCCGGTCAGCGCCATGGTCGGCTGGCCGGTGGGCAGGTTGACCACCCCCATGCCCCGCCAGTGCACCCCCCGGCGGATACCGGTGCCCAGCGCCTTGGAGCAGGCTTCCTTGGCGGCGAAGCGCTTGGCGTAGGTGGCCGCCCGCCCGGCCCGCCGCTCCGCCTTGGCGATCTCCACATCGGTGAACACCCGGTTGATGAAGCGTGAGCCGAAGCGCTCCAGCGTCTGCTCTATGCGGCGGATATCCACCATGTCGTTGCCGAGGCCGAGAACCAGCATGCCTATTCGCCGAAACGTCCCTTGTTCATGTGCCGCTTCATGGTGTGGATGGATTTGGCCAGCCCCTCGAAGACCGCATCGCCGATCAGGAAATGGCCGATGTTCAGCTCCACGATCTCGGGGATGGCCGCCACCGCCTCTACATTGTCGAAGGTCAGGCCGTGGCCGGCGTGCACCTCCAGGCCCAGCTCATCCGCCAACCGCGCGGCGGCGCACAGGCG